>Ga0209415_10015930_pt1 | contig 12142 bp, 11 predicted proteins | sample PeaSoiSIISIP2007_FD_187696 | JGI IMG/M metagenome (GOLD analysis project Ga0209415, IMG submission 187696) | Peat soil microbial communities from Weissenstadt, Germany - SII-SIP-2007 (SPAdes) (version 2) | ecosystem: Environmental > Terrestrial > Soil > Wetlands > Peat | place: Germany... | reverse complement strand
TAAAGACCCCATTCGGCGCGAAGTGGCCAAAATAGCGGGCTTCGTCGGCAACCGACGCGGCCCGATGCCAGTCGTCGAGAACGGCCGCAACTTGCTGCGACGGCGTCTGCGCGAAGGCGGCTGATGCGGCCAACCCGAGAAGGTAAGGCAGGAAGATATTGGTAAGTCGGCTCATTCTTCTGGGAGAATATCACGGGGGAGACGCCCGCTGATTTCAGGCCGTTCACAGTGATAACATGCATTCCAGTAAAACCATGCTTTTCATCAAAGGGATAACGTGCCGGGCTGCCTTTGCATTAGTCGCGTTGAGCTTGATCCCGAGCCAGGCCGCGGAACCTGACAACGCGGATCTTGACGTTGTGCGGGTTCGGCCGAACTTTTACATGATCGCGGGCGCCGGCGGAAACATCGGCGTGCAGATCGGCTCGGATGGCGTGGTGCTGGTGAATGCGGGCACGGAAAAAGCGTCCGATCGAGTCCTGGCCGCAATCCGAAAACTGACCGAGCTTCCGATTCGGTACGTCATTGACACCAACGCGGAAGCAGACTTCGTGGGCGGCAACGCCAAGGTCGCCAGAGCCGGCCGAACCATTTTCACAAATCTACTCGGGAATCCACAGCTTGCCGCGGCGATGACGAACGGCGGCAGTGCGGCGATTCTTGCGCATGAGAGCGTACTGCGCGGGATGAGCGCCCCGTCTGGTAAAGCGCAACCCTATCCCGATGACGCCTTGCCGACGGAGGCTTTCTACCCCAAGCGACAGACCCTGCGAATGAACGATGAGGGGATCGAAGTGCTGTATCAGCCGGCCGCCCACAGCGATGCTGATAGCGTCGTATTTTTCCGCGGCTCTGATGTGGTGGTTGCCGGAGACGTGCTGGACACAACCCGGTTTCCGATAATTGATATTGCGAACGGTGGCAGCATACAAGGAGAGATCGACGCGCTGAACAAGTTGATTGAACTGGCCATCCCACCGACGCCTTTTATCTACAAAGGGGTCGGGACCTACGTGATTCCAGGTCACGGGCGTCTGTGTGAGCAAATGGACGTTGTGGATTACCGCGACATGGTAGTTGTGGTGCGCGACGTGATCGCGGACATGATCAAGCAGGGAATGACCCTGGACCAAATCAAAGCAGCGTCGCCGGCCAAGCCCTATGAGACCGAGTACGGGACCGAAGAGGGATCCACCAACGCTTTTGTCACGGCGATTTACAAAAGCTTGACGGCCAAGAAGTAAAGATCATGCGACATTCAAGCAAATTTCTCGGCGTAATGATCGCGATAGCGCTTCCGCTTGCGGCTCAGCCTCCGGGCGGGGGACGAGGCGGGCCACCAATGATTCCAAAGGCGGCGGCGCCCATTGACCTGACTGGCTACTGGGTTTCGATCGTGACCGAGGATTGGCGCTATCGCATGGTCACGCCCGCGCCGGGCGATTACCAAAGTGTTCCGATGACGCCGGCCGCCATCAAAATCGCGGACGCCTGGGATCCCGCCAAGGATGAAGCGTCAGGCGATCAATGCAAATCCTATGGTGCGCCGGCGCTGTTGCGCGTACCGGAACACCTTCACATCACCTGGCAGGACGATCAAACATTGCGCATGGATACCGACGCCGGCAAGCAAACGCGGCTCTTTCACTTTGGCGATTGGAAGAATCCCGAGAGCGCGCCGACCTTGCAGGGTGATTCAGTTGCCCAATGGGAAATACAACGCGCGGGCCCTCGGCCTGTGAATGGGTCCCTGAAAGTTGCGACATCTCATCTCAAGGCTGGTTATCTGCGCAAGAACGGTGTTCCATATAGCGAGAACGCCAGTCTTATGGAGTATTACGACCTGGTCAAGGAACGCAACGGGGATCAGTTGCTGGTGGTCACCATCGTCGTGACCGACCCGACGTATTTGCGTGAGCCCTTTATTATTAGTTCCCATTTCAAGAAGCTCGATGGCGACGCTGGGTGGAACCCCACGGCGTGTTCAGCGAGATGGTAATGAGAGAGAATCAATGAAATTTGCGGCGATATTGCTTTGTGTGGCGCTTCCAGCGCTGGCGGAGATCGATCTGTCGGGATCCTGGACGTCCAAGAATCACGAGGACAATATGGAGCGCGGCGCGGGTCCTAATCCCGACGATTGGGCAGGACTGCCCTTCAACGAATCAGGCCGCGCAAAAGCGCTGGGCTTTTCGCAATCCATCATCTCCATGCCGGAGCGCATCTGCTGGTTCCAAACCCAGTGGCATATCGCGGCCGGACCGTTCAGCCTCAAAATCTGGAGCGAAAACGATCCCCTGACCGGAAGAATCCTCTCGTGGGTGATTGGCGGGTGGGAAACTCGCGCGCCCATGACCATCTGGATGGACGGGCGTCCGCATCCTTCGAAAAATGCTCCGCACGATCAGACCGGCTTCACTACCGGCAGTTGGAATGGCGACACGCTTACGGCCTACACCACGCACATCAAGAGCGGTTACATGCGGCGCAATGGCGCGGCCAGCAGCGACCAAGCCACCATTACCACCACTTTTATGCGTCACGGAGATATGCTCACGCTGGCGTTGGTGATGGAGGATCCCGTCTATTTGACCGAGCCGTATATTCTGACGCGTTCCTATCTCTCCACTCCCACTCCGGTTGCCGTGGCCGGTCCGCCCTGCATCGTCGGATATGAAGGAGTGGAGGAGGGCCGGGTTCCGCATTATCTCCCGGGGAAGAATCCGTTCATCGATGAGATGGACAAGATCTACCACATTCCGAGGGAAGCCTCACTCGGCGGAGCGGAAACAATGTATCCGGCCTTCCGCGAGAAAATCAAAGACAAATTCGTGATTCCGCCCAAGTGCACCCGGAACTGCGGAGCGCCGGGATTCTAACGATGACGGCCATGCAGGTTCGAGCGCTGGTGAGTACTCGGGAGTCTGCTCGGGTGCAGCCACCGATCAAGCTTGTGCAATAAGCTGGCTAGCCAATTCCACATTGTTGGCACCTCAGACGGCAAGCTATCACAAATCATCTCGGGCGTCACCGGGGGGGCTAGTGGACGGAAACGGCTGGAATTAATTTCACGGCTTGAGACCTCGCTCGCGGCGCCCGACCGAAATCACAAACTAAACAGCGCTCCCGCCGCGCGCCGAGAGGAAGATTCTCTCACTAACTGTCAACATTATTCTCTGGATCGCAAATGTGCGCGCGACTTGTAATATCGAATAGATAAAAGCGATCCTGACAAACATACTTGTAACGCCGGGGACGCCCCGCGCGCGGTCGCATCACGATAGCTTCCACCGCTCATCGCGCCCCACCAAAGTGCCGTACTGTGGTTAGAGCACCCAATCGACAATCATGAGCCTCTTTGGAAAAAAACAAACAGACACCGCCTCTGTCACCTACATCTCGTTTGCGGGCGATACGCATCAGGTCGCCGTGCCGATCGGCGACTCGGTCATGGAAGGCGCCATCAAGAATGGAATCGACGGCATTGTCGCCGAATGTGGCGGCGCTTGCCAATGCGCTACCTGCCACGTTTATGTCGACGAGGCATTTCTCGGCCGGTTGAATCCAATCCAGGAAGATGAGGACGAGATGCTGAACACGACGGCTTCTGAGCGGAAGCCGAACAGCCGGCTGGGCTGCCAGATTCCGGTTACCAAGGAACTCGACGGTTTGATCGTGAGGACGCCTAAAACGCAGCAATGACCTCCGACGGCGTGGTCATCGTCGGAGCCGGACAAGCGGGCTTCCAGGTTGCCGCGTCGCTGCGCATGGAAGGTTATGCGGAACTGATCGTCCTGATTGGCGACGAGCCCAGCCTCCCCTACCAGCGCCCGCCGCTCTCCAAGGCCTTCATGGCCGGCAAGCAGGATATTGAAGGCACTGCTTTGCGGCCTCTCGCCTTCTATGAGAGCCATCGCATCGAACTGGTCACGGGCGCGAAGGCAACGTCGATCGACCGGGCGGGCCGCTCGGTAAGCCTGGCATCAGGCCGTAGCCTTCCCTATGAAACGCTGGTGCTCGCGGTGGGAGCGCGCAATCGGACGCTGCCAGTAAAGGGCGCCGAGCTGGACGGCGTCTGCTACTTGCGTACCGATGCCGAGGCTGTCGATATCCGGCAACGCGTGGAGCAGGCTCGCGATATCGTGGTGATCGGCGGCGGATTCATCGGCCTCGAACTTGCGGCTGCCGCCCGGTCGCTCGGCAAAGCTGTGCGCGTTCTGGAGGCCCAGTCGAGGCTGATGCCTCGCGTCGTACCGCCTATCCTCTCCGATTTCTATCGCGACCTTCACACCGGCCAGGGCGTAGACATCTCGCTCGGTGTCGCGTTGTCGGAGATCGCCGGCCATCAGGGGAAGGTCAGCGAGGTTGTCCTCAGCGATGGCTCCACTTGCCCAGCTGATCTGGTGCTAGTTGGTATTGGCGTTGTTCCGAATATCGAGCTGGCTCAGGACGCGGGGCTCAGCGTCTCGAACGGGATCGTCGTCGACGAGCGCCTGCGTACAGACGACGAGAGCATTTACGCCATCGGTGATTGTGCCGAGCATCCCAATCCATTTGCAGGCGCTCGGGTGCGGATCGAATCCGTGCAAAATGCCGTAGACCAGGCCAAATGCGTTGCGACGGCCGTCATGGGACGTTCTGAAAATTATCGCGCCGTACCCTGGTTTTGGACCGACCAATTTGATATCAAGCTGCAAATGGCCGGACTATCGGGCCACTACGGCCAAGTGATTACCCGTGGTGAACCGGAGAGCCGCAAATTCTCGCTATTTTATTTCAGGGACGGTCGATTAGCCGCCGTCGATTCGGTGAATCGTCCCGGGGACCATTTGGCCGGGCGAAAGCTGATCGGAGCCGGGACCGGGATCACGCCGGAGCAGGCTGCCGATCCGAGCGTGGACCTGAAGGCGCTCAAATGATCTCTCGGTCGCTGATAGAATGTTCCGCATGTCCCCGATCCAGTACAACCTCCCGCAGGACCGCATCCCGCAAGCCTGGCACAACATCGTTCCGGATCTCCCGCAGCCTTTAGCGCCAGTTCTGCACCCGGGCACTCTGAAACCCATCGGACCGGACGACCTGGCTCCGCTGTTTCCGATGAGCCTGATTCTTCAGGAAGTGAGCACGGAACACCAGATCGAGATTCCCGAAGAAGTGCGGCAGGTGTATGCTCAGTGGCGTCCCACGCCGCTGTTTCGAGCGCGCCGCCTGGAAAAGGCTTTGGATACACCGGCGAAGATCTACTACAAGTATGAAGGCGTAAGCCCGGCCGGCTCGCATAAACCGAACACTGCCGTCCCCCAGGCCTACTACAACAAGAAGGAAGGCACGAAACGCCTTTCGACCGAAACCGGAGCGGGACAGTGGGGCTCATCTTTGGCGATGGCCTGCGCGTTTTTCGGCCTGGAATGCAAGGTCTACATGGTGCGGGTCAGTTACGATCAGAAGCCCTACCGCCGCGCATTGATGGAGGTTTTCGGAGCATCCGTCACGGCTAGCCCGAGCGATGAGACGGAGTCGGGCCGAGCCATTCTGTCCCAAAATCCGCGATCCAACGGCTCGCTGGGCATCGCTATTTCCGAAGCCGTTGAAGTGGCTGCCAAGGACCCGCACACCAAATACGCGCTGGGCAGCGTTTTGAATCACGTCCTGCTGCATCAGACCGTGATCGGGCAGGAGGCGATAGAGCAGATGAGCCTGGCCGGCGACGATCCTGACATCATTATCGGGTGCACCGGCGGCGGATCGAATTTCGCGGGCCTCGTCATGCCCTACCTCAGCCGCAAGATCAAGGGTCAAAGCAACGCGCGTGTGGTGGCGGTGGAGCCCGCCGCTTGCCCCAGCCTGACCAAGGGCAGATTCACTTACGATTTCGGCGATACGGGACACCTGACGCCGCTCGTCAAGATGTTCACGTTGGGCAGCACGTTCATTCCCCCCGGAATTCACTCGGGCGGATTGCGCTACCACGGCATGGCTCCGCTGGTATCGCACGTGATGGATCTCGGACTGGTGGAAGCCATCGCGGTGCAGCAACTCGACGCGTTCGCGGCCGGGATTCAATTCGCGCGCGCCGAGGGCATCATTCCCGCGCCCGAAGCGAATCACGCTGTCGCCGGAGCCATCCGCGAAGCCCTGCGCGCCAAGGAAGAGGGAAAGCAGCGGACCATTCTCTTCAATCTCTGCGGCCACGGCCATTTCGACATGCAATCGTACATCGACTATCAGGCGGGAAAGTTGCAAAACTACGAATACCCGGCGGAAGAAGTCGCGATGGCGCTGGCCGGCCTGCCCGCCGTGGGCTGAGACGAAACCATGGCCGTTATCAAGCCCTACACCGCGGTGGGACTGATCCCCACTGTGCGAGGAATCCGCAAACGCGCCGATATTCGCGTCAACCTGGAACACTTGAAGCACCTCGTGAAGGCGGCGGCGTGGTTATCCAGCCTGGGTTTGCCGGTGCGGCTGATCGCTATTCCAGAGGGTGCGCTGCAAGGATTCAACGACGAAGTGCTGGATCTGGATCATGTGCAGTTTGCTCGCGAAGGGGCCATCGATATTCCCGGCGAGGAGACGGAGTTCCTGGGCCAACTGGCGCGCGAATACGATACCTACATCATTGCCCAGGCCAAGGCGCGGCATCCCGACTGGAAGAATCGATTCTTCAACGTGGGTTTCATCCTCGACCCCAGGGGAGAAGTCATCCTGCGGCATTACAAGGTGTCGCCGCTGTTTCCCGTCGAGCACTCGGTGTGCCCGCACGACGTCTATGACTGGTGGGTGCAGAAATACGGGCGCACCTTGCAGGCGTTCTGGCCGGTGGTCGACACCGAGATCGGGCGTTTGGGAATCATGATGGCTAACGAAGGTTCCTATCCCGAAAATGCGCGCGCCCTGGCTCTGAATGGCGCCGAGGTGATTTACCGCGCGTCTTATCCTCACCCCGCCACGGGGAATGACTATTTCGAAATTCAAAGCCGGGCGAGGGCGCTCGACAATAACGTATACGTTGTCGCTCCCAACATGGGCACCTACTATCTGTTCGCGGAAGAGAACACGCCGATCGATACTTTCGGCGGGCGTTCATTCATCATCAACTACCGGGGCCAGATCGTCGGCAAGCAAGACTACGGGGCCGGATCAACCTATGTGGGCGGCGTGATCGATATCGAGGCGTTACGCGATCACCGGGCGCGCGCGCAATGGGACAACTGGCTGAAAGACCTGCGCACGGAGTTGTACCAGATTCTGTATGAGGCGCCTATCTATCCGAAGAATCTCTATCTGGAGCGGGAGCCCATGAAGCACGCGGAGTACCGGAAAGAAGTGATCCTGAAACAAATCGCGCAGATGCACGACCGCGGCATCTGGGCGAAACCAGGATGACGCTAGGCCAAACCGATCTTAGCGGGAGAGCGCCGTGGCGAGGCGGTCAAGAAGCAGATCGTGGGCGGCCAGCTGACCTGTTTCCAGGTATTCATCAGGCTGGTGGGCGTTTGCGATGTCGCCGGGGCCACACACCACCATCGGGATACCGCAACGCTGCTGATAGAGGCCCCCTTCCGTTCCGAATGCGATTTTCCCGGGAGCCGCCTGCGAATCGAGCAGCGAGCCCACAAACCTCGCCACTTTGGCATCCGGCGCGATGGACAAGCCAGGATACGAGAACTTTTCATGGAAGACGATCCCGCAGGAAGGATTCACCTTCTTCATGGCTGGCTCAAGCTCATCGGCGGCGAATCCGCGGATGCGCTCGAGGATCGGCTGGGCAGGATCTTCCGGCAGATAGCGGATCTCGAATTCAAATACGCACTCCGCGGGCACGATATTGAGGACAGTGCCTCCGTGCACCGAGCCGACATGCAGCGTAGTATGAGGCGCTTCGTATTGCGAATCGAACGGACCCGCAATTCTCTTTTCCTGATTGAGACGCCGGATGAAAGTAATCAGTTCGCCCGCATACTCGACGGCATTCACGGCCGCCGACGGGTTGCTGGAGTGACCTTCCTGGCCGCGCACCTGGACTCGGATGGCTACTTTCCCTTTGTGCTCCACCACCAGCCGCATTGAGGTGGGTTCGCCAACGATGCCCATCTCTGCCTGGACCGGCAGACTGCCCGCATCTTCCAGCAGTTCACGCAAACCAATGCAACCGATTTCCTCGTCGCACGTAAACGCGAGATGAATCGGCGTGTGCAGCCGCCGGCGGACAATGCGTGGCACCGCCGCCAACACGGATGCGATAAATCCTTTCATGTCCGCGCTGCCTCGCCCGTACAAACGGCCGTCACGGCGATCCAGCCGGAACGGATCGGTAGTCCATTGCTGCCCGTCGACTGGCACAACATCGGTATGTCCAGCCAGGAGAAATCCCGGGCGATCGGCGGGGCCGATGCTTGCGAACAGAGTGGCTTTCGTACCGGAACGGTCCGCCACCAGGCTGCTACCCACGCTGTGCTGTGCCAGGTAATCCCGGACAAAATGGATCAATTCAAGATTGGAGAGTCGACTGGTGGTATCGAAGGAAATCAACTTGGCGAGGAGGGTTTCAGAATTCCAAGTGTCCATTTTCACGCCCTCAGGGATCTCCTGCGACACCGTAGGCCGGTGCCGCGTCCGGAAACTGTGCGCGTTGCACGTAAGCCTCGAGTTGAGGCTGGTAGATGTCCCAAAGTGAGCAAAGTTGTTCGATGGGATCGTCCGACCAATCCACACGCAGATCCACAACCGGCCAGGAAAGCTTGTCGGCAACCTGCACTCCCGCGGCATGCAGAGGGCCTGCCTCGCCACCCGCCTTCAGTCCAGCGCGAACTGCTTTTAACAAGCGATCCGCGAGGTGGCCGCGGCTCTCCTCGAAAGCCCGGGTCATTTCGCCTGGCACCGATGGATTTGCAAGAAGATTTCCCGCCGCCGCACAATCGCGTGATATGGACTCTCCAGTAACCCCCAATGTGCGATCGCCACTGTAAATCGCGGGCGCGCCAACCAGCGGGACGAGCACAATTTGCCGCCATGCCATAAAGGGATGCTCGTTCGCCAACAACGCAAGAACCTCTGGTGTACTCTTGCCGCTCTGCATCAGATCGAGCGCGCGCCGTCCGAGACTTGGATCGGTCACGTTCTGACTCAGCACCGCGCCGACTCCCGCTCTTACGTGCGCGCAACGGCTGGCGACGGCAATGCTCGAAGAGGACACCGCTACGCCGACCATGCCGGTCAATGGACAGCGAGCTGCGATCGACATCGTCATTTCTCGCGTCCCTGGGGAATGACGGCCGTCACATCAATCTCAACCAGCCATTCTGGACGCGCGAGCGCCGACACAACCAATCCCGTCGAAACCGGAAAGACGCCTTTCAACCATTTGCCGACCACTCGGTAAACGGGCTCCCGGTAGCGTGCGTCGACAAGATAGATCACAATTTTGCAGATGTCTTCGAGAGCGCTACCAGCCTCTTCGAGCAACACCTTTATATTCGACATCGCCTGCTCGGTTTGGGCCGTCACATCGCCCTGGCCCACCGACTTGCTGGTGTCCAGGTCTTGCCCCACCTGACCGCGCACGAAGACCATGTTTCCCGCGACCACCACCTGGCATAAATCGTTGTCGAGCTTTTGCTCGGGATACGTGTCGCGCGTATTAAATTTGCGAATGCGCCGATGACTCATGCCTCTGGCTTGGTGGTCCTTTTGCCCAGCACCCGATCCGAGAGGCCCGCCGATTTGCGAACGAATTCCAGCGGCCCGCTCCAGTCGAAATTGTTGTACACCGCGGCCAGGTGCGCAAAGGGTGGAGATTGAGCGAACAATTGAAAGGTCAAACGATGGCTGGCATAGTCGGAATTCAACAGGTCGCGCGCGAAAGCCAGTAGCTTGCGGCGATCCTCCGCCACCCACTCTTCGTTGACCGAATAGAACTTGTTGAGCCACTTGCCGGCCACGGGATGCGCGAAGGACGCAGCGTCTGGAGTAATGCAAATCTGTCCGCCGCATAGTTCGCGGGCAATATGCATCATCGCGGGCAATTGAGTGCAGGCCAGCACGCGGCCGGTATAGAGCAGCGACTGATTGGGCATCAACAGGCCCCCGGGACTGGGCTCAGCCAGCGTGATCGCCGCGGTTAAATGAGCGTTGATGCCTTCCCGATAGCAAGCCAGTTGCGCGAGTTTTTCTTGCACGGCCTGCTGCTTGTCGAGGCCGGTTTGACGGGCGTTGAAGAGCGCGGCGCCAATCAACATGTCCGCCACCCGGAGATTCCTCTGCACGAAAGCGAAGGCGCTGTAACGATGAAGAGTGGAGCGGATAAACGTAGCGGCTCTGGTATGCCGGTAGAACAAAACGTTTTCCCACGGAATGAGGACGTCGTCGAAAATTACCAGCGCGTCAATCTCATCGAAGCGATTGGAGAGCGGATAGTCCTCCGCTGGAGCGCGGCCGGCAAAACCCGTACGGCAGATAAACTTCAATCCGGGTGAACCCAACTCGCAGATGAACCCTACAGCGTAATCCGACAGCTCGGAATTTCCCCAATTGGCGATAGTCGGTTTCACGAAAGCCTGGTTGGAATATGCAGCGGCCGTTTCATATTTCGCGCCGCGCACCACGATCCCCGCGTCGGTCTCTTTCACCAAATGCAGCAGCATGTCCGGATCCTGGGCTTGCGGCGGCTTGGAACGGTCGCCCTTGGGATCCGTATTGGCCGATACGTGAAACAGATCCTGGCGCAGAACCCGGTCGATATGGTTCCGGATGTTGGCTAAAAAACGTGGATCGACTTCATTCAGAATATTCTGGCCATCGTAAAGCGACCACATCTCGCCGACGGTCTCGTCCCCTACTCGAGTCACCACGCCGCCGATGTCGTCCATGACCTTGTCGGTAGCGCGGCGTTTGTCCCACCAGTCCTGCTGGGTGTGCGGCAGCTTGAGCCCGATGGCGTGCGGTTCACCTTGCGGGTCCGTGTACGTCATCACCGGACTCGTGCGCGGATCGTGCGCCATGTCGTAGATACGAGCGCGAATGTCGACCAGGGGTTTGAACGCGGGATGCGTAGTCACATCGCCAACCCGCTCGCCATTCAGATAGACTTCGCGGCCATCCTGAATCGATCGCCGATACTCATCTCCCGTGCGGATCATGCGTTCGCAGATATCCTACCATGCAGTCGAAAAGCGGAGCCAAATGAGACAACGCCCTGCGTGGATCTGATTGGCCTGCTTGGATCTGATTCAGAGTGATAGGCTATCGGATGGGAAGGTTCAGTAACTGCGGAGGTCACAATGTTACAGCGCAACTTTTCAAAGCCTGCCGTTCGATGGACGCTCTCGTTGTCATTGGCTGGTTTCGCGGTGCTCCTGATGCCCTCACTTGCTCCAGCCGCGGAGACAGAGGTCACATTCTCCAAGGACATCGCTCCCATTTTCGAGCGAGCTTGCCAGAATTGCCATCGGCCGGGCGCGATCGCACCCATGTCCTTGTTGACGTACAAAGATGCGCGGCCTTGGGCCCGATCGATCAAGGTAAAGGTCGTCAAGCGGCAGATGCCGCCGTGGCATATCGATCGCAATGTTGGCATCACCAAATTCAAAGACGATCCTTCATTGACCGATGCGGAAGTTGCAACCATTTCGGCTTGGGTGGATCATGGCGCTCCGGAGGGCAATCCGGCCGCCATGCCTCCGCCGCGCGAATTTACGGACTTAGATAAGTGGCATATGGGAAAGCCCGATGTCGTGGTCACGATGCCGAAGCCCTATGTGCTGAAAGCCGCCGGCGGCGATGAATATTACGACGTCGAAGTGGATCCCGGCTTCAAGGAAGACGTGTACGTCTCGGCTCTGGAGACCAAGCCCGATCTCGGCTTCAAAGTGGTGCATCACTGCACCACCAACCTGGTGGAGGACCCCATTGATGATCCGGTTGGCTTGTTCCTCAATGAGTACGCGGTTGGCAAGAACGCCGATATTTTCCCAACCAACTCCGGACGTCTGATTAAGGCGGGCTCGAAGATCCATTTCAATGTGCACCTCCACCCGGACGGCCAGGCGACCCCGGTCCAACTTTCCCTGGGACTCAAGTTGTACCCCAAGGACTTTGTGCCGAAGTACATTGCCTTCACGCAGCACATGGGTGACGTTGCAGA
>Ga0209415_10015929_pt1 | contig 12142 bp, 11 predicted proteins | sample PeaSoiSIISIP2007_FD_187696 | JGI IMG/M metagenome (GOLD analysis project Ga0209415, IMG submission 187696) | Peat soil microbial communities from Weissenstadt, Germany - SII-SIP-2007 (SPAdes) (version 2) | ecosystem: Environmental > Terrestrial > Soil > Wetlands > Peat | place: Germany... | reverse complement strand
CCACCCGGTTACGGACCTCCGCCCGGGTACGGACCTCCGCCCGGGTACGGCACATCGGGCCCGAGTGTGCGCATCGACCCCGTGCTCAACCACCCGCTGGCGCCGTGGTGGAAACGACTGGTGGCGATCATCATCGACTTCGTGATCCTTGACCTGGCTTCGTTGATCATCGTGCTCGTCATCGCGGCCACGGCCAGCCACAACAACACGACCAACGCCCAACCCGCGTCGGACAGTTCGGCCGTGGGCGCGTACTTCGCCTTCTCGCTGCTCGCCGCCATCCCCGGAGCCTTCTACTTCGCCTTCATGAACGGGTCCCGGCGCGGACAGACGGTGGGGAAGATGGCGCTCGGCATCGCCGTGCGAGACGCTCGCACGGGAGGGCCCGTCGGCTTCTGGCGGGCCCTGGGGAGATATCTGATCGTGGTCCTCTTCCGCGTCGCCCTTTACATCCCCTACATCCTCGACTCCCTGGCTCCACTGTGGGACGGACGGCGCCAGGCTTGGCACGACAAGGTCGCGCATTCGGTCGTTGTGGACCTGAGGCCGTAGTCCGTTCGCGCCCACGCGGCTGGCGAGCACTTCACCATGGTCTCCGACCCGCTACCCCGAACCGAGCTCTGGCAGCAGGCGGGGCCGCCGCCGGGGCCACCACCGGGCTGGTACGGCGACCCGTGGCGCTGGGCGTGGTGGCGGTGGTGGGACGGGTACCGGTGGACGCCTTATCTGTACGGGCAATTCGGAACCGCCCCCGTCGCGCCGGCACCGGCCGAGTTCGTCCCGAAGGGCCCCGGCATCAAAGGCGGGGGCATCGCCGCCATCGGCATCGGCGTCGGCTTCGCGGCGTCCTTGGCGGTAACCGTCGCCTACTTCGCGGCCGGATCGGGGCACCTCGACACCCAGAACCCGTGGTTCATGTTGGTGAGCCAGCTGGCGCTGTGGGTCGGCTTCCTCGGCGCCGTGGTGGTCGCCTCGTGGCGCAACGGAACCCACAGCTTGGTCCGGGACTACGGGCTGTCGTGGCCGAGATGGCACGACCTCACCGCCGGTGTCACCGGCGGTCTCTTGGGGCGCGTGCCGTCGACGCTGATCCTCATCTTGATCGTGGTGGCCACCAACGGGTTCAGCACCCCCAACACCGCCGGCCGGGAGATCGACGGCACGACGCCCGAAGGCGTCGCGGGCTGGGTCGTCACCGCGCTCCTGCTCGTCGTCGGCGCGCCGCTCGTCGAGGAGTTGCTCTTCCGGGGGCTCATCCAAGGTGCGTTCACCCGTCGGTTGGGTGCCACCCCCGCCATCTTCGTCACCGCATTGATCTTCTGCTTCGCCCACGTCCTCAACGAGGGTCCGGTCGCGCCCTTCGTGCTCTTCCCACCGGCGTTGATCCTGGGATATCTCCGGCACCGCTATGGACGGCTCGCTCCGGGGATGATCGCCCACGCCACTTTCAACGGCATCGCCTTCGCGCTGCTGTTGGTGCCGGCGTTCCGGTAGGTCGGTTCCCGGAACGAATCCTCAGCCGCCCCCGCAATGACGACCGCCACCAGGGTGGCTCATTAGGCTCTCCGTTGGAGGTGGCCATCAGTCCGTGCGGTTCGCTGTCCTCGATCGGGATGAGGCGTTTCACCCAGACGGCCTGGCTTCCGTGACCGGTCCGTGAAGGGCCCCGTGTCCCCGGATCACACCGGGGAAGTCGCCGGTGGGTCGCCCCGACCGGGGGTCGCGGCCAGATTCGCGGCGTTGCACGCGCGCCCGGTCTTCGGGGTCGGGCGGCGGGGCAGCACGAGGGTGTGGATCCTCGGGACCGCGGGGACCGCCGTGGTGCTCGCCGTCGCGTTCGCCCTCCTCTCCGTGCACTACGACGACACCGTCCTGAGCCCCGTCGCGTGCCCCGCGTCCGCCACGGTCAATGCGGTGCTGGGCACGACCCTGGGCAAGGTGTCGGGGATCCAGTTCTCAGACTTTCATTCGTGCAGCTACGCCCAGGGCACCGACACCTCGGCGTTGGGGATCGACGTCGCCGCTCCGAACAAGCTCTCCGGCGCCTTCGGCCCCGACCCGTGTCGAAAGAGACAGCACCTCACGGTGGCCGGCCACTCGGCGTGCTCGGTGGCGGGGACACCCGGCACCACGCCGGGCCGGCCCTCGCTGTTCATCGGGACGAGTCAGGGAGATTGGCAGTTCACGACGAACCTGGCCTCGGTGTCGATCACGCAGCTGGAGGCACTCGCCAAGGCCCTGCTCAGCTCGCCACGCCCGCGGTTCACCTGAACGGCCGGGGGACCGGCCTCGAACCGCGGGCTCCGAAGCACCCGCCTCGAAGCACCGGCCTGAAACCACCGGTCAGAACCAGTGGAACCAGGGGTGCCCGCTCCTCCAGATGACCACGTCCACTTTGCCGATGATGGAGGAGCCCGGGACCGTGCCCCAGTAGCGACTGTCATCGGAGTCCCCCCTGCAGTCCCCCATCACGAAGTAGTGGTCAGGATGGATCTTCGTCATCTTGATGTGTTCCGAGCTCTGGGAGCAGTCCCCGGCGAGTGCCGGCAGCCACGGCTCGGACAGCGGCTTCCCGTTGATGAACACGGTGCTCCCCACCGACGAGATGGTCTCCCCCGGAAGGCCGATGACGCGTTTGACGAGCACGGCCGGCCCCCCCTGGTCGGCCGGCACGTTGTGGAACACCACGATGTCGCCCCGGTGGATGGTGGACGAGAGCTTGTCGACCACGATGCGGTCGCCGGGCATCAGGGTCGGTGTCATCGACGCGCTGGGCACGAAATACGTTTGGACGGCGTAGGCGCGCGCCGCCGTGGAGATGAGCAGCACCGCCGCGACGAACACCACCCATCCGAGGACCGATCGTGCCCGGGGTGACATCCCGCTCGGCCGCGCCGATGACGGAGGGAGCGTGGTCGGAGCGGGGCCGGCGCTGATGGTCACGGTCCAATCATCGCTCACCGCAGCGTCCCCCCAAGGGCGGCGAGCCCTTTCGATACGTCCCTTGTCCTCTCGAGCCCTGCTCAGCCCACCGATTCCAGGAGTCGCTGACGCTGCGCCGCGAACCAGGCCCGGCGCCGGTCGTAGCGCTCCATGCCTCCCATCTGGTCACGCAGGGCCAGAAACGCCGTCTCGCCCCTGTCGATCCGACGTTGCAGAAAGGCGCCCCCACGGGCCACGTTGCGGTCGATGGCGTCGACGAGCCCGGACCGGTCGGGTGCCAAGCCGTAGGCGTCGGCCACGACGCGGAGTCGGACGAAGGGGTCGAGCCCACCGCGTCCCGTCCGGGCCGCGTCTTCGGGGGCGTCGATGGGCACCGTCATGAGGGCCAGTCGGGCCAGGTCGTAGAGGCGGGTCCCCGGCGAGGCGAAGTCGAAGTCGAGAAAGGCCACGGCCACGCCGTTGCGGTACACGACGTTCTCGGGGCAGATGTCGTTGTGGCAGATCACGTCGCCGGCGGCGAGGTCGCGACCGATGGCAGCGCCGGCGGGGCCACGCCCGTCGGCGTCGGGGTCGGTCATCTCCGAGCTCCACGTCGCCCCGGCCGGGACCACGAAACCGATGGTGGCGTCGTGGAACCGCCTCAGGAGCTCGACCGTCGATGCCAACACGTCGTCACCTTGTGACCACGCTGGGAACGGCGGGCAAGGAACCTCCCCCGGGATGAACCTCAGCCGCTCCTCACCACCGGGGTCGAAGTCGAGTGGCTCGGGCACCCCGTCGAACCCCGTGCTCCGGACATGGCGGAGAAGGGCGTGGATGGTGGCCGAGTGCTCGTTCGCCGGCCGAAGCACCACGCCGCCCACGCGCCGCACCGCCCCGGCGTTGGCCACCCCGCCTCGCAGCACCTCCTCGTCGGGCACCGCCCCAGACTGCCATCACCACTGTCCGACACGGGACCGGTCCCACCCGCGGCCCGTGCCTCGCAGAAGATCCTGTCCGTGCCCCGCAGAAGATGGTGCCAGGCACGACGGCAGGACGGCAGGACGTGAAAGTAGGCATCTTGCCTGGTAGTTGCCGACCCCGGGCAGGTGTCATCGACCGTTGTGCCGAGGCCGCCCGGAGGTTAGGGTGCGGGCACTCGGTGACTGAAGGAGAAAGACATGCGCGTCCCGAATTTCGTTCGATCCCACGACTCAGCATCTTCGGAAGGTGCGCCGCCGCGCCGCCGCATGCGTGGTGCGCGGCTGGCCATTGTCGGCGCTACCGCCATGGCAAGCATCGTGGGCAGCGCCGTGCTGGCCCAGCCCGCCAGCGCGGCGACCAACATCCTCTACGTCGCACCGGGCGGCAGCGACGCCAACAACTGCCTCTCGGTCGGAGCCGCCTGTGCCACGCTCGGGCACGCGCTGTCGCTCGCCGCCAGCGATACGGGCGACACCATCATGATCTCGCCCGGCACCTATACGATGACGGCCGGGTCGTCGAACACGGTTCCGTCGGGTGCGGCCTTCAACGGCCTGACCATTGAGTCCAACGGCGGGACCGCCGCCAACACGATCATCAACGCGGCGGGCGCCATCAACGGCATCGCCGTGAACGCCAACAACGTGACCGTCACGGGCATCCAGGTGGAGAACGCCGGAGCGGCGGGCATCATGGTGTCCCCGCCTTCGGGGGCAACCCAGCCCGCTTCGGTCACGGGAGAGACGATCTCGAACGACATCGTCACCAACAGCGACCAGTGCCAGGCCAACCCGGCCGCCACGGGCTGCGCGGCGGCCATCGGGGCCGGCGACTACGGCGAGTCGATTTGGCTGATGAGCGTCGTCAACTCCACGCTGTCGGGCTCCACCATCGAGAACGGCCTGGACGGCGGCCTCCTCGTCAGCGACGAGCTCGGCCCCAACCACGACAACACCATCCAGAACAACCAGGTCCTGAACAACGCGCTCGGCTGTGGGATCACCCTCGCCGCGCACAACCGGGGTGCCATTTTCTCGAGCGGGCCCAACGCAGGTCAGCCCGATCCGGCTGCAGCTGGCGTCTACAACGAGACCGTCGAGAGCAACACCTCCGACGGCGCCGGGGCCAACGGGATCGCGCTGTTCAACGCGGCCTACAACAACACGATCGAGGGCAACACGACCGTGGCCAACGGCGGGCCGGGCATCGAGATCGACGACGACGTCCCGGGCGCCGACCTCAACGGCAACTCCATCATCGGCAACACGGTGGGCGTGAACTCGCTGCTGGGCGGGCCCAATGGCAACTCGCCGGGCCAGCACACCGTCCACACCACCCAGACGGGGGGCATCCTGGTGATCGCCAGGGTGACGCCGGTGACGGGCACCGTCATCTCGGCCAACACCATCACCGGCAACTACTACGGCATCTGGATGTCGGCCATGGCCTCCACCACGACCCTGTCCGCCAACGTCATCACGGTGGCCCCGCTCGGCAAGGCGGTCTTCATCTCACCGGCTCCGGGCGGCGGCTACTGGCAGCTCGGTTCTGACGGCGGGGTGTTCTCCTTCGGCCAGGCGCCCTTCGAGGGCTCCACCGGTGCCATGAAGCTCAACCAGCCCGTCGTGGCCATGGCCCCGACCCCCGACGCCGGTGGGTACTGGCTCGTGGCCAAGGACGGCGGCATCTTCAGCTTCGGCGACGCCAACTACTACGGATCGCTGCCGGGCCTGAAGGTGAAGGTGTCGAACATCGTCGGCATCGTGCCCACCTTCGACGGGGGCGGCTACTGGCTGGTGGCGTCCGACGGCGGCATCTTCAGCTTCGGTGACGCCCTCTACTTCGGCTCCCTGCCGGGGCTGAAGGTCAGCGTGTCCGACATCGTCGCCATCGCCAGCACTCCCGACGGGGGTGGCTACTGGCTCGTGGCCAAGGACGGCGGCATCTTCAGCTTCGGCGACGCCCTCTACTTCGGCTCCCTGCCGGGGCTGAAGGTCAGCGTGTCCGACGTCGTCGGCATGGGCACCACCGCTGACGGCGGCGGCTACTGGCTCGTCGCCAAGGACGGCGGCATCTTCGGCTTCGGTGACGCCAAGTACTTCGGCTCGCTGCCGGGGCTGAAAGTCAGCGTGTCTAACGTGCAAGGCATGTCCGCCACTCCCGACGGCCTCGGCTACTGGTTGGTGGGAACCGACGGCGGGGTCTTCAGCTTCGGCGACGCCACCTACTTCGGCTCGCTGCCGGGGCTCGGCATCCACGTGAAGAACATCATCGGCCTGTCGACCACTCCGTAGACCACGCTCACTCAATAGACCGAGCTCTGACCGTCCCGGGCGGCTCCGGGTGTGCGCCTATCGGCGTGCACCCGGTCCGCCCCGGGATCACAGCGCGGGATCACGGCCGGGATCACGGCGCGGGCCGATCCGATCGGGTCGTGATCAGTGACGTGCCGCTGCCTGACCGGTAACGGCGACGATCCCACGTGGGCTCGGCGAACCCCGCCGGTGACGACGAGGTGCACGCGGGCTGACAGCCGGGGCCCGGCTTGCGGTCAGGTTTGGATCAGTGCCTCTTTACCACCCACACGAAGGTGACGGTGGCGGAGTCGACCGAGTCCGACACGGTCACACTGCCGTGCTTCTTGCCCGTGGCCGTCGGCCGGCCCGAGATCACACCCGAGGACGGGTTGATCGACATGCCGGCCGGGAGCCCGGCGGCCTGGTAGGCGAGCGTCTCGGTGGGCGAGGCGTCGACCGCCCGGACATGGAGGCTGACGGCCGTGCCGAGAGCGGAGGTCTGCTTGCCGGGATTGGTGGCGGCGATGGGTGTCCAGCACGAGGATGGGCCCGAGAAGATCGGCGCTGTCGTGACCGGGAGGTCCGACGGTGGGTCGACGATGACGGTGGGGTTGGCGGGGTCGTCGATCGAGTCGGCACGCGTCCACGTGCTCTCACAAGCCCGCAGTGCCTTCTTCTCGGGCGCGGTGCGTGAGCGCGCGTCTCCCCCCGCCCACATGTCGAAGCGGTAGAGGTGGGATTGGGCCCAGTCGCTGTCGCATTCCGAGCACTCGTCCTCGTGGATGAAGTAGCGCTTCATGTACGGGACGTAGATGACCTGGCACCAGCCCAGCTCGCTGACGTCGGTGGCGAAGGTCACGGGGTTGGAGAACGTCCCCACCCCGCCCGCCGTGCTGTGCAGGCACGGGTGGGCGATGCCCGGTCCCGGAGGCGAGTTGTCGGCCCAGCCGTAGAGCGTCATGAACGCCTTCACGTTGCTGGGGCCCTGGGCGTTCGCCGCCGTGGGGGCGCCGAAGACGCCGAGCGCCACCACCAGGGCGCCGAGGGCGACAAGGCTCCGAGAAGAGCGCAGCCGCGACGTCGTGGTCACGGCTGCGCAGCGTAACCCACGCCGTTGTGCACCGCCCCGGCGGCCCCCGTACCGCTACGGGTTCGCAGTGCTGCGGCTCAGTACAGGGGCGACCAGCTGCTCGTGCGCAGGAGCTTGCTCTCCCAGCTGTCACGGTAGGCCAGTGCGTCGTGCATGAACTGGCCCGGTTGGCGGTGGGCGGGGTCGGTGTCGTGGGTCAGCAGGTGCATGAGAACCTGGTTGTTCACGATCTTCTGCATGAGGATCGCCTCCTTGCGCAGGCCCGCGCCGAAGGCGACCTGGAAGACGGCCTGGATGTCCAGGAGGTTGGCGGCCCGCTCCTTCATGGGCCCGTAGTACCCCGTGCCCCAGAACTCGACGTAGTCGTCGATGGGAGCGAAAGGATGGCCGGTGTCCTCCATGTACAGCGACAGCTCGTGGGTCGTCCCGTCGGTGGGGACCGTGCCGAGGTCGAGGTCGGCCATCGGCGACCAGTGCACGCCGAAGAGCAGCTTTCCGGTGACGCCGTGGCGCAACTCGTCGACCTTGCGCGCCCATTCCTTGAGATCGCCGCGCTGGACGCGTCTCGCCAGGTCCTCCCACGCCGCGCCGTCGCGCAGGGCAGTGATGGTGACGACGTTGTAGGCCGGCCCGCTGCCGTGGGCGTGGTGGCAGAACCACAGCAGCCGGGCATCGGCGCTCTTGGCCAGCGTGGGCATCCACTCGTCGCGGAACGCCGATTCGAATTCCTCCTCGGCCGCCCCCTTGACCTGATGAACTTCGTGCAGGAAGAGCATGGGCGGTCACTGTACGGCGTTCCGGGTCCTGCGCGCTGGCGGGGGCCTGACGGTGTCGGCAAACGTCGGTGAAGGTACCCGCATCGGTGCACGAAGTCGGGCACGCGCCCGGTGGCACCGCCGTTGACCCCTCCGACCCGGGCTGCGAGGATCCGGCCCGGGTTCTCCACCGAAGGCGAGGAACGATGGGCCGACTCGAGGGACGACGCGCTGTCATCACGGGGGCCGCCAGTGGCATCGGTGAGGCGACCGCCCGGCTCTTCGTGCGTGAAGGCGCCGCTGTCGTCGTTGCCGACGTGGACGACGACCGGGACAAGCAGGTCGCCGACGAGCTCGGGGAGCGGGTCGCTTCGTGCACACCGACGTCACCCAGGAGCACGACGTCGAGGCTGCGGTGGCCGTGGCCGTCGACACCTTCGGCGGCCTCGACTGCATCTTCAACAATGCGGGCAATCCCGGCTCGACGGCCGGGATCGAAGATGTCGACATGGCCATGTTCGACCGCACCGTGGCCATCCATCTGCGTGGCGTCTTCCTGGGCATCCGGGCCGCAGCGCGCGTGATGAAGCCCCAGGGACAGGGCAGCATCGTCAACACCTCCAGCGTGGCCGGGCTCGCCGCCAACTACGCCGGGCATGAGTACAGCGCGTGCAAGGCGGCCATCGCCCACCTGACGCGCACGACGGCGAACGAGCTCGGGGAGCACGGCGTCCGGGTCAACGCCATCTGCCCCGGAGGCATCGCCACCTCCATCTTCGCCCGCGCCGCCGGGCTCAAAGCGACGCCGCTCAGGCCACGGAAGTTCATGGCCTCGGCCCTCGGCGACATGGCGCCGATCCGGCGCGCCGGCCGACCCATCGACATCGCCGAAGCCGTCCTGTGGCTCGCCAGCGACTCGTCGAGCTTCGTGAACGGTCAGGTCATCGCCGTCGACGGCGGCCTCACCACCGGCCCTCTCCACCGGGAGCAGCACGCCCGGATCGACGGGCTCATGGAGATCCTGCAGACACCCCCGTCCTGAGCCCTCCCCCGTCCTGAGCCCGCCCCCGTCCTGGTCAGGAGGCGGTCTGCGCCCCTCGCTGCCGGCGGAACCCGACCCGCGACCGGTCAGGTCCGGGCGTGGGGCTGCTCGAGCGCATAGACCATCGTGATCTGCGCCGACTCCTGCTGGGTGCCCGGTTGCAGCGGCACCGCGCTGGGAGCGTTGGCTGCGCCGGCGCTCGCCACCGACTGTGCGTAACCGAAGTCGGGTGTCGACTGGTCGGTGAGCGAGCACACGGGCCCGAGCCGCTCGCCGGCGGCCTGGGCCATCGACCGGGCATGGCTCACCGCCTGATGGACGGCGTCGGTGCGGGCGGTGTCCTCGATGGCTCTCGGGTCGTCGATGGAAAAGGTCAGCGAGTCGATCCGCGTCGCGTTCCCCGCCGCTGCGGTGAGGCTGTCGAGGACCGATCCCGCCGTGGAGAAGTTCCGGAGCTTGGCCGTGATGGTGTTCGTCATCTCGTAGCCCGTAACGTTGCCGGCCAGGTTGAGCTGGGGCTGGATCGACACGCTCGAGGTCTGGATGTCCTTGGCGGCCACCCCACCTCGAGTGAGCACGGCCGTGACGGCCGACGCCTTGGTGTTGTCGTCGACGAGTGACGCCTGCGCGCTCGGGTCGGTGACGTCGATGTCCACCGACACGGTCAGGACATCCGGGGCCGCCGAGGCGTTGCCGGTGCCCTGCACCGTCAGCTTGGGCGCCGAGCCCCCGCACGGTGCCGTCGATGCCGACAATCCCGACGATGCTGCGGTGGTCGTGTCCGAGGCCGCCAGTCCGAGCGCCACTCCCCCGACAGCCAGCGCCGTGGACAGCGCGATCACGCCCGCCACCCGCAGGTTTCGGTGCTCCATCGTCCTCGTACCTCCCCGATCGGCGCCGTGCGCCCGGAGGACGCGTCCGACGGCACCATCGGTTCAGACGAACGGCGATGCGGGAAGGTTCCCGGGATCAGCGGGAGAGGAGCGGCCCCACCCGCTCGCCGAAGGCGGCGATCTGGTCGCAGAGCTCCTCGAGGGAGCGGCTGGGAAAGCGCATCTGGATGTGCGACACACCCATGTCGATCAACTCGGCCAGGTTCTCGACGATGCGGTCCGGGCTACCCGACACGGTCCCCCGGGGAAGCTCGTGGTCGGGCTCGCCCACGTGGAACACACCCGCCAGCGCGCCGATCTCGATGGGCGCCCCACCGCGCAGGTCCTGGCGAAGTTCCTTGAGCTGGGCGACCTGGTCGCGCATGTCGCTCCGCCGCACCGTCTGGGGGAGCCAGCCGTCACCGCGCTGGGCGGCCCGGCGCAACGCCGCCCGAGAGGAGCCTCCCACCCAGATCGGCGGCCTCGGCTGTTGCACGGCCCGGGGGCTCACACTGAGGTCGCTCGCTGGCCAACGCGGGCCCGGGAGCGTCGGGTACTCGTCGGTGAGCGAGATCGCCAACGCGTCGATGGCTTCGTCGAGCCCCGCACCCCGTTCCTCGAAAGGCGGACCGAAGAGGTCGAACTCCTCGTTGACGTGCCCCGCCCCCACGCCGATGATGACGCGGCCGCCCGACAGCACGTCCAGGGTGGCGAACTCCTTGGCGGCCCGCAACGGGTGGCGCTGGGCGGCGATGTAGACGTGGCTCATGAGCCGGATCCGGGTCGTGATCCCCGCCAACCACCCGAGCGTCGCGATCGTGTCGTACCAGGTCGTGCTCATCGCCCCCGCCAGCCGGCGCGGGATGGCGGTGTGGTCGCACACCGCCACGTAGAAGAACCCGCTGTCCTCGGCCTGGCGCGCCACCCGGGCCAGCTCGGCGGGACCGGCGCTGAGCTCCCAGTCCTCGACATAGATGGTGGACTGCGACTGGATCGGCAGCTGGATGCCGAACACGACTTGACCGTCGGGGATGATCTGCACCGGCTCGGCCCGCGTCGGCTCTGCGTCTCTTGTCACGTTCGTCCCCTCGGTCGCGTTCGATCGATCAATAGCGCTCGGCGACGAGCTCGGCGAGTGCGTCGGTCCCCTCGAGCGCGCCGGCGAGTACCCGAGCCCGCATGAGGTAGAGATGGGCCGGCACCTCCCACGTGAAGCCCATGCCCCCGTGCACCTGGATGCACGACTTGCCGTTCGCCATCGCCGCCTCGACGGCGAGGAGTCCGGCCCCGGCCGCGGCCCGCACGGCGTCGCCGACGTCGGGCTGGTCGATCGTCACCGCGGCGGCATGGACCGCGGCGCGGGCCACCTCGGCGCGCACCAGCATGTCGGCGCACAGGTGCTTCACGGCCTGGAACGACCCGATGGGCTTGCCAAACTGCTGGCGCTCCTTGGCGTATGCCACTGCCAGGTCCACGGTCTCTGCCGCCAGGCCCACGAGCAGGGCCCCACCGAGGACCGACGCGTCGCGTCGCCACGACACCGTGTCGTCGGGACCGCCTACCGGTTCCCCCGCCGGCAGATGGTCGACGCGCCACAGCGGGGTGAGCGGGTCGAGCGACCGCTCGACGGCCACGGCGTCGAGGGTGGCCGGGTCCACCACCCCCAAGCCGTCGTCACCCACCACCACGACCGCACCCAGCGAGCCGAGATGTTCGATCACGACCGGAGGCGCCCCATGGCCCGACCCCGAACCGGGCCGGAGCACGGCGCCCACCATGACCTTCCCGTCGGCGGCGCCTTCCACGATCCCGGCCGCCAGGTGGGTGGCGAGGATGGGCCCGGGAACCAGAGCCCGGCCGAGCTCCTCGAACACGACCGCCGCCGCGGCGGTGCCCAGCCCGAGCCCTCCGGCGTCCTCGGCGAGGCGCAACGAGAACACGCCGGCATCGGCGAGCTCGGACCAACCCGACGTGTCGATGGCGACACGCTGGCCCTCGGCCCCACGCACCCGGTCGAGGGGGAACCGGCCCGCGCACAACCGGCGCATCCCGTCGGCCAGCGCCACCTCGTCCTCGGAAAGCTCGAAGTCCATGCGTCTCTAGCCCTTGGGCAGGCCGAGGATCCGCTCGGCGATGATGTTGCGCTGGATCTGCGACGTCCCCGCCGCGATGGTGCGGGA
>Ga0209415_10015928_pt1 | contig 12142 bp, 7 predicted proteins | sample PeaSoiSIISIP2007_FD_187696 | JGI IMG/M metagenome (GOLD analysis project Ga0209415, IMG submission 187696) | Peat soil microbial communities from Weissenstadt, Germany - SII-SIP-2007 (SPAdes) (version 2) | ecosystem: Environmental > Terrestrial > Soil > Wetlands > Peat | place: Germany... | reverse complement strand
CCCGCCCTGGCCGGCCCGCCGCTTTCCCTGGCGGCGACCCTTTCGAGCCCTCCCGTCGCCGTCGGTGTGGATGAAATCCACGGCCGCGCCATCGTGATCGGTCAGGCTGCCTGTCCATCTCCGTGCAATGTGGCCGCCGCCGTGGTCTTGGACACGAGCGGCGCCCCTGCGGCCCCGCCCGTCGTTCTCGGCACGGTCTCTGTGGTCACCGGCACGCAGCCGCAGGTGGCCGTGCTGCCGGACTTGGGCTGGGCGATTATCACTCCCGGCGGGGCGGGACAGCTCACTGTGGTAGACCTGGTTCGCCTCTCGGTCGTATTCACATCCACTCTCAATTCCACGTTGCGCGGCGTGGGCGTCAACTCCCAGACGAAGACGCTGATTCTCGCCGATCCAGCCACGCCCTTCAACGCGATCTTCAGTCTTCTGGATCAATCCATTTCCTCTGTGTCTCTCGATCTGGGCAGCGTCGCCGCTGCCGCCAATCCACTGACGAATGTAGGACTGCTCCTGAATCCCAACCTGCACGTGGGTTTTGAGCTGGACCTGAACACCCCAGCGGCGATCGCTGTCTTTCCCCTGGGAAGCGATCCCATAGCTCTGGCAATCGACCCCGGCTCGGACAAAGCGCTGGTGGTTGACGACGTGGATGCCAACGTCACCGTGATTGACTTGGGCCACACGCTTTACCGTCCCCTGATGGGCGAGCCGCAGATACTCTCGGCCAATCGCTATAATCCGGTCAATATTGCCTCAGCGGTTCAGGCGGGAAATACCGTCACCATTACAACGTCCACCGCGCATGGGCTGACCACGGGCGACGCGGTTCTCATTTCCGGCGTGGGAGTGGCAGGATACAACGTGACTCCCCCCATCACTCCCTCATTCGTTGTGACGGTTACGACGCCGACCCAATTTACCTATACAGTTTCCACCTCGGGCCTCGCAGCCTCCGGAGGAGGGATGGTGGTGGGGCCTACAACCGCCAACGCCTTCGTTTCCGGCAGTCCCGTCCCGCTCGTGATCCTCGGCGCGGGGTTCACCGCTGCGTCACAAATCCGATTGAATGAAACTCCCATCCCGACCACCTTTGTCCCCAGTCGCCCCGGGGAGTTGACCGGTTCCATCCCGGCCAACCTTATCGCCCAGCCGGTCCGCCTGGATGTGGACGTGCTAAATCCCGGGAACCTGTATTCCAACGTCTCGAAATTGTTGATAGGCCAGCCGGTGCCGGTCGGCAACTCCCCCCTCGGCGTTGCCATTGGCTCCATCGTCCTCCAGACGAGTCCGCCGACCGAACTCGAACTCGCCCTGGTAGCCAACTCCACTGACGGCACAGTCTCGGTGGTGGACATCTCCCCGGTTAGCCCGACTTTCGGCACCGTGACCTCCCTCATCACGGTTGGCAGCACCCCCGTAGAAGTCGGAATCGTCTCTCGCAACGGCCTCGCCGCGGTCTCGAATAGCGGCGCGGGCACCGCTTCCATCGTGAATCTGACCACCAATCCCATTACCGTGCCATCGACAGTTTCGGTGGGCGCGAATCCCACGGACGTTGCCGTCAATCAATCGCTCGGTTCGGCCTTGGTGACCAATACCTCCAGCAACTCGATCAGCTTGATTCCTCTCTCGAGTGCCACCGGCACGACGCAGCCGGGCACCCTCGCGGTGGACGCGCAACCAGACGCCGCAGCGATCGCTCCCGATCTGAATGTTGCCGTGGTAGCCCACGGCGCGGGGAATGATGCCGTCTTGGTGAACGTATCCACCGGAGAGCCGTCATTCCTGAACCGAGTGGCCAATATCACCTCCCCCACAGGCGTGGATTATGACCCTGTAACCCAGGATTTCCTGATCGTGTCGAGCGCTTCCAATACGGTCACCCAATTGAACGTGACTCCCACGGGGAGCAATACGTACTCGCTGCTGCAATCCAGCATCCGCGTGGGCGTGAATCCGACCTCGCTGGCCTACGATTTTCAGAGCGGAACACTCCTGACTCTGAATACGGCGAGTCATACGCTCTCGGTGGTGGATTTGGCCAAGTGCGGCGTCACCGTGGCCGGGACCGTGAGCTGCTCCACCACCAGCACTGTGCGCGACGTCTTGCCCTTTTCCGGCACCGTGCAGTACGCGCTGGCCATTCACCCGTGGCTCAGCTATTTTGTGCTCTCGGATTCGTCAAACAACCGGATTGTGATTCTGCCCACGCCCCGGTAGGGTGGGCAGCAGGGTTCTCGTTGACCGTTACGGAATTGACCGTTTATAATGTCCGTTTGTGCTTGTAAGGTTTTTTTTCGCAAGGAGACCTGATGAAGAATTCAGCGAAAGTTCTAGCCCTCTCGGCCGCCGTCCTCCTCGCCGCATCCTGCGCCATGGCACAGGGCTCCCCCCCGCCGGCTGCCGTTCCGATTCCTAAGATTGCCATCGTGGACATTCAGGCCGCGCTGTTGAGCACGGCTGAAGGCAAGCAGATGGCGGCTGAAATCCAGTCCCAGTTCTCCGCCAAACAGGCCGAACTGGAAAACCTGCGCAAGACGCTCAGCGACATCCAGACCCGCATGCAGAATGGAGCGCGGACGCTCAGCGACGAGGAGCGCGCGCGCCTGGAACGCGAGGGCACGCGCACTCAGCAGCAGTTGCAGCGCAAACAGGACGAGTACCAGGCGGAGTTCAATGATGCGCGGCAGGACGCCGTCGAGAAACTCGGCCGGAAGATGGGCGAGATAATCTCCCGTTACGCCCGGGAAAACGGTTTCATGATGGTCATGGACGCCCAGGTCTGCAACATTTATTGCTCCAACCAACTGGACATCACGCAGGAAATCGTCCGCCTCTACGACCAGGCGTACCCCATCAAGGGTGGCGCCGCCGCTCCGGGGACGGCCAAGCCTGCCGCGACGCGCCCCCCCGCTGCGCAACCAACTACAACCCCGCCTCCCACCAAGCCGAAGCCGTAAAGGAGTCCAGGCCGCGGAGGGATTTCCCGGCACCCTGGGCGCCGGCCCTGAACTTGCCTGAGCCGGGGTGTCACTGGGGCGCCAGGGGCCAGGCCGCTTGCAATCCTCACCCTGGCGCGCTATAGTGGGGCTTCCGGGTGAGGTCGAACACCAGAGTGGGCGAAAGCCCACTTTTTTGTTGGCCGGGAGGCCGGCCACGAGCCGGGTGTCCGCGCTCGTGCAACCTCTTCCGGCCATGGGATGAAGCTCGAAAAGATTCGCGAGGCGGCGCAACGTGTGGCGGGCGCCACCGGGCTGGACGTGCTGGACGTCGAGTGGAAGGTGGGCCGCCAGCGCTTCCTCCGCATCGTCCTGGACAAGCCCGGAGGCGTGAGCCACGGGGATTGCGAGCGGGTGAGCCACGAACTCGGGGTGATCCTCGACGTTGAGGAGCTCATTCCCGGTTCCGGTTACGTTCTGGAAGTAAGTTCGCCGGGCCTGGACCGCAAACTCGTCCAGCCGGCCGAGTTCGCCAGATTCACGGGGCGGCGCGCAAAGATTTCTCTTTCGCAGCCCGTCGAAGATCGCAATTTCTTCGAGGGGCGGTTGGCGGGTTTCGCGGTCGGGATGGTTCAGCTCGAGGTGGACGGGCGGGTGTTGGCCCTGCCGTTCGACTGGATCCGCAAGGCGCAACTCGTCGTGGAGCTGTAGCGCACGGTACTCCGCCGTTCGCCCTCTCCCCATCCCGGGAGCGTGGGCAAACGCGCGGAAGGGAAGCAGGGCGGCGGGCGCCGCGGCGAGTGGGGTAAGGGAGAGGCAGGAATGGCCAGTCCGCTTTCTCAGACGATCGAGCAGATCAGCCGGGAGAAGCACATCGAGCCGGAGATCATCGTTGCCGCCATCGAGGACGCGATGGTGGTGGCGGCGCGCAAGTATTACAAGACGGAAGAAGATCTGCGCTCGCACTTCAATCCCGACACCGGCCACGTGGACGTTTTCGCCGTTCGCACCGTCGTCGAGAACGTGGAAGATCCCCGCCGGGAGATGACCGTGGCGGAAGCGCAGAAGTTCGATCCCCAGGCCGCCGTGGGGAGCGAGATCCTGTTCTCCAAGCCTACCGACGTGCTCGGGCGCATCGCCGCGCAGACCGCCAAGCAGGTGATCCTCCAGAAGGTGCGCGAGGCCGAGCGCGACACCATCTATAACGAATACAACGGCCGCGTCGGCGAGATGGTCAACTGCATCGTGAAGCGCACCGAAGGTCCCGACCTGATCGTGGACATCGGCCGCACTGAAGCGCGTCTGCCCAAGCGTGAGCAGTCCCGCCTGGAGAGCTACAACCTGGGCGAGCGGCTCCGCGTGGTCATCAAGCTGGTGGAACGCGCCGCCCGCGGCCCCCAGGTGGTCGTCTCCCGCGCCGACGGCATGCTGGTGCAGCGCCTCTTCGAAATGGAAGTCCCGGAAATTTACGACGCCACCGTCCGCATCCGCGCCACCGCTCGCGAGGCCGGCGAGCGCACCAAGATCGCCGTGGAGAGCCGCGACAAGGAAGTGGATCCCGTGGGCGCCTGCGTGGGCATGAAGGGCATGCGCGTCCAGTCCATCATCCGCGAGCTGCGCGGCGAGAAGATTGACATCATTCCCTATTCCGAGGAAATCGTGGCCTTTGCCCAGAAGGCGCTCTCCCCGGCCAAGGTCACCCGCGTCCAGTTGGTGGACACGGAGGAAAAGCGCCTGGAAGTCATCGTCGAGGATACCCAGCTCTCGCTCGCCATCGGCAAGAAAGGCCAGAACGTCCGCTTGGCCAGCAAGCTGATCGGCTGGAGCATTGACATCAAGAGCGAAGAGGAGAAGCGCCAGGAAATTGAGGAGCAGATGTCCGCGCTCACCGCTCCGGTCACCTCGCTCTCCGAGCTGAAGGGCGTGGGGCCCAAGACCCTCGAGAAACTCGAGGCCCACGGTATCACTTCGATCGAGCGCTTGGCGGATATGTCCGCGGAGCAACTCCTGGAAATCCCCGGCATCGGCGAGAAGATGGTGGAGAAGATTCGCCAGTCCGTGGTGGCGCACTTCGAGGGCATTGAAGCGGCTCAGGCCGGTGCGGAGGCTCAGGCCGCCGCAGCGGCGACCGCGGTAGCCGCAGGAGAAGACGCTACGGCGGAGCCCGCTTCGCCGGAGCCGGCCGCTGCAGAGCCCGGAGCACAGGCAGCCGCAGCCGGTGTCGAAGCAGGCGCCGGAGCCGGCGGTGAAGCCGGGAGCGAGACTCCAGGCGCCGCTGATCCCGCGGATCACGAGCCACAACCCGGGACGACCGAGGGAGAATCCCACTGACCCTCATGACCGAGCAGGCACAAATCCGTATCAACGAGCTCGCCCGCGAGCTCGAGGTCAAGGCCAAGGCAATTCTCGAACTTTTGCCCGGGCTCGGCGTCGTCGAGAAGAAGACGCACTCCAGTTCGATTGACGTGGACGTCGCGGAAAAAGTCCGCAAGAAGCTCTTGGGCGGCGAGATCGAAGAAGCGCCGGCAGTGGCGGTCATGGTGGAAGAAGCAGAAGAACCTGCGCTGAGGGAAGAAGCGGCGCCCATCCCACCACCGCCCGCTCCGCCGGCTGCCCCGGCAATCGTCGAAGCGCTTGCGCGTCCCGCCGTCAGAGCTCCCGTGGTCGTGTCAGCCGACATGGCTGGCCCGCCGTCGCCGCCTGCCGTCGTTTCGCGACCTGCCGCGCCTTCCGCAGGGCCGAGGCCTCCCGCCCCGCCATTGCCCGCGAAGCCTGCGATCACCGCGGTGCCCACGAGTTCGGTTCCCGCCCGCGCGCCGATGCGATCCGCCACCCAGGCAGGGACGCCGTCTGCGCCCGCGCCGCGTCCCGGCAATCAGCCGCTGGTGTCGAGGCCGCAGGCCGTCAAGCCGCCGCCGCCCACGATTCCCCTGAAGCCACCGATCTCCGCCTCGGCCGCAGACCGCGCGACCGTCCCGATGCCCCAGTTGCCGCGGAAGCCTCCAATTCCAGGCACTGCCGGCTCGGCGGGATCCCGCCCCGGCCGTCCGCCGCGCCTCACCGCATCTCCGGGCGTGGCCATGGGCGTGGTGACGCCGCAAAGGCCGGAGGCCGGAAAACCTCTCTATCAGCGCAAGACCGCCAAGTCCGCCGCGGGCGCCCGTCCGCTGGCCGAGAAGCGATTCGAAGAAGGCGAGCGCAAACTGCATCCCGTTCGCGCGCGCGCTGGCGCTGCCGAGCGCCGCGGCCCTTCTGGTCGAGGCAGCGCTGTGGAAGCGCCGCCGCCCGTGCCGCGCGAGCCCCGCGAGCTGACCATTACGGAAGGGATCAGCGTCCGCCAGCTCGCCGAAAAACTGGACGTTCGCGCCAAGGAATTGCTCTCCACACTGCTGGGCCGCGGCGTATTCGCCAGCATCAACCAGCCGCTCGACGTCCAGACGGCCACTTCGCTCGCCGAGAAGTTTGGCGGAATCGTGACCGTGAGGTCATTCGAAGAGGAAGTCGTCGAGGAGGTGTCGAAGGAAGAGAAGACTGCGGGGATGGAACTGCGCGCCCCGGTCGTTACCGTCATGGGACACGTGGACCACGGGAAGACCAGCCTGCTCGACGCCATTCGCGAAACCAGCGTCGCCGCGGGAGAGGCCGGGGGAATCACGCAGCACATCGGCGCGTACGAAGTCCACGTGGACAAGCGCAAGATTGTGTTCATCGACACGCCCGGCCACGAGGCCTTCACGCGCATGCGCGCGCGCGGCGCCAAGGTCACCGACATCGTAGTTCTGGTGGTCGGCGCGGATGATGGCGTGATGCCGCAGACTCTGGAAGCCATCAGCCACGCACGCAACGCCAACGTGCCCATCATCGTGGCGATCAACAAGATTGACAAACCTGACGCCCAGCCCGAGCGCGTCAAGCGGCAGCTCGCCGACCAGGGCCTTCTCCCGGAAGAGTGGGGCGGGGACACCGTGATGGTCGAAGTTTCCGCGCGCGAGAAGACGAATTTGGACAAGCTCCTGGAAATGATCCTGCTGGTTTCCGATCTGCGCGAGCTCAAGGCCAATCCCACTGTCGCTGCCAGCGGCACCGTGCTCGAATCCCGCGTGGACAAGGGACGCGGACCCGTGGCCACGGTGCTCGTGCAGAACGGCACGCTGAGCGTGGGCGATTTCTTCTTCTGCGGTGCGGTGTACGGAAAAGTGCGCGCCATGTTCGATGATCGCGCCAATCCGATCCGCGCCGCCGGGCCCTCTACTCCGGTCGAAGTGCTCGGCTTGCAGGGCGTCCCCGCGGCCGGCGACAACTTCCAGGTGGCCGAAGAGGGCAAGGCCCGCCACATCGTGGACTATCGCCAGTCGAAAATTCGCGAACAGACGCTGGCTCGAACTGCCACTGGACGCATTACTCTCGACCAACTCCACGAGCAGCTCAAGGCCGGCGAGATCAAGGAACTGCCCATCCTGGTGAAGGCGGACGTGCAGGGTTCCGCAGAAGTGTTGAACGAGATGCTGCCGAAGCTCTCCACCGACGACGTGAAGATCAAAATCATTCAGTCGAGCGTCGGCGCGGTCACCGAGACGGATGTTCTCCTGGCCTCCGCCTCGAACGCCATCATCATCGCCTTCAACGTCCGGCCCGACCGCAAGGCCTCCGATCTGGCCCAGCAGGAAAACGTGGACATCCGGACGCACACGATCATCTACGAGCTGACCGATGAGTTGACGAAGGCGCTGGCGGGCATGCTGGAGCCGGTGTACAAGGAAAAGCACCTGGGCCGCGCCGAAGTGCGGAACACGTTTCGCATCAAGGGGGTTGGCATGGTGGCCGGATGTCACGTCACCGACGGGATCATCAAGCGTGACGCCGAGCTTCGCCTGCTCCGCGAGGGCGTGGTGGTTTACACCGGGCGCGTCAGCTCCCTGAAGCGCTTCAAGGACGACGCCAGCGAGGTTCGCGCCGGCTTCGAATGCGGCCTGAGCATCGCCAATTTCAACGACGTGAAGGTGGGCGACGTGATCGAGTTCTTTACCGTGGAAGCGCTCGAAGCTGCCGCGGCGACGCGAGCTTGATCTTTCCGCCGTCTCGATCCCGCCGCGGCGGGATTCGGGGGGAAGCGGACAATGCCCATCGGTCTGCTCACGCTCGAAATTCATATTCCGGATGCGCGCTCGCTCAAGGACAAACGCCAGGTGTTGCGCAGCCTGAAGGACCGCCTGCGCGGGCAATTCAATGTGGCCATCGCCGAACTCGATCACCAGGAGACCTGGCAGCGCTCGACCGTCGGCGTGGTTTCCATTTCGGCCGACGCCCGGCACCTGGAAGATTCGCTCGAGAAGGTGTTCAATGAATCCGAACGCATTCTTGGGCGCGACCTCGTCAGCAGCGCCATCGAGGTGCTGTAGGGCGGGGACGCGGGGGGCGCCCATCCCTAATCCCGAGCGCAGCAAGGGATCCGCGTTTTTCTCTTTGCCGCGCATCGCGCGAGGCCTGACTCCCATGACTAACGTCCGCCATCGCCATGAACGAGTGGCCGAGGAAATCCGGCACGAATTCGAGGCCATGCTGGCCGGCGAGCTGAAAGACCCGCGCCTCTCCGGCCCCGTCAGCGTCACCGAGGTGACCGTCACGCCCGATCTGAAGCACGCTCGCATCTTTCTTGTCGCTTTCGGTACGGAGGAGGAGCGCCGCGGCGTGCGGGATGGCCTGGCCGCCGCCATGGGATTTATCCGGCACGAACTGACGCAGCGCCTGGACCTGCGCCGCGCGCCGGAACTCCATTTCGTGGTGGACTCCGACGGCGTGGAAGGCGGCCGGCTCAATGAACTCCTCCGCCGTCCGCCCACGGCGGGCTCAGACGCGTCCTGACGTCGCGCGCCCATGCCACGCCAGCCCCAGCCGCCGCCGATTGACGGCGCCCTCGTTGTCCAGAAACCCCGGGGCCGTACCTCGCACGACGCCGTTGAGGTGGTTCGCCGGCTGCTCGGTTTTCGACAGATCGGCCACCTAGGCACGCTCGATCCGCTGGCCACCGGCGTGCTGGTCCTGCTGCTGGGCCGGGCCACGCGACTCGCGCGCTTTTATTCCGGCCGCCGGAAGCGCTATGTCTGCACCATGCGCTTCGGTTTCTCCACCGACACCTACGACGCCGATGGCAAGCCCATGGGCCCCGACCAGGCACCGCAGCTTTCGCCGCAGGAAATCGAGCCGCTTGTCGCGGAATTCACTGGCCACCTGCTTCAGACTCCGCCGGCATATTCCGCGAAGAAAATTGCCGGCCGCCCGGCGCACGAACTGGCGCGGAAGAATCGGCCCGTGGAATTGAAGCCGGTTGAAGTGGACGTCTACGAGTTTCGCATCGACGGGATCGAGGGCCCGCGTCTGCGCTGCACCATCGAATGTGGTTCGGGCACCTACATCCGCTCTCTGGCGCACGATCTGGGCGCTCGGCAGGGCACCGGCGCACATCTGGAGGAGATCAGCCGCGTGGCCGTGGGAGAATTTGCGCTCGACCAGGCCGTCTCGCTCGACGAGTTGCAGACGGCCGCGCGCCAGGGAAGGGTGGCGGAGCTGGTGACCCCGCTCGAACGACTCCTGCCGGAGCTCCCCCGCGCCACGGTGCTTCCGGTGGTGGAGCGACGAGTGCGCCACGGCGCGCGCTTCACTCTTCCGCTCGCCCAGATCCAGCCCGCGCAGTTCAATCCACCTCCGGGCGCCACGGCGCGTCTCGACTCGGGTACGCCCGTGCCGCCGCGCCTGCGCGTCTTCAGCCAGCAGCAGAAACTGATCGCCGTCGCCGAAGCGGTAATCCCGCGCACTTACCAGCCCTTGGTCGTTTTCGAGCCCGCCCCATAAGGTGGATGGGTGGCGCGGGGTCCGCTGCGGCGGAGTGTGCGGTAAACTTCCGCAGAGAAATTCTTGCATAAGCTACGGTTGCTGCTGCGGTTGCGGCTGCGATTGTGGCTGTGGTTGCGGTTGCGGCCGTTCCCCAGGAGGCGTCACCGGAGGAGGCGGCACCGGCTGGAGCGGCGCGGGCCGCGGCGCTCCCGGCACCTCGACCTCTCCTTCCCCGCCGACGGTTGCCGATTGTCGTTCATGCCCAGCGTAGAAGCTTTCCATTTTCCGCGGGGCGAGCTGGACGACGCGGGGAGTCACCACAATCAGCAGTTCGCTCTGTTGAACCTGAGGATTGCGGTTACTGGTGATCTCGTCCAGTCCCGGGACCTCCGAAGCTCCGGGCAATCCGGTTATGGCCCGCGTCTGCTGGTCGGAAAAGATTCCACCGAGCACGGAGCGCTCGTTCTGGTGCAGCCGGACGGTTTGTTCGATGGTGCGATTCGTGATCACCGGAATGCCGTTCAAGTTCACGGTGGAAAGGCTGCGAATCTCGAGATGAAGTTCCAGCGTGACGTCGCCCGAAGGATGGATCCGGGGCGTGACCTTCGCTTTCACTCCGATGTCCTCCATCTGAACTCCCGGGTAGGGGATCTGCGCATTCGGGGTGGTGAGATGATTCGAATTGATGATAATGATGGCCGTATTGTCGGTCGAGTTAGACACCGCCAAGTCCAGCAGCCCATCCGCGTTGAAGTCGCCGGAAGCGAGCCCTGCAGGGCCGGAGCCGGTGGGCAGGCTGGCATTGGCCGGAAACGTGCCATTTCCTGCGCCGAACAGGATGGTAACCGAGCCATCGCCGGAGTTCGCAACCACCAGGTCCTGCTGGCCGCCACTGGTAAATTCGCCGGCAATGAGCGCATCCGGTTGAGTCCCCACGGTGATGTCCGTGCGCGAAGTGAACACCGCAGTCCCCGGGAGCGTCGCAGTTGCCGCTGTTCCCGTGTTCAAGAATATGCTGACCGTCCCGTCGTTCTCGTTGGCAACGGCGAAATCCGGCAGGCCATCTCCATTGAAGTCCGCCGAGGCAATGGTCACGGGCAGCCTTCCGGTGTCGATGTTGATCTGGGAGCAGAAAGTCCCGTCAGTGTAGCGGAACAATAGAGTGACGGTATTGGAAGTGGAATTCGTCACCGCCAGGTCCATCGTGCCGAGCACGGGGCTTAGACTCGCCAAGCCACCGCTGCTGCTCCCGTTCGAGCCGGCCTGCGTCCAGGAGAGCGTTGTCGTGCCCGATCCCGTGAGGACGACAAATGTGCCGTCGAAGCTGGAATCGACGACGCCTGCCACGCTCACCATGCCGACCCCGTCGCCCCCGGGCACGGTAAGAGCGGAGCCGAGCGTCACGGTCACAGTCCCGCCGGAGCGGGAGATGGAGTTGATGGTCTGCACGCCGGCACAGGACGCCCCGGGCGTGGGTGTGGCCGTGGACGGTGGCCCGCCAAAGCTCGCCGTGACGATTCCCACCGGTCCCTGGCCCGATGCCAAGGGAACATCCGTGGCCACCTGAAACGTTCCGTCTCCCTTGCCGAGCAGAACGGAAATCGAGTTGTCGCCCGTGTTGGTCACGGCGATGTCCGTGAACCCGTCGTTGTTGAAGTCCCCCAACACCAGCCCGGAAGGCTGCTTCCCAACTGGATACGCCACCGGCGACTGGAACGTGCCGTCGCCGTTGCCCAGCAGGATCTGGACGTTGTTTGTTCCCTGGTCCACCACCGCCAGGTCCACCGGCACGGCCACCAGACTCGCCGTGCCACCGCTGCTGCTGGCGTTCGGGCCCGTCTGCGCCCAGGTGAACGTGGTTGTGCCCGAGCCCGTGAGGACGACGAAGGTGCCGTCGAAGCTGGAATCGGAGACGCCTGCCACAACGACCGTGCCGACACCGTTGCCCCCGGGCACAATCAGAGCGGAGCCCAATGTAGCGGTGACAGTGCCGTTGGTGCGGGTAATGGTCTGCACCGGCTGTCCCGCCGAGCCACGGAAGGTCCCGGCCGCCACGGCAATGTATTGCGAGTTCGGATTCGGCACCGCCGGATAGTCGACGTGCGGCTGGAAAGACCCGTTGCCGTTCCCCAGCAGCACGGAAACCGTGCCCGAGTCGAAGTTCGCATGCCGGTCCGCGCCCGAGCCGAACTCATCGCGCGAGTTGTTGCAGTGCACCAGGTCGATCCGGCCGGTGATCGCCTTGACGCGGTCGACCGCGTCGGCCAGCTCGATGCCCGCGGAGTTCGCGTGGCAGGTGTCCAGGCAGAACCCGACCTGACCGTTCCCCGCACCGCCGGCGCCGTCCGCCGCTGCGCTGACCCCTTCCCAGA
>Ga0209415_10015927_pt1 | contig 12142 bp, 6 predicted proteins | sample PeaSoiSIISIP2007_FD_187696 | JGI IMG/M metagenome (GOLD analysis project Ga0209415, IMG submission 187696) | Peat soil microbial communities from Weissenstadt, Germany - SII-SIP-2007 (SPAdes) (version 2) | ecosystem: Environmental > Terrestrial > Soil > Wetlands > Peat | place: Germany... | reverse complement strand
ACCGGGACATGGTGGTGACCCACCTGTTCCAGGTGCTCGCGTTCGTGGCCATGGAGCCGCCGGTGTCGCTGAGCGCCAGGCCGCTGCGGGACGAGAAGTTCAAGGTGTACCAGTCGCTGCGGCCGCTGGACGTGCGGCACGTCGTGCGCGGGCAGTACGAGGGGTACCGCTCCGAGCCGGGGGTGGCGGCCGGTTCGCAGACCGAGACGATGGTCGCGGTGCGGGCCGAGGTGGACAACTGGCGCTGGCACGGAGTGCCGTTCCACCTGCGTTCGGGAAAGGCCATGGCCGCCGGCCGGCAGGTCATCACGCTCGGCTTCGACGAGCCGCCGACCCGGATGTTCCGCGCGCACGGCCGGGATATCCCGACCGGCCGGATGAACGAGATCGTCATCGACTTCGCCGACCCGGGCTCGATCACCACCGAGTTCCTGGCCAAGATCCCCGGCCCGGAGCTGAACCTGGGCCACGCCACGATGACGTTCCGGTACCAGGACTCGTTCGTCCAGGCGAATGCGCTCGAGGGCTACGAGCACCTGATCCTGCAGGCCATGATCGGCGACCAGACGCTGTTCACCCGGTCCGACTCGATCGAGCGGCTGTGGGAGATCTCCGAACCGCTGCTGGAGAAGCCGCCGCCGGTCGAGCCGTACGCCAAGGGGTCCTGGGGCCCGGACTCGGTCAACCGGATGGTCGAGCCCTACCACTGGCACCTGTCGGAGCACTAGGCCCGGCCTCGCCATCGAGGTGCTGTTCCCGCGCACAATGGACCATGCCGTCGGTGGCGTTCGTGATCAACGGGACGCTGGTCCGTGACCCGCGCAGGTTCCTGCGGCGCTGCCGGGCCGCGGCGCGGGCGGCCGGCTGGGAACCGGTGTTCGCCGAGACGAGCCCGGCCGAGGACGGCTCGGGCCTGGCCCGCCGGGCCGTGGCCGCCGGGGCGTCGCTGGTGTTCGCGGCGGGCGGGGACGGCACCGTACGGGCCTGCGCGCAGGCCCTGGCCGGGACCCAGGTCCCGCTGGCCATCGTCCCGCTCGGCACCGCGAACCTGACCGCGCGGGCGCTGGGGATCCCGGCCCGGGCCGGCCGGGCGATCGACGCCGGCTTCCGCGGCCGGGACCGGGTGATCGACCTGGCCCGGGCCGACCTGGGGGCGGGCTCCGAGGGAGCGGGCCCGGAGGGGGCGGGCTTCGTGGGCGGGGACGGCGCGGGCGGGATCAGCTTTACCGCCATGGCCGGCATCGGGCTGGACGCGGCGGTGGTGGGGGCGGCCCATCCACCGGACAAGCGCAGGCTCGGCTGGATCGCCTACGCCGTCTCCGGCCTGGCCCATCTGCGGATGCCCGCGGCCGACTTCGCCGTGCGCCTGGACGGAGGCGAGCCGCTGCGGCGGCGCGCGCGGTGTGTCGTGGTCGGGAACGCGGGCCTGCTGCCGGGAGGCTTCGTGCTGCTGCCCGAGGCCCGGCTGGACGACGGGCGGCTCGACGTCGGCATCCTCGCGCCCGCGGGCGCGCTCGGCTGGCCGCGGGCGGCGGCCCGGGTCCTGACCCGGAGCCGCCGCACGGACCGGACGCTGGAACGCTTCCAGGCCCGGCGGGTGGAGATCGCCGCCGCGGCCGACCTGCCCCGGCAGATCGACGGCGAGGTCATCGGGGCGGGCCGGACGCTGACCGTCTCGGTGTGCCCGGGTGCGCTCACGGTCCGCCAGCCCGAGTGACCGGGCCGCAGGGCACGCGCCACGTTCAGGCGGTCTCGATGCCGGCCGCGCGGAGGCGGGCCGCGTTCTGGCTGGCCTGGGCGGAGTAGGCGCGGATCTCGGCGGGGTAGGGCTCCCGGCGGGCGGCTTCGCGGCCGGGGGCGTCCCCCCGGGCCAGCGCTTCCGGATCGACGTCGGCGCGGTAGACGAAGGTGGCGTTGCCCTCCAGGACCGGGAACCACTGGCCGTCCCGCACGCGCAGGGACGCGGTGGCCATGCCGCCCACGTTGCGGATGAGGACGTCACGCTCGGGGTCGCTGCGGCCGATACGGGAGTAGACCGCGCGGGCCGCGGCCATGCCGGAACCGCAGGAGGCGGTCAGCCCGGCGCCACGCTCGAACGTGCGGACGAAAACCTCTTGTGCGGATATGGGGAGCAGGACCGACAGGTTGGCCCCGGCGGGGAACGTCTCGCGCCGGGCGGCCACCTGCTCCCCCATCGCGACGAGGTCGGATTCGACGTACTTGTCGATCACCGCGACCAGGTGGGGGTTCGGGATGGTCACGGCGGTGAAGGTCAGGGCGGGGTCGAGCTCGGGCAGGCGGATCTGGACCGCCGGGCTGCGGCCGGCCGCCACCGGGTTTCCCGGCTCGAAGTCGGCCGCCGGATGCTCGAGCCTGACCTGGCGCACGCCCTCGGGGGTGGTCACGCCGCGGCGCACCGTGTAGTCGCGCGTGCCGCTGCGGATCTCAGCCGTCCCGGCTCCGCGCCGGTCGAGGATGACCCGGCCCAGGCAGCGCATGCCGTTGCCGCAGAACTCGGCGGCCGAGCCGTCCGGGTTGAAGAACCAGGCCTCGGGCACGATCCGGCTGGCATCGTAGAAGTAGACGCCGTCGCCGCCGAACGGGCCGTTCCGGTCGCACAGGTTCCGGACGAACCGGCGCACGTCCGTCTCGGACGCGAAGTCACCCGGCGCCAGCGCGGTGACGAAGATGTCGTTCTGCGAGCCGTGCGCGTTCAGGATCTCTGCCATCGCCGGCCAGCCTATCCGAACGCGACGGCCGCTAAGCCGGCCCGGGCGTGCTGGCCTGGCGTACCGTGGTGCCCGCTGCTGCGCCGGGCGTGCCGGCCGGCGCGCCGGCGGTCCGGGACGGCCAGATCCGCGGCGGCCGGCGACGGCCACGGGGCCGCCGGCCCGTCAGCCCAGAACGCGGCCGCAGGCTTGCTTGCGTCGTGCCGGGGAGCCGTTCCGGCCGGCCCGGCCGTTCCGCGACGGAGATCCCTTCGCCTCAGAAACCCCATTAGATTCATATGACTCACCCCCAAATGACTCGTCAGCCCCGAAGGGCAGATCAGACCGCACGGAGTCGTCGGCCATGGGAAACCCGCTGGCTCCGCCGGCAGGCAGGAACGCCGGGTAGGTCGAGAAGCGCATCCCGTCGGCGCAGTTCCGCAGCGCCACCCGGGCCCGGTCGAGCATGTTGGTCGGCAGGTCCCCGACCGGGAACCAGCGCACGTCGGGCGACGTGGGCCGGCCGGTCCAGCCGGATGCGGACAGGAAGAACGCGATGCGCCCGCTGCCGGAGACGTCGTGCATGACGTGGGCGAGCGACACGTTCTCGGCGCCGATCACGATCCCGGCGGCCGAGGCCACCCGGATCGCCGTCTCGACGATCGTCTCCCGGTCGGCGAGTTCACCCGACGGCGGCTCGTACGCGCCGTCGCCGTAGCCGGTGTTGGCCCGCTCCCGCAGCAGGATGAGCCCATTGCTCGTCAGCAGGAGGATGACGTCCACCACCACCCTGCGACGTGGCGATACGCCGGCAGCGATCACATTCTCGCCCGCTCTGCCCATAATGATCGCCTCGCTGCGCCCACCCCAACGCCAGTCCAGGGCCCCTGCCCGGCGCATATATCCCTCATACGCACTGCCCAGGAAAGAGCACGCTACCTCCGGCGGCTTGTGGATCGCCATGTGCACAAGACCGGCGAAGCTGTGGAGGAGGCCGCGAAACGGCTCCCCCGGCTGTGGACACCGACGCGCGCGAGCCTTGCTGGGACGGCAAGTCCGGCTGTGGAGAAGCGTCCCGCGCATGTGGAAGGCCGGCGCGAAGAATAGTTCCGCAAACGGCCGGACGGACCCGCTGTGGCAGGATGACAGGGCGACCCGGAGGGCAGCGAGTTCTGCGTGACGTGACCCCGGGCCCCAGGGCCGCGGGGCCGGTGCGGGTCAGGTGCGGGTCGTCTGGGCCGCTTCCCGGCGGACGCCGCGCCCGGCGAGCGCCCAGTAGAGCAGGGCTCCGACCGCGATGCCGATCGCCCAGCTGAAGTCCCCGCCGGCCAGGCCGGGGAAGTGGTTGGAGATCGGGCCGGTATACGGCGGCTTGGCGAAGGCGGCGTTGATCCACAACAGCGCGGCGACCATGCCGACCACCTGGGCGATGACAGCCGGCCAGTGGATGCCGCCGTTGCGCCAGTACAGCCCGCCGCGGGAGGACCGCAGCGACAGCGAGTCGTACTGGCGGCCGCGCAGCAGGTAGTCGGTGATCAAGATCCCGAACCACGGGGCCAGCCACACCACGATGTACAGCAGGAACCCGGCGAAGTCGGCGTAGAAGTTCCCGTGGAACAAGACGATGCCGGTGACCACCGCGCACACCACGGTGTCGATGATGACCGCGCCCCAGCGCCGGACCGGCACGCCCAGCGCCTGCAGCGTGACACCGGAAGAGTACATGTCGATGGTGTTGATCGACAGCAGCTGGAAGATGGCGAAGATCAGGAACGGGGTCACGAACCAGCTCGGGAACGATTGCGGGACGCCGAGCTGGGCGATACCGACCGTCTTGGTCGTGACCGTGAACGCGAGCACGCCCAGGAGCTCCAGGATGACCGACGGGATCCCCCCGCCGAGCGTCGCCGACCAGAACGTCTTGGACCCGGGTGTCGTCCGCGGCAGGTACCGCGAGTAGTCGTTGCCGTTCTCGGTCCAGCCCAGGCCGCCGACGGAGATGATCAGCACCAGCGCCGTGGTCCACACCGCGAACGACACCGGCTTGGCGTGGAACGTGGACAGGTGCAGCTTGTTGAAGGTGAACCCGGCCAGCACGGCGAAGAACACGATGAACAGGTAGGCCAGGTAACGCAGGATCTTGCTGATGGTGGCGTGGCCCAGCAGCGGCAGGATCATCTGGACGAGGGCGGCGATGATGATCACGACGATCTTCTCTGGCCCGCTCAGGTTGCTGTGGTGCATCGAGAACAGCAGAATCACGGTGGCGACGACGAAGTAGATGCCCTCGATCTCGAAGCCGACCTGGGTGACCCAGTTGAACAGGGCCACCATCCGGTTGCCGTTCTGGCCGAAGGGCGCCCGGCTCACCATGAACGTGGTGGTGCCCGTCTTCGGTCCCTGCAGGCTGGCGAACCCGAGCAGCGCGTAGAAGAGGTTGCCGATGACGATCGCGAGGATCGCCTGGGTGACGGACAGGCCAAAGGTCATGATGAACGTGCCGTAGAAGAAGAACTCCACGTTGAACACCGCGCCGGACCACAGCCAGAACAACCCGGACGGGCGCATCTTCCGCTCGGCGTCCGGGATCAGGTCGATCCCGCGCTGCTCGATCTTGAACGCGGCGTACTCCTGAGGGATCTCCTCCGGGGGCTGCCGTGGTCTGCCATGCCTGCCTGCGACGAGGTCGCCACTCATCGTTCACTCCGGGAGTTTTTGGGGTTTGGATGGTGATGTCTCCGGGCCACGATCATGCACGTCCCCCGTAAAGATACGGTTTCCGTCCCTTATTGAACAGATGCTCCGCGGCGGCGGCAGGCCACGGAAAGCAGCCGTGCGGCTACGGACCATCGCCGCGGCCGGCCGAATGGGTAAAGAGCAATCCATGGCATTGGCGCCGCAATAGTTGCAGCGGGCAAATTATGCGCGGCCGCAGCGTCCGCGCCGCGCGGCAATCGATTGCGTCAATCCGGGGCGGAGGGCGGAGTTCCCGGCCCGGAAGCCGGGCCGGGAACGCTGGCTCACGAGCCAGCCGGCGACACAGCGCAGTGGCTCGGCGTCACCATGGCCTGCCGGTCATTCGAGAGGCCGGCGGCCGGGCTGGCCCGGTTTTGCGGTACAGGCCCGGAAATCGATTGCAGCGCCTTTTGCCTTCCTTATTCACGGCCTTATCTAAACTTTTCGCAACGCATAGCCGGACGCCGGAATCGCCACTAACATGCCCTTTGGGAGCCGGACTGCGCTGCACGTGCAGAATGGTGGCCCGCCGCGACCCGGCAGACACGATGGGTGCCGGGTGAGGCGGGCGGGCGGCCATCACCGGGGGGTAGCGGCCGCCCGCACCTGGAGGAGTTGGCACGGGTATCACGGGAGAGGCCGTCAACGTGGTTGCGCAGCGTGCCGGGGCGCCGCCTTCCCCGGAAATGCTGGTGTCGGGCAACATCCCGCCGCTCGCCGACTTCTACCTCCAGCGTCCGGAAACCGGGATCGACCTGAAGGCGAGCCTGTTCGCCGGCGAGACGGTGGTGCTGACCCACGGCGAGGAGACCGAGACGGCCCGGGCGGCGCAGGGAGGCACCGGCAAGACACAGCTCGCCGTGGAGTTCACTCACGCCCTGCGGAACGCCCGCACCGCCGACGTCCTGGTCTGGGTCGGCGCCGCCAGCCGGGAGGCGGTGGTCGCCGGGTTCGCGCAGGCGGCCAGCGCGGTCGGCGCGGACGATCCGGACGCCGACGCGCTGGCCGCCGCGGGCCGCTTCGCCGCCTGGCTCGCCCGGACCGAGCGGCGGTGGGCCCTGGTCCTCGACGACCTGGCCGATGTGGCCGACCTGGACGGACTGTGGCCGGCCGGCCCGAACGGCCAGATCGTCATCACGACCCGGCTGCCCGGCGCGGCCTTCGGCGTCGGCGCGCACGCGGCGGCCGGCGGCGTGCGGATCGCCCCGGTGGGCGGGTTCAGCCGCCGGGAGGCCCTGTCCTACCTCAGTTCCGGGCTCACCGACTACGCCGACCAGCGGATCGAGGCCCTCGATCTCGCCGAGGACCTCGACGGCCTGCCGGTCGGCCTGGCCCACGCGGTCGCGGTGATGAACGCGAACCGGCTGAGCTGCCAGGAGTACCGCGCGCAGTTCGGCGAACGGCGCACGTACATGTCGGCCCGGCCGGTCGAGGGCGTCTCCCCGGCGGTCCTGGCCACCTGGTCGCTGGCCGCCGAGTGCGCGCACCAGCTCGTGCCCACCGGGCTGGCCTGGCCGGGCCTGGCCCTGACCGCCGTGCTCGACCCGCACGGGATCCCCGGGGCCGTGCTGACCAGCCCGGCGGCGTGCGGCTTCATCGCGGGCCGGCCGAGCAGCGCCACGGGCGCGGATCAGAACCTGGCCCGGACGGCCATCACCAACCTGGCCCGGGCCGGCCTGGTCAGCATCGACGCCACGGACGCGGTCCGGACGGTCCGGATGCACCGCAGCGTGCAGGCCGCCGTGCGCGCCTACCTGCCGCCGGCCGACGTCGACCAGGTCCTCATGGCCGCCGCGGACGCCCTGGTCCAGGCGTGGCCGGAACCGGGCGGCGGCCGGAGCGGCGCGGCCGGGCTCGATCAGGCCCTGCGTGACTGCGCGATCGGCCTCCGCACGGTCCAGGGGCCGCCGCAGGAGATCCCGGCGGGCGGGACGCCGGCGGGCGGGACGCCGGCGGGCGGCGACATCCCGCGGGATGCTCCGTCCGGGCCGGCGGGCAGCGCCCCGCCGGGCCCGGGGGGCCAGAACGCCGCGCCCGCTCACGACGCGCTGTGGCAGCCGGGGGCCCATCCGCTGCTGTTCCGCCTGGGCCGGAGCCTGGAGGACGGCGGGCTCGGCGACTCCGCGACGGCGCACTGGCAGTACCTGGTGGCCGCCGCCACCCGGCGGCTCGGGCCGGTGCACACCGATTCGCTGGCGGCCAAGGAGCGGCTGGCCGTGGCCTACGAAGCGGCGGGGCGCCTCGGCGACGCCATCGCGATGTTCGCCGGCGCCCTGGGCGACCGGCAACGCAGCCACGGACCCGAACACCCGGACACCATCGCGGCCCGCGGCCGGCTCGCTCACGCGTACGCCAGCGCGGGCCTGCCGGGCGACGCGGTGGCGCTCTACGAGCAGACGGTGGCGGACTCCAGCCGGCAGCTCGGCCTCGGGCACCCGGTCACCCTGGCCGCGCGGGCCGGCCTGGCCGGCGCCTACGCCGACGCCGGCCGGACCGACCAGGCGCTCACCGCCCACCAGATGCTCAGCGTCGACACCGAACGGCTCCTCGGCCCGCGGCACCCGACCACGCTGGCGGCGCGGGACAGCCTGGCCGCCGCGTTCCTGGCCAACGGCCAGACCAGGGAGGCGCTGGACCGCTACAAGAGCCTGCTGGCGGACCACGAGGCAATGAGCGGACGGGATCATCCCGACACGATCGCGGCCCGCGCCAGCCTGGCGTCGGCGTTCCGCCGGAGCGGGAAGCCGAAGGACGCGATCGCCGCGTACAAGCGGGTGCTCGAGGACCGGGAGCGGCTGGCGGGACCCGATCACGCGGACACCCGCGCCGCACGCTGTCACCTGGCCGCCGCCTACCAGCAGGCCGGCCGGATCAACGAGGCCGTCCAGCAGTACGAGCGCGCGCTGGCCGACAGCGAGCGCACGGCCGGCCCCGGGAACCTGGAAACGCTGAGCACCCGGGCCGGCCTGGCCTCGGCCCTGTACGCCGGCGGCCGGCTGATGGAGGCCGTCGCGGCGCTGCAGCGCGCGCTGGCCGACAGCGAGCACTACCTCGGCCCCGACCACCCGATGACCAAGACCGTGCGCGACAACCTCGACGCGGCGACGCGGACCTGAAACCCGTGAGAACCCCGATAATCGGTGTTGCCACGGGGGGACGAACCCGTAAACCCCCTGGCACCCCCCGCAGTGGCCGCGGCCTTTTATCAGTAACTGAGATCCGGGTCCTGATGATTGGCATCCGCAAGAAACCGGTAAGGTCGCCGGGACGGCCGAGGTTCACCGTGAAACGGCCGCGCCGGGTAAGGCGGGAAGAGAACCCATGAAAACGGTCGAGAACCGCCAATACCGCGCACCACCTGCGAAAACCCGCTAGACTCGGGTCGCGGGGGCAAGTACGGACGGTACCCGGAAGGATACGGTCCGGATTGCCGAGCGCATAGCGTGACTTATCACGACATAATGATTTTCGAGGCTCATGTCGCGAAGATCCTTATTATTATCCGATATGGGCCCCGGTCAGACATAGGGAGGCTGTCGAACGTGGTCGCGCAGCAACCCGGAACGTCAGCGCACCCCGGGATCCTGCTGTCCGGGATCGTGCCGCCGCTCGCGGACACCTACTACACGCGCACGGAGACCGGACCGGATCTGGCCAGCAGCCTGCAGCCCGGGGAGACCGCCGTGCTGGTGCACGGCGCCGAGAGCGAGTCTGTGCCCGCGAGTCAGGGCGGCACGGGCAAGACGCAGCTCGCGGTCGAGTTCACCCACGCGCTGTGGAACGGCCGGCTGGTGGAGGTCCTGGTCTGGGTGACCGCGGCCAACGCCGAATCGATCATCACCGGCTTCGCGCAGGCGGCGAACACGGTCGACGCCGGCAACCCGAGCGAGGGGGCCGAGGCGGCCGCGGCCCGTTTCGTCTCCTGGCTGGCGCACACCAGGCGGCCGTGGGCCCTGATCATCGACGACCTGAACGACGTGGCCGATCTGGGGGACCTGTGGCCGGGCGGCGCGTCCGGCCGGACCCTGATCACGACCCGGCTGCCGGCCGAGGCCTTCGGGAGCACGGACGCCCGGGTCATCCCGGTGCCCGGGCTGAGCAGGCGGGAGGCGCTGTCCTACCTCGGCGCCCGGCTCACCGACCATCCCGACCAGCGGATCGAGGCGCTGGACCTCGGCGAGGACCTCGACGGCCTGCCCCTGGCCCTGGGCCAGGCCACCGCGGTGATCAACGCCCGCCAGCAGGGCTGCCGGGAGTACCGGGTGGCACTGGCCGAACGCCGCCAGCACATGGCCGGGGTGGACGGGGCCTCGGCCGCGGTGCTGGCCACCTGGTCGCTGGCCGCCGAGTGCGCGCACGAGCTTCCGCCGTCCGGGCTGGCCTGGCCGACGCTCGTGCTGGCCGCCATGATGGACCCCCACGGGATCCCCGGCGCGGTGCTGACCAGCCCGGCCGCCTGCAGCTATATCGCCGGCCGCCCGAGCACGGCGGGCGGGCCGGACCAGAACATGGTCCGGGCCGCGATCAACAACCTGGCCGCGGTGGGCCTGGTCACCGTCGATCCGGTCAGCCCGGTGCGCACCGTGCAGATGCACGACAGCGTCCGGGCCGCCGTGCGGGCCTGGCTGCCCCAGGCCGACCTCGAGCAGGTCGTGCTGTCCGCCGCCGACGCGCTGCTCGAGACCTGGCCGGAAGGCGCCGGCGGGCCGCACCTGGATCAGGCCCTGCGGGACTGCACCGCGGCGCTGCGGGCCAACGACGGCGGCATACTGTGGAAGACCGAGGCCCATCCGCTGCTGTTCCGGGCCGGGCTGTCGCTGGAGAACAGCAGGCTGTCCGACGCCGCCATCGCGTACTGGCAGTCCATGCTGGCCACCAGCACCCGGCTGCTCGGCGCCGCGCACGCAAACGCCGTGGTGGCCAGGGACCGGCTCGCCGTGGCCTACGAATCGGCCGGGCGGTCCGCCGATGCCATCTCGGTGTTCCAGGCCGCACTGGCCGACCGGGAACGGAACCAGGGACCCGAGCACCCGGAGACCATCGCGGCCCGGGGCCACCTGGCCCACGCCTACCAGAGCGCCGGGCGTCCCGCGGACGCCATCGCGCTGTACGAGCGCACGGCGGCCGACTCCGAACGGCTGCTCGGCACCGGCCACCCGGTCACCTGGCAGAGCAGAGCCAGCCTGGCGGACGCCTACCAGCAGGCCGGCCAGCCCCGGGAGGCCATCTCGGGTTACGAGATGCTGCTGAGCGAGGCCGAGCGCGTGCTCGGCGCCGGCCATCCGACCACGCTGAGCGCGCGCGCCAGCCTGGCCGGCGTCTACGCGGCCGGCGGGCAGTACAAGCCCGCGATCGAGCACTACGAGCGGGCGCTGACCGACCAGGAGCGGATGCACGGGCGCGACCATCCCGACGCCATCGCCGCCCGGGCCAGCCTGGCCTCGGCGTACCGCTCGGCCGGGAAGCTGAAGGACGCCATCACGCAGTATGAGCGGGTCCTCGCGGACCGGGAGCGGGTCGAGGGCGCCGATCACCCGGACACGATCGCCTCGCGGGCCAACCTGGCCTACGCCTACCGCAGCGCGGGGCGCCTGCGGGAGGCGATCCCGCACTACGAGCGCACGCTCGCCGACCGGGAACGGGTGCAGGGAGCCGACCACCGGGACACGCTCACCGCGCGCTCGAACCTGGCCGGCTGCTACCAGCAGGCACGCCGGCTGCCCGACGCGATCCCGCAGTACGAGCGGGCGCTGGCCGACAGCGAGCGGATGCTCGGGGCCGGCGACATGGAGACGCTGACCACCCGGTGCAACCTCGCCTCCGCGTACTACACCGTGGGCCGGCTGTCGGACGTGGTCGCGGTCCTGCAGCACGCCCTGATCGACTGCGAGCGCTACCTGGGACCCGACCACCAGATGACCCAGACCGTGCGCGAAAACCTGGATGCCGCGACACAGGCGTAACATCCTGGAATGAGCCAAAGGGCGCGGCGCCGACCGGACTGAGGAGCAACGAAGGAGCGACGAGGGAAGGAGGCGCGTCAAGAGCGCCCGGAGGCGAATGAGAGGCAAAATGTACGACTTCGTCATCGTGGGCGGCGGATCCGCGGGCAGCGCGCTGGCCAACCGGCTGTCGGTGGACCCCGGCGCCCGGGTGCTGGTGCTCGAGGCCGGCCGGCCGGACTACATCTGGGACCCGTTCATCCACATGCCCGCCGCGCTCACCATCCCCATCGGCAACCGCTTCTACGACTGGAAGTACGAAAGCGAGCCCGAGCCGTACATGAACGGGCGGCGCATCTACCACGCTCGCGGGAAGGTACTGGGCGGTTCGAGCAGCATCAACGGGATGATCTTCCAGCGCGGCAACCCGATGGACTACGAGCGCTGGGCCGCCGACCCGGGGATGGCCGACTGGGACTACGCGCACTGCCTGCCCTACTTCAAGCGGATGGAGAACTGCCTGGCCGCGGACGACGCCGATCCGTTCCGCGGCAAGAACGGGCCGCTGGTGCTCGAGCGGGGCCCGGCTGCCAACCCGCTGTTCGGCGCGTTCTTCGCGGCCGTGCAGCAGGCCGGCTACCAGCTCACCGACGACGTCAACGGCTACCGGCAGGAGGGCTTCGCCCCCTTCGACCGGAACGTCCACCGGGGCCGGCGGCTGTCCGCCGCACGAGCCTACCTGTATCCGGTGATGAG
>Ga0209415_10015926_pt1 | contig 12142 bp, 10 predicted proteins | sample PeaSoiSIISIP2007_FD_187696 | JGI IMG/M metagenome (GOLD analysis project Ga0209415, IMG submission 187696) | Peat soil microbial communities from Weissenstadt, Germany - SII-SIP-2007 (SPAdes) (version 2) | ecosystem: Environmental > Terrestrial > Soil > Wetlands > Peat | place: Germany... | reverse complement strand
CTCTCCGTGAGCTTCATCTTCTCCGCTTCGAGCTGCGAGGGCTCTATCACGCCTTGCGCCTCCCTGCCCTTCACGTTGAAGAAGATTCGTGCGTAGTATCCGCCCCATCCCCACGCCTTGGTCCTGCTCCAGTCTATCTCGGCCTTGTCCAGGTCGATGGGCTTGTCGGGCTTCTTCTTGAACTTGAGATACCCTTCCTGCTCCAGCCACTGGTTGACGCAGAACCCTCCCTGCATCGCCTTCGAGCCGTGGTCGGAGACTACGAAGGTGGTGCACTCCTCGCCGAAGAGGGGGATGAGCCGCCCGACGCGCCCGTCCACCATCGAATAGTACTCGAGCGCGATCCCCTCGTACTCGTTCCCCTTCACGTACTTGGGGTGCTTCGGGTCGAAGAACTTCCAGAAGGCGTGGTGGAGCCTGTCGAAGCCTATCTCGTGCATCATGAAATACTCCCACGGCTTGCTCCTCGCTAGATACTCCGCCACGTCGAACCTCTTTTCCGTCATCTCGAAGAGCTCCTTCTTAACGTCCGCCCTGTTCTCGGTCCTGAACGTCACGTCGAAGATGTACTTCCCGCCCGCCGCTTCCATCACCTCGGCCTTGAGCGCTTCGGGGTTGGTGAAGGGCCTCTCCGTGGACGGCGTGAGGAAGCAGGAGACGGTCGTGGCGTTGGTGACGCGCTTGACCGGGTAGCCCGGCGGGACGCCGAGGACCACAGACTTGCGCCCCCGGTCCGAGAGCGCCTCCCAGACCGTCTTCGCCCCCACGCTGGTGGAGGTCACGATGTACCCGTCGCTGTATGAGTAGCCCGTCCTGTGCTTGAAGCCGTAGATCCCCAGCTCGCCGGGGTTCTTCCCGGTCATCATCACCATCCAAGCTGGGACAGTGATGGGCGGGTCGCATGTCCGGAGGCTTCCGTGGAGCCCCTCTCGGTAGATCTTCTTGAAATTCGGGAGCTTGTCTATCAGCTTGTCAAACAGAATCTCAGGCGGTACCGAGTCTAGGCCTAGGACTGCCACTTTCTTCGACATAGTGAATCGCTCTTCTCTTTCGCTGACCATCAACACGGGACGATTTCGTGCGTCTTCGATCGCAAGTTTCATTTTTGGCCCTCCGCTACGATATTTAATTCTTAGTCATTTATTATTAGCGAGACGTCAGAATTAATTACCCTCATTCATCTCGAAACCGGTTGAGAGACCATGGGGAGGTTCTCGATCATTCGACGAAGGGGTGCTCGAACTTCAATATCGCCTGCGCGACCTCTGGCCTCATGAACTCCTTCGGCGGGACTTGGCCTTCGGAGAACATTTTCCTTAGCTTCGTCCCGCTGAAGCTGAGCCTGTCCTCCTCTCCGTGGGGGCAGGTCTTCTCGCTCGCGATTCCCGCGCACCTCTTGCAGTAGTAGAACTCCTTGAAGAAGAGCGGCGTTATCCCCAGGTCTGGGAACTCCTTGAAGATCTCCTGCGCCGCGTAGGGGCCGTAGTAGTTCCCGACGCCTGCGTGGTCTCGGCCGATGATGATGTGCGTGCAACCAAAGTTCTTCCTCATGATGGCGTGCACGATCGCTTCCTTTGGGCCTGCGTACTGCATCTCGTAGTGCAGCACGCTCATGACCACCGAGCTCCTCGGGTAGTAGTTCGCGAGTATCGCCTTGTAGGTCGAGAGGATGACCTCGTCTTTGAAGTCACCGGCCTTCTTCTTCCCCAGGACTGGGTTGATGAAGAGCCCGTCGACCAGCGCGAGGGCGCTCTTCTGCAGATATTCGTGGTTGATGTGGGGAGCGTTGCGGGTCTGGAAGGCGACGACGTTGTTCCAACCCTTCTCAGAGAAGAGAATCCTGGTCTCCTTAGGCGTCAGGGTGTAGTCCGCGTAGTCTCCGTGGTCGGGCTTGACCGCGGCCTTGAGCTTCCCCGCGATGGCGCACTCGTTCCCCTCGAAAATCTTGGCGACCCCGGGGTGCGCCTTGTCCTCGGTCCCGAAGACCTTGCTCGCGTACTCCTGCCGGGATATCTCGAAGTTCCCCTCGTACTCCATGAGGGCGACGGGGTGCTTCGCGCCATCGACGAGCAGGATCTCGTCGCCGGAGCTGAAGTGATGGTTGTGAGGGCCTAGGAGGAGGATCGGGATGGTCCACGGCAAGTCGCTCTCGAGGCGCATGTGCTCGAGGACGTTCAGGTAGTCGTTCTCGCCCATGAATCCCTCGAGCGGGCTGAAGATCCCGTTCGCGATGTTCGCGACAACCGTCGCCGTCTCCCTGCTGACCGCAAGCTTCTGGTTCTCCTTGAACCCCGCCAGCGACGGCGAGTCCTTGTACGTCTGCTTGATCTGGACCAGCTTCCCGCCGTGGGGCGCGTTCGTCATCTGCAGCACCTACAGGTATCCCAGGGCCTGGAGCCGTTTCTTGATCTCCTCCAGGTCGGTGCTCGTGAATGGCTCGGGGACCTCTTTGAGCTCGTGCATCGCGACCACCTCGCGTAGGACGTAGGTCACGTAGTCGGACACCGACTTGAAGCCGGTCTTCTTCGCAATCAGCTTCTCCAGTCTCTTGTGCAGTGTCAGAGGAATCGATACAGACGTGTATTTCGTCACTGTGCGTCACAACCCGTGACTAATTACCTATAATTATGCATTAGGGTCGAGGAACGCAACGCTTCCGCGGAAATAATCAGGGCGCACTCGCTAGTAATATGGTAATTATATATAATCAAAGCTTAATTACATATAATTACACCAGTGAAGTCGATGGCCGCCTTCGAGCTCTCGCTCGGCATCATAATTTTCTTCGCCGTGCTATCCTTGGTCGCGTCGATCGTAAACGGAGGTCTCGGCTATGGATATTCGTCCCTCTCGACGCCTTTGGCGCTCCTGGTATTCGTGAACAAGATACTCAATCCCGCTTACGTGCTGCTCGAGGCTGGGATCAATACATTCATGCTCTGCCTCTCAGGCAAGAAGAACATCGCAGCAACGTATCGGCGGACTATCCCAGTCATTCTTGCTTTGGTTCCTGGCGTGATTGTGGGCAGCCTGATTCTCAACCTCGTCGCCCCTCTTTGGATCCGGTTTGCCGTCTACGCTGTGATTCTCCCGCTTATTCTGCTACAGGCCGCAGGATTCAGAAGACCTCTGAAGGCCGAGGCGAGCGCGGGCGTGCCGCTCGGGCTTGGTATCGGGGTCCTTTATTCAATAACGACAATCTCCGGCCCTCCGATCGCGCTGTTCTGGAACAACCAAGGGCTGAAGCAGCGGGAGTTCAAGGCCGCGGTCGCCCAGGTCAGGATCGCAGAGTCATACTTCACCTGTATCACGTATTATCTGCTCGGACTCTTCACTGCGAACAGCCTCTCGCTTTTCAAGGTCATTTCGCCTCCGGTTTTCATCGGCATACCGGTCGGCATGTTCATCGTCACCAAGGTCGCCGTGGAGACATTCAGAAGGGTCTGCATGGCCTTCGACGCAGGGATAGTCGGATACGGCCTCTCGGCGACTCTCCCCACGCTCTTCGGGATTAACTGGGTTCTAGGGGACCTGCTTTTTATTGGGGTCGTGCTCTTGGACCTCGGTCTGCTCTATCGCTTCTTCAAGGGAAGACCCAGGAGCGTCGCAGGCGAGGCCGGGGAGTCTGAACCCGGGCAGCGACTCGGCGGAGGAGCAGGTCCCGTCGCACGACCTGGCGGATAGCATCGCTTGCATCGAATCCCCCAAATTTTCAGCGACCACGGAGGGGAAACGTATTATTCAAGTGAAGGTCGACCTTACACCTTAGATGCCTCTCCCCTCGCTCGACTCCTGGACGAGGGAGGCCGAGTCCATCGAGACCGCGAAGAACCTGCTCTACTTCAAGCAGCTCGTCGGGCTGAAGTTCGACAAGCGAAGGCTCGCGTCGCTGGAGAGCAGGACACGGACGCACTACGCGCGCTACCTCCGGAGCCACGGCCTAGAAGACGGGCCGCGCGGGCTGTTTCTCATGGCGGTGGCAGCCGTCGGGATGGCGGTCACCTACAAGCAGCTTCTCAAGCTCCACGAGGCAAAGGCGACGAAGGTCGTGTCCGGCGAGTTCAAGTTCGGAGGCGCCCCTGTCAACTGGGGGTCGTGGAGGCAGTTCGCTGCCAGCACCGACGACTCCGCGGCGCGCAAGACGGTCTTCGACGACTTCATCGAGAAGTCGTCCGTCCTGGCGCCTCTCGTCCAGAAGAGGTTCGAGGCCTACAGGGCCCTGCTGTTGCAGTATGGGACGGACCCGCTCTCGGCATACCTCGAGCACGAGGGGATTTCCTACGACAGGCTGACGTCCATGGTCCAGCGCCTCGGGGAGCTGGCCAGAGCGCCGTTCAGGGAGTCCCTGAGCAGATACTCCTCCGAGATAATGGGGCGGCCAGCGGAGTACTACGACGACTATTACTTCTTCAGGAACCGGGTATTCAGGAAGTACGCGGCGAGGCTGCCCACCAAGGAGAAGCCAATCGGCAAGATCGCGAAGACGATGAAGGGGATGGGGCTCGACGCCTCCAAGATCGTGGTCGACGACGCCGACCGCAAGGGGAAGAACGCCTCCGCCTTCTGCGCCGGGATCAAGATCCCGGCGGACGTCCGCATCTCGTACAGGAAGGCGAACCCCTTCGAGGACTTCTCCTCAGTCTTCCACGAGTTCGGGCACGGCATCCACTTCTCTTCCATAGACCCGCGCGCCAGCTTCTCCGACAGGTATTGGGTTGCCAACGGCGTCGCCGAGATATTCTCGATCTTCTTCGAGGGGCTCATGCACGAACGGCTCTTCCTGACCTCGGAGCTGGGCCTCCCAGAGGACGTCGCGCGGGACATCCTGGAGCGCTACCGCTTCAACAGCCTCTTCTTCGCGACCTTCTACGCCGCGAACTCCACCATGAAGCTCCGATACTGGCACGACGCTCCGGCCTTCGAGACCCTCGACGGGCTGTACTCCGACCTCACAGAGCGCTTCCTCGGCATCAGATACCCCGGAGCCTACTGGAAGCTGCACCACGTGATGCCCGACTACATCCTCTACTCTCCCTCCTACCTCATCGCCGCGGTCAGAGCCTTGGAGCTCCGGAACTCCCTCGCGGCCAGGTTCGGCGAGGCGTATTGGAGGGAGCGGGAGAGCGGGAAGGGCGTGCTAGAGCTGATGCGCCCGGGGCAGTCGCTCGACCTGAGCTTTTCGAGGCTGGACGAGGCCGCCTACGTGGAGAGCTTGTTCCCCGGAGCGGCCTAACCAAATTGTCACTCGGGCGCGTCTGGAGCTCGCTCGCGTCGTCGCCTTTTGTTACTCGGGCGGAATCTTGGATTGGGCGAGGCGGAGGTCAAGCCCCCTCCTCTTGTGGTATCTGTATGACACCGCATATATCACGATAGGGACGAGGACCACCACGCCCACCACGACCTGGGCGGAGAGCTGGAACGGCCCCACCGCGGGGTTCGCGACGCTGTTGTACCCGAGGTACGCAAAGAGCCCCGCTCCCACGGCGCCCAGGACCGAGATCACCGGGACGCCGCGCCTCCTTCCCCCGGTCGCCGACTCGTAGACCTCCCGCCGGGTGAAGGGAAGCAAGGCCGCGCTGATGGCAGCGAGGAACCACACCACACTGTAGAAGAATATGGCGTTGACCTGGGCGGAGATGAACGAGGTGAAGTATTGGAGGTACATCGGTATCAGCGCAAGGACCGCCCCCACGATGATGGCGTTGACCGGGGTGTGGAACCTGTCGCTGACCTTCGAGAGCCACTGCGGCATCACCCTGTCGAAGGACCATGCCAGGAATAGCCTGCTGATGAAGACCAGGCTCAGCCACGACCAGCCGATGTTCCCGATGAAGAGGCCTATCACGATGAGCCAGAGAAGAAGGCTGCTCGGGTTGAGCACCGTCGCGAAGGCGGTCGGGACCGTCGAGAGCGGGACGCCCGCTCCGTTTTGGATCGCCCAAGCCTCGATGAAGGGGAGCCCGATGACCTTGTCGAGCATGTACGTGAGCCCGAACCAGATCGCTATGGATGCGCCCTCGGCCAGCACCAGGCCGTACAGCAGAGAGGTGCGCGGCCTCCGGATCTCGCCGCCGACGAACTGCATCACTGGGTAAGGGCCTATGCTGACGAAGAGGAGCGGGACCACCGCGCCGAGGTTGGCGAGGCTCGCCCCGGGCGAGTAGCCGGCCGTTTTGGCGTCCGAGAAGACCTTTGCGACGCCGCCCTGGCCCTGGAAGTAGCCGTTGTAGGCGCTGACGAAATCCGCGTGGCTGCTCGTGAGGAAGATGACCATCACGAGCAGCATGGTGAAGACGCCGTACCCGAAGAAGGAGTAGACCACCAGCCTGAAGAGCCTCCCCCCCGATATCACCAGCACCGCCCCGATCGCGAGGATGGCGATCCCGACCGCCATCAGCGTCGCGGGCGAGCTCGAAACCGCCGGAGTGATGAAGTTCCCGAGGGACATGATGCTATTGTCGCCGAGGACCTTCCCAGCGAAGGACAGCTGGGTCCCGGCCTCGGAGAACGCCCAGTACGAACCTGACCCGGCCGAGATCAGAATCGCGACGAAGAACAGGAAGCTCGCGACGAACCCGAGAGGGCTCGAGAGCACCCTGGAGATGAAGACGTAGTCCCCGCCCGAGCGCGGCATCACGCTCGTCAGCTGCCAGTAGAGGAGCACGATTACGACGGCTATGACGGCCCAGACGGCCAGGCTCGCGTAATAGTTGACGTTCTGGTAGTAGTCCGGAGTGACCCAGAATATCCCCGCCCAGCTCGTGAGCCACGGGAAGAAGATGATGCTCCACGTGAAGACGTCCACGGCCGAGAACTGCCTCACCAGCCCCGTGGCCTGCCTCACGAAGTAACGGCCCCCGGCCGATTCGCCGCTCCGCTGCTGGTCCCTCCCCTCTTCTTCGGTCACTGTGAGGCTTGCCGGACTTTCTCCCGCGCGGCTGACTATTAGGCTGTTGCCTTCGATTTTCCGGACGCGGGCGGGGACGAAAAGGTTTTACCGCCTGGTCGCTGACGCCGACAAGTAAGGGCGCCATGAAGAACCCGTTCTCAAGGGGAGGGGCCAGGAAGACGACCCAGGTCTCGGGGCTCGAGTCTATCCCTACCGGGGCGCAGATGATACCCATGGAGGCCAAGAAGCAGTACGAGACGAACCCCGTCCACATCTACCACCCCACCCCGTACAACGCCATCACGGTCTTGAGAAAAAGGAAGCAAGAGCACGACTGGCTGGTCTGCGGCTGGTATCTGGACACGTTCAGGGAGCACGGCGTCGTCAAAGGCCTTGTCTACAGGGCCGTCACCGCGGAAGACGACAAGGAGCATGTGACGACGGAGCTGAAGAAGCTCGACAAGGAAGCCAACGTCAAGTTCGCCCTCTGAGCGAAGGCCGCGGAGACAGCCCGCGCTCCAAAGGGATAAAAGGGGGCCTGATTGCGCGCCGTTTGCGAATAGAAAATGGAGACGAAGACGCTCCCACACCTGAAATCTGCCGAGTTCGAGAAGGAGGTCCTAAAATCGCAGACCCCCACAGTCGTCGACTTTTACGCCGACTGGTGCGGACCCTGCAGGATGGTCTCTCCGATAATAGAGCAGCTATCGAGGGAGTACAACGGCAAGGTAAAGTTCGTGAAGCTGAACACCGACGAGAACCCCGACGTCGCCATGAAGTACGGCATCATGAGCATCCCGACGATAATGGTCTTCAAGAACGGCCAGGTGGCGTCGACGGTCATCGGAGCCGGCCCGGCCTCGATGTACAAGCATAAGATCGACGCCGTCCTGAAGGGCTAGAGAAGCGAAAGCACGCAGTCCAGGGAAAGCTCAGTTCGCGAGAGCGTACAGCCTGTCGCCCTCGGCGCGCGTCCCCTCTTGACCTATGCTGTTTAGCACGAAGCGATTGGACGCGCCGGGCGGCCACTCGCTCGGGGTGACTCTGCCTTCGTGAATCTTCTCGTAGTCATCTATCGAGAGCTTGCTCCTAGAGTTCAGCCGCGCCATGAGGTCGAACCTCTTGGAGGCTTCCTTGAACCCATCGGGCACCAGGTTAGCCTGGATGACCGCGTGGCTGCCGCTTCCGTACCCGCAGAGGACCACCTTCTTCCCGCCGAGGTCCTCCTTGTCATTCTCGAACATGCTGTCTAGGCCGACGAAGACGGAGACCGAGTACGAGTTCCCGACGAGCTCTGGTGCGATGACGGAGCTCCCGACCCGCCTGGTAAAGTCGTCCGTGAACGCCTTGGAGTTCATGAACTTGCGCCTAAAGTCGCCGTATGCATCGCTCATGTAGTATGTCAGGTCGTCCATCCCCTCCCTCGAGGGCTCCGGGCCTATCGCGGCCGCGACCTCCTTCCATCGAGGCAGCGACCGCCACTCGTGCATCAGCAGCGAGGCGTACGCGGAGATGACCATCTTCTTGTGGGGGTTGTGGTATATCGCTCTGTCTATGCCGTCGATAGTCGCGCGGTCCCCCGTGGGCTTCAATCCCGCGTTTGCGGCGGCCGCCTGGAAGTTGAGCCAGGCCATCTTCATCTCCGTCAGGTAGGAGGCGTACGACCTTGCGCCGTCGACCAGCGCGACCGTCCTCCCGCCTGGCTTCTTGAAGTCCCCCTTCTCGTTCCTGAGCGCCGACCCGAACGCCCCCGGGATTATCTGGAGGAGCCTGGGGTCATTGCCGACCAGCACGGCGGCCGCGGCCGCGCCCTGGGTCGGCTCCTCCCTGCTCTTGAGGTCGTACTTCGCGACGTCGGTCGCGACTATCAGCGCGTACTTCGACGTGTTCCAACCCGCGGCGAACCAGGCGCTGGTGTCAAGGTAGCGCTCCATCCCGCTGACGCAAGCGAACTTCTGCTCGTAGCCTAGGACGTGTGAAAGGCTCCCGTTGCCGTAGACCTGCTCGAGCATCCCCACGACGTCCGAGACCAGCGCCCTCGAGCTGTCCAGCCCGCTCTCGGTCGGCGTGTCTATCCGGAAGATCTCCCTCGGCGCGACGCCGTAGCTCTCCATGAGCCGGTGCGCGGCGGTCGCAGCCATGCTCGACTGGTCCTCGTTGGGCGGCGGCACGGAGAAGGTCTTCACTCCGACGCCCTCGGTGAAGTGCTTCGGCGCGCTTCCCCTTGCCACGGCGAGCTCCGCGTTGTCGACGTAGTACTCCGGGGAGTACACGTACATGGCCTCGATTCCCACCTTTGTCATGGGCTAATCGGCGCGCCCTCTCGACGAGTATTTATTGTGTTAGTTGCCTCATTGGGCTTGGGTGATTGACGAATGGGCGCCGCTCCGTCGTCCTCTCGTCTCGAGCGCACCCTGTCCTCGCGGGGCAGCCGGAGCTCGCCAACGTTTAGTAGACGGAGGGCGGAGGCTCCGCAAAGTTGCACGGGCGAGCTGTCAGTCCGGTACTTCCGCTTCTCCCGCTCTTCGCGCTTCTTGTAGTCGCGGTCTCTCCCGGGGTCGGCGCGCACCGGTCTCCGGCCCTTCCGCTCGAGTTCCAGGTCGACGTTCCCTACTCTTACTTCGAGTACATATCAATAGACGCCGCCGCGGGCACGAACTCGGTCGTCTTCGACGTCGGCAGCAACGTGACCATAACGACCGCTTTCATGACCTCCTCGCAGTTCACGTCGTTCAACAACACGGAGAGCGGCATAGCCGAATCGGTCTACGTGCAGAACGGGACGGCGAGCGAGCACACGGAGCGCGTGCCGAAGGGCGACTACTTCCTCGTCTTCTACGCCTATCAGGGGAACGCAAACGTGACCTACAACTACGACCTCTACCCGAACTCGCCGTACGGGGCCGGACCGATTCTCGCACCGGAGCCCAGCGGCATCGCCACGTTCGGCCTGGTCAACGACTCCGGGAACGTGACCCCCTACGACGTCGAGGCGCACGAGGTCGTTGGCGTCGCGGACATCTCCTCGCTGCTGGCGCACAACTCGACCGCCCAGCTGGCGAACTCGACGGTCTCCGGCGCGACCCTGCAGCTGAACTCGGTCCTGGTGGTCAACGAGAAGGGGGGTGCCCAGCAGGTGTACTGGGCCCAGGACACGCCAGACTTCGTCACGAGCGCTTCACAGATCGCGTACGGGGACAACGTCTGGAACTACAGCGTGAGCGGGTTCCTGAGCAACGCCACCATCACGTCGTCAAACGGCGGCCTCGCCTACTCGTATTCGCAGTCGGGACAGACACAATACTACTACGGCCTCGCGCTTTCCAACTCGTCGTACGCCCTTCCGCTAGACCTCGCCCTCGCGATCAACGAGACGGTGTCCCCGGGGCGCGGAGTCGTCGTGCAGATGGGGGCGCAGGAGCTAAGGAACGGGTCGATACCTGCGACGCCGATGGACTGGTTCGACAACGTGACCATACACGACCCGACGGTCAGCAGCGCGTACTTCTACGTGTCCGGGAACGACACGACGCCGGAGGGCACATTCTTCGACACGGAGTTCGTCTTCGGAGGGGAGAACGACGCGGAGGCGACCAGCTTCAGCCAGATGAGCGCGTCGATGCAACTCTTCTACGACAACTCGACCGACGGGGTCATCACCTACTTCCCCTCCTACTACAGCTTCGGCCAGGACACGGCCGAGTCCGCTGACAACCTACACGTGTCGTACTCCGGCAACGGGGTCGTGCAGGTCTCTACGGGCAGCGTGAACTACGTCTACCTGGGGAGCGCCTCTGGGACTTCTTCGCTCTCCCAGCTGGCCGGCTCGTCGGGGACGACGAGCACGACGACCTCCACCCCAGAGTTCCCAAACGGGTCCCTCGCGATACTGGCGCTGGCGTTGGTGGCCGTGGTCGCGTTGATTGCCAGAGGTCCTGGGGGAGGCGCAAGGCGCGTCGCTTCATCGAGGTCGCACGGCGACGAAGCGACCCCGCGGGACTGGCAAGGTTAATCTAGCCGAACCCGGCTTTTTTGGAGCCTTGAAGATCTACTCCTTCATCCCGAGCGCGACGGAGATGCTCTACGCGCTGGGGTTGGGAGACCAGCTCTGCGGAGTGACGCACGAGTGCGACTATCCGCCCGAGGCGAGGGGGACGCCCGTCGCCATCAGGTCGCTCATGGACACGTCGAGGATGAGCCAGCGCGAGATAGACGACATGGTCGTGGAGAGCATTTCGCACGGCCACGGTCTCTACGAGATCGACAAGGCCCTGCTCCGCGAAAACCCTCCTGACGTCGTCATCACCCAGGAACTCTGCGACGTCTGCTCGGTCTCGCTTCGCGACGTCCTCTCGACGATCTCCGACCTCTCGAAGAGCTGCAAGGTCGTCTCGCTGAAGCCTAGAGGCCTGAGCGGCGTGCTGGATGACGTCCTCACCGTGGGGAAGGCCTGCGGCGCGGAGCCCGCCGCGGCGGAGCTGGTCAGGTCCCTGGAGGCCAGGATCAGAAGGGTGCGCGAGCGCGCCGAGGGCCTCGACCGGCCAAGGGTCTTCTGCGTCGAGTGGTTCGACGCCGTCTTCGCCTCCGGGCACTGGGTTCCGGAGATGGTCGGGATCGCAGGCGGAGAGGACTCGCTCGGTCTGGCCGGGCGGGACTCTCGGAAGATACCCTGGGAGCTCGTCGTCGCCTACGACCCGGAGGTCCTGGTGCTCATGCCGTGCGGGTTCGACGTCGGACGCACCGCCGAGGACGTCCCCCTGCTCGCGAAGAACGAAGGGTGGCGGTCGATCGCCGCTGTCAAGGCGGGAGCGGTCTTCGCGACCGACGGCTCCGCCTACTTCTCCCGGCCGGGGCCCCGTCTCGTCGACGGTCTCGAGCTGTTGTCCAGGATGGTGCACCCGAGCGTCTTTGGTGGCGAGATGCCCCCGGAGCGGGCCAGGAGAGTAGGGCTCCAGCTCCTCCGTAGCCCGCAGTAACGTAAATATCGAGGGACCTCTCGAGAGATTCCTCGATGAAGCTCTTCGTGAAGCACGAACTGCCTAGAAGGCTTAGGAGCGCGCAGGTCTACGTGGAGTTCCTCAACGCGTCGCTCTATCTCTCGGTCGACGGCTCGAAGGCGAGCATGATGGGCAGCATAGGCGGCCAGCAAGGCAAGCCATTGGCAATCACAGACAGGCAGTACTCCAGCTACAGGGCCTCCCACGACGTGGTCGGGGTCGTCGACGAGGACGAGGAGAGGGTCGTGCTGAAGAC
>Ga0209415_10015925_pt1 | contig 12142 bp, 7 predicted proteins | sample PeaSoiSIISIP2007_FD_187696 | JGI IMG/M metagenome (GOLD analysis project Ga0209415, IMG submission 187696) | Peat soil microbial communities from Weissenstadt, Germany - SII-SIP-2007 (SPAdes) (version 2) | ecosystem: Environmental > Terrestrial > Soil > Wetlands > Peat | place: Germany... | reverse complement strand
GCCGGCATCAACAAGTTCAGCCTGAGCCCGACGCTCGAACTCCCGGTGTTCAACCAGAACCAGGGCCGGATCGCCGAAGCGATCGCCAAGCGGCAGGAGGCCGCGGCCGATTTCACCGCGCTACAGGCCCGGATCATCGGGGCGATCGACAGTGCGCTCGCCGCCTACCGCGCGGCAACGCGCGAGCTGGCGACAGCGGACGCGCTCTGCTCCGACGCAGAGCGCCGCGAGGGCGAGGTCGGCGCTTCGTTCCGCGCCGGTCAGGTTGATCGGCCGACCCTCTTATCGGCGCAACTCGAAACCGCGGCGACCCTTCTCGCGCGCTTCGATGCGAGCCTCGTGCAGCGCGAGGCGCTGGGGGCGTTGGAGGATGCGCTCCAGCATCCACTCTTCGAGCCGAGCACCGCATTCTCCGCCCCAGAAACCAGCCCTCTTTCCGCGCTGGAACCGCGATCATGATACCGGGACCGCAATTCCCCGATCGGCGCCGGGTCATCGGCGTCGTGCTGATCGTGCTGGCTCTCGGGGCGGGAACAGGGTTGCTGGCGCCGCGGCTGCTCGCCCCGAGCCGGGCCGAGGATGCGGATAATGCCGACCGCGCGGCCAGCCCGAAGCCGCCCCGGGTGGCGATGAAGAACGGCCTCGCGGTCGTCACCTTGAGCGCGGCGGAGCAGCAGGCGAGCGGCATCGAGACCGCCCGCGCAGCACCAGCGCCCGCGCAGGATGCGGTGGTCGGCTACGGCGCCGTGCTCGATTCGGCGCCGTTGAGCGAACTCAGCAACCGGTATCTCGCGGCCGAAAGCGAGGTCGCGACCGCGACCGCCAAGCTTGCGGTGTCGCGCGGCGCCTTCGAACGGGCGAAAATCCTTTATAAGGACCGGCAAAATATATCGGCCGCGCAGTTAGAGGCGGCGGAGGGGACCTTCGAAGTCGATCGGGCGATGCTCGATGCCGCCCAATCGCGGCTGCGGGGTGTGGCGGAGAGCGCCCGGCAGGCCTGGGGCGGCGTCGTTGGCGTGGCGCTGATCGAGCGCACCGTTCTCATCACCCGGCTGGTTGAGCGAGAGGATTACCTCGTCAGGGTGACGCTGCCGGCCGGGGCGGCCGGGGCGACCCCGCCGGAAACCGCCAGCGTCCGGCTCGACGGGGGACGAGAGCTTAGCCTCGCCTACCTCTCGCCGGCACCCACGATCGACCCGAGGCTCCAGGGGATCGGCTATCTCTATCGGGCAAACGCCGATAGTGCGCTGCTGCCCGGCATGAACCTCGAGGTGCTGTTGGCCGTGCCGGCGAGCGGGCAGCGGGTGGTGGTGCCCGAGGCGGCGGTCGTCTGGTTGCAAGGCAAGGCCTGGATCTACCTGCGCACCGGCCCCAACACCTTTGTGCGGCGCGACATCGTCCCCGATCGCGCCGCGCCCGATGGCGGATACCTCGTCAGCGGGCTGCCGCCCAACCCGGATATCGTCGTGCGCGGCGCCCAGATGCTGCTTTCCGAAGAGTTTCGCGCGCAGGTCCCGATCGAGGATTAGGGATGATGCGTGGCACCGGGCTGCAGGCCCTGATCATCCGCTTTGCGCTGCGCTGGCGCGGCGTCGTCATCGCGCTCGGGTGCCTCCTCGTCGGTTACGGGATCTATAGCCTCGGGCAGGCCAGCTACGACGCTTTTCCCGAATTCGCGCCGCCGCAGGTCGACGTCCAGACCGAAGCTTCGGGCCTCTCGGCCGAGCAGGTCGAGACGCTGGTCACGCGGCCGATCGAGACCGCGATCAATGGCGCGCCAAACCTGCAGCGGGTAACCTCGACCTCGATCCAGGGACTGTCCGACATCAAGGTCTATTTCGACCCATCGACCGATCTCTACCGGGACCGCCAGTTTGTCTCCGAGCGGCTCGCGACGGTCGCCGGCCAGCTTCCGAGCGGAACCCAGCCGCCAACGATGACGCCGCTGACCTCGTCGGCGGCGACCGTCCTCGTCATCGGGCTGACATCGACCACTCAATCGCAGATGCATCTGCGCACCATCGCCAAGTGGACGATCCAGCCGGTCCTCCTATCGGTGCCGGGGGTCACCGGGGCCGAGATCTTTGGCGGGGAGGAGCGGTCGACCCAGATCCTTGTCGATAGTGACCGGCTGATCCGCTTCGGGCTCAGCTTCGAGGACGTGCTCGCCGCGGCGCGGCGCGCGACGGGCGTGCGCGGCGCCGGATTTGTCAGCACCCCCAATCAGCGCATCACGATAGAAACCGAAGGACAACCCAAGGGGCCGGCGCAGCTCGCCCGTACGGTCATCGCCCGCCACGACGGCAGCAGCGTCACGCTGGGCGAGGTGGCCGATGTCGTCGAAGCGCCGCTTCCCGCCGTCGGCGGCGCCGCCATCATGGGGCAGCCCGGGATCGTGATGAATATCGACGAGCAGTACGGCGCCAACACGCTGGAGGTGACCGCGCGGCTCGAAGCCGCTCTCGGCGATCTCGCCCCGGCGTTGGAGCGCGAGGGCGTGACCCTCCACCCCGGGCTGTTTCGCCCGGCCAATTTCGTCACGACGGCAACCGACAATTTGCGGTCCTCGCTCTTGATCGGCGCGGCGCTGATCGTCGTCGTGCTGTTCCTCTTTATGTTCGATCTGCGCACCGCGGCGATCTGCTGCACGGCGATCCCGATTTCGCTGTTGGCGGCGCTGGTCGTCGTCCAGCAATTCGGCGTCACGCTCAACACGATGACGCTTGGGGGTCTCGCGATCGCCGTGGGCGAAGTGGTCGACGACGCGGTCATCGGCGTCGAGAACATCACCCGCCGGCTGCGCGAGAACAAGCGGCTCGCGCTGCCGCGAGGGGCCGCACTCGTCGTCTTCGAGGCCACCTTCGAAGTGCGCAGCGCGGTCGTTTACGCGACCTTCGCCGTCATCCTCGTGTTCCTCCCGGTGGTCACCTTGCCGGGGGTTGCCGGGCGCCTCTTCGCGCCGCTCGGCATCACTTACATCCTCGCGGTCGTTGCGTCGCTCGTCGTCGCCCTCACGGTCACTCCGGCGCTGTCTCTCCTGTTCCTGCCGCAGCACACAAGAGAGCGCGAGCCGCCGGTCGCAGCGTGGAGCCGGCGGCGCTACGAGGCCTTGCTGCGCCGGGTGGTGGAGGCCCCGCGACTGATAATTCTCGGCGCCTCGGTGTTGACCCTGTGCGGCCTGGCGCTGTTGCCGTTCTTTGGCGCGAATTTTCTGCCCGAGTTGCAGGAGGGGCACTTCATCGTGCATATGACGGCGATGCCCGGCACCTCGATCGCGGAGTCGCTGCGGATGGGGGCGCGGGTGACCGCAGTATTGGCCAAGCTGCCGATCGTCCGCTCGGTCGCGCAGCGCGTCGGGCGCGCCGAACTGGCCGCCGCGGGCGACACGCACGGGACCCATCAGAGCGAATTCGAGGTCGATTTGAAGCCGCCGGCCGACGAAGCGGCGGCGACCGCCAAGGCCGAGCTCCTGCGGCCGCTGGAGAATTTTCCCGGCATCAATGTTTCCGCCAACACGTTTTTGACCGAGCGGGTCAACGAGACGTTTTCGGGCTTTGCGACGCCGGTCGCCGTCAATGTCTACGGCAATGATTTGAAGCTGATCGACGAGACGGCGCTGAAGATCGCCGAGGTGTTGCGGAGCGTTCGCGGCGCCGCCTCGGTCGAGGTCGAAGCACCGCCCGGTCTGCCGCAACTGACGATCAGGCTGCGCCCCGCTGACCTGCAGCGCTGGGGCTTGGATCCGCTCCCGGTGCTCGACGCCATTCGCGCCGCCTATCAGGGCGACGTGGTGGGACAGACCTACGACGGCGAGCAGGTCTACAACGTCGTCGTCAAGCTCGCTTCGCACCACCCCGGGAATATCGCGCAGATCGGCAATCTGCCGCTGCGCGCGCCCGACGGAACCTATGTCCCACTGAGCCGGGTTGCCGATCTGCGCGCGACATCGGGCCTCTATGAAATCCAGCACCAGGGCGGGCGGCGGCGGCAGGCGGTCACGCTCGACGTTGAAGACCGCGACCTCGAGTCGTTCGTCCGCGACGCGCGCCGGGAAATCGCGGCGACGGTGAAACTGCCGAGCGGGACCTACCTCGAATTTTCCGGCGCCGCCGAGGGTCAGGCGCAGGCGCAGCGCGAGCTTCTGGTAAAAGCGTTGTTCGCCGGGGTCGGAATTGTGCTGCTGCTCTCGGTGGTCACCCGAAACTGGCGCAACCTTCTCATTCTGATGGCGAACCTGCCGTTCAGCCTCGTCGGCGGCGTGGTCGCGGTGTTTCTAGCCGGCGGCATCCTCTCACTCGGTTCGCTGGTCGGGTTCGTCACCCTCTTTGGCATCACCTTGCGCAATTCGATGATGATGATCTCGCACTACGAGCACTTGGTCGCGGTGGACGGCCGGGCGTGGACGCCGCAGACCGCGGTAGAGGGCGCGGCCGACCGGCTCGCCGCGGTCCTGATGACCTCGCTCGTCACCGGGCTTGGCCTCCTGCCGCTGGCGGTCAGCATGAATACCGCGGGCCGCGAGATCGAGGGCCCGATGGCTCTGGTAATCCTTGGTGGCCTCGTTACCTCGGCGGCGCTCAACCTGTTGATTCTGCCGCCGCTGGCGTTGCGCTACGGCCGGTTCGCGCCGGCGGGCAACGAACGCGAGGGGCTGACGGCCGCCGCGAAATAACGGCGCTACAGCGCCCGGCGGGCCTTCAACGCGGCGGTCAGCGTGCCCTCGTCGAGATAATCGAGTTCGCCCCCGATCGGCACGCCCTGGGCGAGGCGCGAGATCCTGGCGCCGGTGGGCGCGGCGCGGTCGGCGAGGTAATGCGCCGTCGTCTGCCCTTCGACCGTGGCGTTGAGTGCGAGGATCAGCTCGCTCTCCGGCCCGAGCCGGGCGATCAGGCGAGCGATGTTGAGGTCGTCCGGGCCCACCCCGTCCAGCGCCGACAAGGTGCCTCCGAGCACGTGGTAGCGGCCGCGAAAGGCGCCGGTGCGTTCCAGCGCCCACAGATCGGCGAGGTCCTCGACGACGCAGATCGTGGTCGAGTCGCGCTCCGGATCGCGGCAGATCGCGCAGGGATCGGCGGTGTCGAGGTTGCCGCATGCTGTGCACGGCCGGATCGCCGCGGCCGCCGCACCAAGCGCGGCGGCCAACGGCTGCATCACCTGTTCGCGCCGCTTCACCAGAAAGAGCGCGGCGCGGCGCGCCGAACGCGGTCCCAATCCCGGCAGCCGGGCCAAGAGCTGGATCAGCGTGTCGAGTTCGGACATGGCGCCGTTTCCGGGAGCGCGGCCGTCTCGGCCGCGAGCGGGCGGGACGCCCGCAGTCGGACCAAACCGGTCAAAACGGCAGCTTCATGCCGCCGGGGAGCTGGAGGCCGCCGGTCAGCTTGTGCATTTCGGATTCGGCGTGGGCATTGACCTTGGCCCGGGCGTCGTTGAACGCGGCGACGATCAGGTCCTCCAGCACCTCGACATCGGCGGGATCGACGACGGCCTTGTCGATCTTCACGCGTTTGACGTCGCCCTTGCCGTTGAGCACCAGCTGGACCATGCCGCCGCCGGCCACCCCTGTCATCTCGACGGCTTCGAGCTGCGCCTGCATCTCAGCCATCTTTTCCTGCATCGCCTGAGCCTGTTTCATCAGCTGGCCGAGATTTTTCATGACCCGTCCTCTCCCGTGCTCACGCCATCTTCGCTCTGGGTAGCGCCGACATCATCGCCGACATCATCGGGCGCTGCGTCGCTCCCGGCGTCGGCCGCGACAAAGCGCTCGCGCACCGCGGCGATCGTGGCGCCGGGGAAGGTGTCCAGCACCGCCCGCACCAGCGGGTGGGCGGCGACCTCGTGCCGCAGCGCTCTCGCCCGGCGCTCCTCCTCCTCGGCCAAACTCGGCGCGCCTTCGGCCTGGGAGATTGCGACAATCCAGCGCGTTCCGGTCCATTCGCTCAAGAGAGCGCCGAGCTGGTTGGTCAGGTTGCCCGGCGCCGCCTCGATCGGACGGATCTCGATCCGGCCCGGCTCGAAAGTGACCAGACGGACGTTGGCCTTCAGATGCGCGGCAATGACCGCCTCGCGCCGGCTCTCGAAGAGGGCGACGACGTCGAGAAAGCTTTGCGGCATCGGATCGAACTGCGCCGGTGATGCGCTCGGCGCCATCGCAATAGCCGGAGCGGCGGCGCTCGCGAGCCCCTCTCCCGCACTGCGGGAGAGGGAGGGACCCGCGCCCAAGGCGTGGGAGGGTGAGGGTAGCTGCGGCGCCTCTGCGGATTGCCCCCTCGCCCCAACCCTCTCCCCCGGTGGGGGCGAGGGTGTAGTGGCTTGCTCCCCGGCGGTCAGCGCGCGCACCAGATCGGCCGGGACCGGGAGATCGGCGACGTAGGCGAGGCGGACCAGCACCATCTGGGCGGCCTGCGCCGGGGCGGGCGCCGTCTGGACCTCCTCCAGGCCTTTGAGCAGCATCTGCCAGGCGCGCGCCAGGACCGGCATCGCCAACGCCGCCGCGAGCGGGCGGGCGCGCTCGCGCCAACCGTCCTCGAACGGGTCGCCGAGGCCGGCCTCGGGAGCGAGCTTCAGCCGGGTCACGAAATGGCTGAGTTCGAGCAGATCCTGGAGGACATTCAAAGGATCGGCGCCGCCCTGATAGAGGCCGTCCATCCGGTCGAGCGCGCCGGCGGCGTCGCCCTTCAGCACCGTTTCGAACAGGTCGAAGACGAGGTTGCGGTCGGCGATGCCGAGCATGTCGCGTACCGCCGCCTCCTCGATCGCCGCGTCGCCCGAGAGCGCGATCGCCTGGTCGAGGAGCGAAAGGCCGTCGCGCACCGAGCCGTCGGCGGCGCGGGCAATGAGGGCGAGAGCGGCCGGCGCGACGCTGATCCCCTCGGCTTCGGCGAGGCGCCGGTAGTGCTCCACCAGCTGGCCGATCGGGACCCGGCGCAAGGCAAAACGCTGGCAGCGCGACAACACGGTCACCGGTACCCGCTGAACTTCGGTCGTCGCGAACACGAATTTGACGTCGGGCGGCGGCTCCTCCAGCGTCTTTAAGAGCGCGTTGAAGGCCGGTTTCGACAGCATGTGCACTTCGTCGATAATGTAGATCTTGTAGCGCGCCGAGACCGGGCGGTAGCGCACCCCCTCGGTCAGATCGCGGATGTCGTCGACCCCGGTGCGCGAGGCGGCATCCATCTCGACGACATCGACATGGCGGTCTTCGGCGATCGCGCGGCAATGGACGCATTCGCCGCACGGCGTCACGGTCGGGCCGCCGGCGCCGTCGGGCCCGATGCAATTGAGGGCGCGGGCGATGATCCGCGCCGTCGTCGTCTTGCCGACCCCGCGCACCCCGGTAAGGATGAAGGCGTGCGCGATCCGCCCGGTCGCGATCGCGTTCGAGAGCGTGCGGACCATCGCCTCCTGCCCGATCACCTCGGCGAAGGTCTGCGGCCGGTACTTCCTGGCGAGGACGCGATAGGAGGTCGCGAAGTCGGTCATTCTTTGGCCGCTGGGCCGGGGCGCGGGATGCGGTGGGAGACCGGACGAACGACCCAGGCCGGAACTCGTTGCGGCTGCTTCCTTCCGGACCTGACCGGGTTGGCGAGGAGCCTGTCCGCCGCCGACCTCCCGAAGGCACTATATCAGGTGCCGGGGACGGCGCGGCAAGTTTCGCGGATCATGCCGGCAGGCCGGTATGGCGCAGCGCCTCGCCGATCGGGTTCCAGATCTCGGCGCGGCCGGTATGTGCGCGGACGAACTCACCAACGGTAAAATTCGGCTCTAATTCGAGCACCCGTCGCGCCACCGCCTTGGCATCGTCGAGCCGACCGAGATTGGTCAAGGCCGCGGCTCGCAAAACCTGGGGATAGCTGAAGCGCGGATTGGCCTGAGCGGCCTTGGCCCCGGCGGCCGCCGCCTCGGCGAAATTGCCGGCGGCAGAGTAAGCGGTGGCAAGCCCGGTGTATGGCATATAGAGCATGAAGTCGGCTGGGCTGAGGCGGATCGCGCGCTCACCATACTCGATCGCGCGGGTGCTCTGACCGGCATGGCCGAGGATGACCGCGCCAAAGCTCAGCGCCAGCGCCGAGGAACCGGTCAGCTTGAGCGCATTGTCGATCGCGTTCATTGCGGTCTCGTAGTCATGCGCGACGAGGCCGATGACGAACCCGGCAGTCGCCAGAGTCAACGCATCGTCGGCGCCGGATTCGATCGCCGCGCGCGCATGCCTCAACCCGGCGACCTTGTCCGCATCGTGCAGCCCGCCGCGCAAATATCGCTGCTCGTAGCACCACGCCGCCAAGGCGTGCGCCGCGGCATAATCCGGCTGAAGCGCCAGCGCCTGATTGAGAAGGGCGAGCGCCTTGTCGGCATCGCCCGGCATCGCCACCTGGGCAAACGGCGAGGCGTGCAAGTAGAGATCGTAGGCGTCGAGACTGCCCGGGCGCTTGCGCTTGGCGCGCTCGATCTCGGCCTGGCGCAGGCTCGGCTCGATGGCGCCCACCACGCTCAATGTGATCTCGTCCTGCAGCTCGAAAACGTCGCCGAGCGGGCGGTCGTAGCGCTCGGCCCAGACATGCGTCCCGGTGCCGGCCTCGATCAGCTGGGTGGTGATGCGCAACTGGTTGCCGGCCTTACGCAGGCTGCCTTCGAGGACATAGCGCACGCCGAGATCCCGCCCGACCTGTTTAACGTCGACGGATTTGCCCTTGTAGGTGAAGGTCGAGTTCCGAGCAACGACGAGGAGCCATTTGATCCGCGACAGGCCGGTGATGATGTCCTCGACGATGCCGTCGACGAAATACTCCTGCTCGGAATCGTTGCTCATGTTCTGAAACGGCAAGACCGCGATCGACGGCCGCTCCGACATGGCGGGGCCGGGCATCGGAACGGTCGCTGCCGGCAGGGTTGCGCCGGCAGCGACGTTTGGCTCGACCCGGTAGACACGGACCGGGCGGGCGATGTTTTTGACGCTCTGCTCGCCCATATCCCCGAAGCCGAAGTCGAGCTTGTCGCGCACCTGGTCGCGCACTACCCGGCTGATGCAGATGCCGCCGGGATCGGCGAGCGCCTCCAGCCGGGCGGCGACGTTGACGCCGTCGCCGTAGATATCATCGTCGTCGATGATGATGTCTCCGAGATTGATCCCCATGCGCAACTCGATCCGCCGCACGGCCGGGACGTCGGCGTTGCGCTCGGCCATGCCGCGCTGCATCTCGACCGCGCATCTAACCGCGTCGACGACGCTGGGAAACTCGATCAGCACGCCGTCGCCGGTAGTCTTGACGATGCGGCCGCGGTGCTCGGCCACCTTGGGGTGGAGGAACGAGGCGCGGTGCTCCTTCAGGTCGCGCAGCGTGCCTTCCTCATCGACGCCCATCAGCCGGCTGTATCCGGCGACGTCACCGGCGAGGATTGCCGCAAGCCTGCGCTCGACCCGCTCGTTCGCCACAGCCGCCTCTGCGGTGGAGTCGGGTTACAGTATCAGTCCGCTGTGCAATCGCGAAGAATGATCGGCGCGACCCGCCGGTTTGTGGCGGGCCGGCACCAATGCTAGCGTTCGCTGTCGCGCCAAATGAGGGGAGACGCCACCATGGCCGCTTTGCTTCGCCATCGTTCGAGGCGCGATATCCCGGCGCCAAGTCGTCGCCGAGGGTGAGCGGGAGCATGACGAGCACAGCGGCACCATCCGGCGCGATGGGGTGGGGGCAAAGCCTGCGGCGGCGATTGCCGCTCTTGGCGCTGGTGTTGGCGATTGCCGCGGCGGTGCTGCTGGCGTTGGGGCCGCTCGGCTGGCGGGCCGGGTGGTGGCATTTCCGGATCGGGTTCTTCTATCTGATGCCCGGGGCTTTCTATTGCGGGCTGGCGGCGATCGCGGTCGCCCTCCTCGGGCTGGCGCTGGGCGCACGCAGCCTCGGTGCGGGGCAGATCGCGACCCTTGTAGCGGCGCTCGCGATCGGCGGGACAATCGCCTATGTGCCGTGGCATTACAACGAGATGCGCGGCATCTATCCGGCGATCCACGACATCACCACCGATTGGGAAAACCCGCCGCAATTCAGCGCGATCCTGCCGCTGCGCGAGGCGGCGAGGGCCAATTCGGTCGCCTATGAGGGTGCCGCGGTCAGCGACAAGCAGCGCAAGGCCTATCCCGATATCGTCCCGCTGACGCTCGATGCTGCGCCGCCCGAGGTGCTGGAGCGCGCACTCGAGGTGGCCCGGCAGGTCGGCTGGACGATTGTCGCCAGCGATCCGGCGGCGGGGCGGATCGAAGCCAGCCAGCGCACCCGCTGGTTCGGATTCACCGACGACATCGTCGTCCGGGTGACCGCCGCGGGCGCCGGCAGCCGGGTCGATGTGCGCTCGGTGTCGCGGCTCGGGCGCGGCGATTTCGGCGTCAACGCGGCCCGCGTGCGCCGCTTTCTGGCTGCGTTGCGCGCGGCGCTGCCGAGCCGTTAAAGCACAATCCGGTCAGGTTCGATCACCGCCGATGGCGTCTTCATTTTCCCCTCTCCCCCGCCGGCCGGAGGAGAGGGAAGGGTGAGGGGGCCGTCCAACAATGAAGATGCCAAGCCCGCGTCGCTTGGTCACCGGAGGCCGATGCCGTGCCAGGCATCCCCCTCCCCTACCCTCTCCCCCCGTGGGCACGCTAGGGCATGCGCACATTTCTGAGGCGCACATCCGGTACGACGGATTGACTGGCCCCGCCATTGGATTCCAACCCAAGTTTGGGCATGCGCACTGTGTGCATGCCCTAGCGCGAATGCGGGGGCGGCCGCGGCTGATATCACACCCGCTCCGGGTCGAAGCGCGGGCGCTGGCCGCTGCCGTAGCGTTTGAGGGCACTCTCCTCGCCGGCCGCGTTCGGGCGTTGGAAGATCCAGTTCTGCCAGGCGCTGAGCCGGCCGAAAATCCGGGTCTCCATCGTCTCCGGGCCGGGAAAACGCAGGTTCGCTTCGAGCCCGGTCAATGCATCCGTTGAGAAGCCCGCGCGCTCTTCCAGCATCAGGCGCACTTCTTCATCCCAATCAACCTCGTCATAGATCGCCGTGACGAGGCCGAGCGCGTCTGCCTCCTCGGCCGCAAGCACGGTCCCGATCCGCTCTGCAGCGCGGTCGACGCTGTCGGGGTCGCCGAGAAAGCGGGTCGCGAGCCGGGTCAGGCCGTTGCCCATCGGGTAGGCTCCGAGATTGAGCGGCGACAGGGTCAGCGTGGCAGGGCCGCGATTGTCTCCGGTGCGCGACCCGGCAAACATCAAGGCGCGGTCGGCGGCGAAGACCAGTTCGGCGAGGGTCCCGGCAAAGCAGCTGCCCGGCTCGACGAGGGCGAACAGGCTGCGCGAGGTCACGTCGATCCGCTTCAGGACGCGCTTCAGGAGGAGACGGATTTCGCGCACCAGCCAGTCGTTTCCGTGCGCGTCGAGAAGCGCATCGGCCGCCAGCACCGCGGCCGGATCGCCCTCGGAGCGAAAGACGATGATGCCGAGCGCGGGCTCATTGAAGCGCAGATGGAGGATCGCATCGTCCAGTTCGCGCGCCAGCGCCAGCGGCCAGAACGCGGCGCCCTCGGCTTGAATGCCGGCGAGGTCCGTCGGCAGCCGCGCAGGCCCGAGCACGGTGATCGTCGCACGGCGGCCGGCGCGGTCGAGCGCGATCCTGAGATGGCGATAAGCGACCGTATCGTCGGTGATCCGGCGGTCGAGCGCCGGCAGCGTGATCCCGGCAGCGTCCTGCGGGCGGTCGGAGGCCGCGGCGAGCGCAAGCGCACGCTCGCCCATCTTCTCGTCCCACGCCGAGGGCATGACGATCTCGTCGACCAGACGCCAGTCGAGCGCGCGGCTCCCGCGCAAGCCCTCTTCGGACGCGCAGAACACATCGGCTCGGTCGCGCCGGATGTGCCGCTTGTCGGTGAGCCGGGTGAGGCCGCCGGTGCCGGGGAGGACACCCAGGAGCGCCACCTCGGGCAAGCTCACCACCGAGCGGCGGTCGTCGATCAGCATGATCTGGTCGCAGGCGAGCGCCAGCTCGTAGCCGCCGCCGGCCGCAGTGCCGCCAAGCGCCGCCAGATAGCGCTGGCCGGAATTCTCGGAGGCATCCTCGATCGCGAGGCGCGTCTCATTGGTGAATTTGCAGAAATTGACCTTGTGGGCGTGGCTGGCGCGGGC
>Ga0209415_10015924_pt1 | contig 12142 bp, 13 predicted proteins | sample PeaSoiSIISIP2007_FD_187696 | JGI IMG/M metagenome (GOLD analysis project Ga0209415, IMG submission 187696) | Peat soil microbial communities from Weissenstadt, Germany - SII-SIP-2007 (SPAdes) (version 2) | ecosystem: Environmental > Terrestrial > Soil > Wetlands > Peat | place: Germany... | reverse complement strand
CTGCCGGCGGGGCTTGGCCCGATCACCGATCTGCTGCGCGTGCTGTTGAAATTGCGCTCCGAGAACCATGACGTGGCGCCCAAGCTGCTCGCGAGCGCCGACGACCTGGAGCTCATCGCCGCCGACGACGAGGCCGATGTGCCCGCCCTTTCCGGCTGGCGGCGCGAGATCTTCGGGGCCGACGCGCTCGCCCTCAAGCATGGGCGGCTTGCGCTCACCTCCAATGGCCGGCGGGTCAAGGTGGTGCCCATCAGCAGCTGACCGCGGGCACGCCCGTTCGCCCCGGCCTTGTCCCCGACCCCCGTTCAGTTTAGTTTAGTAAAAACGACCGGGAGGAAACGATGAAGAAGTTCGTGAACGCGGTGGACCGGATTCTCGCCGAGAGCCTTGCCGGCTTTGCCGCCGCCCACGGCGAGATCGTCACCCTCCACCGCGACCCGGTCTTCATCACGAGAGCGAAGTCGCCCATCAGGGGCAAAGTCGCCCTGATCTCCGGTGGAGGGTCCGGCCACGAGCCGCTCCATGCCGGGTTCATCGGCCGCGGCATGCTCGATGCCGCCTGCCCCGGTCAGGTCTTCACCGCGCCCACGCCGGACCAGATGGCCGCCGCCGCCCACGCCGTGGACGGCGGAGCCGGCGTGCTCTTCATCGTCAAGAACTACTCGGGCGACGTAATGAATTTCGAGATGGGGGCAGAGATCGCCGGTGTGGACAATGCCACCGTGCTGACCAACGACGACGTCGCCGTGGAGAACTCGACCTACACCACCGGGCGCCGCGGCGTGGCGGGCACGGTGCTGGTTGAGCGCATCGTCGGCGCCGCCGCCGAGGACGGTGCCGATCTCGCCGCCTGCAAGGCGCTGGGCGAGCGCGTCAATGGCGCGACACGGACCATGGGCGTGGCGCTTTCAAGCTGCATTGTTCCGGCCGCGGGCAAGCCCACCTTCGAGCTCGGCGAGGACGAGATGGAAATGGGCGTCGGTATCCACGGCGAGCCGGGGCGCCGGCGCGTAGCGCTTGGCACCGCCGACGACATCGCCGCCACGATGCTTCAGGCCATTGCTGGCGACCTCGATGCAAGGCCCGGCCAGCCATACCTCCTCATGGTCAATGGCTTCGGTGGCACGCCGCTGATGGAGCTCTACCTGATGTACGACGCGGCGCGGCGCTGGTGCGTCGGGCGCAATCTCGCCATCGCCCGGGCGCTCGTCGGCAACTACACCACGTCGCTGGAAATGGCCGGCTGCTCGATCACCTTGAGCCGGCTCGACGACCCCCTGATCCAGCTCTGGGACAAGCCCATCCACACCGCGGCGCTGCGCTGGGGCTGCTGAAGAGGCGCGGGCTCTATAGCCTTCGCACGATCTTCTCGATCTGGCGGGCGACCTGGCGCATCAGCTCTTCCAGCTCGCGCTCGAGCTCCGGGTCTTCGACCATGGGAAGTTCGATCTCGATCGTGCGCATCTGGCGGCTGCGGCGCGGCAACCTGCGCTCGACCAGCGGATGGCGCGGATGGGCCGCTTCATAGGCGGCCATGAAGGCCTGCTTCTCTTCGGGCGCCAAGTGGCAGATGCGAAAGATGGTCTCCAGATGCCGGCCCGGCACGGGGATGGGATAGACCGGGTTGGTGATCTGGGAGACGAAACTCCGGTGCTTGCCGATGGCCTTGGCGATCTTCAGGCGCAGGCCCGAGGGGCGCCGGTCGATGTATTCCTGGAGCAGCCGCTTGTAGGCGGCGACCAGGGCATCACGGCCCTGCTCCGGCGCTGGCCGCGGCTTGCCCTCAGCCATGATGCGCGATCGCGGCCTTGACGGCGGCTAGCCGCGCGGGAGCCACCGACAGGCTCCCAAGCCCGAGGTCGAGCAGCGCCGGGAGATATCTATTGTCGCTCGCCATGTCCCCGCAAAGCCCGACTTCTATTCCCCTTGCCCGGCCGTGGGCGACGACGCGGGCGATCAATTCCAGTACAGCCGGATTGAGCGGGTCGTGCAAGGCGCTGACCGCGGCGCAGTCCCGGCCGGTGGCGGTCACATATTGGACCAGGTCGTTGCTGCCGATGGAGAAGAAGTCAGCCTCGAACCGGGCCACGTTGAGCGCGGCGGCCGGCACCTCGACCATCATGCCGAGCTTTGGCATCGCCGCAGGCAGGCCGGCTCGACCAAGCTCGGCCAGCACGTCACGGAACAGGTGCCGGGTTTCTTCGAGTTCCCGCGGCACGGTCACCATGGGCAGCATGACCTTGAGGGGGCCGAGCGCGGCGGCCCGGGCGAGCGCGCGAAGCTGGGGCAGGAAGGCATCGAGCCTCGCGAGCGACAGGCGGATGCCGCGCAGACCCAGAAACGGATTGGTTTCGCCTTCCGGGGTCAATCCTTCGATCGGCTTGTCGCCGCCGGCGTCGAGCGTGCGGATGGTGACCGGCCTGCCGCCGGCCCAGGCGATGAGCCCGCCATAGATCGCGAGCTGCCGTTCCTCGTCGGGGCGGCCGCCGGGGCCAGAGAACAAGAACTCGGTGCGGGTGAGGCCGATGCCGTCGCAATGGGCGGGATCGACGCTCCTGACCGCGCCGGGCTCATCGACGTTGATGGCCACCGCGATGATCCTGCCGCTCCTGGTCGTCGCGGGGCGCGGCAGGAATTCCGCCTCGGCGGCAGCGGTCGATTGGCGTTCGGCCATGCGCCGGCTGAAGGCCACCCGGGTCGCGCCCAAGGGGTATTGGACGAGGCGGCCTTTCTCGGCGTCCAGAATGGCATCGGCCCCGGCCACGAGGGATGCGGCACTCAGGTCGAGGCCGACCACCAGCGGCACGCCACGGGCTCGGGCGAGGATCGCCACATGCCCGCTGACGCTGCCGCCCATGAGCGCGCCGCCGCGCCAGCGGCCCCAGTCGAGCTCCAGGAACCGGGACGGTCCCAGGTCCTCGGCGACCAGAATCGCGCCTTCCACGGTCTCGGCCTCATCCTCGGTCTCGCCCTGGAGCAGCGACAGGACACGCTCGCGCAGGTCCGCAAGGTCGGCGGCCCTGGCGCGGAAATAGGCGTCGTCGGCCGCCTCGTAATCGGCGATCTGCCGGCCCAGGGCTTCGCTCCAGGCGGCTGCGGCCGCGGCCCCTTCGGAGATCGCCCTGCGCACCGGTTCGATGAGCTCATCGTCCCCGATGAGCGCCAGTTGGAATTCGAGCATACCGGCGGCCGCTTCGTCGCTCTGGCGTTTCACCAGCCGGCCGAGACTCTCGGCACCGACGGCAAGCGCGGCGTCGAAGCGTCGGCGCTCCTGCGCGGGGTCGCCTGTCGAGACCACGGCGACAGGCCGGCGCAGCGCCAGCCGGATGTGGCCGGCAGCGAGCCCGGGCGAGGCCACCTTGCCCTCGAAGATCCGCTCAGGCCGGTCTGTGCTCATCGAAATCGCGTTTGACCAGGGCTACCAGGGCGTCCACCGCCGCGCTCGCATCGGGCCCGGCGGCGCGGAAGAAGACCGTCGTACCTTCGCGCAGTTTCAGGCCCATCACCCGGACGATGCTCTTGGCGTCGACCCAGCTTTCCAGGCCTTCGCCGCGCAGGTGGATCGCCGAAGCGAAGCTCTTGGCGAGCTTGGTCAGCTTCACCGACGGCCGGGCATGGAGCCCGATCTCATGGGTGATGACGGCGGAACCCTCGATTGCGCTTTCGGCACTCATGATCCCCCGTCGGTTCATGCCGGCGACAGTTCTTCGGCTGTGGCGCGCACCTGCTCCAGGCTGCCCCCGCCGGCCGATTCCGTCGCCGCCATGACCGCCCCTTCGACGATCGGCGCGTTGCAGATCGCCACCTTTCCGCGCCAGGATTCCGGCAGCATCTCGATAGCCATTTCGCTGTTGGTCTCCGCCCCGCCCAGATCGACGAGCACGGCCACACCCTTGCTGGACCACACCTTCTTGATCGCCGCCATGATCGAGGCGACGTCGGTGCCGAGCCCGCCCGCGGGATTCCCGCCGCAGCCGGCGACCGGCACCTCGTGGCCCACCATCTGGCGGACCATGTCGACCGTGCCTTTGGCGACATCGGCCGAATGGGAGACGATGACGATTCCGACCCGGCCTGTCATGCGCCTTGCCCTCCTGCCTCTGCCATCAGCCCCGACAACACGCCGCAGGCGGCATGGACCAGCAACTGGCTCGATCTTGCACCCGGATCGAGATGGCCGACCGACCTCTCGCCCAGGAAAGATGCCCGGCCCTTGGTTGCCCGGAGCGGCCTGGTCGCCTCCAGGCCGCCGTCGGCAGCCTTGCGCAGCCGCGCCGTCAGATCCTCGCCGGCCCCGCCGACGGCCGCAGCCTCCAGGATTCCGGCCACCGGATGCAGCACGTCGATCATGGTCTTCTCTCCAACATCGGACCTGCCCCGTGTCTTGACTGCGGTGACGGCGGCGCTGAACGCGCGGGCGGCTCCCGACAGATCGGGGGCAGGCGGCAGATGCTTGCCCAGCGCCAGGAACAGGGTGCCGTAAAGCGGCCCGGAAGCGCCGCCTATGGTCATCACCAGATGAGTCCCGATGCTCGTGCACATGTCCGGCAAGGGCTTCCCGGCCAAGACGTCGACATCGGCAAGCACGGCTTCGAAGCCGCGCTTCATGTTGAGGCCGTGATCGCCGTCGCCGATCGCCCGGTCGAGAGCCGTCAGCTCCTCGGCATTTTCGATCACGACCTGCGCGGCCGCGACGATGAGGCGCTTCTTGAGTTCGCTGTCGAAGGTCATCGCTGCCCTCGGCCCGCGGACGGGCCGCTCCTGCTGGAACTAGCCATGGACTCGATTCCCCTCGCGATCGAAATACAGCGGTCGGTTGAAGGCGATGGCGACGCCGTCGCCGACCGCAAGGCCGGCGTCCGGATCGACGAGCGTGACGACCTCGCTGTCGGCAATTCTGACATGAAGGTGGTTGTGGTCGCCCAGGTGCTCGATCCAGGTGACCCTGCCGACCGCCGATCCGTTGGCCGCCTTGGATATTTTCAGATGCTCGGTGCGGGCGCCGATGGTGGCCGTTGCCGATGGAACGGGAATGTCGGGGAAGAGGCTCGGCGGCACCAGGTTGATCGCAGGCTGCCCAAGGCGTGACGCGACATGCAGATTCGCCGGATTCTCATAGATCTCTCGCGGAACGTCGAACTGGATGAGCCGCCCCTCCTCGATGACGCCGATCCGGGTCGCCATGGTCATGGCTTCGATCTGGTCGTGGGTAACGTAGAGGATGGTGGCGCCCAGGTCCTGCTGGATGCGTTTCAGCTCGAGCCTCAGATCGGCCCTGAGCTTGGCGTCGAGCGAGGAAAGCGGCTCGTCCATTAGATAGACCGCCGGCCGGCGCACCAGGGCCCGGCCGATGGCGACGCGCTGCATCTCGCCGCCCGAAAGCTTGGTCGCTGGGTTGGCAAGCTTGTGGGAAATGCGCAGGAGCGCGGCCACCTCCCCCACCTTGCGCTTGACTTCGCTTTCCGCCAGGCGGCGCACCGGCGAGCGCAGCGGGAAGGCGAGGTTGTCGAAGACCGAGAGATGGGGGTAGAGGGAATATTGCTGGAAGACGAAGGTGACGTCGCGTTCGGCGGGTGGCGCCTTGGTCACTTCGCGCCCGGCGATATGGACGCTGCCTCGGTCGGGCTTTTCGAGGCCGGCGACGAGGCGAAGCGTCGTCGTCTTGCCGGCGCCCGTGGGCCCCAGCAACACGATGAACTCGCCGTCGCCGATGACAAGCGAAAGCTCGGCCACCGCCCGGACGTCGCCGAAGCGCTTGGAGATTCCGGCGAGCGCCACTTCAGCCATGAAGTGCCCCCTCCACCAATGCCGTGCGCAAAGCTCGCCCGCTCGTCCGGTCGAACAGCGAAAGCCTCTCGCGCTGGAAGGCGAGCCCGACGCGTTCGCCGCGCCGGACGGCTGTCTCGGCCGGCATCCGGGCGCGCAGGCTTCCATGCGCGGTCGAAAGGGTGACGATCTGGGTCGTGCCCAGGTATTCGGTGCCGAAGACCTCGGCCCTGATGGCGCCGGCATCGCTGACGCGCACGTCTTCCGGCCGCACGCCAAGGACCAGGTCGCCTTCCGCCACGTCCTCGCGAATCTCGGGGACCGCAACGGGACTGGCGCCAAGCCTGACCTCGACCGACCCGCGGGCCAGTCCGGCGCGGAAGTCGAGGAAGTTCATGGGCGGCGAGCCAATGAAATCGGCCACGAACAGGGAGGCCGGACGCTCGTAGATCTCGCGTGGGGTTCCCATCTGTTCGATCAAGCCCAGGTTCATCACGGCGATCTTGTCGGCGAGCGCCATGGCCTCATGCTGGTCGTGGGTCACATAGACCGTGGTGGCGCCCAGCCGGTCGTGGAGCATGCGCAACTCCCCGGTCATGATCTGGCGCAGCTCGGCATCCAGCGCGCCCAAGGGCTCATCCATCAGGAAGGCCTTGGGCTTGCGCACGATGGCGCGGCCGAGCGCTACCCGCTGGCGGTCGCCCGAGGCGAGGCCGGAAATCGACCGGTCCAGAAGATGGGAAATGCGCAAGACACGCGCCGCTTCATCGACCGCGCGCCGGGTCTCGGTCCGGCCCATGCCCTGGCATCTGAGCGGGAAGCCGATGTTGGCGCGCACCGACATGTGGGGGTATAGGGCGAAAAGCTGGAAGACGAAGGCGATGTCGCGGGCGGCGGCGCGCCGGAAGGCGACGTCCTCGCCGCCCAGCAGGATCCGCCCCGCGGATGGCAGTTCGAGGCCGGCAATCATCCGCAACGTCGTCGTCTTGCCGCAGCCGGACGGGCCCAGTAGGCAGAAGAACTCGCCGTTGCCCACGGTGAAGGTCGAATCCTTCACAGCGCTGAAACCGCCGAAGGCCTTGTGCAGATTTTCCACCCGGATCTCCGCCATGGCCCCTACTCCGGGAACTTGCTGACGATGACGAACATCGCGGTGCCGGCGAGAATGGTAAGGAAGGAATAGGTGTAGAGCACGAGGGCGAATGGCTGCATCAGCATGACGATGCCGGCCGCGATAATGCCGGTTGCCGTGTTCTCCCAGGGCGCGCGCCGAAAGAAGCGCCGGTTCCGGCCTGGCCTGCCGGCCTCGCGATCGGGGAGCGCGCTCATCGCCTGACCGCACCGAAGGTGATGCCGCGCAGCAGGAGCTTGCGCAGCAGGACCGTGAAAACCACGATCGGAATCAGGAACAGGGTCGTGCCGGCGGCGACCGCCGGCCAGTCTTGCCCGCCCTCGCCGATGATGAAGGGGATGAAGGGCGGCGTGGTCTGGGCGTTGCCGGAGGTCAGCAGCACGGCGAAGGCATATTCGTTCCACGAGAAGATCAGGCAGAAGATCGCGGTGGCGGCGACCCCTGTGGAGGCCTGAGGCAGCACGACCTTGATGAAGGCCTGGAGGCGGGTATAGCCGTCGATCATGGCCGCCTCCTCGTATTCCCGCGGAATCTCGTCCATGAAGCCCTTGAGCAGCCAGACGGCGAGCGACAGGTTGACCGCCGTGTAGAGCAGGATCATGCCGAGATGCGTGTCGAGCAGTCCGACCTCGCGGTACATGAGATAGATCGGGATCGCGACGGCGATCGGCGGCATCATGCGCGTCGACAGAATGAAGAAGAGCAGATCGTCCTTGGCCGGCACCTTGAATCGCGAAAAGGCGTAGGCGGCGATCGTGCCCAGCACTACGGCGAGGAAGGTCGAGCCGAAGCCGATGATGAGCGAATTCACGTAGCGCTCGAGGTAGCGCGAGGGCCCGGCGATCACCATGTTTCGGGAACGCACGAGCTTGTCGTACCAGGTTGTCGCCGGCGGCAGGCTCGCGATGAATTCCGGCGTTTGGCGCGTGCGCGTGGTGAACAGGTTCACGTAGCCCTCCAGCGAGGGCGTGAAGAGGATCTTCGGGGGATAGGAGATCGAGTCCGACGGCGTCTTCAGCCCCGTGATCACGATCCAGAACAGCGGGATCATGGAGATGAGGGCATAGGCGACCACCAGCACGCCGGCGATCCACTTCGCCCGAGGGCTGGGGGTGACCACGGAATGGGCGACCGCCGCGGTGCTCATCGCTGCTTCACCCGGTTGAGGGCCTTCACGTAGATATTGGCCAGGCCGAAGATGGAGACGAACAGGATGACCGCGAAGGCCGAGGCATAGCCGGTTCGCCACTTCTCGAAGGCCTCGCGCTTCAGCGTGATCGACGCGAGTTCCGTGGTCGAGCCCGGGCCGCCATTGGTCAGCAGATTGACCAGGTCAAACATCTTGAAGTTCTCAATGCCCCGAAACAGCACCGCCAGCATGATGAAAGGCAGCGCCATGGGCAGCGTGATCGACCAGAACTGCCGCCAGGCCGAGGCGCGGTCGATTTCGGCCGCCTCGTAGATGTCGTTGGGTATCGAGCGCAAACCCGCCAGGCAGATCAGCATCACGTAGGGCGTCCACATCCAGGCGTCGACGATGACGATCGACCAGGGCGCCAACGTGACGTCTCCGATCATCGTGAAGGACGACGGCGGAATGCCCGTCAGGAACGAGACGGCGTGATTGAACAGGCCGATCTGGGGTTGGTAGAGGAAGGTCCAGAAGTTCCCCACCACCGCCGGCGACAGCATCATCGGGATCAGGATCACGGTGGTCCAGAAGCCGTGGCCCCGGAACTTGCGGTCGATCAGAAAGGCGAGCGCAAAGCCCAGCAGCGTCTCGATGACGATGGTGCTGACGACGAAGCGCGCCGTCACCTGCATCCCGGCCCAGATGTCGGGATCGGTCAGGATGTCGGCATAGTACCGGATGCCGAACCAGCGGATCGGCGCCTCCCGGTTGGCCCGGTAGTTGGTGAAGGACAGCACGACCGTCCAAAGCAGCGGGAAGATGTTGATGGCGAGCAGCAGCGCGATGGTCGGCGAGATGAAGAGCCAGGTAATCGACCGGTCGGACAGCCCACGCATGCGCCGGGCGATCCCGCCGGGCGTCGCCTCGGCCAGCCTTTCAGCCAGGGGTCTCTTTTCCACCGCATCACTCATATTTTTCGCCACCTTGATGCCGGATGGCCTGATCGAGCAAGCCGGGCCTTAGAGGCTAGGATAGCTCCGGGCCCGGGACCGGCTTCGCCTGCCGGCCCCGGCACGCCACCCGCTGGAAGCGGATGGAGCGCCGGCGACCGGGCGGACGCTGGCCTCAGATCTTGCCTTCGTCCTGGAACACTTTTGTCCAGTCCTTGACAAGAGCGTCGAGCGCCTCCTTGGCCGTGCCTTTGTCGGCGACGACGTAGTCGTGAACCCGCTTCTGCATGTCGAGCAACAGCTCGGCATAGGCAGGCTCCGCCCAGAAGTCCTTGACGATTTCCATCGACCTCAGGAAAGCTGCCGCGAAGGGAGCACTCTTAACAAATCCCGGCGCCTGCACCACGGCCTTGAGGGCCGAATAGCCGCCAATTTCCCACCATTTCTGCTGCACAGCCGGCTGCGCGAACCACTTAATATATTGGAGCGCATCGTCACGCTTATCAGAGTAGGAAACGACGGAGATCCCCTGTCCGCCCAGCTGTGTGAATTGCTGCGTGACCGCCGGGTTGACGAAGAAGCCGATCTTGTCGCCGCCGACGTTCGGGTCCTTATAGAGGCCCGGGAAGAAGGCGAACCAGTTCATTTGCATCGCGACTTCGCCCGACTTGAACGCGTCCAGGCCTTCCGACATATATGCATTGCTCATGCCGGGTGCAGTGCAGCACTTGTAGAGCGACTTGTAGAATTCGAGACCAGCAACTGCGCCGGGCGAATTCACGAAGCCGTCCATGTGATAAGGGTTCTTGGGATCGTCGTATTGGAAGCCATAGTCGTACATCACATTGGTGACACCCATGGTGATGCCTTCCGAGCCGCGCTCGGTGAAAATATAGGCGCCATAGACCGTCTTGCCGTCGATCTGACGACCCTGGAAGAACTCGGCGATCTGCTTCAATTCGTCATAGGTCTTCGGTGGGGCTAGGTCGCGCCCATACTTGGCCTTGAAGGCCGCCTGGATCTCGGGACGCGAGAACCAGTCCTTGCGATAGGTCCAGCCGACCGCATCGGCCATGGCCGGCAATGCCCAGTAGTTGGGCGTGTTCTTCGGCCACTCCGAATAGCCCAGCACCGTCGCCGGCATGAAGTCGTCCATCTTGATGCCGTTCTTGTCGAAGAAGTCGTTGAGCTTCACGTAGTGGCCGTTCTCCGCCGAGCCGCCGATCCACTGGCTGTCGCCGATGATCAGATCGCAGAGCTTGCTGTGGGAATTGAGCTCGTTGAGGAAGCGGTCGGCATAGCTCGTCCAGGGAACGAACTCGTACTTCATGGCGATGCCGGTCTTGGCGGTGAAGTCCTTGTCCAGCTCGACCAGCGCATTGGCTGGGTCCCAGGCGGCCCAGCAGAGGGTCAACGACTTCTCTTGCGCCTGCGCCTTGTCCACCGGCGCCGACGCGCCGGCCGCGGCCACGGCCGCAATTGCCAACATAGCTTTCCAGATTCGCATGGCTTTCCTCCCGAAATTGCCTTGCCGGCGAGTCATTGCTCGCGGTCCGTTGCCTAGGTCCCGTTCGTCGCTGGCTGCAATTCCAGGCCCGACCGGTTCCTTCCGCCGGGTGCAGCTAGCCTGCCACCCGACCTACCATAAACTATACTGAACTAAACTAAACTTTTGTCAAGTCGGATTTGCCGGCATATTTCGCCGCGATTACCGGGCCGGCTTCGATGCGCTCCCGCTCGCCGGCCACTTCTGCTAAACTGCACTCAACAACACATAAACGAAGTGCCGGGGAGGAACAGCGATGAACGCCGTGGTCTTCTGCAATCTGCGCATCATCGACGGCAGCGGCGAGCCAGCCTTCGCCGGCGAGGTCCGCGTCGAGGGCGAGCGCATCACGGTCGTGGCGCGGGACGGCGTCCCCGCGGCAAGGGAGGGTGCCGAGATCGTCGATGGGGGCGGCGCCACGCTGATGCCGGGGCTGGTTGAGGCGCATGCCCATGTCAGCTTCGCCGACACGCCCGATCTCCATTCGCTGGGCGACATTCCGCCCGAGGAGCACGTGCTGTTGGCCGCCGCCAACGCCAAGACCTATCTCGACCGCGGTTTCACCAGCCTCAATTCCATGGCCTCGGCCAAGCCCCGCCTCGACGTGGTGATCCGCAACGCGATCGAGGACGGCCGCATCCCGGGCCCGCGGATGCTGGCGGCCACGCCCGAGCTGACGCCGACGGCGGGCCTGGGCGACGTGCGCCTCTATCACCGGCATCGCGAGACCTTTGCGATGGTTTGCGACGGGGCCGAGGAGTTCCGCCGCACCGCCCGCAGCCTGGTGCGCGAGGGCATCGACACCCTGAAGATCAATCCCTCGGGCGACGAGTTCGTCCCCCATGCCAGGGCCGAGCGCACGGTGATGACCGAGGCCGAGATCGACGCCGTCTGCGAGGTCGGCCGGGCGCACGGCAAGCGCGTCGCTGCCCATGCCCGCAGTGCGCGCGCGGTCGAGCTCTGCCTCAAGCATGGCGTGGAGCTGATCAACCACGCCACCTTCGCCGACGCCGCGGCGCGCGACGCACTGGAAGCGGCCAGGGACCGGGTCTTCGTCATGCCAACCATCGGCATCACCTACACCACCATCTTCGAAGCCGGCAAATGGGACATCACGCCCGAGGCAGCCACTGCCATGGGCATGCGCCGCGAGCTGGAGCAAGGCTCGGCCTGCATGCGGGACCTCAAGCGCCGGGGCGTGCGCGTGCTTCCCGGCGGCGACTACGGCTTCGCCTGGAACAGGATCGGCGACGACGCCCGCGACCTGGAGCATTGCGTCACGCTCCTCGGCTTTGCGCCGATGGAGGCGATCGTGGCTGCCACGCGACTGGGCGGCGAGCTCATGATGAAGCCGGGCGAACTCGGCGTGGTCAGGGCCGGCGCGCTCGCCGACCTCATCCTGGTCGATGGCGACCCGTCGGCGGACATCCGTATCCTGCAGGATCCGGACCGCCTGCTTGCCGTGATGAAGGGCGGCCGCTTCCACAAGGACCCCGGCGCGGCGCGCAGAGCCCGCGCGGCGGCTTGAGTTACTTCCGCCCGCGCCGGGCGGAACTTCCCCGCTCCACCCGCCGGCCGAGCGCCCGGCCCAGGGCTTCGAGGCGCCGGTCCACCGC
>Ga0209415_10015923_pt1 | contig 12143 bp, 11 predicted proteins | sample PeaSoiSIISIP2007_FD_187696 | JGI IMG/M metagenome (GOLD analysis project Ga0209415, IMG submission 187696) | Peat soil microbial communities from Weissenstadt, Germany - SII-SIP-2007 (SPAdes) (version 2) | ecosystem: Environmental > Terrestrial > Soil > Wetlands > Peat | place: Germany... | reverse complement strand
ACTACCTCGGCCTTCTTCACCTCGTCTGCGCCATCATCACGTTCCGTCATGTTGAGGTTGTCGGATAAGCTCTTAGAAAATGGGGCGCCCCCCGTTTCCGGAGGGCGCCCGTTTTCGAGACCCGGCCGCTTACTTCTTGCCGAGGCAGCAGGCCTTGTGGGACGCGCAGCACGCCCCGTGCGTCAGGCAGCAGTCCGCGGCGTACGCGGCTCCGGCGGCGGCGAACAGCAGAACGGCCAGCATGAGCTTCTTCATATGAATAGACCTCTCTTGTTTGGATTTAAACGACGGGAGACATGAGTCCGTCGTCAGGCGAGAGGCGGCGCGCGCGCGGGAGACGCGGCGCGATACGCCCGAGGACCGGGCGGCGCGGCGGGGACGGTGGCGGACGAGACGAGGCGCGGCGCGGGCGCGACGGCCGGCGCGGCGCACGTCAGCGCGGTGAGGACGGGAGCGAGGACGTGCGGCGCCACCGCGGCCGCCGCCGCCGGGCAGCACTCGACGAGGCTCGCGGGCGGGACGGTCCCCTTCGGCGTGTGGCAGCACGCGTGCGGGTCCGCCGCGGGCGCGGCCCACGACGCGACGCGCGCCGTGCAGAGCGCGAGCGCCAGGACCGACAGCACGCCGATGATCCGCCGCCTCATGTCCGCAGTATACCTCGACAACCGCTTTCCTTCAACATCAAACGCGTGACGCAACGGCCGCCGAGTCACGCCGCGACGGGAGTCTTGCCCGAGCCGGCGAGCATCTGGCCGAGCACGTAGCGCAGGACGCCGCCGTAGCGGTAGTACTCGAGCTCGATCGGCGTGTCGACGCGGCAGAGCACGGCGAACTCCTTGATCTTGCCGTCCTCGCCCTTCGCGCGGACGGTCAAGGACGCGCGCGGCTTGACCGCGGAGAGGCCGGCGACGTCGAAGATCTCGAAGCCGGTGAGGCCGAGGGACGCGGCCGAGTCCCCGTCCTTGAACTGGAGCGGGAGCACGCCCATGCCGACCAGGTTCGAGCGGTGGATGCGCTCGAAGCTCTGCGCGATCACGGCCTTGACGCCCTGCAGGGCGGGGCCCTTCGCGGCCCAGTCGCGCGAGGAGCCGGTGCCGTACTCCTTGCCGGCGAGGACGATCGTCGGGATGTTCTCGTGGCGGTACTTGATCGCGGCGTCGAAGATGGGGAGCTGCTCCTTCGACGGGACGTGCATGGTGTAGCCGCCGGTCACGTCCTTGAGCATCAGGTTCTTGATGCGGATGTTGGCGAACGTGCCGCGCATCATGACCTCGTGGTTGCCGCGGCGCGCGCCGTAGCTGTTGAAGTCGGACGGCTTCACGCCCTGCTTCTGGAGGTACAGGCCCGCGGGCGAGTCCTTGGCGATGTTGCCGGCCGGGCTGATGTGGTCGGTCGTGACCGAGTCGCCGAAGACGGCGAGCGCGCGGGCGCCGCGGATGTCGGTCAGCGCCCGAGGCTTGAGGGACAAGTCCTCGAAGTACGGCGGCAGGCGCACGTAGGTGGACTTGGGGTCCCACGCGTAGAGCTCGGTCGCCTTCACGTCGAGAGACTTCCAGTTCGCGTCGCCGGCGAAGACGTCTTTGTATTGCCGCTTGAAGGTCTCGCTGGTCAGGTTCTTCTCGACGGCTTTGGCGACCTCGTCGTTCGTCGGCCAGACGTCCTTGAGGAAGACCGGCTTCCCGTCGCTTCCGGTGCCGAGCGGCTCGGTCGTCAGGTCGAGATCGACGCGGCCCGCGAGCGCGTAAGCCACGACGAGCGGCGGCGAGGCGAGATAATTCGCCTTCACGAGCGGATTCACGCGGCCTTCGAAATTACGGTTCCCGGACAGCACGGCGGCCACGATGAGATTCTTCTCCGAGACGGCTTTGGCAATATCTTCCGGCAACGGGCCTGAATTCCCAATACATGTGGTGCAGCCGAAGCCGACGAGGTGGAACTTGAGCGCCTCGAGCGGCTCGACCAGGCCCGCGGACTTCAGGTAATCCATGACGACCTTGGAGCCCGGCGCGAGGCTGGTCTTCACCCACGGCTTGACCGAGAGGCCCTTCGCGACGGCCTTCTGCGCGACGAGGCCGGCGGCGATGAGCACCGACGGGTTCGAGGTGTTCGTGCAGGACGTGATCGCGGCGATCGTGACGGCGCCGTGGCCGAGCTTGAAATCGCGCACGGGCACTTCCGTTCCGGCCGGAGCGGGCACGTTGCCCTTCTTGTCCTTTTCCTTTAGAAAGCCGGGCAAGGCGTCGTTCCATTGCTTCTTCACGTTGCCGAGCTCGATGCGGTCCTGGGGACGCTTCGGGCCGGCCAAGCACGGCTTCACGGAAGAAAGATCGAGAGACAACGTATCGACGAACGACGGCTCGACCTTGTCGTCGCGGAAAAGCCCCTGCGCCTTGCAGTAGGCCTCGACGAGGACGACCTCCTCGTCGGGGCGGCCGGTCAGGCGCAGATAGTCGAGCGTGCGTCCGTCGACCGGGAAGAACCCGACGGTCGCGCCGTACTCGGGCGCCATGTTCGCGATCGTCGCGCGGTCGGCGAGCGCCAGGCCCGCCACGCCGGGGCCGTAGAACTCGACGAACTTGCCGACGACGCCCTTCTTGCGCAGCATCTCGGTGACCGTCAGCACCGCGTCGGTCGCGGTCGCGCCCTCGGGAAGCTTGCCGGTCAGGCGGAAGCCGATGACCTCGGGGATCAGCATCGGCATGGCCTGGCCGAGCATCGCGGCCTCGGCCTCGATGCCGCCGACGCCCCAGCCGACCACGCCGAGGCCGTTGATCATCGTCGTGTGGCTGTCGGTGCCGATGACCGTGTCGGGATAGGCGACGCCGCCGTCGGTCCAGACGACCTTCGCCAGGTACTCGAGATTGATCTGGTGGACGATCCCCGTCTCGGGCGGCACCGCGCGAAAATTCGCGAACGCCTTCTGGCCCCACTTGAGGAACGCGTAGCGCTCCTGGTTGCGCTCGAACTCGATCTCGGAGTTTTTAATAAACGAATCTGCTGCGCCGAAGAAGTCGACCTGCACCGAGTGGTCGACGACGAGGTCGACGGGCTGGGCGGGATTGATCTTCTTCGCGTCGCCGCCGAGCTTCTTGATCGCGTCGCGCATCGCGGCGAGGTCGACGACTGCGGGCACGCCCGTGAAGTCCTGCATGACCACGCGCGCGGGCATGAAGAACACCTCGCGCTCGGACGGACGCGCGCCGACGCTGCGCGCGACGGCCTCGATGTCGCCCTTGCGCACGACCGCGCCGTCCTCGTGGCGCAGGAGGTTCTCGAGGAAGACCTTCATCGAGAGCGGCATGCGCGAGATGTCGTAGACCTTGTCGGAGAGGACCGCGAGGCTGAAGTAGTCGTACGTCCGGCCGCCGACCGTCAGGGACTTGCGGGTCTTAAAGCTGTCGAGAGAGCGGGTTTTCATCGTCGAGGAGCTCCTGTCGCGAGATCGATCGCATATTATCATTTCCGTCCGGCGCGACGCGGGCGCGCGAACGGGTCTTGACGGCGAGAGGATCGGGCCCTACAATGGGAATATGCCGAAGACGAAGACCGCGAAGGCCCCGCGGAAGACGAAAAAAGCCGCCGAAGATCCCGCCGAGGCGCGCGAGCGCCACACCGCCGAGAAGGTCATGCAGACCGTTCTGGCCGAGCAGAAGGCCGAGTCCGAGGTCGTGCGCATCGACCAGTGGATCTCGGTGGAGTGCCCGCACTGCGGCGAGAGCTCCGAGCTGCACGTGATCGCCGACATGGACGGCCAATCCCTCGATCAGGACTGCGGCGTGTGCTGCCGGCCCTACATCGCCCACATCGACATCGAAGAGGGCGACGTGAACGTCGGCGTCGAGGCGTCCTAGGCGCGTGGCGGAGTCCTGCCGCCTCCCGGGCGCCGGCGCGCCCGAGGAGGACGTCGCGCGCATCCTTCGGCTCAAGACCTTCGCCGTCGTCGGCTGCTCTCCGAAGCCCGAGCGGCCGTCGCATTACGTCTCCGCGTACATGAAGGAGAACGGCTATCGCGTCGTTCCCGTCAACCCGGGCCACAAGGAGATCCTCGGCGAGACCTGCTACCCGAGCGTCGAGGCGATTCCGTTTCCCGTCGACGTCGTGGTCGTCTTCCGCCGCCCCGAGGAGGCGCTCGGGCCGATTTTGGAGGCCGTCGCGAAGAAGGCGAAGGCCGTCTGGCTCCAGGACGGGATCACTCACGCCGAAGGCGAGGCGCTCGCGCGCAAGGCGGGCCTCCTCGTCGTCTCGGACGACTGCCTGATGCGGCGCCACGGCCGCGCCGCGGCCTGAACGGCTCCTACCGCGCGAGAGCCCGCCGCGCGAACAGCCGCGCGCGTCCGTCCTCGCCGACGAGCTTCCAGCCCGGCTCGGCCGCGAGCGCCTGCGCGAGCGGCGAGCCCGACGGGAGGAGCGCCGTCTCCAGGCCGTAATCGTCGGCGAGCTTGCGCCAGCCCGGCGCGGCGTTGGCGAGGAGCTCGTAATCGCCGAGCAAAGTCCAGTATGGGTCCAGGCGCCCGTCGATGAAGACCTTCGTCCGCGGGGCGAGCTTGTAGAGAAGATAGTCTCCCCAATCGTACGGAGCGAACAGGCGCGTCCCGGGGAAGCGCGCCGCGACCTCCTCCGCTCCGGCGCGCGGATACTCGCGCTCCCAGTCGGAGGCGGGCCCGAGCGGGGCCAGCGCGCGCGCCTCGCGCGCCTCGACCGCGCCGATCGCGACCAGCAGGGCCGCGGCGCCCGCCAGGCACAGCCGCGCCCGCGGCGCGGAGAGCGCGGCCGACGCGCGCGCGCGGCCGATCGCGGCGAACGCGGCCAGGGAGAAGAAGGAGAGCATCTTGCGCGAGTGCAGGCCCTCGACGAGCAGGACGCCCGCGGCGAGCGCCCACGGGAAGCGGCCGCGCGCGCGGTCGACGCGGGCCGCGGCCGCCGCCGCGAGGAGAAGCGCGTACGGGACCGCGGGCGCGGCGGTCCAGTCGAGCGGCCCCCACTCCTTGATCAGCGCGCGTCCCGCGGGCGCGGCGAAGACCATCCAGAGCGGGTAGACGAAGCCCGCGGCGCCGTTCGGATGGAGGAAAGCCGCGAAGGTTCCGAGCGCCCAGGGCGCGAGGTCGGCCGCGCGCCGCGACCGCGCGAAATCGAGCAGGCAGAGCGCGCCGAGCAGGCCCCAGCCGAGCATGAAGCCGCCGTGCAGGTTCGCCCAGAGCGCGAGCGCGCCCGCCATCGCCCACGGGACCCAGCGCCGGCCGAGCTCCCACAGCCTGATCCAATACAGGAACAGCGCGAAAAGGAAGATCGTGAAGTTCTGGACCTTGGCCAGGGCGAACGGCAGGAGGCCGAAGGCCGCGAGCGCGGCGCCGAGCGCGCGCAGGCTCCCGGGCGCGCCGTCGTCCCAGGTCCGGGCCGTCAGCCAGAGCGCGCCGGCGAGCAGGAGCGTGGCGAGCAGGGCGACCGCCGGATACTCGCCGGCGGAGAACGCCGCGAAGAAAGCCGCGCTCGAGAGCCACTCCGTGGCGACCAGCTCCTTGCCCGCGCGCGTGTACGAGTAGCGCTCCACGAGCGGCAGAGTCCTCTCGAGAACGACCGAAGCCCCGTCGCGCAGATGGAAGAACAGATCCGGGTCCACGTGCGCGCGCATGCGCGCGAAAAAGAGGACGGCCGCGGCGGCCAGGACCAGCGCCGTCCACGGAGCTCCGCGCGCGGCGCGGCGCAGGACCGCCCCCCGGGTCACTTCGAGTCGGCGGGTTTGGCGTCGGGCTTGACGATGTCGAGCAGCTCGACTTCGAAGATCAAGGTCGCCCCGCCCGGGATCACCGGCGGGTGGCCCTGGTCGCCGTAGGCGACGTTCGACGGGCAGACGAGCTTCGCCTTTCCGCCGACCTTCATCATGCCGACGCCGTTCGTCCAGCACGGGATCACGCGGTTGAGGGGGAAGACCGCCGGCTCGTTGCGCTTGTAGGAGCTGTCGAACTCGCTGCCGTCGAGCAGGGTCCCGCGGTAGTGGACCTTGACGGTGTCGGTCGGCGCGGGCGCGTCGCCCGCGCCCTTCTTGACCTGCTTGTACCAGCCGCCGCCGGCGAGCTCCTTGACGCCCTTCTCCGCGGCGAACTTCTCGCCGAATTCCTTGCCCGCGGCCTTCTGCTTCTCGGACATCTCGCTCAGGTGGCGCGTGATGAGCTCGCGCAGGGCCGGCTGGTAGGCGTCGGTGTCGTAGGCCGCGGTCTTCTTATCGACCGCGTCGTGGAAGCCGTTGAGCACGGCCTTCATCTCTCCCTCGCTGAAGCCGAGCGACGCGATCGTGCGGCCGATATTGTAGCCGTAGGTGTACGGCGCGGCGTCGGGATTGGCGGGAGGCGCCGGCGCGGCGGCCGCCTCGGCCGGCGCGGCCGCCTTCGGAGCCGCGTCGTCGGCCGCCTTCAGCGGGACGGCGCACAGGATCAGCAGCACGGGGGCCAAGCGAGACAAGTTCATAGCGTCCTCCTAAGTTGCGCGATGATAGCACATCCGGCCAATGGGCTCTAGGGCTTACGGCCCCGCTCCCCGGGACCGGAAGGCCCCCGCCGCGGGGCGGCTCCGCGCCTACACTGCATATATGAGGATAGCGAAGCGCTGGATGCTGGCCGCGGCCCTGCTCGCCGCGACGGCGCGCGCCGCGACCGTGAGCGTGGAGCCGATCCCCGCCGCGAGCCTCTCGGCGTCGATGGGCGTCGTCTCGATCTCCGCTCGCGCCGCGGCCGCTCCGTCGGCGCTCCTCCTGTCCGCCCCCGGCGCGAGCCTGTCCGCGCCAGCCGCGCTGTCCGCCCCGGCCGCTTTCGCCGCTCCGGCGGCCCTCGCCGTCCCGGCCGCCTTCGCCGCGCCGTCGGCCGCCGCCGCTCCGGCCGCGGCCGCCGCCGACGAAAACGCTCCCGCCGCGCTCCCGGCTTCCGCGCCCGCCGCGGCGCGCCCGTCCGACGCGGGAGTCGACGCCGAGGTCGGCGCGGGCCGCGAGCTCTTCGATCTCGCCGCGTCCGCGGACGTCCCGCTCACCGCGGCCGAGCGCGCGCGGCCGCTTTCCGCCCTCGTCGCCGCCCACGCCTCGCGTGCGCTGCGCGGCGCCTTCATCCAGCAGGAGCAGGAGGGCAGCCTGCTGGCGGCCGACCCGCGCGATTCGTCCGGAAACGTTTTCCGCTACTACCGTCCCGTCGAGATGCGCTCCGCGCTCGTCGCCGACGTCGAGCGCGGTCTCGGCGGCTTCGACAAGGCGGTCTACGCGGTGCGCCGCTTCTTCCAGTTCGGCCGCGGCGGCGACGAGGGCGCGTGGCGCGCCTGGCCGCTGTCGGCGAAGCTCGCCTATCTCGACAAGCTCGAGGCCGCGGTCGAGGCCGAGTGCGGCTCCGGCGCCGCGTGGGACGGCAAGGTCAGCCTGATCCTCGCGAAGACGCCCGCCGCTCCCGATTTCGTCACGCCTCACCCGCACATGGAGCCGCCGCCGGACGCGCGCCGCGGCGGCGTCGGCGCGCGCTACCTCCAGCCCGAGATCGTCAGCGATAAGGCGCATCCGGCCGCGTCCGTCGAGCAGGCGCTCGGCCGCACGCGCATGATCATCGCCGAGACCGGCCACGCCGGCACGCAGTACCACGTTTTCGTCAAGGCCGACCCGCGCCTCCTGCTCGCGCAGATGGACCGCCTCGACGGCGCGCTCCAGCTCGTCAACGACGCGCTCTTCGCGAAGGCCGTCGCGGGCAGCGATCAGAACATCACCCACGCCTCGCTGCTTCCGTGGCACCGCGGCCGCTCCGAGCGCGTGCGCCGGCTCCTCGCCGAGGCCGGTCCCGACGCGCACGTCCCCGCGGCCGGCGACCCGGACAGCGAGAAGCACGCCTTCGTCGGCCTGCGCTACTGGGGGATGGAGAACGGCAAGGCCGTCGTGTCCTTCGAGCTGCGCGGAGCCTCGCTCCCGTTCAAGCGCGCCCCGAGCCGCATGGTCCAAGGCGTCGAGGACTCGGTCGCGCGCCCGGAGCGCGACTACGGCGAGGCCCGCGCGTACCTGACGATGCTCTCGCTCTACGCGGAGGCGCTCGCGCGCGGCGCCGCGCCGTCGACGCCCGCGCGCTCGATCGTCCTCGACGAGTCCGCCGCCGACGCGGCGCTCGCCGCCCGCGCGCAGGTGCTGGGAGTGCCCGACGGCGCCTTCGACGGCCTCGCCGCGTTCGCGCGCCGCCTCAACGGCTCGGCGCGCGTCCCGCAGGGCTACCTCTTCCCGTTCGCGGCCTCCGCCGCGGACTCGCCCGCGTTGCGCGCGCTGGCCGACCAGATCGTCGTCCTCGGCGCGCGTCTGAAGGCCGCCGAGGACGCGGGCCAGGAAGCCAACATCGCCCACTCGCGCTACCTGTTCTGGGAAGCCTACCGCTCCTGGGCCGAGCGCTTCGGCGCCGCGCAGGACGCCCGCCTCGCCGACCTCGTCCGCGCCGCGGCGCGTTAGCCGGCGCTCGGTTCAGCGGCCCGAGTAGCGCGACCGGCGCGGCCGCCGGAAGAACTGGCGGGGCTTGCCCTTGCGCTTCTTGTCGCTGCGGCGGGCCGCCTTCTTCGCGGCCTTGCGCTCGGCGCGGGTGAGCGGGGCGGCGGGCGCGGCGGCGGCCTTGCGCGGGACGAACGCGCGCCAGGACTCGGCGCCGATCTTGTCGGCGAGGGAAGGATCGTCGACGAAGGGGTTGCGGTTGCCCTGGAAGCTCTCGACGTGGTCGTTGCGCCGGCGCTCCTCGACGCTGGGCGGGAAGCGGCGGTTCCAGTCGAGCATGGTCTCGATCTGCGCGTTCCAGAAGCGCGCGGTGCGCGCGTCGGTCCGCGCGTCGAAGAACTCCTGCCCCTTGTAGCGCGCGTAGAAGTACAGCATCGCGCGCGCGACGCGGCCCTTGGTGAAGTCCGGGGGCTCGAAGACGCCGCCGCCGCGCTTGGCGCCGGCCTTGTTCTCGTAGTCGCGCGCGCCCTTCACGACGCCGAACGGGAGGCTGCCGCGCATCTCGTTGGGGAGATCGAGGGTCGCCATGAGGATGTGGAGGTCGCCGACCATCGGCAGCTCCCGCTTGAAGTAGGTCTGCGGGAAGACGTGCTCCACGTTCATGACCTGCGCGCGCCCGTCGGGGCGCGGGGAGCCGTCCTCGCCCTCGTTCGTGTACTCGCGCCCGTCGTCGCCGTTGCCCGGGACGAAGACGCCCGAGTACGCGTCCGCGATGCCGGGCACTCCGCGCAGGACGTGGTTGTCCGCCGTCGAGAACAAGTAGCGCGAGGACTCGTAGCGCGTGCGCGCGACGTGATTTTGAGCGGCGATCTCGCCGACGCGAGAGAGAAGGTCGCGGCCGTAGAGGCCGCTGGTGCGCGGGACTTGGCGCGCGGGCGCGGCCGGGGCGTCCTTGACGCGGACGAAGGAGACGCCGCCGGGGATTTTTCCGGGATCGCCCCAGACGAGGTTGAAGACGGAGCCGGAGCGCGTGGCGGCCGAGGCGCCGCCGTCGAAGAGCAGCCGGGAGGGCAGGTCCGCCGGTTCCGCACCGGGCAGGTTCGATTTGGGCGCGTCGGCCGCGGCGGCCGGGAGCGCCGAGATCGCGGGGAGCGCGGCCGGAGCCGCCGCGAACGCGGGAGCGGCCGCGTCGGCCGGTACCGCGAACGCGGCCGGCGCGGCGGCGGCCAAGGCGGGCGCGGCGGCGCTCAGAGACGGCGCGGCGACGACGGAGAACGCGGGAGCGGGAGCGAGGAGGCTCGGCGCGGCGGACGCGGCGAGAGCGGCGGAGACCGAGGCCGCCGGCGCGGCGAGAGGCGCCGCGGCCGCGGGCAGGCGGACGACCTGCGCCCCGGCGGGCGGGGACAAAAGGAAAAGCGCCGAGAGGTATGGCCTCCAGCGTGTCATCACGGGAAGTGTAGCCGCCGCGAAACGGAGAGGCCTGGGTCGGAGGGCCCAGCGGCGCGGAATGAAAAGGCCTATAGAGAGGAGCGCGTCGAGAGTGCTATACTGACGACGACGCCATGCCCTTCACCCGTCTCGGACTCAGATCCGAGCTGCTCGACGCGATCAAGACTCTCGGCTACGCCATACCCACGCCGATCCAGGAAAAATCCCTTCCCGAGTCGATGGCGGGCAAGGACGTGATCGGCTCGGCGATGACCGGAAGCGGCAAGACGATGGCGTTCACGCTTCCGCTGCTCCAGCGCTTGCTGGACGATCGCGACCGCGACCCGCACAAGGGCGGCGCGCGCGTGCGCGCGCTCGTGCTGGTCCCGACGCGCGAGCTCGCAGCACAGGTGGAGAAGGCGGTCGGCGAGCTCGCGAAGCACTCGCCGGTCAAGTGCGCGCTGATCATCGGCGGCGCGAGCTTCACGACCCAGCGCGACGCGCTCAAGAAAGGCGCCGAGGTCGTCGTCGCCACGCCCGGCCGCCTGCTGGACCTGATCCGCGGCGGCTCGCTGCACCTGCGCGACGTGAAGGTCGCGGTGCTCGACGAGGCCGACCGGATGCTCGACATGGGCTTCATGCCCGACGTGCGGCGGATCATGAAGCTCCTCCCGTCCGAGCGGCAGACCATGATGTTCTCCGCGACGATCCCGCCCGAGGTCGAGCGCGTCGTCAACGAGTTCATGCGCCAGCCGGTGCGCGTCGAGGTGGACCGACCGCGCTCGACGGCCACGTCCGTCACGCAGGCGCTGTACCCGGTCACCGAGGGCCAGAAGGGAGAGCTCCTCGCCGCGATCGTGAAAGCCGACGGCGTGGACTCCGTCATCGTCTTCACGCGCACGAAGGCGCGCGCCGACTACGTCGCGCACTGCCTCAACCGCAAGGACATTCAGTGCGGCGTCCTGCACTCCGACCTGTCGCAGAAGGAGCGCGACCGCGCGATGCAGGACTTCCGCGACGGCAAGTCCACGATCCTGGTCGCGACCGACCTGGCCGCGCGCGGCCTCGACGTGCCCGAGGTCTCGCACGTCGTCAACTACGACGTTCCCGAGCATCCCGAGGACTACGTGCACCGCATCGGCCGCACCGGCCGCGCCTTCGCCGAGGGCGACGCGGTGACCCTCGTCTCGTTCGAGGAGGAGCGCCTGATCCCCTCGATCGAGGCGTTCATCGGCCAGAAGATCGCGCGCAAGGCGCTCGCGGGCTTCCCGTACAAGGTCCCGCCGCGCCTGCACGCCTACACCGCGCCGATGTCGTCGAAGTTCCGCCTGCGCCGCGTCATCCCGCGCGGCGGCCCGCGCTTCCGCCGCTAGCCCGCGCTCAGCGCGCCGAGGCGAGGTGGATGATCCCGTCGAACGGCGAGTCGCGCCACGCCGCGTCGATGAGCGCGGGGCCGTCCTCGGCGAGCGCGGTCAGCAGGTCCTCCTGATCGGAGGCGCTCACGCGCGCGCCCATGAAGAAGGTGTAGACGAGCGGGCGGTCGATGCCGTTGCGCGGGCCCGAGGCGGGCTCCAGGTCGCGCGCGAGCTTGAGCGAGACCTCGCCGATGCGCGGCCCGACGTCGCCGACCACCGCCGCGTACGAGCGGCCCGTCTCCAAATCCATGACGACCGCGGGCGTGCCGACCGGGATGCCCGACTCGCGCCCGACGACCACGTAGCGCACGGCCGTCGGGTCCAGAGCCAGGCCGTCGGCGGTGTGGAGAGTGGTGTCGTCCTTGTGGTCGCAGACCCGGCGGCCGCGGCGCCAGGAGTAGCGGCAGTCCTGCTCGATGACGCGGCGGCGGCGAGCTTCGTCGCGGATGAAGCCGTCCGTGTCGACCGCCGTGTAGGCGGCGGTCTCGCACCACAGGACGCGGCCTCCCTCGCCGCGTCCGGAGGAAGCGGCGGATTTGAGGGGTTGAGCGCGGGAGGCGAGGGCGGCCAGGAGAGTCACGGCGAGGCCGCGGCGAAGGCGCATCGATATATTGTCGCCGACGGACGGGTCGAAGTCAAGGGACTTCGCCGTTTCTTCGCAAAACGGACGAACGTGGCCGGATTTGGGCCTTGGCGCGCTAGAAAGGCCCGCGCCGGCGGCCGTAGGGACGGGCGACGCGGGCGCTGGCGAGGCGGGCGGCATCGTCGAACGGGGAGTTGCGCCAGGCCGCCTCGACTAAGAGCCTATCCGAATACCGTGAAATTTCATAGAGTGGCTACGCCACGCGCCGAGTATCCCACGCCGAGGGATA
>Ga0209415_10015922_pt1 | contig 12143 bp, 8 predicted proteins | sample PeaSoiSIISIP2007_FD_187696 | JGI IMG/M metagenome (GOLD analysis project Ga0209415, IMG submission 187696) | Peat soil microbial communities from Weissenstadt, Germany - SII-SIP-2007 (SPAdes) (version 2) | ecosystem: Environmental > Terrestrial > Soil > Wetlands > Peat | place: Germany... | reverse complement strand
GCGCGCGCAGCGCGGCCGCGTCCCGCTCGTACCCCCACGTTCGCGCCGGCGCGATCGTCTCCTCGTACGCGTCCCGCACGGCGTCGTACGTCGCGGCCTGGTCGCCCGGACCCGGCGGGGCCAGGGTCACCACGTACGCAGCCGCGAACTGGGGCGAGGGAAGGGCAACCGCCCACGCGTCCCCCTCGTGCACCCAAACCGCCTCCCGCACGGCAAGCGTCCGCCTCGGCGCGTCGAGGACCCGCGCCCCTGCCAGGCGGAGCGCGCGGGCGATCGGGAGCGCGCTCCCGTCCAGCCCCGGGAGCTCCGGGCCCGAGACGTCGACGGCGAGGTTGTCGAGACCGCACGCCCACGCCGCGGACAGCAGGTGCTCCACGGTGGCGACGCCCGCCGTCCCGCCGAGCGTGACGCATCCGACCGTCCCCGTCACCGACGCCAGCGCGGCCGGAACCGCTGGCCCGGAGCGGTCCGTCCGGCGGAACACGATCCCAGCGTCCTCGGGTGCCGGGCGCACCGTCACCGCGACGGTGCATCCCGTGTGCAGGCCGACCCCGGACAGCGTGACCGGCGTCGCGATCGTCCGCTGCCGGCCGTCCTCCACGACCTACGATCCTCCCTCGAGGCGCGCCACGCGCCGCCGGAGCTCCGCGACCTCGCGCAGCAGCGCGGGCAGCCGCTGGACGGCGGCGGCGGCGCGCCGCTCCTGCATGCGCGGACGTGCCGGATGACCCGCCACGACGGCGCGCGGCGGCACGTCGCGCGTCACGGCGGTGTCGCCGAGCACCACCGCGTCGTCCCCGACCGTCAGGTGGTCCGCGATCCCGCTCATGCCGCCCATCAGCACGCGATTGCCGATGCGCGCGCTGCCGGCGATGAAGCATCCGGCCGCCATCGCCACGTCCTCGCCGATCTCCACGTTATGGCCGATGTGCACGTGGTTGTCGAGCTTGGTGCCCCGCCCGATGCGCGTCACGCCGAGCGTCGCCCGGTCCACCGTGGAATTCGCGCCGATCTCGACATCGTCCCCGAGCACGACCGTCCCGACCTGGGGAATCGGAACGTGTCGGCGGTCGGCATCCTGCGCGTAGCCGAACCCGTCGCTGCCGATGACCGCGCCCGCCTGCAACACGACGCGCGCGCCGATCGTGCACCCGTGGCGGACCGTCGCACGGGGGTGCAGCACGGCGTCCGGTCCGATCCGCACGCCGTCCTCGATCACCGTGTGCGCGTGCAGCTGGGCCCGATCGCCGATCTCGACGTCGTCGCCAACGACGACGTACGGCCCGATCGACACCGCGGCGCCGAGGCGAACGCGCGCGCCGAGCAGGCTCGTCGGGTGGACGCCGGGCGGGGGGACTTTCCCAGGAGTGAGCGCGCGCAGCGCGAGCGCGAGCGCCAGACGAACGTTCCGGACGCGGACCGCCGGGAGCCGCGTCGAGGGGGCGTCCTCGGCGAGGATCACCGCCGACGCCCCGGCCACCTCGAGCCCGGGCAGCAGCCCGGGGTCCGACACGATGGCCACCGCACCGGGACCCGCGTCGGTCTGGGCCGCCACCCGGGTGACCTCGACGGCGGGATCACCGACGACCCGGCCGCCTACATCCTTGGCCAGATCGTCGAGCCGCATCGCCGCGCGCCGGGGCCCCGCTACTTCAACCGGTCGATGACCTGCTGGGTGACATCCCTGCCGCCGAGCAGCGTCCGGCCCTTGACGATCACGATGCCGAGCCCGTCCTGCTTCGCGACCTGGGTCGCCGCATCGTGGAGGTCCGAGTTGAGCTTGCTTTCCAAGTCCGCCCGCAGTTGCGAGAGCTCTGTCATGAGGCCCGCCCGACGCGCGACGAGTTCCGCCTGGCTGACCTGCCCGGACAGCGCTCCCAGCTCGGCGACCATCTGCCTCTCCCGATCGTCGAGCTGCTTCTGATACTCGAGCGCCTTGGCGCTCTCGTTCAGCACGCGCTGTGTGTCCACCACCCCCACGCGCGGCCCACAGCCGCTGATGAGCACCGCGGCGGCGACCATGAGCACCATGCCCCCGAAACGCGACATGCCGACCCCCCCGTTAACGCTTGATCCGCGCGATGAGTTCGTTGGTGACGTCCGTGACGTTCACCGTGGCCACCGCGCGCGCCAATATGACGTCGTACCCGTCTTGCTGCGCCAGCTCCGCGGCCTCGACCCGCACGTCCGCCATGATGCTGCCGAGCAGCCGCGCGCGCTCCGCCTGCGCGCCGTCGAGCTGCGCCCGCAGCGACTGCTCCTGCTGCTGCGCGGCGGAGACCGCCTGCTGCTGCGCGCGCGTGAGCTGGTCCCGCGCGCCCTGCATGAGCGCCTGTTCGCGCGCCTGCAGCTGTGCCCTGACCTGGGTGTTCATCTGCGCTCCGAGCTGGGTCTGCTTGGCCTCGAGCGCCTGACGCAGGCGAGCCTGCAGCTCGGCCTGTTTCTGCTCGAGCTTCTGCTGGCCCTCCTGGGTCAGCTGCGCTTCCAGGTCCTTGATCTGCTGCGTGTACGCGTCTTGCTGCTGCTGCTGAAACTCGGCAAACGCCTGCTGGTTGGCCTTCTCGTGCGCACCGATCTTGTCGTCGCGCTCTTTGGTCAGCGCCTGGATCTGCTGGTTCAGCGCCTGCTGCTGTGGCCGGTCGCTTGCCGCGTCCAGCTTGAGCTTGAGGTTGAGCAGCTGCAGCCGATACTGCGCGAGGGTCTGCTGCTGAAACTGCTCGTTGTCCTGGGTGATCGCCTGTTGCTTGTCCAGGACCGCCTTGGTGATCTGCGCCTGCAGCGCCGTCTGCTTCTCCTGGAACGTCGCCTCCTGCTCGGCCTTCACCTGAGCCGCGTACGCGTCCATCTCCTTGCGCAGCGAGTCGCGCAGCGCCGTCGCGGTCGCCGTGAACTGTTGCTGGAACTGCGGCCGCACCTGCTCGACCTCACGCTGGGCGGCCGCCTGGAGCTCGGGGGCGAGGTTGAGCTGCGGGACCTGGAACTGCGGCAACGTCGGCGTGGCGAGCCGCCCCTGAAGGTCTGCGATCTGCCGGTCGAGCACGTCCACATCGCCCCAGCGCGGGTGGGCGCGCGCGACGCGCTCGAAGTCGACGACGGCCACCCGCGGACCCGCCGGGGCCGGCGCCGCCGTCGGGGTCGGCGTCGCGGGACGGGCCGCCGGGTGCCCCTGGCACGCCGCGAGCAGCGCAACCACGGCGATGCCCGCCCACACCGGCCACGCGCGGCTGCGCAGGGGGCGACGCTCGATTCCACGTACCATCGGTCGGGTCAGCACATGGGCTCGCCCGGGGCACGACCTCCGGGCGTCCGGGGCGCGCGCCTCACTTGGCGCTGAGCACCTTGACCACCGCGTCGGTGAGGTCGATCCCACCGTACAGCACGACCGTCCGGTCGAGAACCACGCCGATCCCCTGCTGCGCGGCGACCTTTTGGATCGCGGCCCGAATGTCCTTGTCGAGACCGCCGAGGAGCTCGCTCCGCTTGTTGAAGATCGTTTGGTCCACCTGGCGCTGCAGGTCCTGGCGCTGCGCCGGCGTCATGGTCTTCATGCGCTGCTGCGCCTCCGCGATCTGCGCCTGCGCGTAGTCCCGCAGCGCCGCTTCCGCCGACGCTTTGCCCGGGTGCGCGTTCAGCGCGCGCACCATGTCCACGTAGCCGATCGACGTGGACTGCGCTCCAAGCACCGAGCTCACCGACCCCGTGCGCGTTGCAACGAACCCGGCGCCCGCCAGGATGACGATCACCGCCACCGCGACGCTCACCGTCTTCACGTTCCACCGCATCATGCCTAGTCTCCCTCCTCGCGCGTCCCGCGGGGTCCTCCCGCGTGGTCGGCGCACGCCCCTAACGAATCAGTGTCACAAGCCTGCACGGCCACGGCCGGCTGACTCGGGGCGTCGCGGGACCTGGCGACCGGCCGCATCGGGTTCATCCGACCTCAGAACGTCGTCCCGGTGGAGATCCACAACTGGCTCCCCTCGTTGCCGTACGCGAAGTCGATCCGAAACAGCCCGACCGGCGTCTTCGTGGCGAGACCGAACCCCACATCGCTCTTCAGGTTCGTCGGGGCGGTCCCGTACGCCTCGGTGTCGCCGGCGTCCACGAACAAGATCCCCTGAATGCCGCTGAAGCTGTGCAGATACGGCAGCGAGCTCATCGGGAACCGGTACTCCCCGGTCGCGAGCACCATCTGATCCCCGTGGAACCGCCCGGCGGGGTACCCCCGGAGCGTGTTCTGGCCGCCGAGGTAGTACTGTTCCTGGAGCGGCAGGGGGCCATTCGCGCCCCCCAGGTGGACGTGTCCCACCAGGACCGTATCTCCGCCGCCCCCCCAGTACTGTACGAAGTCGAGCTCGTATTTCTCGAACGAGAAGTCGCTCCCGAACCCCCCGAGCGCCGACTCCGTATTCAGCGCGATGACCTGGCCCGAGGTGGGCGTGACCGGATCGTTCCGCGTGTCCTGCGACGCTCCGAGCAACACCGCGTTCACGACACCCGGCGTGAACACGAAGTTCGACGGAATGGTGGACGTGGTGACGATCGAGGGGCCGAATTGCGTGCTGGTCGTCTTCGCCCCGAACTGGAACCACTGGTCAGGACCGGTGTGCATCGGCTGGGTGAACGTGAACTGCCCGCCGGTCTGATACATCGTGTACTCAAACGAGGCGTTCAGGCCGTACGTGTAGTCCGTCGGCACCGTGGTCTGGTTGTAGGCCAGGACGCTGAGCTGCGTACGGGTGCCCTGGAAGTACGGCTCGAGAAACGACAGGGTGAAGTTGTTGCCGTTGAGGGTGGTGCTGTCGTAGTCCGCGGCCGCGGTCTGCCCGTTGCCTCCCAAGTCGCTGTCCTGGACGCCAATCAGGCCGGCGATGCCGGTGGTCGTGGCGTAGCCGGCGCCGAAACTGACCTGCGCCGTGCGCTGCTCGGTCACGGTGACCGTCACGTCCACGGTGTCCGGGGTGGTCCCCGGGCCCGGTTCCGCTCGCACGTCCGAGAAGTACTTCAGCGCAAAGAGTTTCTTCAGCGAGGCGTTGACCGCGTTCGCGTTGAACACGTCGCCCGGCTTGAACGTCAGCTGGCGCCGCACCACGTAGTCCTTGGTCTTGTGCAGCCCGTCGATCTTGATCGCCTCGATCCGTCCTTCCGAGATCACGATGGACAACACGCCCTTGTCGTCCACCGAGATGTCGGAGACGCGGGCGAGGATGTAGCCCTGGCCTTGGTAGAGCTTCTCCACCGCCTGCGCGCCCTGGCGCATCGTCACGGTGTTCAGCACCTGCCCCGTCGCCATGGCGAGCGCCTTCTGGATGTCGTCGGTCGGCACGACCGTGTTGCCCGTGACCTTGAGACCCGTCACCACCGGGTTCTCCGCAACGATGAACACCACGGTGACGCCGTCGCTGGCGGGCTCGAGGCGCACGACCGCGTCGGCGAACAGCCCCATGCCCTGGATCGCCTGGACATCGTTGCGCAGATTGTCTTCGTTGAGCGGATCGCCGACCTTGGTCGTCACGACCGCCAGGACCTGGTCGGTCGGCACGTGGTCGTTGCCCCGGATCTCCACCGCGATAACCTTCTGGGGTGGCAGGTTCTGTTGCGGCGCCCCGGGAATCGGCTGGAACGGCAGCGGCGCCCCTGGGGCCGGCGTGGCCGGCTGGCCGGGCTGAGCCGGCTGGCCGGGTTGCGGCGCCGGGGCGTTGAACGGCTGCGCTGCGAGCCATGCGGCACCCGGCCACGCGAGCAGAACGGCCGAGATCAGGCCCCCTGCGACCGCGCGGGCCACCCGCAATCGTTGTTTGGACGCGCCCACGCTGACCTCCGCGCTACGTGATGTCCTGCACCGGACGCCCGGCGCCCGCCTCCGGTATGTATCAGTAGGCGGGGGAGGGCCTCTCCTCGTCCCCGGGGATCAGCAGCGAAATCGGCCCACCCTCCGGCGCCGCGTCGCCCCGCCCCGACCGGACCAACCACCCGCCCGCGAGACGGCGGTCGAAGGCGAGACCGCCTCCCGACCTCGCGGCGCCGTCCCCGGGCTGAACCGGCAGAAGCGTCAAGAAGTGTCCGGTATCAAGCTGCACAAGCTCGGGCGGATCCGATCGGGCCGCCGCCTGCGCCGCGGGTGCCCCGGTCGGCGAGGCGCCGCCCCCGGACAGCACCGCGGCATAGCCCACCGCCGCCAGAACTATGGTCGCGGCGCCGAGTACCGCCACCGCGACCGCGGAAACCCGGCTGGCGCGGGGCGCAGGCGCTTGCTCGACGAGCCGTACCGCCTTCTCCCGCGCGCGCTGAACCTCCGCCTCGGCGAGCAAGAGGCGCAGCACTGCGCCTCGGGCGTCCCCCCGGCGGTAGTCGCTCCGGGCCCACCGGAGCCACTCTTCGGCGTGTCGGAGATGGCACAGAAGGGTATCGGGATCGTCCATCGCGCCTATTCCGGCACTCCGCGCGGCGGCAGGCCCACCCCGACCGGCACGATCAACTCCCGGATCCTCCGCAGCGCGTCCTTCTGCAATCGGTAGAAGTGAGACAGACTGATGCTCAATTCGCGGGCGATACGCCGCGGTTCCTCCGCCCGGAGGAACGAGCCGTGCAAAATCCGGCGCTCCCGCTCGTCCGGAAGCTGGTCGATCGCGGCGACGATCTGACTGAGCAGCACCCCATCTTCAACCGCCGTCAGCCGTTCGGCCGCGGCTGGGTCCGGGACGTGCTCGAGCAGCATGCCGTCTGGGCCGGCGGCGGCCATCGGCGACCCCTCCCGCCTGAGCGCGTTCAGGATCCGGCCGCGGATGCGGTACGTGGCAAACGTGCTGAACCGCACGCCCCGCGTGGGATCAAACCGCTCGACCGCCTCGATCAGGCCCACCGTCCCTTCTTGGATCATGTCCATGACGACCGCCTCTCGCAGCCGCAGCTGCATCGCGACCTTGAACACGAGGGGTTGGTACGCCTCGATGAGACGCGCCCGGCTGCGCCCATCCCCCCGAACCCGATACGCCGTCCACAGACGGGTCTCGTCGGCGGGTTTGAGCAGCGCTACCTTTTGTAGTTCGCGCAGGTACTCGGCAAACACGCGCCACACTCCATCTTTAGAGTATCCGCGGCGGCGACGGGCGACTCTCCTCCAGCCGCCGGGCAGGCGGACTTCCCCGCCGGCCCGGAGCCCACGCAGTCGCCCGGGCGCCCTAGAATGGGACCCTGGCGACCACAAACATCCCGCTGTCGCCCAACGTGTCTACATTATACGACAGGGAAACGGTCGGGCTCAGGGAATACTGGACGCCCACAACCGTGTACGGCTGGCCGGTCGGGTTCAGCGGGACGACCGCCCCAAACCCGGGCAACGACGGCACCGCCGATCGCCCCAGGATCTCCGACAGCGAGACGTAGAAGTCTCGGAAGACGTACTTGCCGATCTGCAGAGTCAGCGGGTTTTGGGTGTCGTACGAGATCGTCAGCGCGTCGAGGCGGAACGCCCGCTGCAGCGATTGGCTGATCGAGCCGAGCAGCACCTGGCTCAACAGCGTGGCCGGCGAGCCCTCCGCGCCAGTGGTGCCGGCGACGAGCGCCAGGATCTTGTCCTCGCTCATCGGCGGGTCTGAACTCCACGTCAAGGTGGGGGTTGGGAGCACGCCGCTGATGTCGAGAAACACGCGGGTCCCGCCGTACACCGCCTGCGCGAGGACGGCGACCTGTGGGTCCAGGCCGGCCGCCTCCGAGAAGTTCAGTGTCCCGCTGGTGACGGTGTACGGGGTCCCCAGGATCGCGATCGTGCCGTTCAGGGCCTGAATCCGCCCGGACAGCGCCGGCTTCGCGAGCGTCCCGCCGATGTGGAGAGCGCCGTCCAGGTCGGCGCGCGCGGGCCCCTGCGCGTAGACCACGCCGCTCCCGAGCACGATGGTCACATCCAGCCCGACCGGCGCGCCTTCCACCGCGCCGGGACCGACCTCGTTCGCCAGCGCGACCGTCCCGTGAGAGAGCGTGACCGTCCCGGAGAGGGTCGGCCTCCTCGCCTCCCCCGTGACGGCCAGCGTCGCGTCCGCGCCGCCGCTGTACAGCCCCGGCACCGCCACGGTGGCGCCCCGCGCGGTCAGGCCTAACGCGACCGTGTCGGGCCGTAGGTTCTTGATCGCCACGGTCCCCTGACTCTGCACCGCGCCGCCACCGACCGTGGCCGACAGGTTGCGGACGACGACTTCGGACTGGGAAAATGTGATGTCCGCGTTGACGTTCTCGATCGGCGTCGTCACCGGGACGAACCGGAAACGCCCGCCCTGGGACTGGACCACGCCGCTCATCTGCGGGTCGGCCACGGTGCCGCCGATCGTGACGTCGCCGGTGATCGTCCCGCTGCCGTCCTGGATCTGCGGCGTGAGCAGGGTCAACAGGCTCAGGTCGGTATCCTCGAGCGCCAGGTGGACGGCGAGCGGGCCGTTCGGCGCCAGCCCGAGCGCCCCTGGCTGGACCGGCAGCGTCCCCTGCACGATCAGCTTGTGCGTGCCCTTTTCGACCGTCGCGTCCTGGATGTTCACGACCCCGCCCTTGTAGTACGCGAGCGCGACGACCTGGTCGGCGACCGCGCCGGGGATGCCCGCGTTCACGGCCTCGAGTGAAAGACCCGCGGTGGGATCCTGGGTCGTTCCCCCCCACTGGACCGTGAAGGCCAGCGTGCCGACAAGCGACTGCGTGGGGGTCATCCGAAACAAGGGTCGCAGCATGTTGGCGTCGATGCCCTGGCCCGAGACCTCGACCGCGCTCGTGCCCCGCAGCTCGAAGTGGCCCTTCGCGGCGATGGTGCCCTTCGCGGGGTGGAGTTCGAGCGTCTGGATGTCCACCGTCCCGTGCTGGAGCGTCAGGTCCGCGTTGCCGGTGCCGATCGGCACCCCACCGACTTGGCCATCCTGCATGGAGAGCACCAGGTGCGCCTGGGGATCGGCGAGCGCGCCCTGGAGCCCGACCGTGCCGTCGATCGTCCCTGCAACCGGGACCGGTGGCACGATCGCCGCCGCGGAGAGGATCGTCGCGATCTGGCCGTGCTGCACGCTGAACGTGAGATCCGCGGTCGGGTGCGCCCCTCCCGCCAGATTCCCGGTGACGGCGTACCGTTCGTCCCGCTGCGCCAGGTCGATCGACGACACATGGAGCGTCCGGTCTCGATACTCGAAGGTCCCGGACGCTTGGAACGTCTCCCCGTTGATCCGGAGCGCGCGCGAGTTGAGCGTCGCGCGAAGGTCGGGGTCGCGCACCGTGCCCACGACGTCGCCGGACAGCGCGACCGCGCCCCTCGGGGTGAACCCCAACTCCTGGAACGCGGGGAAGTCGGCGAGCTGGACCTGGTCCGCGGAGACGCGCAGATCGAGCGCGCCGTCGAGGTCGATCGTGCCGGAGGCGTCGAGGCGTGAATCGTTCACCCGGGCCTCGAACGCCTGGAGGTCGAACCGCCGCCCCAGGCCGCTGAACTGCGCGGACGCGGCGTCGATCCGTTGACCGCCCACGCTGCCGTCGGCGAACTCCAGCATACCGGAGACGGTCGGTCGGGACGCCGGCCCCTCCGCGGCCACGTGCCCCGACAGCCTCCCCGTGACCGCCACGCCGGGGGCAAGCACGGGCGCGAGCAGCGCGGCGGGCACCCCATCGGCGTCAATGGAAAGCGCGTCTGCGGACAGGGGGGCAAACGTCACGCCGCCGCGCATCCGATAACTGGTGGTCCCACGGCGCAGCTCCAGTCCGGACGACCGGACGCCCGCCGCGCTGAGCGCGATGTCACCATCCGCGAGGTCGAACGGCACGGGCCCGACCCGTCCGTCCCACGCCGTCACGGCCCCGGAAATCACGGGCGCCTGGACGGTCCCGCCGAGGTGACCTTCGAGGTTCGCCACTCCGGCCAGGTCGAGGGTGGTCCGCTCCTTCGCGGGCAATCCGGCCCACTCGGTCACCTGGTCGAGCGGCAGCACGTACGCGGACACGGCGAGGTCCAAGCCGCCGGCCGCCTTGAGCGTCCCGAAGGCGTAGGCGGCCGCGCCGTCCCGACGCAGGCTCAGGAAGTCCACGTCGACGAGCCCCGCGTCGTCCCAGAACAGCGCGCGCATGTCCTGGAACGGCACGCCCCGGGCCACCCCGGACGGCATCGCCACCGATGCCAAGAGGCGGGTGCGTCCCTGCGTCTCCACGCCGACGACGTGACCGGACGCCCGACCGGTGATCCCGCCGGGCAACGGGATGCCCAGACGCGGCAGCACGTCAAGGTCGACGTTCGCCGCGGTCGTGGTGAACAGGTACGAGGACGGCTCCCCGGAGACGCCGAGGACCCCGTCACCCTCGACCTCTCCTCCTCCGACGCGGGCCGACAGGCCTTGGAACGCGAGCACGCCCCCACCGTACTGGAAGTGCGTCCGCAGGTCTGAGAACGCCTCCTGGTTGAGGGTGCCCTGCGCCGATTCCACACCGCCCTCAAGCGACGGGGCGGTCGCCGCGCCGGTGATCCACACGTCGCCGCTCGCCTGTCCTACCAGGGCAAGGCTCGCGTGCGGGAAGAACAGCGTCCGAATCATGCTGAGGTCGAGCCGCGGCGATGTGACGACGAGGTCGAGCCACGTCGGGCCCCGACTCGGATACCCCACGTCGCCCCGCACCCGCACCGGGGAGCCGTTCGCCACGAACGACAGCCCGGTCGTCGTTGCGCCACCGTCCCGCAGGGCCAGGTCGCCCGAGACGTCGCGGACCCGGATGCCGGTCGGCAGATACTCCGCCGCCCCATCGCGCACGCGGACCGTGGCGGCGTAGTCGAGCGCCACCCCCTGGGCGGAGGGGGTCACCAGCAGGTGCGCGCGGGCGTCGAAGCGGCCGCCCGCCCAGCGGACCTGCTGCAGCCTGACCAGGTAGCCGCCCCAGCGCTTGGCGTCGCCGTTGGTGGCGTTCACGTCGAGATCGTAGATCCCGTCGTCCGCGAGGTACTCCCCGTGCAGCGTCGCCTGCTCGCCCTCGGCGCTATGGCCCGCGAGATCGAACGCGATCTGGCGCCCGGCAAGAAAATCGATCGTGCCCGACACCCCGGAGAACCGCGTCGCGAACGGCGCCTGCGCCGACTCCCACCCGTCGGTAAAGCCCACGATGCCACCGCTGACGGCGATGCGGCCGTGAAACTGGGGCCCGAGCGGTTGCGCCTCCTGCGCAAGCAGGCTGGCGAGGTTCCACACCCCGGATGCGCTGCGCGCGACGGCGATGCGCGGGTTGACGAGCTCCACGCGCGTGATGCTCTGCAGCGCGTTCCCCGGGTGGAACACCAGGGCCGGGACGTTGATCGCGACACGGATGCGGTCCGCGGAGAAGACGACGCCCTGGGCGAACCCGCCGGGCTCGGCGATCACGAGATCCCGCAGTTCGATGCCCCGCCACGGATCGCCCGCGACGCTCCCGAGCGCAACGGGCCTGCGGAGGGACTGCCCCAGGCGCGTCACGAAGACCTGGCGGACCTCGCCGGCCAACCAGCCGCTCGAGACGAACATCCCCCACGCAATCGCTCCGGCCACCACAACGGCGACGGTGACCCCCAGCAGCCACCGCACGGCCGCGCCCCTGCCGGGAGGCCGGGCCTGCCCCGGCGTTCCAGTCGTCAGCGAGACCCCCCAGCGACCACGAGCGGCGTCTGGATGCGGCCGTCCAGCACCCACGGCGTTGTCGCGGTCGCGGACGCGCGGCTCTGACCGCTCGGCGGCGCGCCCGGCACGGGCAAGCGGGGGACGCCTCCGACCAGGTCGACCACGACGTCGGTGTGTCGCTCCTGCGTCTCGAACGCGGTGATTGCGTCCGCGAGGCTCCGCGGTGTGCCCGGCGCCACGACCGAACCATCGGGCCCACGGTCGAGGCCGAGCGTCGCGGGCGCGGGCGTGCCGCCGGCGCGCACGACCAGCAGCGCGTTCCCCGGCGCAAAATCGGCGGGGATCTGGAGCGCCACCTCCTGCACGGAGGGCGCGCCGCGGAACGGCCGCACGGTCACGCGCACGTGAATGGTCTGCCCGGGCGCCACCTCGCGTTCCGCCACCTGGACCGCGGCGATCACGGCCGTCTCCTGCCCGCCCGTCACGCGCACCGTCATCTCCATGTCCGACGGCACGACGTCGGCGAACTCGTTGTTGAACACCAGGCGCATC
>Ga0209415_10015920_pt1 | contig 12143 bp, 8 predicted proteins | sample PeaSoiSIISIP2007_FD_187696 | JGI IMG/M metagenome (GOLD analysis project Ga0209415, IMG submission 187696) | Peat soil microbial communities from Weissenstadt, Germany - SII-SIP-2007 (SPAdes) (version 2) | ecosystem: Environmental > Terrestrial > Soil > Wetlands > Peat | place: Germany... | reverse complement strand
TTCGCGTCGGCAAGCCCTTGCGCATTTCCGGGCTCGCCGAGGCAACGGGTGGGCCGGCGTTCGCCACGAGCGCCGGCCTGGTTCAGTTCGCACTTTCGGAACGGGCCGAGACCCTGCGGCAGGGTCCCGCGCTCGCGGAGGAGCCGAGCGGCCTCTTCGGCCGGTTCGGCGTGTGGATCCGTGAGCACATTTGACACCCGGCCCCCTTGCCGCGGGGGCCGGGACCACTCTGCCGGCAGGACCGGCTGAAACCACGGAGTTACGCGGAGGACACGATGACGATCAACATTTCCGTACCTCAAGAGCAGCATGAGCTGAAGCCCCGTATCACCGTGATTGGCGTGGGCGGCGCTGGTGGTAACGCGGTCAACAACATGATCCGCTCGAATCTCGTCGGTTGCGACTTCGTCGTCTGCAACACCGATGCGCAGGCGATGAAGCAGTCGCTCTGCGAGCGCCGCATCCAACTCGGCATCGGCGTGACCCGGGGCCTGGGCGCGGGATCGCGCCCCGACGTCGGCCGCATCGCCGCCGAGGAAGCACTCGAGGAGATCTTGGAGACCCTCGGCGGCGCCAACATGGTGTTCATCACCGCCGGCATGGGAGGCGGCACCGGAACCGGCGCCGGCCCCGTCATCGCGCGGGCGGCGCGCGAGGCCGGGATTCTCACGGTCGGTGTCGTCACCAAGCCCTTCCAGTTCGAGGGATCGCAGCGCATGCGGACCGCCGAAACCGGCATCCAGGAGCTGCAGAAATACGTCGACACCCTCATCATCATCCCGAACCAGAATCTGTTCCGGGTGGCGAACGAGAAGACGACCTTCGCGGACGCCTTCAAGATGGCGGATGACGTGCTCTATTCCGGCGTGCGCGGCGTCACGGACCTCATGGTGATGCCGGGCCTCATCAACCTCGATTTCGCGGACATCCGCGCGATCATGGCCGAGATGGGCAAGGCGATGATGGGCACGGGCGAGGCCGAGGGCGACCGCCGCTCGATCGACGCGGCGGAAGCGGCAATCTCGAATCCGCTGCTCGACGACGTCTCCATGAAGGGCGCCAGGGGCGTGCTCATCAACATCACCGGCGGGCCGGACATGACCTTGTTCGAGGTCGACGAGGCCGCTAACCGCATCCGCGAGGAAGTCGACCCCGAGGCGAACATCATCTTCGGCTCGACCTTCGACGAATCCCTCGACGGCCGGATCCGGATCTCCGTGGTGGCAACGGGGATCGATGCCGCCGCCATGGCTCAGCCGCGTCCGGTGATCAGCCTGGTCAGCGACCGCTCTCGGCCAGAGCCGGCTCTCGCATCGGCGTCGCCGCCGCCGCCCGCAGCCGTGGCGATGGGGCCGATCTCGGCCGCCGCCGCCGCCATGGCGGTCGCGCCGCAGCCGGCGGTCGCCGGCACCAGTGCGCTCGCCATGGCACAGCCGCAGGCTCAAGCCGTGGCACAGCCGCTGCCTCAAGCGGTGGCTCAGGCGTTGCCGCAGGCACAGCCGGCGGTGTCGAAGCCTCTGCCGCAGCCGCCGGTCGTGGCTCCTGCCGTGCCGCAAGCCGAGGCGATCGAGCGCGCAATCGTGCGGGACGATGCCTTCATCCCGCCGAAGCCGGTTGAGCCGCAGGTCCGTCCGGCAGCTGCTGCTGCCCCGGTCGGCTCGCCCGATCCGTTCGCGGCGGCCGCGATGGCCAACGGCGCGCGCGGCCAACCGCCTGCAAAGGCGAGGACGCCGAGCCTGTTCGAGCGGGTCACGGGTGTCGGTCGGGGCCGCGCAGCCCCGGCGGATCCCGCGCCGGTGACGGCGGGCCCGGCGGTTCCAGCCCAGCCTGCGGCGCCTCAGCCCCAGCAGCCCCGGCTCGGGCCGCTTGATCCCGCCGACCGCGTGACGGTGAGCAAGGGGGACGAGGATCTGCTGGAAATCCCAGCGTTCCTGCGCCGCCAGGCGAACTGAGCCCCGCGTCTTCCAGGCCGGGCGACGGCAGTCGAGCCGCCGCCCGGCCGGGCTCGGGCACCCTTAACAGAGGGTTTAAGGTGCTTCGGAAAGCACCTATAACCGTTTGAAAGTGCTCGGAATTTAATGTCACAATTATTCATAAAGTGTGATTTGTTCCCGACCTTTCTCGCCTGTTAGGTCTGTCGGGCGCGAGGGGGTAGTCGCGCGTTTTGGTATCGGGGGATTAATCGTGAATCTGGGGGCGCTTCCGCAAAAGACCATCAAGGCGGCGATGCCGTGCCGCGGCATCGGCGTGCATTCCGGCGCGCGCGTGGCCATGGTTCTGCAGCCGGCGGCGACGGACAGCGGTATCGTGTTCCGCCGCAGCGATCGTGGCGGCGCTTGCGTGGCGGCCCACTGGAGAAACGTCCAGGAATCGCCGCTCTGCACCACGCTCACGAACCGCGAGGGCGTCTCGGTTGCGACCGTGGAGCACTTGCTGGCGGCGTTCGCGGGTGCCGAGATCGACAACGCCGTCGTCGAGCTCGACGGTCCCGAGGTCCCCGTGATGGACGGCAGCGCCGAGCCGTTCCTTTTCCTCATCGAGCGCGCCGGCATCGTCGAGCAGGACGCCCCGCGCCGCGCCATCAAGGTCTTGAAACCCGTGCGGGTGGCCGACGAAGACTGCACGGCGGCACTCGAGCCCGATGTCGGCTTCAGCGTGAGCTTCGAGATCGATTTCTCCAGCCAGCGGGTGCGCCGTCAGGATATCGCGCTCTCCATCGATGCCGAGACCTTCAAGGCCGATCTCGCGCGGGCGCGCACCTTCGGCTTCCTCGAGGAAGTGGAGCGCTTGCGCGCCGCCGGCCTCGCTCGCGGCGGCTCGCTCGAGAACGCCGTGGTGGTGAGCGATGGCAAAGTGCTCAACACCGGCGGCCTGCGCTACGCCGACGAGTTCGTGCGGCACAAGGCGCTGGACGCGGTGGGCGACCTCTATCTTGCGGGCGGACCGATCATCGGGCACTTCCACGGCGTGCGCTCCGGTCACGCGATGAACCGGCGGCTGCTCGAAGCCCTGTTCGCCGACCGCACCGCGTGGTGTCGCACGACGCTCGGCGCGACCGAGATGGCCGAGGCCGCCAACTGGGCCTCCGGCGCGCGCGCAGCCCGAGCCTAACCCCCTCCCTCATCACGCTTTTTCGGGAGTCGTTTGCGGCTCCCTGCCCATGTTATAAGGGGCCCTGGGGAAAGGCGCCCATGGCGCGCCGTCGCCCAGTCAACCGTGGGCCGGGGTCATCACTATGCGAATTGCGGTGTTGTCGCGCTTTCTCGTCGTGACCGGCGCGCTTGCGCTTGGCGCCTGTGCCAGCAACGAAAAGGACACCTATGTCGAGCGTCCCGTCGAGGCGCTCTATAACACCGCCATGGACGACATGGTGGCCGAGAACTACGAGAAGGCCGCCAAGGAATTCGACGAGACCGAGCGTCAGCATCCCTATTCGAACTGGGCCACCAAGGCACAGCTGATGTCGGCCTATTCGCATTACGAGTCCGGCAATTACGATGAATCCATCCTGGCGCTCGACCGCTTCATTCAGCTGCATCCCGGCCATCCCGACGTCGCTTACGCCTATTACATGAAGGCGCTCGACTACTACGTGCAGATCACCGACGTGGGCCGCGACCAGCGCATCACCGAGGATGCGCTCAAGACGCTGCAGGAAGTGGTGCGCCGGTTCCCAGAAACGCGCTATGCCCGCGATGCCCGGCTCAAGATCGACCTGACGCGCGACCACCTCGGGGGCAAGGAAATGGAGATCGGCCGGTACTACGAGACCCAGAAGGAGTACCTGGCCGCCATCAACCGGTTCCGCAACGTAGTGGACAATTACCAGACCACCACCCACGTGCCGGAGGCGCTGCACCGCCTGATCGAGTGTTATCTGGCGCTCGGGCTCAACGACGAGGCGCAGCGGACCGCCTCGGTGCTCGGCTATAACTATCCCGGCAGCGAGTGGTACCGCGACAGCTACGCGCTGGTGACCAACTCCAGGGACCTGCCGCCGGACCTGCGCGCGCAAAAGGGCTGGTTCACGCAGGTCGTCGATTCGATCTTCTGAACCGTTCGATGACCGGCGATTACGAGCCGGCCCAGGTCTACATCGGGCTCCGAAATCTGATTTTCGACACGAAAGCGCCGACCGATGAGTCTGGAATGGTCGGCGCCCCGCCTGCGGTCTTCGGCGTAATGATGGAGACCGGTTACCCCACGGCTGTCGCCACGCTCGTGGCCCTCGGCGATGACACTGTCAGCCTCTACTTCAGCAATGGAGGCGGGATCATCGGGTTAGGGCCGCACGAAAGCCCGCGCCGAGTATCGCGCGCACTCTTGGATTTGGCCTCTCAGTTCACGATGCACTGCACGGCGGCGGGCGATTTTCCACTGCCAAGGAGGGGGCACACCAGGGCACACCCGGTTTTACTTGCTGACGCGGGACGGGACGGTGACCGCGGATGCCGCCGAGGACGAATTGCGAAGCCGACGGCACGCATTGTCGCCGCTTTACTACAAGAGCCACGAGCTCATCGCGGCGATCCGAACCGTTCAGCAGCAGCGCGAAGCCGAGAAAGGCCCGCCGCCGAACGCGTAGGTTCGCGAGCACCCAGCGGGACACGGAAGTAAATGGCGGCCTCTGGCCGGGCGTGCGCGGCGTGGCTATCATCCGCGCCGATGCTGCAAAGCCTGACCATCCGCGACGTCGTGCTGATCGATCGGTTGGAGCTCGGCTTCCACCCGGGCCTCTGCGTGCTCACCGGCGAGACCGGCGCCGGCAAGTCGATCTTGCTGGACGCACTGGGCCTTGCCTTGGGCGTGCGGGCGGAAAGCGGGCTGGTGCGCCAGGGCGCGGAGCAGGCGGTGGTGACCGCCGTCTTCGCACTGCCGGCGGGGCATCCCGCGCGCGCGCGGGTCGCGGAGCATGGGCTCGAGGGCGAGGGCGACGGCGTCCTGGTGCTGCGCCGCGTGCTCACCGCCGACGGCCGCAGCCGCGCCTTCGTCAACGATCAGCCCGCGAGCGTCGGGCTGCTGCGCGAGCTCGGCGAGATGCTGGTGGAGATCGAGGGCCAATTCGCCCAGCGCGGCCTGCTCGATGCATCGACCCACCGGGAGGCTCTGGATGCTTTCGGCGGCCATGGCGCGGAGCTCCAGGCGATGCATGGCGCCTGGCGCGCGTGGCGCGAGGCACGGCAGGCCCGCGAGGCCGCGGAACAGCGCCTCGCGAAAGCGCGCGCCGAGGAGGAGTACCTGCGCTACGCCCTTGGCGAGCTCGACGCCTTGAAGCCCGAGCGCGGCGAGGAGCAGCGCCTCGCGGAGTCCCGAGCCTTCCTGCAACAGCGCGAGAAGCTCGGCGAGGCGCTGGAGGCCGCGCTGCTGGAGCTGGCGGGCGACCGCGGCGCCGAGCGCACCGTGAGCGCGGCGCTCCGCCCGCTCGAGCGCTTGCGCGAGAAGCTGGGCGAGCGCCTCGATCCCGCGGTGGGCGCGCTCGAGCGCGCCGCGAGCGAGCTGCGCGAGGCGATCGCGCAGGTGGAGGCGGCGCTGCGGGAGCTGGGCCCGGCGGGCCAAAGCCTCGAGCAGCAGGAGGAGCGACTGTTCGCGCTGCGCGCTCTCGGCCGCAAGCACGGCGTTCCCGTCGACGCGCTCGCCGATCTCCGAATGGAAATCGCCGAGAAGGTGGCGGCGCTCGAGGACGGCGGCAGCGAGGTCAAGACGCTGAAGCGCCGCGAGGCCGAGGCGCGCAACGACTACGTTGCGGTCGCGAACCGCGTGGGCGAGCGGCGACGGAGCGCCGCGAAGGCGCTCGACGCGGCTGTCGCCAAGGAGCTGAAGCCGCTGAAGCTCGACAAGGCGCGCTTAGCCACGGTGTTGACGGTGCTGCCGGAGACCGAATGGGCGGAGTGGGGTGCCGAGCGTGTGCACTTCGAGGTGCAGACCAATCCCGGCGCGCCGCCGGGGCCGCTCGCCAAGATCGCGTCCGGCGGCGAGCTCGCGCGCTTCCTGCTGGCGCTCAAGGTCGTGCTGGCGCGCACGCTGCCGGCTCTTACCTTGGTGTTCGACGAGGTCGACAGCGGCATCGGCGGCGCGGTCGCGGCGGCGGTGGGCGAGCGGCTGCACCGGCTCGGCGAGAAGCTGCAGGTCCTGGTGGTGACCCATTCGCCGCAGGTCGCGGCCAAGGGCACGCATCATTGGCGGGTCGCCAAGCGCCAGGCGGCGAGCAACACGCTCACCACGGTGGCGGAACTCAGCGCTGCCGAGCGCCAGGAAGAGATCGCCCGCATGCTCTCCGGCAGCGTCATCACCGCCGAGGCTCGAGCCGCCGCGGCGAGCCTGATGGGCGTGCCATGAGCGCGAGGCGCAAGGACAAGGACTCCGTCGAGCCGTCGGTGGACTCGCTCACCGACGAGGAAGCCGCGGCGGAGCTGAAACGCCTCGCCGGGGAGATCGCGCGCCATGACCGGCTCTATTACCAGCAGGCCGAGCCCGAGATCTCCGACGCCGAGTATGATGCGCTCCGCCAGCGCAACCAGGCGATCGAGCGGCGCTTTCCGCATCTGGTGCGCTCCGACAGCCCGAGCCAGCGCATCGGCGCGGCGCCGGCGAGCGGCTTCGCGAAGGTCAGCCACGCGCTGCCCATGCTCTCGCTCGAGAACGCCTTCGACGAGGAGGATGTCCGCGATTTCTTCAAGAGCGTGCGGAACTACTTCAAGCGCCCGGAGGATTTGGCGCGCGTCGCCGAGGACAAGATCGCGGTGATGTGCGAGCCCAAGATCGATGGGCTGTCGTCGACGTTGCGCTACGAGAAGGGCCGGCTGGTGCTGGGCGCGACGCGCGGCGACGGCGTCACCGGCGAGAACGTGACGGAGAACATCAAGACCATCGCGAGCGTGCCGAAGGAGCTCGAGGGGCGCGGCTGGCCGGCGGTTCTCGAGGTGCGCGGCGAGGTCTATTACGAGCACAAGGGCTTTTTCGCGCTCAACGCGGAGCGCGAGAAGGCGGGCGAGCCGACCTTCGTCAATCCGCGCAATGCCGCCGCGGGATCGCTGCGCCAGCTCGACGCGCGCATCACGGCGGAGCGGCCGCTGAAATTCTTCGGCTACGCGCTCGGCGAGGTGAGCGAGCGCTTCGCCAAGAGCCATTCCGATATCCTGAAGCACCTGAAGGAATGGGGTTTCCCGGTCAATCCGAAATCGAAACTCTGCCACGGTGTCGACGCCGTGCTTGCCTACCACGCCGATCTCGCCAACGAGCGCGCATCGCTCCCCTACGACATCGACGGCGTCGTCTACAAGGTGAACGACATCGACCTGCAGGAGCGGCTCGGCATGGCAACGCGCGCGCCGCGCTGGGCGATTGCGCACAAATTCCCGGCCGAGCAGGCGCGCACGGTGCTCAAGGACATCATGATCAGCGTCGGCCGCCAGGGCTCGCTCACGCCCATCGCCATGCTGGAGCCCATCACCGTCGGCGGCGTCGTGGTGCAGCGCGCCACGCTCCACAACGAGGACGAGATCGCGCGCAAGGACATCCGGATCGGCGATACCGTGATCGTGCAGCGCGCGGGCGACGTGATCCCGCAGGTCGTGGGCATCGTCCCGGAAAAGCGGCAGCGGGGCGCCAAGCCCTTCGTCTTCCCGGAGAAATGCCCGGTCTGCCGTAGCCTGGCGGTGCGCGAGCCCGGCGAGGCGGTCCGGCGCTGCACCGGCGGCTTGATCTGCGCCGCGCAGGCGGTGGAGCGCCTGCGCCACTTCGCCTCGCGCGATGCCTTCGACATCGATGGGCTCGGCGCGCAACGCATCGACGAGCTCTGGACCGACAAGCTCATCAAGACGCCCGCCGACATCTTCCGGCTGCACCGTCACGAGGCCGCGCTCGCGGGGCGCGATGGCTGGGGACCCGTGAGCGCCAAGAAACTCGTCGACGCGATCGAGGCGCGGCGCAAGATCTCGCTCGACCGGTTCATCTACGCCCTCGGCATTCCCCAGGTCGGCCACACGACGGCGCGCTTGCTCGCGCGCTACTACAAGACGCTCGACCGCTGGCGCCACGACATGATCGCGGCCAAGGATCCCGAGAGTGAGGCGTGGCAGACGCTCAACGACATCAACGGCATCGGCGAGGACATGGCCACGGACATCGTGGGCTTCTTCGCCGAGCCGCATAACCGAAGGCTCGTGGACGATCTTCTCAAGGAAATCGAGGTGCTCGATTTCGAGGGCCCGCGCGCGAGCGGGTCGAAGATCGCCGGCAAGACCGTGGTCTTCACGGGCTCGCTCACGACCATGACGCGCTCTGAAGCCAAAGGTCGCGCCGAGGTGCTCGGTGCCAACGTCGCGGGCAGCGTCTCCAAGAAGACCGACTACGTCGTGGTCGGCGAGGACGCCGGCTCCAAGGCCGACAAGGCAAAGGAGTATGGCGTGACCATACTCACGGAGCAGGAGTGGTTGGCGCTGATCGGCGGGTAGCCCTCACGCCGCCGCGGCACGCGCGGCGGCTCGCTGGGTCATGGCATACCAGACCGTGATGCTCGCGCAGATCAGCAGGAGCGGCATGACGCCGAGGTTGAGACCGTTCCAGCCGAAGCCGCTGTAGACGCCGGCGGAGGCGAAGGAGCCGAGGGCGGCGGAGCCGGCGATCAGGAACTCGTTCAGGCCCTGCACCTTGGCACGTTCCTCGGGGCGGTACGCCTGCGTCAGCAGCGTGGTGCCCGCCACGAACATGAAATTCCAGCCGAAGCCCAGGAGCGCGAGCGCGACCCAGAAATGCGGCTTGCTGGTGCCCGAGAGCGCCACGATGCCGCAGAGCAGGAGCAGGGCCGTGCCCGTGAGAGCGATGGTGGTGGTGCCGTAGCGCGATATCAGGGCGCCTGTGAAAAAAGCCGGCGCGAACATGCCGATCAAGTGGAACCGGATGATCCCGGCGGCGTCGCCGGGCGTCAGGCCGCAGCCGACCGCGGCGATCGGAGACGCGGTCATGACGAAGCTCATGATGGCGTAGCCGATGATGCCGTTCGCGACCGCCGCGATGAAAATGGGCTGGCGTGCGATCTCCCCGAAGGGTCGGCCGCCGGCCTGCGCGCGCTCCGCCTTCGTGGGCGTGGGAATGTCGAGGAAGGCGAGGGTCAGGATCGTGCAGGCCGCCAGCGCGGAGATCGCCAGAAACGAGCCCGCGAATAGCACCGGCGCGAACAGGTCCTTGGAGCGCGTGGCGATTTCCGGGCCGACTACGGCGGCGGCGACCCCGCCCGCCAGCACATAGGAGACGGCACGGCTGCGGAAAGCGGGCGCGGCGGCGTCCGCGGCGGCGAAGCGGTAATACTGCGCCGTCGCCTGGAAGCAGCCCCAGAGCGCGTTGCCCAGGCAGAACAGCGGGAAGCTCCTCTGGAAGATCGCCCAGGCCGAGATCGCGCCGCCGAGGCCGCCGATCAGCGCGCCCAGCACGAAGCCCGTCCGTCGCCCGAGCCGCGCCATCAGGAACGAGGCCGGCACGGTGACGCAGGCGTTGGTGGTGGCGATCAGGGAATACGGCAACGTCGCGAACAGGAGGCTTGGTGCGAGTTCCGTACCGACGAGCCCGCTCGAAGCCACGCCGATGGAGGACGCCGACAGGAAGCAGGCTTGGCAGATCGCCAGCAGGAACGCCGTGCGCGTTTGCTGTCTTCCGGTCATCTCGCTCCCTTCCAAATCCGCGAATTCCCGCGGCTTTGAGCCTGCCGACCCTAGAGTCGGCGAGACCCGGGCACAAGCGCTTCGGGCACATTCCCGCCATGCGCCCGCTCGCTTGTCTCGGACCATCCGATCGACGAGGATGCCGCGCGTTCAACCGGAGGCGCGGCGGTGAGCGAGTCGCAAGTCGAATGCGTGGTGGTCGGCGCGGGCGTGGTCGGCCTCGCGGTCGCGCGCGCGCTCGCGCAAGCCGGTCGCGAGGTGCTGGTGCTCGAGAAGGAGCGCTGGATCGGCTCCGAGACCTCCTCGCGCAACAGCGAGGTGATCCATGCCGGCCTCTACTACCCCAAGGGCAGCCTCAAGGCGGTGCTCTGTCTGGAAGGCCGGCGCGCGCTCTACGCCTACTGCGCCGAGCACGGTGTGCCGCACAAGAAGATCGGCAAGCTCCTGGTCGCCTGCCGGGACGAGGAGCTGCCGTCGATCGAGGCGGTCTGGACCAAGGCCCACGCGAACGGCGTCGACGATCTCGAATGGCTGGGCGGCAATCAGGCGCGCGACCTCGAGCCCAGCCTCTCTTGCGTCAAGGCCTTCCTGTCGCCCTCCACGGGGATCGTGGACAGCCACGCGCTGATGCTCGCCTACCAGGGCGATGCCGAGGCTGCGGGCGCGGTGGTGGCGCATCGGGCGCCGGTGCTGCGCGGCCGGGTCGACCAGCGCGGGTTCCTGCTCGAGGTCGGCGGCGAAGAGCCCATGAGCCTGCGCACAGGCCTGCTGGTGAACAGCGCCGGGCTCTATGCGCCTGCGCTCGCCCGCGCGATCGACGGCATACCGCCGGCGACCATCCCTCCCGCCTATTTCTGCCGTGGCGTCTATTTCAGCCTGGCGGGCCGCTCGCCCTTCACGCGCTTGATCTATCCCGCGCCCGAGAGCGCGGGCTTGGGCGTGCACCTCACCCTCGACATGGCGGGCCAGGCGCGCTTCGGGCCGGATACCGAGTGGATCGACCGGGTCGACTACAACGTCGATCCCCGCCGCGGCGACCGGTTCTATGCGGCGATCCGCACATATTGGCCGGACCTGCCCGATGGCGTGCTGCAGCCGGGCTATGCGGGTATTCGGCCCAAGATCAGCGGCCCCAAGGAGCCGGCGGCGGATTTCGTGATCCAAGGGCCGGAGGCGCACGGGATACCCGGCCTGGTCAATCTCTACGGCATCGAATCGCCGGGGCTCACGGCCTCGCTGGCCATTGCCGAGCGGGTGCGGCGCGCCCTCGGCGGCGCGACATCGCTGCCCCTGGCCGCGAGCGCGGCCGGCCGCTAAACTCGATCAATTCCAAACTGCGCGGAGACCGTGTCATGTCGGCTGTGGTTGCCCTGAATTCTCACCAGATCACCGAACGGGACGTGCGGGTTCGGCTTGCCGCCTGCTATCGCCTGATCGCGCACTTTGGCATGGACGATCTCATCTACACCCATATCTCCGCGCGCGTACCGGAATCCCCTGGTCATTTCTTGATCAATCCCTATGGGATGATGTTCCACGAGATCACCGCGTCGAGCCTGGTGAAGATCGACCATGAGGGTCGGGTCGTCGAGCCTGCGGCGCATCCCGTGAATTACGCCGGCTTCGTTATTCACAGCGCGATCCACGACGCGCGGCCGGACGTGAACTGCGTCCTGCACACGCACACCCGCGCCGGCGTCGCGGTGTCCTGCCTCAAGGAAGGGTTGCTGTCGCTGAATCAGTTCTCGGCGCCCTATTACAACCGGGTCGGGTATCACGACTACGAGGGCGTCGCGACGAACCTCGACGAGCGGCAACGCCTGGTGCGCGACCTCGGAGACAAGCGCGTGCTGGTGCTGCGCAATCATGGGCTGCTCACCGCGGGCCGCACCGTCCCCGAGGCATTCCAGCTGATGTACTACCTCGAGCAGTCCTGCCGCGTGCAGATGGACCTGATGGCCTCGCGCGGCAGCATCAACGCGCTCTCCCACGAGGTCTCCGAATATACGGCGCAGCAATGCGAAGGGTTCGCCAACCATGGCGAGCGCGAGTGGCCGGCGCTCCTGCGCCTGCTCGACGCGAAGGACCCGAGCTACCGCCAGTAGGGCCGCTTATTCGCCGGGGACGTTCTCGACCAGCACCGTCACGGCGATCTCGCCGGCGACTTCGAAATGCAGCGTCAACGGGAAGCTGTCGCCGAGCTTGAGCGGCTGCTTCAATCCGATGAGCGCGAGGTAAGGCTTGCCGGGCCGCAGCACCACCGGGTGGCCCGGTGCGATCTCGATACCGTGGACTGCCTCACCTGCGGCATCGCGAAGCTCGACCCGCTCCGCGACCGGCGTCTCGGCGGAGCTCAGCATGTCCGCCGCGGCGCCCTTGAGCGCGAGCACGCAATAAGCCGCGCCCAGCTGCGCGTCGGTCGGGCGCGCCCAGGGGTGGCCGATCTCGACCGAGCCCAGCACATAGGAGTGTGCCCGCGCGCCAGTG
>Ga0209415_10015919_pt1 | contig 12143 bp, 11 predicted proteins | sample PeaSoiSIISIP2007_FD_187696 | JGI IMG/M metagenome (GOLD analysis project Ga0209415, IMG submission 187696) | Peat soil microbial communities from Weissenstadt, Germany - SII-SIP-2007 (SPAdes) (version 2) | ecosystem: Environmental > Terrestrial > Soil > Wetlands > Peat | place: Germany... | reverse complement strand
TTCCAGCGACCGAAGCGACCGAATTGTTCTCGTGCGCCGGGCCATCCCGCCGGGCTACGGTCGATGGGTCTTTCCGGGCGGATACGTCGACCGTGGTGAACCCCTGACCACGGCCGCCATCCGGGAAGCGCGCGAGGAGTGCGGGCTCGACGTTCGTCTCGACGGGCTCGTGAACATCTACTCTTACCCCGGACGCACGCCGATCATCGTCGTCTACGCTGCGACGGCGGTTGGAGGCACCCTCTGCGTGGATGAAGAGTGTCTCGAAACCTCTGAGTTCGACGCCGCCTCGATTCCGTGGGATGATCTCGCCTTCCGAAGTACTCACGACGCGCTTCACGATTACCTGGCAGGCATTCTGCACCCTGTCCGAGCTTGAACGACTACCGCGTTTGTCGCGTCGGAGCAGAATCGGTCGAAGCGTGTCCTTGCGCGTTGGTTCTTTCGCTGAGGGATTCGACCAAGCAAGGACACGCTTCGACCGGTCCACGCGCGACAGCATCCTGAGAACCGCGTGAGCGCCTAAAGGCGGTGGCACGCTGGACCAACAAGAGCGGCAACGCCGAGACTGAAAGAGCCCGCAGAGAATTCATTTCCCTGCGGGCTCTCTTCTTCTCGGGGTGGCCGCTCGAATCAGGCGAACGTGATCACGGACGAAATCGACGTGCGGTCAGCCGCCGCCTGCAGCGCGTCTTTTGCGCGGTCGAGTGTGAATGTCTGTCCCACCAGCGACTTCGCGTCGAACTGCTTGGACTCGATCAGCCGCACGAACATGGGGAGGTCGCGCTTGGTGTTGACGCCGGCAAAGTTGCCGCCGGCCTGCTGCTTGGTACCGTTCGACCAGGCGCCCGCCGGGAACGTGACGTTGGTCCCCGGCGGGTGACCCACGCCGGCCGTTCTGATCCACCCGCCCGGAGGACAGAGCTGCCACACCTGGAAGAGCACCTGACCGCCGGTCGGATCCGGCCCACGCTCGGTTTTCGGCACGAACCGCTCGCCGCCGACCGCCTCGATGACGAAGTCGGGACCGTCGGCGTTCGCCCCTCTGCCCCCCGCGAAGGCGCGGTCCGTTTCGCCCTGCGTCATGTTCCTGAGCTTCTGCACGAGTCCGTCGCCTTCAGCGTTGGGATCGACCACTGCGGTCGCACCGAGCTTGAGCGCCAGGTCGCGACGGTACCTGATCGGCTCGACCGCGATGATCTTCGACGCGGCCATGATCCGCGCGCCCTGGATCGCGCTCAAGCCGACGGGGCCCGCGCCGAACACGACGACGTGCGAGCCGGCCTCGATCGGAACCCGCATCATCGCCATGCCGAGGCCGGTCGTCCCGACACACGACAAAAGCGACAGCTCGGCCGCGTTGTGATTGCTGAAAACCGGCACGGTCTGTTCTTCCCACGCCACCATCAATTCGGCGAAGGCACCCAGGTTGCCATTGACCGGCGACCCGTCGGGCATCCGGGCCATCGGGAGGAGCGGTCGATTGAACCCGGACTGACACCGATCGGCTTTGCCGTGCAGGCAGTTGTAGCACTCGCCACACTGCGCGGTGACCGGCACAATCACCCGGTCTCCGACCTGGACGCGCTTCACCATCGACCCGACTTCCTCGACGATGCCGATGCCGCCATGGCCGACGATCGCGGCATTGAGTGCCGCGGGATTCGGCGGTGCGGCCGGCAGGGCGCCCGGCAGTGGTGGAGCCGGTGGGGCCGGCGGCACGGGCGCGAGCGCGTTGACGATCGTATAGCACGCCTGCGCCGCCTGTACGCGAATCACGACCTGCCGCGGCTGAATCGGGAGCAGCGTGACCGTTTCAACGGTCGTCGACTTGAAGTCCGCGTGCCGCACGTAGGCGCGGAATTTAGTGCCGGCCATGCTCTTGCCCGTCGTGCCGCTGGTGGAGGCCGGCGCCTGCGCGAACGCCGGGGCGCCACCGAGCGCTGCCGCCCCGCCCACAACGGCGGCTGCCCCGTGCTTGATCAGATCTCGTCGCGAGACCGAACGTTCTGGGTGTCCTTCGCCGCCGCCGAGTTCCTCATCGTATGGGTTGAACGACATCTGCTCTCCTCCTGCTGATCTGCCGGAGTATCGGTCCAGGTCGGGGGGGTGTCAAGAGAAATGGACAGGGAGCTGGAAGGCCAGCCTACAGATCGGTCCGCACGCGTTCGGATTGGGACCGTGTCGGGCTGCGAACGGCGCTGCGTTCTTAGGCGATCGTGACTTCCGTGCTGAGGTAAACGTCCTGAATCGCATTCAGCAGGCCGACGCCTTCCTTCATCGGACGCTGGAATGCCTTTCGTCCCGAGATGAGGCCCATGCCGCCGGCGCGCTTGTTGATCACCGCGGTTCGCACGGCTTCCTTCAGATCGGTCTCGCCCGACGATGCGCCGCCGGAGTTGATCAGGCCGGCTCGGCCCATGTAGCAGTTGATCACCTGGTAGCGCGTCAGGTCGATGGGATGGTCGGTCGTGAGATCGGAATAGACCTTCTTGCTGGTCTTGCCGAAGTTGAGGGCGTTGAACCCGCCATTGTTCTCGGGCAGTTTCTGCTTGATGATGTCGGCTTCGATCGTCACGCCGAGGTGATTGGCCTGGCCAGTGAGGTCGGCCGCCAAATGATAGTCGACCTCCTTCGTCTTGAACGCCGGGTTGCGCAGATAACACCAGAGCACCGTGAACATCCCGAGCTGGTGGGCCTGGTGAAACATCTCGGTCACTTCCTGGAGCTGCCGCTTCGATTCTTCCGAGCCAAAATAGATCGTCGCCCCGACACCCATTGCCCCCATTTCGAACGCCTGACGGATGTTCGCGAAGCGAATCTGGTCGTACGAGTTGGGATAGGACAGGAACTCGTTGTGGTTGAACTTCATCAGAAACGGGATCTTGTGCGCGTACTTCCGCGCCACCGAACCGAGGACGCCCAAGGTCGACGCCACGGCGTTGCAGCCGCCTTCGATCGCCAGCTTCACGATGTTTTCCGGATCGAAGTACATCGGGTTCGGCGCGAAAGAGGCGCCGGCGGAATGCTCGACTCCCTGATCGACCGGCAGAATGGACACGTACCCGGTCCCCCCCAGGCGGCCATGATCGAACAGCGACTGAAGGCTGGTCAGCACGCGCGTCGGTCGATCCGATCCTGCGTAACTGCGCTCCACGTAGTCCGGCCCAGGCAGATGGAGGCTCTCCTTGGGAATCGTCTTGCACTGATGCTGGAGAAGCGAGGACCCGTCCCCTCCAAGGATCTGTTCGACGTTGGAACCGAGCTGCTGGACCGCCATCATTTCCTCTCTCGCTCAATCACGCGGGAAGGCTACTGTGAGTGACCAAATATTCTAGCACCGGGAACCGGAACTGCTCCACAGCCGCGGCGGCCACCGCGGCAGCGACCATTTCGCCAATCGGCAGCGCTTGCTCCGCCCGCGCCACGTCGTCGCGGCCGGCGCGCGTGGCCGGATGACGCGGTGTGAACAGCTGGCAGCAGTCCTGATCGGGAATGATCGAAATGGGAAACGTTCCCAGCCGTTCAGCCTGGGCGCTGATCTCGTCTTTGTCCATCCCCACCAACGGCCTCAGCACCTCCATCGTCGTCGCTTCGGCGATCGTGGTGAGGTTCTCGAGCGTCTGCGAGGCGACCTGCCCGATGACTTCGCCCGTCACCAATGCGCGCGCATGCCAGCGGCGAGCGAGCTGTTCCGCGATCCGCATCATGAGACGACGGTAGATCACGACGCGCAGCTCGGGAGGCACCGCGAGAACGACCTGTTGCTGCAACTCGCCGAACGGCACGAGCAGGAGGCGGGATTGAAGCTGATACTTCGTGAGGAGCGCGGCGATCTCACGGGTCTTTTCCTGCGACGCGCGGGACAGGATGGGATAGCTGTGAAAGTGGATCAGCAGCACTGAGCACCCGCGCCGCATCATCCGGTACGCTGCCACCGGCGAATCGATGCCGCCCGACAGCAGACACGCCACGCGACCACCGGTGCCCGTCGGCAGCCCACCGGCGCCTGATTCTTTTCCGAAGAAGTAAAAGGCGTGATCCGTCAGCAATTCGAGATGGATCGTCAACGCGGGATCGTCGAGGTCGACACGCCAGCCCTTGGCCTCCTTGATGAGCCCGCCGACTTCGCGTTCGATCTGCGGGGACGTAAACGGTATTCGCTTGTCGGCGCGCCGCGCGGAGACACGAAACGATGTCGGCCTTCGATCGCCAAGGTCGCCGAGGATTGCAGAAGCGAGCGCCTGGAAGGCGTGCGCCGATCGTCCGGCGTACGAGAAGTTCGCGATGCCGAACACATGCCGCACCCTTTCGCGAACCGATTCCCAGGAAGTCTGCGCGCCGAGATCGACCTCGATACGACCCATCACCGACCGGACCGAGAGGATGTCGAGGTCAGCCAGCGCGGTCTTCAGGTTGCGGACGAGCATCTTGACGAACCAGGGCCGGTTTCGACCCTTGAGGGCGAGCTCCTTGTAGTGAATCACAATCGAGTTCATGAGAGTTGGTGATTTCCGCTTGCCGACTCCGCCGCCCTGTGGCCCGATCGGACGGCACTCTCGATCGTCGCCGGCAGCCCAGTGTCCATCCAGTCGCCGGCCAGCAGCAGTCCTTTCACCGGTGTCGTTGTCGCCGGTCTCGCCGGCTGACCCGGCGCCAGCGAAAATGTCGCCCGCGGCTCGCGCACGACGGTCGCTCGAAACAGGCGCGCCGGCCTGATACCGGGCAACGCCTCGAGCAGCTCGCTGTGCGCAAGCGCGATGAGGTCCTGATTGGTTTGGTCGACGAGCGGTGACGCGCCGCTCGACACGAGCGACAGATGCGACGCGCCGTCGCCAAAGAGTCCCTTGTCGAACACCCACTGCATCGGGCGACCGGGAAGGCCGATGAACGGTTCGTCGAGAATTGATCGATCGAACCACAAATTGACGGTCACGATGGGCGACGAGACCATGGCGCGCGCCCGGGAAAGAATTCCCGCGAGCTCGGGCGGCTCGCCCTCGAACAGGTCCGACAGCCCGAACCACGGCACGGCGGCGATGACGACGGGGGCCGTCCAGCGCTCGCCGGCGGCACCCACCCATTTCACCGCACCCTCATCGACAACGACGCGCGCGGTGGCCCCCGTGCTCACGCGACCACCTCGGGCCTCGATGTACGCCCGCGCCGGTTCCGCGTACATCAATTGCAGCGGCATCGTCGGCAGCGCGATGGAGGCGGCCGCCGGATCCGTTCCAAACATTTCGGCCAGCACCCGCGCGAACGGGGGCGCCGCCGCCATGTCTGGCCGCTGGTTCAACGCGGCCAAGGCGAGTGGATGCCAGAGCATTTCTCGCGTTCGTTCGGTCTGACCGTTTCGGACCAGCCACGCGTCAACTGTCTCCCCCGGGGACGCGGCAATGACGCGTCCCCCTCGTGCCTGTCGTCGGGCAATCCCGAGCGGCGTGGTCATGCGCAGCACCGCGAGCTTGTCCCACCATCCGAGACCGTCCCATTCGAAGACGCCGGCGAGCAGATGAAGCGGGGCAGGCAACGACGGGCAGACGAGGCGGGAGCGGCGGCCGGCGCGGTCGACCATCGTGACGGCTAGCTGCGGCTGTACGCGCACGTGATCGATGGCGTCGATCTCTCGAAGAAAATCGAAGGTAGCCGTGTAGCACCCGAGCAAGACGTGCTGACCGTTGTCGACGACCTCGCCGGTTTCGCGGTCGGCAAACGCGGTCGCCCGGCCGCCCAGTCGTGATCGGGCTTCCAGGACGAGCACGCGGGCGCCGTCGCGCGTCATCCGTACGGCCGCGCTCAGCCCCGCGAAGCCGCCGCCAATGACGATGGCATCGAATGAGTCCTTCACGTCAGCCATTTTTGGGCCACAGCCATTGCTTGACAGCAATCGCGGCCTGTCGCGGTCGCGCGACCCGCACCCGGGCCGTGAAGACATCGTAGCCGCCGCGCTCGATCCGGTTCAGCGTCTCGAAGTACACCGCTCGCATGATTTCGGCGGCCACGAGCCGGCGGCGATCCTCGGGCGGCAGCGCCTCGACCGCGCTCCGATAGAACTGGCGGGCCCGACGGCACTCGAAGGCCAGAACCTCTCGCAACCGCCCCGACACGACGCCGGCCTCGAGATCGGCGATTGTGCAGCCATGCGCGGCAAGATCCTCAAGCGGCAGGTAGACGCGGCCGCGGCCGAGATCATCCTTGATGTCTCTGAGGATATTGGTCAACTGCAGCGCCACGCCTAGGTTCAAGGCGTACTCGCACGACTTGGCGTTTCGACAGCCGAAGATCTTGATGCACACGAGGCCGACGGCCGACGCGACGCGCCGGCAGTATTCGTACAGATCAGCGAACGTCGCGTACCGCGTCGTGTCGAGATCCATGGCGACGCCGTCGACCACGTCCTCGAACGCCTGCCGCGGCAGGTCGAAGCGACGTATGAACGGCTGCAAACGGCGGCCCTGTTCAGTCATCGGCTCGCCACCGCTGTAACAACGCTCGAGCTCGGCACGCCAGTGCGCGACGGCCTGTCGTCCCGTCGGTCCCTCCGACAGAGGGGGTTCTTCGTCGACGGCGTCGTCGACGGCGCGGCAAAAATCCCACACGGCCACGATGGCCCGCCGTTGTTCGGCTGGAAGGACGAGGAACGAGTAATAGAAGCTCGTCTTTCTCGGCATTGATTACTCCGGGGCTCGTTTCCACCGGATTGCGCGCCACAGGAGCACGGGCAGGTCGGCCGCGCCAAGCGTCGGACGGTGCTCACAGAGCGTCAGGCGGGCGCGATCCACGCGCTCGAGGATGCGCCTGCCGCCCAGCCACGTGCAGCGCAACTCGATTCGGAGCCGGCCGGCCACGCGGTCACAGACCTCACGCCCCTCGTCGAATCTCGTCCGCGTCACCTCGATGCAGCGGGCAATCACACGGCCCCAGGCGTCACTCATGCGCCGCGACCCGAGTTCGGCTTCGGTCGCCCCACACGCGATCTGCTCCTCGCGCGGCACGTACAGCCGGCCTGCACGCCAGTCGCGACCGAAATCCTGCCAGAGGTTCGTGAGCTGAAGCGCCGTGCACAGGCTGTCCGACGATCGATCGAGTCCGTCGTCGCGATATCCAGCGATGCGCAGCACGAGCCGCCCGATCGGGTTCGCGGACCGGCGGCAGTAATCGAAGACGTCGTCCCACGAAGCGTAGCGCGTCGTCATGGTATCCTGACCGAACGCGCTCAGCAGGTCGTCGAACAGCGAGAGCGGAAGATCCAGCGAGCGAATCGAGTGACCGAGCGCGGCCGCGATCAACTCGTCGCGATCCCCGGGAACAATATCCGTGGCGCCGGCTATCTGGCCCGCGGCGGCGCGACGGATTCGGTCCTGCCACACGTGAAGCCGAGCTTGGCGTTCCGCCGCCGATGCGCTTCCCTCGTCGGCGATGTCGTCCGCCACGCGGGCGAACGCGTACACCGCCACGACATGGGGTCGCATCGGCGCCGGCAACAAACGCGAGGCGACGGGAAAGTTTTCGTAGTGCGATCGCGCCAGCGCCTCGCATGCGGCATACGCGCGTGCCAGCGGAGCCCCCGATGCGGCAGCTGTGCCAGGCACCTCGATCGGATCGGGCCAGAGTGACACCGACGCATTCTAATGCGTGACGTCGTTGCCGCCATTGTCGCGGTCGTCCTGCTGGTCGTCGCCGCGAGCCTCGCCACGACGCTGCAGACCTATCGGCGGCGGCGGCAGCGCGCGCGGGACTCGGAGCGGGCGCTCGGACGGACGATCATTGCCGAACTGCCGACCTCCGACGACCTCGTGCTCATCAGCGAGGACGACAAGCGGTTCTACTACGGCGACCGCGCGATGGACAAGGATCTGATTGTCGCTGTGCGTGTGCTGATCAACCGGTCGCCAATCGCCGCGTACGTCTCACGGCGTCACGCGAGGCATACCCCGCCCTCGGTAACGGCGGAGCGGGGCGAAGGGGTCCCCGCGAAGCCGGACCGGGGGGTTGGGGCCCCCGGAGTAATCAATGAGCGGGGCGAAGGGGTCCCCGCGAAGCCGGACCGGGGGGGAGGGGCCCCCGGAGTGATTAATGACCAGGGGATAGGGGTCCCCGGGGAAATCGAAGCTCGGCCAGAAGGCTTTGCGAGAGACCGATGGGATGTCGCCATTGAGACGGTGGCCGGCACGACGCTGATCGAATGTGGCGCGATACGCGAGCGCGTGTCGCAGGAGCTCGCGCGCGCCGTTTTCGAGGCCGTGAAGGACGATCTGGAACAGCGCGATCGGACAGCCACGGAGACACAGAGCACCTAGGGATCCCTCTGTGCGCTCCGTGCCTCTGTCGTTACCATTCTGTCTCGGCCATACCGGCACCGTGATTGACCGCGCGGGCCATCACGAAGAGCAGGTCGGACAGCCGGTTGATGTACCGCAGCAGGACCGGGTCGACGGGCGGCTGCAGCGCAACCATCCGGCGCTCGGCGCGGCGGCACACCGTGCGCGCGAGGTGCAGCGCCGCGCCGGCCCCGACGCCGCCGGCCAGGATGAAGCGCTGCAGGCGCGGCAGGCGGCCTTCGAGGCGATCGATGAGCTGCTCGAGGCGATCGACATCGGCATTCCCGAGCGCTGCTTTGGTGATGCGCGCGGCAATCTTCTCCGCGGGGTCGGCCAGTTGAGCGCCGAGCGCGAAAAGGTCGCGCTGGATCCGCACGAGCGCATCCCTGACGTCGATGACCTCGGTGTCGTCGATGCCGGGGGGGTCGGCAGCGTCTGGCAGTGTGGCGCGCACGAAGCCCAGCCAGGCGTTCAACTCGTCGACCTCGCCGTACGCATCGACGCGGGCGTCGCTCTTGAGGACGCGCGTGCCGCCAAGGAGCGATGTTTCACCGGCGTCACCGGTGCGCGTGTAGATTTTCACGATCTGTTCCCATTATGCCTCTGAAGCCACCTCGCAAGCCGTCGCGCCGGGGGTCGCTCGCCCTGCCGCCGCCCTCCGACCGCCGTCGGTTTCGTCAGCGGCTGCTCGCGTGGTACCGGCGTCACGGGCGCGATCTCCCATGGCGCAGGACCAGCGACCCGTACCACATCCTCGTATCCGAGATCATGCTGCAGCAGACGCAGGTCCACCGCGTCCTGCCAAAGTACGCCGAGTGGCTCGAGAGATATCCCTCGCTCGAAGCGCTCGCGACGGCGCCCGAACAGGAAGTGACCGACACGTGGTACCCGCTCGGCTACAACATCAGGCCGAAGCGGCTGCAGACGATCGCGCGCGAAGCGGTGGAACGCTACGGCGGTCGGTTGCCGGCTGACGAGGCAACGCTTCTCTCCTTCAAGGGCATCGGTGCGTACACAGCTGGCGCCATTCGCAGCTTCGCGTTTCGTGAGCGCGCCGCCATTCTCGACACCAACGTCGCGCGGGTGCTCTTTCGCATTTTTGTCGGTCGGGGCGATCCCAAGAGTCATGCGATGAAGCGACACCTGTGGACCGTGTCCGAGACGCTCGTGCCGACGCGGCATGTGTTCGATTTCAATCAGGCGCTGATGGATTTCGGTGCCATGGTCTGCGTCGCGAGGAATCCAAGGTGCCTCCTGTGTCCGATGGCCAAGAGCTGCCGCGCGTTCCCATTCGACCCCGCCCGAGAATGACACCCACCGTCGTCGCCGCGGCAGTCATCGAACAGGATGACCGCTTTCTCCTGACGCGGCGCCAGGAGGGCGTCCATCTCGAGGGCCACTGGGAATTTCCAGGAGGCAAGTGCGAACCCGGCGAGACGCACGAAGCCTGTCTGGCGCGGGAAATCCGCGAGGAGCTTGGCGTCGAAGCGGCGGTTGGGAACGAAGTGTTCGCGACGGTCCATGTCTATTCGGATCGGCGGGTCGAGCTGCACTTTCTCCGCTGCAACGTGATTGGTACGCCAAGGCCGCAGCTCGGTCAGGAGATGCGGTGGGTCCCGCGGGAAGAGCTCGCCACCCTTCGCTTCGCCCCGGCGGATACCGAGTTGATCGACTTGCTCACACGAAAGGCAGCCCCTTGACGATGGCCGGAGCGTTGTCGACGATGACCGCCGTGCCCGGGTGCAGAAAATCCCGCTGCACGTAAGCCAGGGCGATCGGCTGCTTGAGCGCAGGCGACAGCGTAGCGCTGGTCACGTAACCAATCTCACGGTCGTCAGAGCGAATCGGAGCGCCGGAGGTCGGGGCCAAGCTGCCGCTGATGACAAGGCCGACCAGCTTGCGCGCCACGCGGCCGTGGCCGCGGTGCATCACGCGGATGATGACCTCCTGCCCGACGTAGCAGCCTTTGGTGAAGCTGATGGCGCGGGCTTCGATGCCGGCTTCGAGCGGAATGGTCTGCTCGTCCATGTCGCGATGAAAGACCGGCACGCCCGCCTCGATACGAAGCGCATCGGCCGTTGCCTCGTCAATCGCCGTCGCACCAGTCTGTTGAAGCTTCGCCTTCAGATCATCGATCTGCGCGCGTTCCACGAAGAGATCGAAACCCGGCTCTCCCGTGTCGGTCACGCGGACGACGATCGCCGGCTGACCATCGAAGAACGCGCGCACGTTCCCGTGTTCTTCGAGCGCCGACAGCACCTCGACTGAGACGCCGGTGAGCACGCACGCGACGATCGTCGGGGCTTGCGGACCCACAACCGCACATTGGCCGAATGTGGCGGTCACGTCCCCCAGCTTCACCTCTTCAGCGAAGATGAACTGATCGAGCTTGCTCAGGACGGCGTCGGTGACCTCGTGAACCATCGTCAACAGGATGAGGTCGCCGACCTCGTAAACGAATAGGTCCGCGATCATCCGGCCTTGTGGCGTCAGGTAGGCGGCATAACATCCCTGGCCCGGCTTCAGCGCAACGATGTCGTTCGTCAGCAGCCCCTGCAGATACGCGGACCGGTCCGGGCCGGATACGACGATGCGGCCTCGCTCTGAGCGATCGATCAGCCCGGACGCTCGTCGCGCCGCCTCGTAAGCGCCCTCGGAAACCGCCTCAGTCATGTTATAAAGTCGACCGTTACAGACCCATGCCCTCATGCCATTGTATCCGCGCGGTGTTGGCCGCATGCGTCGTCGTCGTCGGGCTGCCGCACGCCGGGGCCGCGCAGCAGAGAGCGGCCGCGGCGGGGTCGCCGGGAGCTGCCGAATCGTCCTTCACGGTTTTTGTTCAGGCCAGGCCGATCGGCAGCGAGCAGATTGCCGTGACCCGGGGAGCAGACGGCTGGACGATTACGAGCTCGGGCCGTCTCAACGCACCGGTGGAGATCGTCACGCGCCGGCTGGAGGTCCGTTACGACACGGACTGGAAGCCGCTGGAGCTCACCCTCGACGCGACGGTCGGGGGGCAGAGCCAGATGATGCATACGATCGTGCGCGCGCGCGACGGATCGATTGCGAGCGAGGTCGCCATCGCGGGACAGCCGAGCCGCAGCATCGTCATCAATGACATCGACGCCGCCGTCTTGATTCCCAACCCGTTCTTTGCTTCCTACGAAGCGGTGACCGCGCGCCTTCAGACCGCGGTCGCCGGATCGACGATGTCCGCGTACGCGCCTCCGGCGCAGGTTTCGCTGTCAATCCGCGTGGGCGAGTCGACGAACGAGCGCATTCAAACCGCCGCACAGACGATCGAGACCAAACACACACACGTGACGATCACAGCGGCCGCAGCCGGTGCGCCTCCGGTCGAAATGGATCTGTGGGCCGACCCGAACGGCCGCCTGCTCCGACTCAGCGTGCCGATGCAGGCGCTCGAAGTCGTGCGCGAAGACATCACCTCGGTGGCTGCCCGGCAGGTTTTCGCGTCGAGGTCAAACGACGAGCAGGTCAAGATTCCGGCCAATGGGTTCGTGCTGGCGGGAACGCTGTCCAAGCCGCTCAATGCCGGAACGATGCGGCTGCCGGCCGTCGTGCTGGTCAGCGGCAGCGGCCCGGCGGACCGGGACGAGGTCGTGTCCGGGATCCCGATCTTCGGTCAGCTCGCCGACGCGATCGCCGATGAGGGATTCGTCGTGCTCCGCTACGACAAACGCGGCATTGGCCAGAGTGGGGGTCGCCCGGAGGCGGCGGCGCTCGCCGATTACGCCGACGATGCGCGGGCCGCAGTGAGGTTCCTCTCAGACCGAAGGAACGTCGACCCGAAGCGCA
>Ga0209415_10015918_pt1 | contig 12144 bp, 7 predicted proteins | sample PeaSoiSIISIP2007_FD_187696 | JGI IMG/M metagenome (GOLD analysis project Ga0209415, IMG submission 187696) | Peat soil microbial communities from Weissenstadt, Germany - SII-SIP-2007 (SPAdes) (version 2) | ecosystem: Environmental > Terrestrial > Soil > Wetlands > Peat | place: Germany... | reverse complement strand
GCGGTGCTACGAGTGCGCGGTGCTACCAGTGCGGAGACCTAGTGATAGCCGGTTTCGTCGGCAGGCGGCGAGAGCTAGCCGTGCTCGATCAGACGCTCGCGGAGGTGCGGGCGGACCTGGCCTCGGGCTCGGGAGGTGGGCGCTGCCTAATCCTGCGCGGGCGCCGTAGGATCGGCAAGTCCGCCCTCGTTGAGGAGTTTCTCCGCCACAGCGCCGTTCCGAATGTCTTCTACACTGCCGAGATCGGCATCGGCAGCGAGCCGCTCTCGGAGTTTGTCCGTGCCGTCAGGGAGTCGAGCCTGACCGAAGCCGAGATATTCGCCGACTCTCTGCCGGGCAACTGGACCGCCGCGTTGCGCCAGCTCGGAGACATCCTGCCGGCTGACGAGCCAAGCGTTGTAGTCATCGACGAGGTGCCGTACCTCATGGACGAGCAAGGATCGTTCGAGAGCATCCTGCAGCGTGCTTGGGACCGGGATCTGTCGCGTAAGCCCGTGCTGCTCGTCCTCGTCGGCTCGGACCTGTCGATCATGCAAGCGCTCACGTCATACGGCCGTCCATTCCATCAGCGCGGCATGGACATGCCGATCGGCCCGCTCAACCCCGCCGATGTCGCCGAGATGACCCACCTGAGCGCTGCGGACGCCTGTGACGCCGCACTGGTCACTGGCGGGCTTCCCATCATCTGCTCCCGGTGGAGGCCGGGCGAGGACATCTGGTCATTCCTAGCGCGGGAACTGGCCAATCCGGTGAGCCCGCTGCTTGTATCGGCACAGCTGTCCCTCGCCGCGGAATTCCCCGACCAGGCTCATGCTCGCGCGGTCATCGACGCGATCGGCTCTGGAGAGCGCACTTTCACGAACATCGCCCGTGCGGCTGGCGGTATCGCCCACTCAACGCTCACCCGCGCCACCGAGCTGCTCATCGGCAAAGGGATCGTCGCCGGGGACTTGCCGCTCGGCCTGCACCCATCGAAAGAACGGCGGTATCGCGTCACTGATCCGTACCTGAGGTTCTGGCTAACCTTTCTTGGTCCCCATCTCACCGAGATCGATCGCATGCGGTCCGATCTGACCATGGCCCGGATCCGGCTTGGCTGGACTAGCTGGCGGGGGCGGGCCATCGAACCCATCGTCCGCGACTCCCTCGCAAGGATCCTCCCAGCGCAGGGAATCCCGGCAGCGTCCGCAGTAGGCGGCTACTGGACTCGCGGCAACGAGACCGAGATCGATATTGTCGGCGCCGACCGGGCTCCGATCGCCAGGAAACTGCTATTCCTCGGATCCATCAAGTGGTTCGAGAACTCGCCCTTCGACGACCACGACCTTTCGGAGCTTCAGCATCACCGCGGCCGTCTTACGGCCGAACCCGTGCCGCTGATCGCGGTGAGCAGGTCCGGCGTCTCCGCACGGCACCTCGACGCGGCTTTCCGCCCAGAGGACATCCTCCGCGCGGCTTCCCGCCCTGGCGTCAGCCCGGATACGGCCTCGGCCTGATGGCCGACCGTGACGTCGGCACGTTCGGCCACGGCGGCAACGGCCCCGGCTACGCCGTCGCGGCGTGCGTTCATCTCCCCCGAACGCGGGCGGTCGTGCCGCGGTCGTGGCGCGGTCGCCAGCGCGGGCCAGCCCGGTCGAGCTGGCCCTGCGCTGGCTCACGCCCTGACAGCTAACCGCCCGCGATCTGGCGCTCCGCGTCAGGCGGCGATCCGCACCAGGTACATGGTCCCGTGACTGACCTCGATGACGGCGGCCGACGGCCCGGTGAGCAGCATGAACGCGTTCGGCACGCCGAGCGTGCCGCTGACCGATCCGTTGCTGGCCAGCTTGCTGACGCTCGCCGTGGCGCACGTGAGGTGGGTGCACGGCTGGGCCAGCACGAGCAGGCCGACTCCGGTGCCAGCGATCATGTGATAGTTGTCGGAGACCCGTACCGAGCTGATCCGCGCCAGCGACGTCCGGTAGGTGTCCAGGTAGCTGCGGCCGTCGCTGTGGACCGACAGCAGCTCGACCCGGCCGGCGGCCAGCGCAAGCGGCGCGTTGATGTTCTTGTCCGGGCGGAGGGTGATCCGGCCACCCGGGCTGGAATGTGCCAGGTAACCCGCGTTCGCCGGTCCGTGCACCTCCTCGTAGTACAGCCCGGACGCGTCAGCCGCCATGTCGGCCGGGTACCCCTGCTTGTCGACCACGTGGACCGCCCCGGCCGAGGTGCTGATCCTGCTGATCCTGGCGTACTCGAACCCGCTGCTGTCCGTCGCCCAGTCGGTCCACGACCACAGCGTGTGGCGGACGGCGATCAGGCCAGCCGACGTGATCGGCTTCACCGGGCTGGTGAGCGACCATTGCCGCACCTTGCTGTCGTTCGACCGGCTGTACTCGGTGACCGTCAGCCCGGTCTGCACGAAGAGATCGGACGCGTTCGCGGCGAGCGCGAGCACCCTGCGGCTCGCGTGGATCGCGACGTGCGGCGCCGAATGGCCGGTGACCACGTAGACCACGGCGCCGCGCGAGTAGAACAGCGCGCCGTTCGGCGCCTCTGTGAAGACATTGCCGAACATGTTGCTCGTGCGGCCGAGCGCGACCGTCGCGGTGACGTGCAATTTGGGCGCCACGCGGTGCGCGGCCGCGCTGTCGGCAGCGTGCGCCGTCCCGATGGCGGCGAGGGCCAGGCCGGCCGCGGCCGGCACGGCGTACGCCTTCCTGAGAGCAGTCGTGAGAGACATCTAGCGGTTCCCCTCCGGGCTTGAGCGAAGCGAGAGCATATCGGACCACCATCTAAGACGCGATTACCACCGATGACGGATAGCCAAAGCTGGCACTTATCCGCTCGCGAGCGCGAGTGCCAGCGGAAGAACGGCCTGCGCACCCGCCTGCCTGAGCAGCATCGCCGCGACCGTCATCGTCCACCCACTGTCAACCTGATCATCCACCACAAGCACCGGCCCATCCAGCCGACCCACGGCACCACGCAGCGACTCCGGCATCACCAGCCTCTCCCACACCGCCAGCAACCGCTGCGCACTATTGAACTGCCGCGAGACCCGGCCCAGCGACGCACCATCGGCATAGCCAAGCCCCCCGAGGTATGGCATCCTCCCGATCTCGGCAATCCGCCGCCCCAAGCTCTCCACCAGCACCGGCCGGCTCCGAGACGGCACCGTCACCACCGCCACCGGCCGCTCCGCCCACTCCCACCCCGCCAGCACCTTGACCACCGCCGCCACCACATCCTCAGGCACCACGCCATCATCACCCGCCCAGGCACCAACACCAGCCTGTGCCGTGCTTTCACCACCCTCCGACGGCCCGCTGGGACTACCAACGCCCGCGGGCTCGGCGTTGCCGCCGAACCCAGAGCTGCCGATGGCGCCTGCACTCCCCTGTGCAAGGTCGTCGCGAGGCTCCACGTCTCCGCCGGGGCTGTCGGTGCCTCCGGGCACGGCGTTCCCGCCGAGGCCGGAGGTGCCGATGGCGCCGGTACCCGCCTGTGCAAGGTCTGTCGGAACGAGCAACGCCCGCAACCGAGGACCCCAACCTAGGTCCGTGAGTCTGCCAAGCGCCCGCCCAGGCTCCGCCGACAATTCGGCCCCGATCTTGCCGGCCACATCGACCCCTAGGTCCTTCATCCCGGTCGGCCACATCTTCCGCGGCTCCACGACGACGCCTGGCCGGAGCAACCGCTCGCGAGCGGCAGCCACGCCGGTGTCCGAGATCGTGACCGGCCAGTACTTCCCCGTGCAGTTGTCGCATCGCCCGCAGGGCTCGGCACCAGGATCGTCGAGTTCCCTGCGGAGGTACTCCATTCTGCACCCGGCCGTCTGCGTGTAGCCGAGCATCGCCTGCTGCTCACGCGCTCGCTCGGCCGCCACCCGGGCGTAGCGGTCCGCGTCGTAGTGCCACTCCTGGCTGGTCGCGGTCCAGCCGCCAGCCACCCGGCGGACCGCCCCGTCCACATCGAGGACCTTGAGCATCATCTCCAGGCGGCTGCGCGACAGATCCACCCTCGTCTCGATCGCCGCGGTCGACAGCGGCCGGTCCGCCTGCGCAAGCACCGCGAGCGTGGACCGGACCAGCCTCTCCGGCGGAAAGGCCAGGGAGGCGAAGTAGGCCCAGATGTCGGCGTCCTCGCGGCCGGGCAGCGCGATCACGTCGGCCCGGTCGACGCCCCGCCCGGCCCGCCCGATCTGCTGGTAGTAGGCGACCGGGGACTGCGGCACCCCCAGGTGCACCACGAAGCCCAGGTCGGGCTTGTCGAACCCCATGCCGAGGGCGCTGGTCGCGACCAGTGCCTTGATCTCGTTCGCGAGCAGGGAGTCCTCGGCGGCCTTGCGTTCCGCATGATCGTCTTTCCCCGTGTAAGCGGCGACCTGGTGGCCGCGCTCGCGCAGGAAGGCGGCGGTGTCGTGCGCGGCGGCCACCGTCATGGCGTAGATGATGCCGGAGCCTGGCAGGTCACCGAGGTGCTCGGCGAGCCAGGCGAGCCGCCGCTGCGGGCCGGGCAGCGCGACGACGGCCAGGTGCAGGCTGGCACGGTCAAGCGGGCCGCGCAGCACCAGCGTCTGGCCGGCCAGCCCCGCGCCAAGCTGCTCGGCGACGTCGCGGGCGACCCTGGCGTTCGCGGTCGCGGTCGTCGCGAGAACCGGGACGCCGGGCGGCAGTTCCTCGAGCAGGGTCCGCAGCCGCCGGTAGTCAGGCCGGAAGTCGTGGCCCCAGTCGGAGATGCAGTGCGCCTCGTCGACGACGAGCAGGCCGGCCGCGGCGATCAGCTTCGGCAGCACCAGATCGCGGAAGCCGGGATTGTTCAGCCGCTCGGGACTGACCAGGAGCACGTCGACCTCGTCGGCAGCCACCCGGGCGTAGACCTCCTCCCACTGCTCGGTATTGGCGGAGTTCACCGTGACCGCGCCGATGCCAGCCCGGCCGGCCGCGTCGATCTGGTTGCGCATCAGCGCGAGCAGCGGGGAGACGATGACGGACGGCCCGGCGCCCCGCGCGCGCAGCAGCGCGGTCGCGGTGAAGTACACGGCCGACTTGCCCCAGCCGGTCCGCTGGACCACTAGGGCACGCCTCCGGTCGGCGACCAGGGCGCGGATCGCGGTCCACTGGTCGTCGCGCAGCCGCGCGTCCTGGCCGGCCAGGGCACGCAGGCACCGTTCCGCCTCGGCGCGCAGGCTCGTGTCCGTGTCGCTTCCGTCTTCGCCCATGCGGTCCTTCGTACCAGCCGGTACCGACTGCGGCGACCGCTGGCGGGAACCGGCGGGCGGCGGGCGGCGGCGGGAACCGGCGGCGGGTGGCCGCGGGAACCGGCGGGCAGCGGCGGCGGGCGGCGGCGGGAACATCGTGATTCTCCGGCGGGTCGGCGTGATTACCGCCCGGCAGGCGCTGTCTGGCCCGGGTCCTGTGACCCAGCGGGATCCGGCGGATCACTGCGCGGTGAGCAGGGACCTGATCCGGGCCGGGCCCAGCGACAGCATCAGCGTCGGCAGCCTGGGGCCGGTGTCCCGGCCGACCAGCAGCTCGTACAGCAGGGTGAACAGGGCCCGCTGGGCGGCCTTGAGCTCCGGCGTCACCCGGGCGTCGGCCGTCAGGCCGGCCTGCAGCTTGGGCACGCCGTAGACCAGTGCGGCCAGGCCATCCAGGGACCAGTCGGCTTCCAGGCCGTCGAGCAGGAGTCCGATGGCCTGCTGCTGCTGGGGGGTCAGCCGTGCGAGCCGGTCGCGATCAGGCTCGGCGCGCGGCCGGGTGCGGTCCTGCTCCGGCACGTACTCCCGGATCCAGGTCCTGGCGCGGTCCAGCCGGGGCCGAACGTCATCGAGGCTGGTGACCGGGCTGCCGGGGTCAAGATCGGCCAGGATGCGCAGCAGCTGCGCGTCGTCGCCCGCGGTGATGTCCACCAGCGAGGCGAGCGTGCGGAACGGAACCGGCCGGGGGGTGACCGGCAGCCCGCGGCCGAGCGCGCGCCTGGCGTTGGTGCGCTCCCAGGCGTCGGCCTGGCCGGCGGCCACCCGCCGCCCGAGCGCGTCCCATTCGTCGTAGACCCGGCCGACCTCGGAATCGAAGGAGAGCGTGATCGACTGGCCGGGCTTGCGGCGCGCGTACAGCCAGCGCAGCAGCGGCGCCTCGAAGATGCCGAGCGCGTCTTCCGGCGTCGGCGCGGCGCCGGCCGAGCTGCTCATCTTCGCCGCTCCGCTGGTGCCGACGAACGAATAGGCCAGGTAGACCGGCGGCAGGCCGCCGAAGATCTCGGTGACCAGCCGGGAGCCCACCGTGAAGCTGGAACCTGGAGAGGAGTGGTCCACGCCGGCAGCCTCGAAGATGACCCGCTCGAACGCCCAGCGCATCGGCCAGTCAACCTTCCACGCCAGCTTGCCGTGACTGACCTCGCCGAGCGCGAACTCGCCCCGGTGCCCGCAGTCGCACCGGTACCGCAGCCGGGTCGTGTCGTCGTCAAAGGAGACCACGGCCGTGCTGTCCCGGCCGCAGGCCTGGCAGTACGGCCGGTAGGGGAAGTACTCGCCGGGCGCGTCCTGGTCGTCGTCATCGCCGTTCTTCGGCGTCCGGTAGGCGCTCAGAATGGCGCCGATCCGGCCCCGGCTGCGCATCGCGTGCAGCACCTGGGCGCGGTAGGCGCCAGCCGCGTACATCCGCGTCTGGCTGATCTCGGTCACCTCGACCCCGAGCCTCTCAAGAGCCGCGCGGAACGGCGCCTTGAAGTGCTCTGCCCAGCTTTCGTGCTGGCCGCAGGGGTCAGGCACGGCGGTCAGCGGGCGGCCGATGTGCTCGGCGAAGGAGTCAGGAACCCCGGCGGGCACCTTGCGGAGCCGGTCGTAGTCATCCCAGGACAGGATGTGCCGACCGGGCAGCCCGCGGTCGCGGAGCTCGCCGACCACGAAATGCGGCACCATGATCTCGCGCAGGTTCCCCAGGTGGATCGGGCCAGAGGGGCTGATCCCCGACGCGCAGGTCAGCGGGCCGCCGGCAGCGCGGTTCTCGCCCTCGGCGGCGACCTGACCGGCCACAGCGGCCACCCAGTCGGCCTGCTGAGCCCCTGCCACCGCTGCCTCCCGCTCAGATCTACGCCGACTCGTGCAGGATAGGCCCCAGCCGGTCAGCCAGGCAGCCGGCCGCGCCGTTCCCCCGGGCTGACCGCCGGCTGGGTGCCAGGCAGCCGGCCGCGCCGTCCCCCGGGCTGACCGCCGGCTGGGTGCCAGGCAGCCGGCCAGCCGAGGCCGGTGTCCCGCCTGGTGGCCTGGCCCGCTCGGGTGTGCCCCGAGCTGGGTGTGCGCCCTGTTAGCCAAGAGGCAAGCGACGCCAGAGCGGTAGCCACGGGTCGACAGGCAGATACTATAGGGGGGTATAGTATTTCTTGACGCGAGCGGAGACCCGCGGCGCGGAACGGGAGGCGGCCGATGGCGGGGTACAGCGCGACCAAGGACGACTACCTCCGGCGGCTGCGGCGGATCGAGGGCCAGGTCCGGGGCCTTCAGCGGATGATCGCCGACGACAAGTACTGCATCGACATCCTGACCCAGGTGTCGGCCGTGACCAGGGCACTTCAGTCGGTCTCGCTCGGCCTGATCGAGGATCACGTGGCGGGCTGCGTGGTCGAGGCGGCCAGGACGCCGGGCCCCGAGGCCGACGCCAAGGTCCGTGAGGCAGCCGACGCGATCGCACGGCTGGTCCGGTCATGACTGCCGCCGCGCTCGCGATCGGCCTGCCGGGCGGGCTCGCCGCGCAGCACGCCGCGGCGGTCACGGCGGGAACGGTGCTGCGCGGCATCGGCGATTCGCTGCGCGAGTCGTTCTTCATGTTCTGGGACACGCTGTGGGCGCTGATTCTCGGCTTCGGACTATCCGGGGCGGTGCAGGCGTTCGCTCCCCGCGAGTCGCTCCGGGCCAAGCTCGGCGATCACCGGCCAGCGGCCGTCGCCCGGGCGTCGGTGTTCGGCACGCTCTCCTCCTCCTGCTCGTACGCCGCCTCGGCGATGGCCAAGTCGCTGTTCGCCGGGGGCGCCGATTTCGTGACGTCCATGATCTTCATGTTCGCCTCCACGAACCTGGTGATCGAGCTCGGCATCGTGCTTGTCGTGCTGATCGGCTGGCAGTTCGCGATCGCGGAGTACGTCGGCGGCACGATCATGATCATCCTGCTGGCCCTGCTTGGCGGGGTGTTCCTGGCCGGCCGCCGGGTCGAGGCCGCGAGGGCCAGGCTCCTGGCCGGCGACGCCAGCCAGCCCGGCGGCGGGCACGGGCATGCGGGTCATGCGGGCTCAGCTCACCCCGCCCTGCCGACCCGGTCGGCCCTGCCGACGCAGCCTGCGCTGCCATGGCGCGCGCGGATCCGCACCAGGGCCGGCTGGGCCGACGCGGCCGGCTACATGATCGGCGACCTGACCATGCTCCGCAAGGAGCTGGTCATCGGGTTCGCCGGCGCCGGGTTTCTGGCGGTTCTCGTCCCCACCGCGTTCTGGCACGCGTTCTTCGTTCAGGGGCACGGCATCTGGACCAGCGTCGAGAACGCGGTGGTCGGCCCGTTCATCGCCCTGATCAGCTTTGTCTGCTCGATCGGGAACGTCCCGCTGGCCGCGGCGCTGTGGCAGGGCGGGATCAGCTTCGGCGGCGTGATCAGCTTCATCTTCGCCGACCTGATCGCCCTGCCGCTGGTGCTGATCTACCGCAAGTTCTACGGCGGCGCGCTGGCTCTGCGGATGCTCGCGGTGTTCTGGGCGGTGATGGCTGCCGCCGGGCTGGCGACCGAGCTGATCTTCAGGGCGCTCGGCCTGATACCGGCGCACCGGCCGGTCCAGATCGTCCCCGATCGCGTCGCGCTCAACTACACGACCGTGCTCAACATCGTCTTCCTGCTGGTCTTCGCGCTGCTGTACCTGATGTACCGGAACCGGGACAGGCTCGGCGGCGGGACCGGCTACGCGATCGACCCGGTCTGCGGGATGCAGGTCGAGAAGGCCGGCGCCCCGGCGCGGGCGAGCACGGGCGACGCCGCCTTCTGGTTCTGCTCAGACCGCTGCTGCGAGCGGTTCGAGGCCGATCCGGCCAGGTTCGCCGCCTCCCCGGCCTGAGCCCGCCTAGTGGAACCGCGCATCCATCACGATTTTTCGCTATCGATCCGCGCATCCACCAGGCCGGGCAGACCGGTCAGCGGCGCGGTTGGGCGGCGGGGAGCACGAGCAGGCAGGGAACCGGGATCGGGTGGCCAGGGTTCAGCGCGTTCAGCATGTCGGTCAGCGCCACCGGGTCGAAGGCGATGCCGATGTGATCGGTCAGGTCGAGCGGGCACTGGTTCTGCAGGGTGATGTTGGTGACGTTGCTTCCGGTGAGGAACGCCGACCGGTACGGGGTGACGACCTCGTCGTACTTCGTCTCGATCACCGTGTAGCTAACCCCAGGCACGGTGTCGCCGCCCGCGTTCAGATTCGCCAGGAACGCCGAGCCGGCTTCCTGCTCCACGCATGCCTCGCAGCCCGGCGCGACCAGGCTGTTCACCAGGCCGAGCGCGTCAAAGTCATTCACCAGCGTGACCAGGCCGTCCAGCGTCGTGCCGTGGTTAGACGGCGCCAGCGCGACGAACCGGCTGACCTTGCTGGCCCCGCCGAGGAACTTCAGGTAGTACCTCGGCATCATCCCGCCCTGGGAGTGCCCGACCAGGTCGACCTTCGCGGCGCCGGTCGCGGCGAGCACCTGGCTGACGAAGGCGGCCAGCTGGGCGGCGCTGGCCGAGATCTCGCCGACCGACTGGATCGGGCTGCCGGGGGTGCCGCCGTAGTTGAGCGCGAAGACGCAGTAGCCGTAGTCGTAGAGCAGCGGGGAGATCGAGTTGAAGTTGTCGGCCATGTCGGCGAAGGTGCCAGGCACGAGCACGACAGGATCGGGATGGACGCTGCTCGGCTTGCAGGACCAGTCGTTGGCGCCCGGCGGCGCGGAGTCCGGTGCCGTCAGCGCCTGGACCACTCCGCCGAGCGGGTTGTAGGAGACAAACAAGGGGGTGCGGGACTGCGCCGAAGCCGGACTCTGCCCGGCGAGCAGCATCAGCGGCATGACGAGCGCGGCAAACACCCACCGGCGACGCGATGGCAGGCACGGGCGCATCGAGGTCCCTCCTTCGACCCCCCTGCCGATTTATTACTACCTAGTAGGTATTGTCGGCCGCGGCCAGGCGGCTGTCCAGGCCCGCCTCAGGCCGGTGAGCGAGTTCATGCGGGGGACCTAGCGAGCACGGCCGCCGGGTCAGGAAAAAGTTCTGGGGCGCATGTCGATCTGGCACGACGGCGTTCGACGCGTGGGCAGAGAAACAGATGCGGTGGTCCCAGACCACCGCGGGACGCCGCGGGACCGGCGATCGCCGGCACCCGCACGAGTCAAGGGAGAACGACATGCGATTCCTGGGATACACCCTGGCTGACCCTTCGACCCCGATCCCGCCGCCGAACCCGGAGATGTTCGCCAAAATGGGGGCCTTCGTCGAGGAGGCCACCAAGGCCGGGGTGCTGCTGGCCACCGGCGGTGTCGGGCCGGTGGAGGATGCCACCAGGGTCCGCTACACCGACGGGAAGTTCACCGTACTTGACGGGCCGTTCGCCGAGGCGAAGGAGCTCGTCGGCGGCTGGGCTCTGATGGAGTGCCGCGACAAGGCCGAGGCGATCGAATGGACGAAGCGCTTCCTGGCCATCGTCGGCGAGGGCGAGTCCACGATCCGGCCGGTCCTCTGACCGTGATCGCGAACGCCGGCCGGGTCAGCGGTTGCGCACCAGGCCCCCGAGGCTCCGCCGGATCGCTGCCCGGCCCCGCCAGGCACCTGCCGTTCCCTGCCGGGCACCTGCCGTTCCCTACCGGGCTCCTGCCGTTCCCTGCCGGACGTCGGCCGGGCCAGCCGTGAACTTGCCCGGCCGCCAGACCGGTGGTGTGATCGGTTGTCGTGACAGGCTCCCAGGCGCACGCCGCGATCGAGACGGTGATCCGGCTGGAGTCGGCCCGCCTGATCGCGGGACTGGCCCGCTACGCGCGGGACATCGGCCTGGCCGAGGAGCTGGCGCAGGACGCGGTGGTCGCGGCGCTCGAGCAGTGGCCGGCCGAGGGCGTGCCGGCGAACCCGGGCGCCTGGCTGATGACCGTGGCCAAGCGGCGAGCCGTCGACCAGTTCCGCCGCAATCGCGAGCTTGAGCGCAAGTACGCCGAGATCGGCCGGGCGCTGGAGGCCGAGCACGATGACGGCACGGCGGAGTTCGACCGGGTGGTCTCCGACGACATCGACGACGACCTGCTGCGGCTGATCTTCACCGCCTGCCATCCGGTTCTCGGCGTGCAGGCCCGGGTGGCGCTGACCCTGCGCCTGCTCGGCGGGCTGACCACGGCCGAGATCGCCCGCGCCTACCTGGTGCCCGAGCCGACGATCGCGCAGCGGATCGTCCGGGCCAAGAAGACGCTGGCCAGCGCCGGCGTCCCGGTCGAGACGCCGGACATCAAGGAGCGCCCGGCCAGGCTCTCCTCCGTCCTTGAGGTCATCTATCTCATCTTCAACGAGGGCTACTCGGCCACCGCGGGCGACGACTGGATGCGCCCCGCGCTCTGCCAGGACGCCCTGCGGCTTGGCCGGGTTCTCGCCCAGCTAGCCCCGGACGAGCCCGAGGTGCATGGCCTGGTGGCGCTGATGGAGATCCAGGCATCCAGGATCGGCGCCCGGACCGGACCGGCCGGGGAGCCAGTGCTGCTGCTCGACCAGGACCGGGCTCGCTGGGACCGGCTGCTGATCAACCGCGGCCTAGCGGCGCTGGCGCGGGCCGAGGCGCTCGGCGGGACATCGGGGCCCTACGTCCTCCAGGCGGCGATCGCCGCCTGCCATGCGCGGGCTTTCCGGCCGGAGGAGACCGACTGGGCGCTGATCACCAGGCTCTACTCTGTCCTCGCCGAGGTCATGCCGTCGCCGGTCGTCGAGCTCAACCGGGCGGTCGCCGTCTCGATGGCGCTCGGTCCGCAGGCCGGCCTTGACCTGGTCGATCAGCTCGCCGCCGAGCCGTCGCTGCAGGGCTACCACCTGCTGCCGAGCGTCCGCGGCGACCTGCTGGTGAAGCTCGGCCGGACGGCCGAGGCGGAGGCCGAGTTCCGCCGCGCCAGCGAGCTGACTCGCAATG
>Ga0209415_10015917_pt1 | contig 12144 bp, 8 predicted proteins | sample PeaSoiSIISIP2007_FD_187696 | JGI IMG/M metagenome (GOLD analysis project Ga0209415, IMG submission 187696) | Peat soil microbial communities from Weissenstadt, Germany - SII-SIP-2007 (SPAdes) (version 2) | ecosystem: Environmental > Terrestrial > Soil > Wetlands > Peat | place: Germany... | reverse complement strand
GATGCGCCTGGTGTTCAACAACGAGTTCGCCGACGTCGTGCCGTCGGACATGGAGATGACGGTGCGCGTGACGGGCGCGCAGGAGACGGCCGTGATCGCCGCGGTCCAGGTCGCGGAGCGCCAGGCCACGCCCGGGCAGACCGTGCACGTGCGCGTGACCGTGCGGCCGTTCCGCGGCCCGGCCTCCGTGCAGGAGGTGGCGCTCCAGGTCCCCGCGGACTTCGCGCCGGGGAGCGCGATGCTGGTCGTGCGCGCAGGCGGCACGCCCGCGCCCGTGACGCCCGGCCTCAACCGTGGCCCCGACAGCTTGGTCGTGGTGCCGGGACCGCCGCGCAGCCTCGCGGACGCGATCGCCGCGTTCGAGACGCAAGAGCGGCACACCGACGTGGTCGTCGATCTGGTCGGGGGCGGGCTCCGCTGGCCCGGGCCCGGCGCGGCACCGAGCGGTTCGAACCGTGCGTCTGCGACGTCGACCACGCCGTGGGTGCTGGACGGCCGCATCCAGACGCCGCTCGTGGTCACCGGGGGGTCGCGCTGACGGCCGGAACGCCGGGACAGGCCCGGCCTCCCGGGAGGGGCGCGGCTGTGCGGTGGCTGCTGGGGGTCGCCGTCGCGGCTGCGGCCGCCGGAGCGGTCGCGTGGGGGTTGTTCGTCTCGAGCGGCTGGTTGGCCGGTGAGGTCCGCCAAGTCTTCGTGACGCGCTTGGGGCAGTCCCTCGGCCGGCCTGTCGCGCTCGGCGGCGTCGCGGGCGACCCCTGGCGGGGGATCGAACTGCGAGACCTTGTGATCGCCGAGCCCGGCGGGTTCGCCCAGGGCGTTGTCTTCTCCGCAGACCGCATCCGTCTGTCGATCAACGTCGCCGTGCTCGTGTTGCACCCGGGGAGCGCGCTGCAGAGCATCTCGCGCGTGGACCTCGTCAACCCGCGCGTCGCCGTCGCGCGCAGCGCATCCGGGGTGTGGAACCTCGCCAGTCTGCTCACGCACGAGGCGCAGCCGCTCGGGCCCGAGTTCCGCGGCCGCATCACCGTGAGCGGTGGCATCGTGGGCTACACCGACGGGTGGGAGTCCGCGCAGGCGCCGTTTGCGACGCGGTTCTCCGGGGTCTCGGGCACGCTCGACTTTCTCGCCGGGCGCCAGATCGCGTTCGATCTCGCCGGCCATAGCGCCGACGGCGAGCAGGCGACGTTGCACGGCGAGTACCTCGCGGACGACGGGATCTACGACCTCGACGTGAGCGCCACAAACGGCGACGCCAAGCGCTGGGGCGACTACCTGGTCAGGCTGCGGCAGGTCCGCTGGGCGGGCGGCCGCTTCGACGCCCGGGCGCACCTGCTGGTCAGCCGCTCCACCCAGGGGATGGCGCTCGACTACTCCGCCGCGGTCCGCGTGCGCGACGGGGCGGCCGAGTACCTGCCGACCGGCGTCCACGTGCGCGACGTCTCGGGCGACCTGACCCTGCGGGACGGCGGCGCGACGACGACCGGGCTGTCGTTCGTGGCGAACGGCTCCCCCGTGCGGGTGCGGGGCGACGTGGGGTATCCGAGTCGGGGACCGACGTGGCTCGACCTCGTGGTCACATCGCCGCGGCTTGACCTCGGAATGGTTCGGACGCTGTTCTTCCCCCGGGCGAGCCTTGCCCTGGCAGGGCAGGCGAGCGGCGGCGTGTGGATCACCGGTCCGGCGGCCGCCCCGTCGCTCGACGGCGGCGTGGAGTCAGCGCAGGGCCGCTTCAACCAGGAGGCGTTCGCCGACCTGCGGACGCAGTTCCAGTACGGCGGGGGGCTGCTCGCGTTCCGGGGCCTGTCGGCCCGCGTCGGGGGGGGACAGGTCAAGGGCGACGGGATCCTCGGCGTCTCCGGGGAGACGTCCTCGTACACGTTCGCCACGACCGCGGCGAACGTCGACCTCGACGCGCTGCCGCGTCTCGGGATCCCCCTGCCCGGCGGGGTCACCGGCCGGGCGTCCGGCGACATCGTCGGCGTGGAAACGCAGGGGCGCACGCGCCTGCTGGCCTCGGTGACGATGCCGTCCGGGGTGGCCCGGGGGGTGTCGTTCGAGGACATGCGCGCGCTGTTCTGGGATGACGCGGGGATCGTCGACGTGGACTTCCTGAGCGTGCGCCGGGGCGACGCAGCCGCCTACGCGTCCGGGACCCTGACGACGGCCGGCGGCGTGGACCTTGCCGTGTCGGCGTACGCGCTCCCGCTCGACGAGGTTCCGGAGTGGGCCGGGCTGACCGCGAAGGAACGGACTACCCTCGACCTGGCCGGCCAAGCCAATCTCGAGGGCCGCCTCGGCGGGACCGTGCAGGCGCCCGTGATCTCCGGGACCGTGAGCGCGTGGGACGGACGGGTCGGAAAGGTGCCGTTCGACCTTGCGGAGGGTAACATCGCGCTCAGCGCAACGAACGTCCGGTCGTCCGGACTGGAACTGCGCCGCGGGACCACCAGCTACCGGATGCGCGGCGGCGTGACGTTTGCCCCCCTGTCCGCGGATGCGCTCTCCATCGACGCCGAGGGGGTGCCCGCCGCCCTGCTCGCGCCCGAGCTCGCCCCCGGCGTCGCGGTCGCGGGCACGCTGTCGGGGCACGTGGCCGCGGAGGGGCCGGCCTCCCTGCCGACCGTCTCCGGCGCGCTGGAGTTCGCCGACGGCAGCGTTGCCGGCCAGCGGATCGACGCTGCGTCCGTGCGGTTTGCCGGTCTGGGGCGGCGGTTCGATCTCCAGGCGTTCGAGGCCCGGGTGAGCGATTCGCGCCTCGACGCCTCCGGCACGATCGACCTCGACGGCGCGCTCGACCTTCACGTCTCCGCGGACCACGTCCAGCTCACCGACTTCCCCGCGCTTCAAGAGTTGGGCTTCGCCGCGCGGGGAACGGTCGCGCTGTCCGGCGACGTCGTGGGCACGGTCCGCGACCCCGATCTTCGCGCGACGCTCAACTCGCCCGCGCTCCGGATCAACGGGCAGACGTTCCAGGCGTCCGGGACCATCGAGTATCGCGACCGGACGCTCAAGGTGTCGTCGATCGACCTGGCGCAGCGGGACGAGCGGTACGGCGTCACGGGGGAGCTGGCGGGAGGGGCGCACCCGACCGCGGATCTCACGTTCAGGGTGCAGCACGGGCAGATCGCGACGATCCTGTCCGCGGCGGCGATCGTGCCGCCGGTACCGGTTGCGGGGACGATCGACGGCACGGTCGAGCTCCAGGGGGCGCTCGCCGATGCCCAGGTGCACCTGGTGCTTTCCATGCAGGACGGCCAGGTCGGCGGCGTGCCGATCGGGACCGGCAACGCGGACCTGACGCTCCAGCACGGGACCGTGGACATCCAGACGCTCGAACTCCACCCCGTGAAGGGCACCATCGCCGCGAAGGGTCGCTTCGAGCTGCGGGGTACGAGCGCGGTCGAGGTCTCGGGCCAGGGCATCGACGCGAACATGCTGCGTCCCTTGTTTCGGATGACACCAACGCAGTCGCTCGCGGGCACGCTGGACTTCACGATCCAGTGGGGGGGAACGACCCAGGATCCCACCGCGGGTCTTTCGCTGGAGGCCGTGAACGCCGGCATCCCCGGCGCGGTCGCCGACCGGGTCGTCGCGCTCGCGTACTACAAGGGCGGGGTCGTTAACATCCAGGACGCGACGGTCGAAAAGGGCACGCACAAGCTCATCGTGCAGGGAACGCTGCCGGTTCAGCCAGGCGCGCTCGGGCTGGCTCCGAACGGCCCCCTCAGCCTCCACCTGTCGCTCCAGGACACCGACCTCAGCCTGCTGACCCTGCTCACGCCGCAGATACAGGACGGCAGCGGGACGATCACCGGCGACGTCTCGATCGGCGGCACCGTGGCCGACCCGCAGATGAGCGGCGTGGTCCAGTCCCAGGGGGGGCGCTTCCGGTTCGTCCCGGTGACGACGCCGATCGAGAACCTCAACGCGGACATCACGTTTTCCCAGTCCGAGGTCGTCGTCCGCACCCTGTCGGCCACGGTCGGTGGCGGCACGGTGCAGAGCCAGGGGACCGTGGCGATCAAGAACCTGCGGCCCGACATGGTCGCGCTGAGCCTCACCGCGAAGGGCGTCACCCTGGCGGTGCCGGGGCTGTATAGCGGCGGCGTGGACGCCACGCTGGCCCTTGCGGGCGAGGTCAGGAGGCCGACCCTCGCCGGGACCGTGACCCTCTCTCGCGGGACGGTCGCGCTGGCGAACGGGGTCGGTCCCGGCGCGGTGGAGGGCGCGCCGGTCGGGCTGGACGTGATCGTCGTGCTCGGGAGCGGCGTGGTCTACGCGCAGGGGCCCGCCCGCGCCGACCTGGACGGCGCCATCCACATCGGCGGGACGCTCGCGAAGCCGGCGGTGTCCGGGCGGATCCAGTCCCTGAACGGCACGATCGCGATCCTGGGGACCCCGTACAACATCACGAGCGGGACGCTGATTTTCTCCGAGGCGAGTGGTCTGGACCCGCAGATCGCCGTCCTCGCGCAGGCGGTCTACGGCGGTACCCGCGTGTTTCTCGATATCAGCGGCGTGCTACCGACTCCCACCTTGACGTGGAGCTCGGACCCGCCGCTGAGCGAGGACAAGATCCTGGCGCTCGTCGCTGGCACCACGGGCGCGGAGGGCTCGCCGGCGTCGCTGCTGAGCCAGGTGCTGCTCGGCTCGATCAGCCAGTCGCTGCAGCGGGTGTTCCGCCTCGACGTGCTGACGATCTCGTACGACACCCAGAACCCGCTGACGCTTCAGATCGGCAAGTACATCTTCCGGAACTTCTACGTCTCGCTCTCAGAGATCCTGGGGCGGCCGGCGGTGCCGTCGCTGCCCGCGTTTGGGACGGTCGTCCCGCTCAACCCGACCGGCCAGGCGTACACGGTTGTGGGCGTTCAGTACTACCTGAGCCCAACCGTCTCCGTGGCGTATAATGTAGACACGTTGGGAGACAGTGGGGTGTTTCTGGTGACCCGGATCCCGTTCTAGGGCGCCCGGGCGACCGCGCGGGCTCGGGACCGGCGGCGGAGTCGCCCGCCCGGTGTCTGGAGGAGAGTCGCCCGTGGCCGCCGCGGATACTCTAAGAGTGGAGTGTGGCGTGTGTTTGCCGAGTACCTGCGCGAACTGCAAAAGGTAGCGCTGCTCAAACCGGCCGATGAAGCCCGTCTGTGGACGGCGTATCGGGTTCGGGGGGACGGGCGCAGCCGGGCGCGCCTCATCGAGGCGTACCAACCCCTCGTGTTTAAGGTCGCGATGCAGCTGCGGCTGCGCGAGGCGGTCGTCATGGACATGATCCAAGAAGGGACCGTGGGCCTGATCGAGGCGGTCGAGCGGTTTGACCCCACGCGGGGCGTGCGGTTCAGCACGTTTGCCACGTACCGCATCCGCGGTCGGATTCTGAACGCGCTCAGGCGAGAGGGGTCGCCGGCGGCGGCCGCCGGCCAAGACGGCACCCTGCTCGAGCACGTCCCGGACCCGGCGGCGGCCGAGCTGCTCACGGCGGTCGAGGACGGGGTGCTGCTCAGCCAGATCGTCGCCGCGATCGACCAGCTGTCGGATGAGCGGGAGCGGCGGATCCTGCACGGTTCGTTTCTCCGGGCGGAGGAACCGCGGCGTATCGCCCGCGAATTGAGCATCAGCCTGTCTCACTTCTACCGTCTGCAGAAGCACGCGCTGCGGAGGATCCGGGAGTTGATCGTGCCGGTCGGGGTGGGCCTGCCGGCGCGCGGAGTGCCGGAATAGGCGCGATGGGCGAAGCCGACACCCTTCTTCGCCATCTCCGGCACGCGGAAGAGTGGCTCCGGTGGGCCCGGAGCGACTACCGCCGGGGGGACCTGCGCGGCGCGGTGCTGCGCCTCCTGCTCGTCGAGGCGGAGGTCCAGCGCGCGCGAGAGACGGGGGTGCGGCTCGTCGAGCAAGCGCCCGCACCGCGCGCCAGCCGGTTCCCGGCGATCGCGGTGGGCGCGCTCGGCGCCGTGACCGTGGTCCTGGTGGCGGTGGGGTATGCTGCGCTTCTGTCCGGCAGCGGCGCCTCGCCGACCGGGGCGCCGGCGGCGCAGGCGGCCGCCGCGCCCGCGGGTCCGCCCGGGCTCGTGCAGCTTGATACCGGAAACTTCTTGACGCTGGTGCAGGCCCAGCCCGGGGCCGACGCCGGCGGGTCGGGGGACGGTCGCGTCTTCGACCGCCGTCTGGCGGGCGGGTTGCTGGTCCGGCTGGGGCGGGGCGACGTGGCGCCGGGGGTCGGGCCGATCTCGCTCCTGATCCCCGGGGACGAGGAGAAACCCTCTCCCGCCTTCTGATGAATGCCCGGGGGTTGGGCGCCGGGCGTCGGGTGCAGGACATCACGTAGCACGGAGGTCGGCGTGGGCGCGTCCAAACAACGATTGCGGGTGGCGCGCGCGGTGGTAGGGGGCCTGATCTCGGCCGTCCTGCTCGCGTGGCCGGGTGCCGCGTGGCTCGCGGCGCAGCCGTTCAACGCCCCGGCGCCTCAACCCGGTCAGCCGAGTCCTCAGCCCAGCCAGCCGGCCACGCCGGCCCCCGGGGCGCCGTCGCCGTTTCAGCCGATCCCCGGGGCGCCGCAGCAGAACCTGCCACCCCAGAAGGTTGTCGCGGTGGAGATCCGAGGCAACGACCACGTGCCGACCGATCAGGTCCTGGCGGTCGTGACGACCAAGGTCGGCGATCCGCTCAACGAAGACAATCTGCGCAACGACGTGCAGGCGATCCAGGGCCTGGGGCTGTTCGCCGACGCCGTCTTGCGCCTCGAGCCCGTCAGCGACGGCGTCACCGTGGTGTTCATCGTCGCGGAGAACCCGGTGGTGACGGGCGTCACGGTCACGGGCAACACGGTCGTGTCGACCGACGACATCCGGAAGGCGCTCGCCGTGGCGACGGGGCAGGTGCTGAACACCGTGGCGATGCGCCAGGGCGCGCAGGCGGTGGAAAGGCTCTACCAGGGCCAGGGCTACGTCCTCGCCCGGGTCTCCGACATCTCGGTGGACGACAAGGGCGTGGTGTCGATCGTGATCTCGGAGGGACGGGTCGAGGCGATCAAGATCGACGGGCTGCACAAGGCCAAGGACTACGTCGTGCGGCGCGAGCTGACGTTCAAGCCGGGCGACGTGTTCAACGCGAACGCCGTCAACGCCTCGTTGAAGAAGCTGTTTGCGCTGCAGTACTTCTCGGACGTGCGGGCGGAGCCCGGCCCGGGGACGACCCCGGACACGGTGGACGTGACGGTCACGGTGACGGAGCAGCGCACGGCGACGGCCAGCTTCGGCATCGGCTATGGCACGACCACCGGCGCCTCCGGCCTGGTCGGCCTCCAAGACCGCGACTTCGGCGGCAACGGGCAGACCGCGTCCGCGGAGTACGACAGCACCGTCCTCAACGGCAACAACTTTGTCCTGGGGTTCACGGAGCCGTACTTCGAGGGCACCCGCACCGTGCTTGCCGTGCAGGCGTACAACCAGACCACGCTGCCGACGGACTACACGTACGGCCTGGACAATTCGTTCCAGTACACGATGTATCAGACGGGCGGGCTGTTCACGTTCACCCAGCCGATGCACACCGGTCCTGACCAGTACCTCCAGTACGGGGCGAAGACGACCAACACGCAGTTCGGCCCCTCGATCCTGACCACGTCCACCGTGCCGTCAGGTTTCGTGTTCACGCCGGGCACCGTGAACGCGCTGTTGCTGGGAGGGTCGCAGGACACGCGGAACGACAAGGTCACGCCCAGCTCGGGGCAGGTCCTCTCGTTGACCACGGAGTCGGCGTTCGGGGCGATCGGGAGCGACTTCTCGTTCGAGAAATACGAGTTCGACTTCCTCCAGTACTGGCCCTCCGGCGGCGACGCCGTCGTGGTGGGACACGTGCACCTGGGGAGCGCGAGCGGCCCGTTGCCGCTCCAGGAAGAGTACTACCTCGGCGGCCAGAGCTCGCTCCGCGGCTACCCCGCCGGCCGGTTCCGCGGGGATCAGATGGTGCTCATGACCGGGGAGTACCGGTTCCCGATGAGCTCGCTGCCGTTCCTGCACAGCTTCAGCGGCATCACGGGGATCCTGTTCGTGGACGCCGGCGACACGGAGCCGTACCCGATCGCCCCGACGAACTTCAAAAGCGACGTGGGGTTCGGTCTGGCCACGAAGACGCCGATCGGGCTGTTTCGCATCGACTTCGGGTACGGCTCCGAGGGGGGCCAGTTGTGGATCTCTACCGGGACGACGTTCTGAGGCCGGATGAACCCGACGCGGCCGCTCGCCAGGTCCCGCGACGCCCCAGGCCGGCCAGCGCCGTCTGAACGGGTCGTGGAACCGATTCGCTCGGGGGCGCGCGCCAGCCACGCGGGAGGACCCGGCGGGACGCGCGAGGAGGGAGACCAGGGATGATGCGGTGGAACGTGAAGACGGTGAGCGTCGCGGTGGCGGTGATCGTGGTCCTGGCGGGCGCCGGGATCGTTGCGACGCGCACGGGGTCGGTGGGCTCGGTGCTCGGAGCGCAGTCCACGACGATCGGCTACGTGGACATGGTGCGCGCGCTGAACGCGCACCCGGGCAAGGCCTCGGCGGAGTCGGCGCTGCGGGACTACGCGCGGGCGCAGATCGCGGACGCGCAGCAGCGCATGAAGGCCATGACGCCGGCGCAGCGGCAGGACCTGCAGCGCCAGGTGGACCAGACGATCTTCAACAAGCGGAGCGAACTCCTCGGCGGCCTCGACAAGGACATTCGGGCCGCGATCCAAAAGGTCGCCGCGCAGCAGGGGATCGGCGTGGTCCTCGACCGGACGGTCGTGCTGTACGGTGGGGTGGACCTCACCGACCAGGTGGTCAAGCTGCTCAGCGCCAAGTGAGGCGCGCGTTCCGGACGCCGGGAGGCAGTCTCCTGGGCGAGCCCGTGCGTTGACGAGGCCTAGGGCACGTGGAGTTGAGCGCCGATCCTTGCTTCGCCGCGCGTGGCGGGCGGGGGGGAGCGTCGCCGTCGTGGTGCTGCTGGCGGCGTGCCAGGGGCGCCCGGCGGTCGCTCCCGCGACCCCGACGCCGACGGCGGCCCCGGCGGGCCCGCGGGTGGCGGTCGTCGACTTCGAGCGGGTCGCGCGCGCCCACCCGCGCTGGGGCGACGTGGGCCTGCTCGACCGGCGGATCGCGGACCTTCAGGGGCGGCTCGCCGCGCCCACGTTGCCGCAGCTCGAGCTCCCGCAGATCAACCTCGCCCCGGAGCTCCAGGCGGCCGCGGAGCGTGAGGTCGAGCAGGTGCGGCCGCAGTACCAGCAGCAGTTCACGGCGACGGCGACGGCGTTGCGCGACTCGCTGCGTAAGGAGATGGACGCGTACGTGGCCCAGGTGAAGGCCGAGCAGCAGGCGGCGCTCGAGCAGAAGCAGGCGGCGCTGCAGGTGCAGATCACCAAGGCGCTCCAGGACAAGCAGCAGGCGAACACCCAGGACAACGAGCAGTTTCAGCAGCAGACCCTCGAGCAGTATCGACTTCAGCTGCTCAACCTCAAGCTCAAGCAGGGCGCGGCGAGCGAGCGGCAACAGCAGCAGGCGCTCGCCCAGCAGATCCAGGCGCTGACCAAGGAGCGCGACGACAAGATCGCCGCGCACGAGCAGGCCAACCAGCAGGCGTTCGCCGAGTTCCAGCGGCAGCAGCAGGACGCGTACACTAAACAGCTCAACGACGCGGAGGCGCAGCTGAGCCAGGACGGCCAGCGGGAGGTCGAGCAGAAGCAGAGGGAGCTGCAGAACCGCATGCGCCAGCAGCTCGACGCGAAGCAGGCCCAGCTCGGCGCCCAGATGAACACCCAGATCAGGGCACAGCTGCAGGCGCGCGAGCAGGCGCTCGTGCAGGGCGCGCGGGAGCAACTCACGCGCGCGCAGCAGCAGGCGATCTCCGCCGCGCAGCAGCAGGAGCAGTCGCTGCGGGCGCAGCTCGGCGGCGTCCAGGAGGAGCGCGCGCGGCTGCTCGACAGCATCATGGCGGACGTGCGGGTCGAGGCTGCGGAGCTGGCGCAGCAAGAGGGGTACGACGTCATCCTCGCGCGCGCGGTCGCCACCGTGAACGTCACGGACGTCACCGCCGAGTTGATCGCGCGGATCAAGCGATAACGGGGGGGTCGGCATGTCGCGTTTCGGGGGCATGGTGCTCATGGTCGTCGCCGCGGCGCTCGTCAGCGGCTGCGGGCCGCAGGTGGGGGTCGTGGACACGCAGCGCGTGCTGAACGAGAGCGTCACGGCGCTCAAGTATCAGAAGCAGCTCGACGATCGGGAGAAGCAGATGGCCGCCGAGCTGGGGGCGCTGTCCGCGCAGGTCAGCCAGGCCGACCTCGCCGCGCGGCGCGCCAGTCTCATGACGGAGCTCTCGCAGCTGCGGGCGGACCTTGAAAGCAAGCTCAACACGGCTCTCCACGACGCGGCGGCGCAGGTCGCGCGTCAGGACGGGCTCCGCATGGTGCTCGTCAAGGGTCAGACGCTGATCGGCGGCAGGGATGTCACCCAGCAAGTCATCGACCGGTTGAAGTAGCGGGGCCCCGGCGCGCGGCGATGCGGCTCGACGATCTGGCCAAGGACGTGGGCGGCCGGGTGGTCGGTGATCCCGCCGTCGAGGTCACCAGGGTGGCGGCGCAGACCGACGCGGGTCCCGGCGCGGTGGCCGTTGTTTCGGACGCCCGGTTCCTGCCCGGGGTCGAGGCAGCCGGGGCGTCGGCGGTGATCCTCGCCGAGGACGGCCCCCCGACGCGCCTCCCGGCGGTCCGCGTGCGCAGCGTTCGCCTGGCGCTCGCGCTGGCGCTGCGCGCGCTCGTTCCGAGGAGAGTCCCCCCGCCCGGCGTCCACCCGACGTGCCTGCTCGGCGCGCGCGTCCGCCTGGGCGCCGGGGTGTCGCTCGGGCCCTACGTCGTCGTTGGCGACGACGTCGAGATCGGCGATCGGGTCCAGGTGCACGCGCACGCGGTGATCGAGGACGGCGTGCGGATCGGGCCGGACGGCGTGCTTCATCCGCGCGTGACGGTCCGCCACGGGTGCCTGCTCGGTGCGCGCGTCGTGTTGCAGGCGGGCGCGGTCATCGGCAGCGACGGGTTCGGCTACGCGCAGGACGCCGACCGCCGGCACGTCCCGATTCCCCAGGTCGGGACGGTCGTGCTCGGGGACGATGTGGAGATCGGCGCGAACTCCGCGGTGGACCGCGCGACGCTTGGCGTCACGCGCATCGGGCGGGGGACCAAGCTCGACAACTGCGTGCACATCGGCCACAACGTGGAGATCGGCGAGGACGTGGCGATGGCGGCCGGATGCTTCATCGCCGGAAGTGCGCGCATCGGCAATCGCGTGCTGATGGGCGGCATGAGCGGTATCGCGGACCACCTGACGGTCGGGGACGACGCGGTGGTGCTCGGAGACACCGCGGTGACGCGCGACGTGCCGCCGGGCGCCGTCGTGGCGGGCCGTCCCGCGCGTCCGCGCATGCAGGAGCGGCGCGCCGCGGCCGCCGTCCAGCGGCTGCCCGCGCTGTTGCGCGAGGTCGCGGAGCTCCGGCGGCGCGTGGCGCGGCTCGAGGGAGGATCGTAGCCAGTGGAGGACGGCTGGCAGCGGACGATCGCCGCGCCGGTCACGCTGTCCGGGGTCGGCCTGCACACGGGGTGCGCCGTCGGGATGACGGTGCGCCCGGCGCCCGAGGACGCCGGGATCGTCTTCCGGCGCACCGACCTGTCCGGGCCGGAGGTTCCGGCCGCGCTGGCGTCGGTGACGGGAACGACCGGATCCGTCACGCTCGGCGGGACGGGGGGCGTCGGCACCGTGGAGCACCTGCTTTCCGCGGCGTGGGCGCTCGGTCTCGACAACCTCGCCGTCGACGTCGCGGGCCCGGAGCTCCCCGCGATGGACGGGAGCGCGCTCCCGATCGCGCGCGCGCTCCGCCTGGCGGGGGCGCGGGTCCTCGACGCGCCGAGGCGGACGCTCGCGGTGCGGGAGGCGGTCTGGGTGCACGACGGGGACGCGTGGGCGGTCGCGCTTCCGGCGCCGCATTTCGCGGCGGCGTACGTGGTGACCCTCGCCCCGCCGGGCCCGGGCGACCAGGCGGCGACGTACGACGCCGCGCGGGACGCGTACGAGGAGACGATCGCGCCGGCGCGAACGTGGGGGTACGAGCGGGACGCGGCCGCGCTGCGCGCGC
>Ga0209415_10015915_pt1 | contig 12146 bp, 12 predicted proteins | sample PeaSoiSIISIP2007_FD_187696 | JGI IMG/M metagenome (GOLD analysis project Ga0209415, IMG submission 187696) | Peat soil microbial communities from Weissenstadt, Germany - SII-SIP-2007 (SPAdes) (version 2) | ecosystem: Environmental > Terrestrial > Soil > Wetlands > Peat | place: Germany... | reverse complement strand
AATCAACAAGCAGCTCAACAAATTGATCGAAGTGGTCAAGGTGGTCGATCTTTCCGATGGCGACCACATCGAGCGCGAGCTGATGCTGGTGAAGGTGCGTGCGGTCGGCAAGGACCGCGAGGAAATGAGGCGAATGGCTGATATTTTTCGGGGTCGCATCATCGATGTCACCGATAAGGATTACACCATCGAACTGACCGGCACCGGTTCCAAGCTCGACGCCTTCCTGAGCGCGATCGACCGCAGTGCAATCCTGGAAACGGTGCGCACCGGCGCGTCCGGCATTGGCCGCGGCGACCGGGTGCTTAGAGTCTAATGAGGGGAGAGGCGTGAGGAGTGAGGCATAAGACCCTCGGGTTTGCCGCCTTTCGCCTCTCACTTCTCGTTCTGCAAAGAGGAAATCATGAAAGTCTATTACGATAAAGATGCCGACCTGTCACTGATCAAGGGCAAAAAAGTCGCTATCGTCGGCTATGGCTCGCAGGGACACGCCCATGCGCTCAACCTCAATGAATCCGGAATCAAGGTGACGGTGGGCTTGCGCAAAGACGGCGCCTCGTGGGGCAAAGCGAAAAAAGCCGGCTTGAGCGTCAAGGCGGTGTCCGAGGCGATCAAGGGCGCCGATTTCGTGATGATGCTGATGCCCGACGAGCATATCGCCAAGGTCTATCGTGAAGATGTCGCGCCCAACATCAAGAAAGGCGCAACGCTGGCTTTTGCGCACGGTTTCAACATTCATTACGGCCAGGTCGTGCCGCGCGAAGACCTCGATGTGGTGATGATCGCACCGAAAGCGCCAGGCCACACCGTGCGCTCGACCTATGTGCAGGGCGGCGGCGTGCCGATGCTTATCGCGATTCACCAGAACCCATCGAAGAAAGCGCGCGACATGGCGTTGTCCTACGCCGCGGCGATCGGCGGCGGCAAGGCGGGCGTGATCGAAACCACCTTCAAGGAAGAGACCGAAACCGATCTCTTCGGCGAGCAGACCGTGCTGTGCGGCGGCTGCACCGCGCTGGTTCAGACCGGGTTCGAGGTTTTGGTCGAAGCGGGTTATGCGCCCGAGATGGCGTATTTTGAATGCCTGCACGAGTTGAAATTGATCGTCGACCTGATGTACGAGGGAGGCATCGCCAACATGCGCTATTCGATCTCGAACAACGCCGAGTACGGCGACTTTACGCGCGGCCCGCGCATCATCACGGACGAGACCAAGAACGAGATGCGCAAGATACTCAAGGAAATCCAGACCGGCGCCTACGCGCAGGAGTTTCTGCTCGAGAATATGACCGGCGCGACCAAGTTGAACGCGCTGCGCCGCATCGGCCGCCAGCATCAGATCGAGATCGTCGGCGCTAAATTGCGCGACATGATGCCGTGGATCAAGCGCAACAAGCTGGTCGATCAATCCAAGAACTAGGGTCGCGGATTCAGGATTGAGGATTGAGAGAAAATCCTCAAGCGGGCTCGCTCTTCCTCAATCCTGGTACCTCAATCCCATGAGCAACTACCCCCACCCGATCATCGCGCGCGAAGGCTGGCCGTTCGTCGCAACTGCGGTCGTAGCGGCGGTTGCGGCAGCGTTGTTTGGCGGATGGTGGTCGGCTCCACTATGGTTGATCGTGTTGTTCATGCTGCAGTTTTTCCGCGATCCGCCGCGCTTGATTCCATCCGCTCCGAACACGGTGCTGTCGCCGGCGGACGGCCGGGTCGTCGTCGTTGAACGCACCGAGGATCCCTATCTCAAGCGCGAGGCGATCAAATTCAGCGTGTTCATGAACGTGTTTAACGCGCACTCCAATCGCAGCCCTGTCGATGGCGAGGTGCGCGGGATGTGGTATCACGCCGGCCGGTTCGTCAACGCCGCGCTGCCGAAAGCGTCGCTCGAGAACGAGCGCAGCGCGCTGTGGATCAAAATGGCGAACGGCATTGACGTGACGTGCGTGCAGGTCGCGGGGCTGATCGCACGCCGCATTCTGTGTTACGTCAAGGCCGGCGACCGGCTCGCACGCGGCCAGCGCTACGGTTTCATCCGCTTCGGCTCGCGCCTCGATCTCTATCTGCCGCTGTCGGCGGTGCCGAAGGCGAGCGTCGGCGACAAGGTCTATGCGGCCGCCACCATCCTCGCGGAATTGGGCTGAACCATGTACGAGCCGCAGCAAAAGCCAAAATGGCTGGGCAAGGGCGGCCGGATCCGCCGCCGCGGCATCTACTGGCTGCCGAATCTGTTCACGACGGTGGCGCTGTTCGCGGGCTTCTTCGCGATCGTGCAGGCGATGAACGGGCGTTTTGAACTGTCCGCGCTCGCGATCTTCGTCGCCATGGTGTTCGACGGGCTCGACGGCCGCGTCGCCCGCTTTACCCACACGCAAAGCGAGTTCGGCGCCGAGTACGACAGCCTGGCCGACATGGTGTCGTTCGGCGTAGCGCCCGCTCTGGTGATTTATGTCTGGGCGCTCAAGGATTTCGCGACCGCGAGGAACATCCCGTTGCTCGGGCAATGGCTCACGACCAAGCTGGGCTGGATTGCCGCGTTCATCTACTGCGCGTGCGCGGCGCTGCGGCTGGCGCGTTTCAATACGCAGATCGAAGTCGCCGACAAGCGTTTTTTTCAGGGGCTGCCGAGCCCGGCTGCGGCATGTCTGGTCGCGGGCATGGTATGGGCGATGAACGAGTATCAGATTCGCGGCGCCGAGGTGAAAGGCATGGCGTGGGTGCTGACGATGTTTGCCGGGCTCACCATGGTGAGCAACTTCAAGTACTACAGCGGCAAGGACATCAACCCGCGCAAGAGCGTGTCGTTCCCGGTGGTGGTTGCGATCGCGCTGGCGGTGGTGACGCTGGTGGCGGTATCGAGCACGCTGCCCGAGATGCTGTTCATGCTGTTCATCTGTTATGCGCTGTCCGGCTACGCAATCGCTGGGTGGGACCTGGTCAAGCGCAGGCGCGGCGGCGGGGCGCCACCGGCTGCGCTGCCGTAGTTGCCGCCTCTTGCCAGCCGGGATAAAACCCTTTATATTCCGATGCCATGAGTTCCTTGCGTCAGGCCTATGCGTCATTCTCCCTTGCCAGCCTTCTGCTGGCCGGCCTGCTGCTGCGCCTCGCGCGCTAAATACACTACTTTTCCTCTCATATTGTTAGTTCGGTCGGGTCAAATCAGACCCGGAGTCGATTTTGAATCGCGCGCGCCGACTGTATGCGGCGAGCCACGCTAAGGCGGACTGGAGACGGCCATGAAGAAAGAAAAATTGATCATATTCGATACCACCATGCGCGACGGCGAGCAAAGCCCGGGCGCGTCGATGACCAGGGACGAGAAGCTGCGCATCGCGCGCCAGCTCGAGCGCATGCGCGTCGATGTCATCGAAGCCGGGTTTCCGGCGGCGAGCGACGGCGATTTCGACGCGGTGAAGGCGGTCGCGGGAACCGTCAGGGACAGCACGGTGTGCGGCCTGGCGCGCGCGAACGAGAAAGATGTGCGGCGCTGCGGTGAAGCGGTGAAAGGCGCCAAATCGCCGCGCGTGCATACCTTCATCGCGACGAGCCCGATCCACATGGAGAAAAAGCTGCGCATGGAGCCGTCGCAGGTGATCGAGCAGGCAGTGAAGGCGGTCAAGTGGGCGCGTGAATACACCGACAACGTCGAGTTCTCGCCCGAGGACGCCGGCCGCTCGGATCTCGATTTCCTGTGCCGCATACTCGAGCAGGTGATCAAGGCCGGGGCCACCACCATCAATGTTCCCGATACCGTCGGCTATACCCTGCCCGAGCATTTCGGCGGCATGATCCGCCAGCTGCGCGAGCGCGTTCCGAATTCCGACAAGGCCGTGTGGTCGGTGCATTGCCACAACGACCTGGGGCTCGCGGTTGCCAACTCGCTGTCGGCGGTGCTGAACGGTGCGCGCCAAGTCGAATGCACCATCAACGGGCTCGGTGAGCGCGCCGGCAATGCGTCGCTTGAGGAAATAGTAATGGCGGTGCGCACGCGCCAGGACGCGTTTCCGTGCGACACCAACATCGATACCACGCAAATTGTGCCGGCATCACGGCTGGTGGCGGGCATCACGGGTTTTGCGGTGCAGCCCAACAAGGCGATCGTCGGCGCCAACGCGTTTGCGCACGAAGCCGGCATCCACCAGGACGGCGTGCTGAAGAGCCGCGATACCTACGAAATCATGCGCGCGCAGGACGTTGGCTGGAACGCGAACAAGCTGGTGCTGGGCAAGCACAGCGGCCGCAATGCATTCAAGGCGCGGCTGGTCGAGCTTGGCATCGAACTGCTGTCGGAGGAAGCGATGAACGCCGCGTTCAAGCGTTTCAAGGACCTCGCCGACAAGAAGCACGAGATTTTCGACGAGGACTTGCAGGCGCTGATCAGCGAGGAGGCGAGCGACCACCTCGAAAACGAACACTATCATCTGGTGTCGCTGACCGCGCACTCGGAAACAGGCGAGCAGCCGTTTGCCAAGATCGTGGTGTCGGAGGACGGCAGGAAAAAGCCGGCGCAGGCCAAGGGCAGCGGCCCGGTCGACGCGTCGTTCAAGGCGATCGAGAGCATCGTCAAGAGCGGGGCGGAGCTGCTGCTGTATTCGGTCAACAACATTACCAGTGGCACCGATTCCCAGGGCGAAGTCACGGTGCGGCTCTCGAAAGGCGGGCGCATCGTCAACGGCCAGGGCGCCGACACCGACATCGTGGTGGCCTCCGCCAAGGCCTATATCAATGCGCTCAACAAGCTGCACTCCAAGCTCGAGCGGCTGAATCCGCAGGTATAGTCACGCGTGCGCGCGAAGGATGTGCGGGATGAGCGTCGAAAAGGTCGCGGTCGGCGACCATCAGATCGCGGTCTGGCCCGAGGATCAGAAATTCGGGCTGCTCAACGCACCGAACATGGGCCTCACCGACTTTGCCGACTGCGTGCAGTATCACCCGCAACTGATCTCGACCATCCTGGAGCTCGAGCACGACCCGCGGTACAGCGATTCGATATTCAAGGGCGGCTGCGGCCAGAAGGTGCGGGAGCCCGGCCAATGGGGGCGGCCGGACGCGCTACTGGTGGAGCTGCGCGCGCTCGCGTTTGCGGCGAAGGCGCTTGGCACCTCGAGCCTGTTCGTCGACGAGGCCTGGGCAAACATTTACCGCACCGGCGATTATTGCGCGCCGCACAGTCACCTGCGGGCGGTCGCCAGCCTCATCTATCTGGTCGACCCCGGCGACCCGGTGCCGGATGATCCGCTCGGCGGCCGCCTGTGCTTCGGTGACCCGCGCATACCGTTTTGCTGCGACTTCGAGCCGGGCCGCATGACGCGCATGCTGATGCCCGAACTGCGGCCGGGCTCACTGTTGATTTTTCCTGCGGAATACATTCACGGCGTGAACCCCTACGGGGGCACGCGGCCACGCATCACGATGTCATGGAACATCACGCTGCAGGCATTACCCGGCAAGCCGAGCGACGGCTGGAAAGCCTAGCGTGGCGTCAGTCGTCGATCTTGGCGCGTGATGTCCTGACCTTGAGCTGGTTCTTGACGTCTTTGACACCGGCAACCGTGGCGGCGACTTCGGAGGCGTGTATCGGCTCGTGATCGCGGTCGATGAGGCCGGAGAGCGTGATCGAGCCCTTATCGGCGGCGATCGCAATCCGCATTTTCGATGTGCGCGGATCGGCGAGCAGCCCCGCGCGCACGTGGCTTTCCAGCGCGAGGTTCGCGAGCATCTGCCTGGATTCGGCGGTTTCCTGGAATTCCGGGTCGTTGACCAGTGCCAGCACCTCATCGGCGCATTCACCGATCGAAACCCGCTCTGTATTAAGCACCAGGTCATATTGATCGGAATGCTGCCAGCTGATGCCGAAATGCCGCCGCGTGATCGCGCCGTGTGCTTCCTCGCTCAACTTGATTTCGTTGGTTACGAAATCCGAGTCGTCGGTGTTGAGGCGCTCCATCATGCGCTGCACGCGCACTTTCAACGGTGCGCATACCCGCACGCAGATCACATGCGATATGGGTCGCAGCAGGTGTGCCGCCCCCCAGCCGCGAATGACCGCGACGCTGTCGCTTTCGGCGAGCGCGAGCGTTTCGTCGGCGGTGTAGATCGACAGGCTGGTTTTGTCGGTGGTCAGGCGCTCCCAGATATTGGCTTTGCCGTCGAGGAAACGGATGACATGGCTTTTCCTGAGCCGCATCTTGTTGGCGAGCTGGTCGATGATTTCGTGGTGCACGACCGGTTTGCCGAGACGGGCCGACACGGCGGCAGCGACATCTTTGCCGAGCGAGCCCATTTCACGGGTCATGGCGATGAGCGGCATAGCTTCTCCCCAGAATTATGCAGCTGTAAACAGAAAGAATAGCACTATGCCTTATTTTATGCTGGCGCGCCGTTGCGGCGCTGCATCATGCCCGACGCCCGGCCGTACGTATGTAAAGAATGCTGCCGGCAAAGAAAATTACCGCCAGCACGGTTTCGGCGACCGTCAGGCGGGCCGACAGTCCGTGGTCGGACCAGGCGCGGACCACGCCTTCGGCAAAGTAGGCGAGGATCAGCATGGCCGCCCACTGGTAGGTGTAAATTTTCCCGCGCAGAATTCCGAACAGCGGCAGCAGCAGCGGCACCACCTTCAACGCCAGAGCCGAGCCGCCCGGCCGCAACGGCGCCAGCCACAACTCCCACGCCAGACCGAGAAAAATCAGCGCAATCAGGCTGGCTACGCAGCAGCAATAAATTGCGGCCGCCGCTTTCATTGGCTGCGCACCTGATGCGTCATGGCGGCCAGCGCCTGGCGTGCCGCCGCGGCGTCGGCGACCGTTTGCTCGAAATCGAAGCGCAGCAGCACGCCGTCGGCACGCGCATCGAAGCCGTCGCAGTCGATCCCGACCGCGGTGACATTGCGCGCTGTCATTTGCTTGAAATGCCGGCAGTAATCACGCAGGTTGTGCGCATGCTCGGCGTTCAAATGAGCGACGAGGTCCGCTTCGTGCTCGGCCAGCGAGTTCGGCGGCGGCGCGTAACTCGCGGCGGGGATCCAGTGGATCGCCCCGAAGCCGCCGATGAAGCGCAGCATCACCGGCGCGATGCGAAAAAATGAAAAATCGCCGAGCGCAATCAACCGTTCGGCGTCGGGGAAATAATCGACGTAACGCGCATGCAGCGCGTCGAGACCGTCGCCAACCCGTGCCGCATCGCCGATCAGGGTCAGGCGCGTCGCGGCCTGTATGTCGGCGGCGGGCTCATGCACGAGCAGGCTCACGCGCGGGTCGGCAGCGATGTTTTTGGTGTGTTCGGCGAGCCGGCTGACGAGTACCACTGGTTGCGCGGAATGATCGAGCACGAACGGCACCAGCGAGCCGAACGGGTAGCCGGCGATTTTTATCGAGATGGTCGCCAGCGCGCCGTGCCGGTGCGCACGCAGGTAACGGCGCGCCTCGGATCCTTCGTTCACTTGATCAATCGAAGCGCGGTTTCAGCGAGCCGCTTGCCGAGCGCGATACAGAGTTTCTTTTCTTCCTCGGTGATCGGGCGCTCGCTGGTGACGCCGGCGACGTGGCTTGCGCCGTAGGGCGTGCCGCCGCTGGCGGTCGAGATCAATCCGGGCTCGGTGTAAGGCAGACCGACGAGCACCATGCCGTGGTGCAGCAGCGGCAGCATCATCGAAATCAGCGTGGATTCCTGCCCGCCATGCATGCTGCTGGTCGAAGTGAAGACGGCCGCCGGCTTGCCGCTCAACGCGCCCTTCAACCACAGGCTTGAAGTCGAATCGAGAAAATACTTGAGTGGCGCCGCCATGTTGCCGAAACGCGTCGGCGAGCCGAGCGCGAGGCCGCTGCATTCCTCGAGATCTTTGAGCTCGGCATAGGGTGCGCCCGAAGCCGGCACGTCTTGCCCGACCGTTTCACACACGCTCGATACCCTGGGCACGGTGCGAATCCGCGCCATCGACCCCGGCGCTTGCTCGATGCCGCGCGCGATGAGCTGCGCCATCAGTTTAACGGCGCCGTAATGGCTGTAATAGAGGACCAGGATTTCTTGCATCGGGGACGCGCGTGACGGTTCGCGGGTATTATATAGCAGTGACTTAAGTCCTTCCGACGATGATGGCACTCAAGAGCGCCCCATTAACCGATTTGCTGCGCATCTTCAGCGCGCGCTTCAGCGAAGACCGCTGCATCCAGATCGCGAGCAGCCTGACGTTCACCACGCTGCTGTCGCTGGTGCCGATCGTCACCGTGGCGTTGACCGTGGTGTCCGCGTTCCCGGTGTTCGGACCGCTGACCGGCCATGTGCAGGGTTATATGCTGGAGAACATGGTGCCGAAGTCGATCGGCATGATCGCCGACTACGCCGATCAGTTTTCGGCCAACGCAGCGCGCCTGACGGCGGTCGGTGTCGTTTTTCTCGGCGTCACCGCGCTGCTGCTGATGTTCACGATAGAGCGCGCGTTCAACGACATCTGGCGCGTATCGTGGCGGCGTCCGCTGCTGCATCGCATCCTCATCTACTGGACGGTGCTCACCATCGGTCCGATATTCGTCGGCGGGAGCATGTCACTGACTTCCTACCTGCTCACTCTGTCGCTCGGCCTGGTGGACCAGGCGCCGGGCATCGGGCTGCTGGTGCTCAAATTCCTGCCGGTGCTGCTGACAACGTCGGCCTTCGCGCTGCTGTATTTCACCGTGCCGAATCGTATAGTGCTGAAACGCGACGCGCTGCTCGGCGGTGTCGCCGCCAGCATCGGCTTCGAAGCCATGAAACAGGGGTTCGGCCTGTATATCGCGTATTTCCCGACCTATAAGCTGGTTTACGGGGCGTTCGCGGCGGTGCCGATTTTTCTGCTGTGGATTTACCTGTCGTGGCTGATCATCGTCGGCGGCGCGGTGCTGGTTGCGATTTTGCCGGAATGGCGCGAGCGCGCCGGCCAGTCGCGGCCGGTGCCGGGAAGCGACTTTTTCGACGCGCTGCAGGTACTCAAGGCACTCTGGCGCGCGCACAAAACCGGCGAAGTGGTCTCGCTGTCGAAGCTGCATCCGCGGGTCAAGGTGAGGCTTGATCACCTCGAAAAGATTCTCGCCGCGCTGATGGTCGCGACGTGGGTGGCGCGCTCCGGCCCGGCCGGCTGGGTGCTGAGCCGCGATCCCGCGACGATCAAAGTGGAGGACGTTTACCGCCTGTTCGTATTTCACACCGAAGCACGCGCGCCGGCGCGCCACGCCGACCATGGGCTCGAAATACTCATGCATGACATTTCGGGGCGCGTCGCGGACAGCATGCAAATTTCGCTCGAGCAGCTCTTCGGTCAGTCGGAGCAGGAAGCCACGACCGATGTTGCGGTGGCGCGCATCAAGGCGGTGTAACAAGCGCGGCGATGCTCAGCCGCCGCTGGAGGCGCGTCGGGGTTCGTTTACTTTGCGTGGTTGGTATTTCCAATTGTTGATCCACGCGCGCACTACCATGTTCGGATAATCGGCCTGACCGACGCTGCCGTTGTAGCGGCCCAGCGCCCGGAACAGATCGCCTTTCTCGATTTCGAGATAATGTTTCAGGACGACGCAGCCGTAGCGCAAGTTGGTGCGCAGGTGAAACAGGTTGTGCCCGGGCTGCCCGATCTGCTTGACCCAGAACGGCATCACCTGCATGTAGCCGCGCGCGCCGGCGCTGGAAACCGCGTATTTGCGGAAGTTACTTTCGATCTGGATCAGGCCCAGCACGAGCTGCGGGTCGAGCCCGGCGCGCGTCGCCTCGTAATGTACCGTCACCAGGAATTCCTCGCGTGCGCGCCGGTCGGGCATGCGGCGATCGAGCTTCTTCGACATTGCATCGAGCCACGCGCGCGCCTCCTCCACCGTGTCGAACGCGAGAAACGGCGTTGCTTGATCGCTGATCGTCGATTGCATCTGGCTTTGCACGCTCGCGGCCAGCGGCTCGTATTTCTGTGCGCCTGCCCAGGCGAGCAAAGGCGCGAGTGCGAGCGCGGCGACGGCGATCAGCCTGCGCATACGCGGGATGTGACCGCGGCGACCGCTTCCGCGAGCGCGAGCGGCTGCGCGGCCTTGTCGCGCCGGCCCTGATATTCGATCTGGCCCTGCTTCAAGCCCCGCTCGCCGACCACAACGCGGTGCGGGATGCCGATAAGCTCCATGTCGGCGAACATCACGCCAGGCCGCTCGTCGCGGTCGTCGAGCAGCACCTCGATGCCGGCAGCCGACAGATCCGCGTATAGTTTCTCCGTCGTCTCGCGCACCGCCGCGCTCTTGCCCATGCCAATCGGCACGATCGCCAGCGCGAACGGCGCTATTGGCAGCGGCCAGATGATGCCGCGCTCGTCATTGTTCTGCTCGATCGCGGCGGCGACGATGCGCGACACGCCGATGCCGTAGCAGCCCATCTCCATTACCCGCGACTGGCCTGCTTCGTCGAGGAAGGCCGCCTTCATCGCCTCCGAATACTTGGTGCCGAGCTGGAACACATGCCCGACTTCAACGCCGCGGCAGATTTCGAGCACGCCCTTGCCATCGGGACTTGGATCGCCAGCGACGGCGTTGCGAAAGTCGGCAGACTCGGCCGGTTCCGCCAAATCGCGTCCCCAGTTCACGCCCGTCAAGTGGTAGCCGTCGGCGTTGGCGCCGCATACGAAGTCGCTCATGGCGGCTACCGTCCGATCCGCGTAAATGGGAATGGCTCGAACGCTTACGGGGCCGATGTATCCGGGGCGGCATCCCAGCGTCGATTCAATTTCGTCCCCGCGCGCAAGCCGGAATTGGCCGATGAGCTTGCGGGTTTTGACCTCGTTTAGCGCATGGTCGCCACGCAGAAGAATCAGCACAAAACGGCCCATTGCTCCTCGGGAAACCTCCTCGCAAACCACCGCGATTGCCTTGACGGTTTTTGGCAAAGGGATCCGCAGCAGCCCCGCAACTTCTTCGCAGGTCGTTTTACCCGGTGTCGCCACCTTGCTCATGGGCTGCGTCGGCGCGGCGCGGGGAGTCGCCGGTGCCGCCGCCTCCGCGAGCTCGATATTGGCGGCGTAATCCGAGTGCGGGCAGTACGCGATCGCGTCCTCGCCCGCATCGGCAAGCACGTGGAACTCATGCGAGCCGGTGCCGCCGATCGCGCCGGGATCGGCGGCGACCGCGCGGAACTTGAGACCGAGGCGCGCGAAAATGCGCGCGTAAGCGTCGTACATGTCTTGATAAGTCTTGCTCAGGCTTGCCTTGTCGGCATGAAACGAATACGCGTCCTTCATCACGAATTCGCGCGCGCGCATCACGCCGAAGCGCGGCCGGATCTCATCGCGGAACTTGGTCTGGATCTGGTAGAAATTGAGCGGCAACTGGCGGTAGCTCTTGATATCGCGGCGTACGATGTCAGTGATCACTTCCTCATGGGTCGGGCCGAAGCAGAAATCGCGCTCGTGACGGTCCTTGATCTTGAGCATCTGCGGGCCGAATTGATCCCAGCGCCCGGTCTCCTGCCACAATTCGGCCGGCTGCACCGCCGGCATCAGGAGCTCGATTGCGCCGCTTGCGTTCATTTCCTCGCGCACGATATTTTCCACCTTGCGGAGCACCCGTAGCCCAAGCGGCATCCAGGTATAGAGCCCGCTGCCCAGGCGTCGGATCAGGCCGGCGCGCAGCATCAGCTTATGGCTCACGACCTCGGCTTCGGCTGGCGCTTCCTTGAGCGTCGATAAAAAGTATTGCGAAACGCGCATGACTACCCGAAATCGGCAAAAGTCCTTATTCTACCGAACCATCGCGGTTTTCCGAAAAATCTCTCACGCATGAAATTCTTCCAGAGCTGGCGCATCCGCAAACCCGAGGATGACAACGAATCGGTCTACATCAGCGAGAAATTCGGCGTGCGCACGCTGCATATCGGCAGCGACACGGTGCAAAGCTCGATGCGTCTGGCGCGGCCGAACGATCTCGAAATTTCGTATACGCGCAGCATGATGGCGTTCCTGCTGTTTAATCCCGACCCGCGTAAGGTGCTGCTGGTGGGCCTTGGCGGCGGTTCGCTCGCCAAGTTCATCTATCACCAACTGCCGCGGACGCGCACAGTGGCGGTCGAGGTGAATCCGCGCGTGGTTGCGGTGGCGCGCCAGTTTTTCCACGTGCCGCAGGACGATGAGCGGCTGACGGTGGTGATCGTCG
>Ga0209415_10015914_pt1 | contig 12146 bp, 9 predicted proteins | sample PeaSoiSIISIP2007_FD_187696 | JGI IMG/M metagenome (GOLD analysis project Ga0209415, IMG submission 187696) | Peat soil microbial communities from Weissenstadt, Germany - SII-SIP-2007 (SPAdes) (version 2) | ecosystem: Environmental > Terrestrial > Soil > Wetlands > Peat | place: Germany... | reverse complement strand
GGCGACGTTACCGAAAAAGTTGCCGACGAAATGTTCAAGGCCCTCGAAGGCCAGGACCGCGAAGGCATCATCAACCCTGTTTACATCATGGCCGACTCCGGCGCCCGCGGTTCCAAGCAGCAGATCCGCCAGCTTTCCGGCATGCGCGGTCTCATGGCCAAGCCCTCCGGGGAAGTCATCGAAACCCCCATCACTTCCAATTTCCGCGAAGGCCTCACCGTGTTGCAGTACTTCATCTCCACCCACGGCGCTCGTAAGGGCCTTGCCGATACGGCGCTCAAGACCGCCGACTCTGGCTATTTGACCCGCCGCCTCGTCGACGTTGCGCAGGATGTCATCATCAACGAGCGCGACTGCGGCACCAGTGACGGCATCTACGTCGAGCCCATCATCGAAGCTGGTGTCGAAGTCGAGCCGCTGCGCGACCGCGTCGTTGGCCGCGTCTCCCTCGAAAAGATCAAGGACTTCGAAGCCAGCGTCATCGTCGATGTCAATCAGGAAATCACCGAGGAACTCGCCAACGCCATCCAAGCTGCCGGCATCGAGCGCGTACGCATCCGTTCCGTGCTGACCTGCGAATCCCGCCGCGGTGTCTGTGCCCTTTGCTACGGGCGCAACCTGGCCACCGGCCGCATGGTTGAACTCGGCGAAGCCGTCGGCGTCATCGCCGCTCAGTCCATTGGAGAGCCCGGTACGCAGCTCACCATGCGCACCTTCCACATCGGCGGTGCGGCCACCCGCGTCAGCGAGCGCTCCACTCTCGAAGCCAAAAACAACGGCGTTGTTCGCTTCGTCGAACTGCGCCACGTTCAAGGCCGCGGGGGCACTCTCATCGCCATGAACCGTTCCGGCTTGATTGCCATCGTGGATGAAAAGGGCCGCGAAAAGGAGCGCTACCACGTCGTATACGGCGCGCGCCTTCGCGTTGCCGATGGCGACTCCGTCACCCACGGCCAGATCCTCGCCGAATGGGATCCCTTCACCTTCTCGATCCTCACTGAAACCGCAGGCTCCGTGAAGTTCGACGATCTTCGCCCCGGCCTCACCATCGAAGAGCAGGTGGACGAAGTTACCGGCCTCTCGCAGCTCGTTGTTACTCTGCCCCCGGGCGATGAAAAGCATCAGCCTGCCATTTTGATCCGCGATTCTTCCGGCAAGGTCCGCAAGAAGTACCTCATGCCGTCCCGCGCCCACTTGATGGTCCAGGATGGCGATGAAGTTCAGGCTGGCGACGTTCTCGCGAAGATCCCGCGTGAGACCACCAAGACCAAGGACATCACCGGTGGTCTGCCCCGCGTCGTGGAACTCTTTGAGACCCGCAAGCCCAAGGACCCCGCCGTCATAAGCGAAATAGACGGCACCGTTCGCTACGGCGAAATCAGCAAGGGCATGCGCAAGATCTACGTCGAAAGCGTAGACGGCAAAACTACCAAGGAATACGCCATCCCCCGCGGTGTCCACATCAATGTGCAGGAAGGCGAACACGTCCGCGCCGGTGAGGCCCTCATCGACGGTCCGCTCAATCTCCACGACCTGCTCGCGGTTCTCGGCGAAAAGTACACCCAGGCTTACCTCGTCAACGCCATTCAGGAGGTCTACCGCCTTCAGGGTGTCAACATCAACGACAAGCACATCGAAACCATTTCCCGGCAGATGATGCGCTGGGTCAAGGTTGAAGACGTCGGCGACACCACCTTCCTCCTCGAGGAACAGGTGGATAAGTTCCGCTTCCGTGAGGAGAACGACCGCGTGATCGCCCAGGGTGGCCGCCCCGCAACCGGACGACCCTTGCTCCTTGGCATCACCAAGGCTTCGCTCTCGACGGACTCCTTCATCTCGGCCGCCAGCTTCCAGGAGACCACTCGCGTCCTCACGGAAGCCGCCGTGGCCGGCAAGGTCGACTATCTTCGCGGCCTCAAGGAAAACGTCATCATGGGCCGGCTCATTCCTGCCGGTACGGGCCTCGAACACTACCGTAGCATCCAGCTGCTTACCGAAATGCCTGCTCCTGCGCCCGTCGAAGATCTTCCCGAAGCGGCCGAATTTGCCGCTGCGGACGAAGCCGCTGGCCTCGACTTCCTGGGCGGCACCAAGGAAGCTGATGCCGAAGCCGACGCCGCCACCGAGGGACAGGACTGATCGGACCCCGGCGAGTTTTCGCTGCGCACTTCCAAACTCACCAACGGCGCTGCGGTCTCACCCGCGGCGCCGTTTTTTTGTCGCACCATAATCGCAGCTTCCGCCGCCTCCTTTTACCAGTTGATTGCCGTCCTTCGGTACAGGTAAGCATCAGGTACCACTCCGCTCCTATCTCCTTGCCGCGCTTCTACCCCCTTCTTAAGATGGTGACAGATGTGTCACGACGCTATGCTGATCCCTCGCGGTTTATAAACACCCATGTCCGCCCCTTTGAGTCCTGGCGAAGAGCCGAAGGCCTCTCCGGAGAGAGAACCCCGTAACCCCGCAGGAGAGCGTTTGGAAGCCTTTGAGAAGCGCCAAACTGAACTTTGGCGCCTCACTTTTCTGCTCCTCCTGGTCGTCACCGTCGTTTTTGCCTGGCTTTCCTGGGGCACCCTTCGGACGCAGAAATCCCATCTCGAAGCATTGGCCTACACGGTTGGGTTGGTGGTGTTGGTCGTGCTCTTCGTCGCCTACATTTGGAAGAAAACTCAGGAAATCGCTGAGCTAAAAGGGCTCGTCCGCGGCCTCGACCAGAAAGACTCCGGCCTCCCCAGCGACCGCCAGATGCAACAGCTCTTCGAGATGATTTCCAAGTCCCAGCAGGGTTTCCGCGATCTCATCGATTCCTTTGACGACCTTCTCCTTGCCCTTAGTCTCGATGGCGAAATTCGCGCCGTCAACCGCAGCTTCTCTGATCTCGTCGGCCGGCCTTTCCAGGAAATCATTGGCTGCCACATCATGGAGTTTCTCGAGGACGTCAACGAAACTCCACCGGAGTCCATCGCCCTGCTAATGTCGCGTTTTCTCGAACGCCGCCACTGGACAGGGGTTGTTCAGGTTCGCGCCAAACGCAGCAACGCCACCTATTTCTTCGATTGCGTTGCCCATGCCATGCTCCGCGACGGCAAGGTCCACGGTCTCACCATTCTCGCCCGCGACATCACCGCCATCCGCCGCAGCGAGGCCCGCTTCACGGAGCTCTTTGAATCCCTGCAGGAGGGCATTTACATCGTTACCCCGGAGGATCAGATTCTTGAGGTCAATCCCGCCCTCGTCCGCATGTTGGGCTACGATTCCAAGGAAGCACTCCTCGGCAGGCACGTCAGCGACATCTTCGTTGACCAGCAGCAACGCACCGCCCTCGCACGCGAAATCCATCATCAGCCCTCTCCTCAAGGCCACGAGATCACACTGCGCCGTAAGGATGGCCAGCCTCTTCTCTGCTTGAACACTGCCACCGTCGTCCGCGATACCACCGGCCGGGTCGTTCGCTATCAGGGCGCCGTTGTTGACATTACCGAGCGTCGCGCCATCGAGAAACGCCTTCACAAGGAGCAGGAATTCGCTCGCCGTCTCGTTGATAGTTTCCCTGACTTGATCTTCGTGGTGGATGCCAACAGGCGCTATACCTTCGCCAGCCCCAGGGTCGAGGAAGTCCTCGGTTATAAAGACACGGAAACCGTCGGCATTGCCTTCGGCGAGCGCACCCATCGCGACGAACGCGCCGCGCTTCTTGCTGTCTTGGATGACCTTCTCGCCGGCCGCCGCAGCTTTGCTTCCGTCGAGGTCCAGGTACGCCACAAAGAGGGCGAGTGGCGCCGCCTTCGCTGTCACTTCAGCCCGCTCTTCGATGAACACGGCAAGATCGAAGGCGTGGTCATCTCCGGCCGTGACGTTACCGAACTCAAGCGTCTCGAAGAACAGCTCATCCAGGCCGAAAAACTCGCCGCCATGGGCCAGATGCTCGCCGGTGTCGCCCACGAGCTGAATAATCCTCTCACCGCCATTCTCGGCGTCAGCGAATTGCTGCGCGATCGCCAGGGCGTAGACGAAGGCACCAAGCGCCAGCTCGAAATGACTCACCGTCAGGCCCGCCGCGCCGCCCGCATCGTGCAGAACCTCCTGGAATTCTCGCGCCCCGCCTCCCCGCAGAAAAAAGTGCTCGACCTCAACAACCTCATTGACCGCACCCTCCAGTTGCACGAGCATTCCCTTCGTCGCAACAGCGTCGAAGTCGACTTCCGTCCCTTCCCCGGTCTTCCGCCTATCACCGGCGACGCCAACCAGCTCATTCAGGTCTTCCTCAATCTCGTCAGCAATGCCGAACAGGCCATTCGTGAGGTTCGCCAGTCGGGCCGCATTCAGATTCGCCTGGGCCAATCCCTGAATCGCGTCTTTGCCACCGTTCAGGATGACGGCGTTGGCATCAAGCCGGAAGCTCTCGCCAGACTCTTTGATCCTTTTTTCACCACCAAGCGTCCCGGCGGCGGCACCGGCCTTGGACTCAGCATCTGCATGTCCATCGTCCGCGAACATGGCGGCAACATTGAAGCCGAATCCCTGCCCGCGGGTGGCGCTGCCTTCACCGTCTCTCTGCCCCCTGCGGTCAAGGGAGCCGGTGCCCCTCGCGAACACGATTCGGGTTCCGGCACCGGCGAAATCAAGATCAAATCCCTTTCATTCCTGCGAGACCGTTCGATCCTCGTGCTCGATGACGAGGAGAGTATCCGCATGCTACTGTCAGAAGGCCTTGCCACCTACGGCCTCAGGGTCCAATGTGCTGCTACCGCCGAAGAGGCTCTCAGCCTTGTTCTCGGCAACAAGTTCGACGCCCTTCTTTGTGATTTGAAGCTCGCCGGTTCCGGCCCCAACGCCGATGGCTATGGCGTTGCCCAGCGTCTCAGGATCGCCGCTGGCCCCAACCGCCCTGAGGTCATCTTCATGTCTGGGGACGTCATTGGTGAAGACACCGCCCGCAGTGGCTTGCGCCCTGATCGCGCCCTGCAGAAGCCCTTCCGCATTTCGGATGTCTTGAGTGTTCTTATGGCCGTCATCAGCGGTCCCGAGGCGAAACCCGACAAGGCCTAGGGTGGGTTGTGCTATTTCTTCGTGCTGTCGGGACTCCCATCCACGCCAAAATCCCACACAAACAGATTTATTCCGTCCGGTAGTATTTCCGCCAGCACATACTCGCCCGGCGGCAGCGGCGCGCCTAGCGTGAACCGGTAAACCGTCGGCGCAATCTCCCAGCGCTGTACTGATATCTCATTCCGTTCCTCGCCCACTTGCCGCCCAAATAATGAGCTAATCGATTCCAGTCGCCGCTCGTTACGCGCTACCTTCACGCGAAGCAACTCGACCTCTGGGCCCGATTCCCCCGCGCGGCCGCTCCTTTCTACTCCGGCCACGTTCTCGGGGTCCTGGGGCGCTTCTCGCAAATAGAATTCCGGCCGCGTTGACTTCAAGCGCAGCCTGGCGCTCGCCCCGGCGATGATCAGGTACTTTTTCCCCGGCACGAGTTGCACCGGAGACAGAATCTGCTCGATCGTGCGCTTCTTGTCCGTCTTCGCCCCGGATACCACCTGATCCAGAATTCGCACGGACTTTCCCTCAACCACAAACATTCCTTCACCCGACGGCAAAAACGCGCCGTCCCCCACCGGCAGGCTGGCGTCAATGTCCGTTACATTGTCCATCCGCGCCGCCTCTTCCTGCTTGCGCACCTTCTCGACCATCGCGGACGACGTTTTCTCCGCCTCGCCTTCCGCCTTCGCCGTGGCTTCCCAATCCACCATGGATGCGGGTATCTCCTCCCAAGCCCCGCGCTCCAGGCTGTAGTACTTCACCCGTTCGCCGTCCCTCTGATACTCCCGGACAATCTGATCCGTCCCGTCCTTCAAGACAAGCTTCTTCCCGCGCGGCAGCCTGGCCGCCGATGCCTCGTTCTGTTCAGTTTTCGGTTCTTGGGATGAGCCCCACAACGAGTGGCCGGACGATGCAACTGCACCCAGCAGAAGCCCAGCGATAGAAAAGCACCATAAGCAGGCAGAATGGCGTGGCCCGGCCATCAGAAAACTCCGGTTGGCGCATGTCACGCCTCAAAGTCCAGCGCGCGCCACCTGAATTTCAGCATAGCGCGCCCTCCGCAGCCCGGCAAGCCGCCCAACCTGTTGTGCCGCGCTTCCTCACCATGTACCTCACCACGAACGTTTCTGCATCCAAAAAGCGACATCCTTCACTTTGGAGGTTCCATGTCCATTCGACCTGTGAAGCGCCTCATCCGCTCCAAGCCCACCCTGGAAGGCGCCGGCGTGCACCTCCGCCGTGCCTTCGGCTTTGGCAACACTTCCGATTTCGATCCATTTCTCCTTCTCGACGATTTCCGCAACGACGTTCCCGAGGATTACCTCGCCGGTTTCCCCTGGCACCCTCACCGTGGCATTGAGACCATCACCTATGTCTTAGCCGGCACCGTCGAACACGGCGACAGCATCGGCAACCGCGGTGCCATTTCCGCCGGCGATGTCCAATGGATGACCGCTGGCAGCGGCATCATCCACCAGGAAATGCCCAAGGGCGATGAAGCGGGCCGCATGCACGGCTTTCAGCTCTGGGCCAACCTCCCCTCTGCTCTTAAGATGACCCCGCCGCGCTATCAGGAAGTGAAAGCTCCGGATGTTGCTCAGGTCACCGACGACGATGGCACTCACGTTCGCATTATTTGCGGAAAATTCTGGGGCGCCACCGGCCCTATTGACGGTATCGCCGCCGACCCCATGTATCTTGATATCTCTGTCCCTCCCGGCCGCCGCAAAACTCTGCCCATCGAAACCACGCGTCACGCCTTCGCCTATGTTTTCGCCGGCTCCGGGAATTTCTGTAACGCCTCCGAACCTCTCGCCGTGCCTACGGAGCCCGTCTCCTGGGCCGACACGGCTCCCCCCTCTGCCGCCGAGAATCGCTCCCTGGTCCTCTTTGATCGTGGCGACGAGCTTATGATCCAGGCCGGCGATGATGGCATTCGCTTCCTGCTCGTTTCCGGCAAGCCTCTCGAAGAGCCCGTCGCTTGGTATGGCCCCATCGTGATGAACACTCAGGACGAGCTCCGCCAGGCCTTCCAGGAACTCGACCAGGGCAACTTCCTCAAACCCCATCCTTACAAGTAGTCCCGCGATTCGTTTGTGACCGCCTCTTCGTAGGGGTCCAGCACCGCTGGACTCCATCTCGGCAAAATGTAAGGTCCAATGGATCAAACCACGCCAATCGCCTCAATTCGGAATCGCTTCGTTGCCAGTATCCCGAGCACGATAAAGATCACCATCACCACCAGCTGCGTTACCAAAAAGGGCGGCTCAGACCCTGTCGGCGCCAGCTCTTTCAATGCCGGCACCTTCTGGAACAGTTGCGCGATCAGTACGAACACGTTCAGATACAACGCAATCACCGCGCTGATCACATAGATTTGCCGCCACGCCCCAGCCAGGTGCAACGTGTACAACGCTACGATTGCCAGGGCCAGCGCCACCAGCGAGAGCACGCCCAACACATGCGACGGCATTATCTTGTGGAATGGAAAGAAGAAGCCGGTCACGCTCGTCAACACCGTGCTCACCAGGAACACCGTCGTCCAACCACTCAAGCGTTTTCCTCCCATCATTCCGAACACCACCACCAATCCCGAAAGAATCCCTATCAAGCTCAAGACCACGTGCACGAAAGTAAGAGTCGTCATTCCCAGAATCATGATCTTCCCCCTCAGTCGTACCTTTACCCGGATGAACCCGAGGCCCGCGAAGATACACCGGCCCACCGACGCACGCAATTTCTTCTTTGTGGCTCGCGGAGTTAACCGCCGCCCCCGCACTCGGGTCTCACAGTCTTAGCTGCCGGGCGCACTCGTCACTCGGCTTCGTACTTTCCGGCGCATTTTCCGCTTTCCGATCTCAAAATACGGACACGCTTTTCCCTTTGGTTGAATTTCCTTGCCATTCTCTGCCTGGTCCTCCATGGTTTCACCGCCGGATTCACTCCCACTTGTGTTCATATCGCCCTGCTCCTCATGGTCGTCGTCCCGGCGTTCGCTCTCGGTCTGTTCTTCTCGCTCGTGAAAATCCTTTCGCGGGGCTCCTAGGTGAACACGGCGCTCCATCACCTTTCGCTGCTCTCTAAAAGGTCGCCTCTGGGACGCACTCCGGCCTTCGCCGCGAAAATCACAGCTGCATCATCTTGTCCTTGTGAATGGATAAAATCCGGGAAGGGAAACTCGCTTAACCGAAGGGTACCGATCGCAACCCAGACTCAGCCGGAACTGGGGATAGCCCGGCGGATGCGTCGAAAGGAGCGATTTTCGAGCCCAACCCGCGGCCGCTTAGTGCGTGCAGCGCGGGAACAACGTCACCAAAACCATCAAATCCGAAAGCGTGAATAACCACTGGTCCGCGCGGGCGCCTGCTGCTTCCGCCGCCCTCGCAATGAATCCCAGATGCCGGCTCCGCGCGAAATTGTGCAGGTGCTCCGCACAAATCCCCGTCAGGCTGGCAACCTCCGCCTCCGTAAAAATCTTCTGACTTGACTTGACCTTAACCAAGACTTGCCTCTCAATTTCTCCGTCGCTCTCGTAACCTTTCACCTGGTCAGATGCTTCAACGAGATTACGAGTTGCTAATTTCTCCTGCAATAGTAGTTCCGTTTCACTGACCCAGAACGGATTCTCTAGTACTTTTCTCTATCTGTGGGCAAAACCCTGCCTTTTCCTCGTTTTTCCATTCCCCAAACGAGCTCACCAGCCCGCATAAAACGGCCCGGGCCAGTACGCAAAAACGTACTATTTCTGGGTATTCTCTACAGCTTTCGGAAGGTGCGCTGCTATTTCCTTTATTTGCTTGGTGTGCCGCAGCTCATGCGAGGCAATCATTTCAAACCATTCATACACGTTCAGCATTCCTAGGAAGGCATGCTTCCATCGGTACGCGCTCAAATCCCGCCGCTGCGTTTCTTCCAGGAAAGACAGCGTCCGCTCACGCGCGGCTCGCAACTCCGCCAGCATCTCTTCCTTTTGGCCCAGAAGCCCAGGATCCAGAGGTATCGGCGTCTTCCGTCGGATCAGCCGCGATTCCACCAGCCAGAGAGGTAAGTGAAACCGTTTTCGAAATGGAACCTCTTTTGGAGTTTTCTGGGTAATGCGATCCGCGCCGCCCACCACGGCGCGCTCTACCATTACCAGATGGGCCACAAGCTCCGCAGCGGACCACTCCTCGGCCCTTGGTTTGTGACTCCATTGTTCGGGAGGAATCGTGTCGGCGGCGCGAAAAAAGGTTGTTTGCGCTCGCGCAAGCTTCTCCACGATGGGCTGAATCGAAGGCACTCCCACTCTCAGTCAAGAACTCTCTAAAGCGCAACCCCACCCGCCTGCTCAAAGGCATGGGCCAGTTGCAGCACTCTGGCCTCTCCAAATGCCGGCCCGAACACTTGCAGTCCCACCGGCAGCTTGCCACCGATCCTTCCGCACGGCACGCTGATTCCCGGCAGCCCCGCGAGCGATCCAGTAACCGTATATATATCAGCAAGATACATCTGCAGGGGGTCGTTCACACGTTCCCCTAGCTTAAACGCAGGAACCGGCGACGTCGGGGTCACAATCACATCCACCTTCTGGAACGCCTCGCGGAAATCCTGCGCGATCAGCGCGCGCACCTTCTGCCCTTTCAGGTAATACGCGTCGTAGTAGCCCGCTGAAAGCACATACGTTCCCAGCACAATCCGGCGTTTCACTTCCGCGCCGAATCCCGCACCCCGCGTCTTGCGGTAGGTTGAAATCAGCGAATCGCCTTCCACGCGCGGGCCAAAACGCACGCCGTCATAACGCGCCAGGTTGGAACTCGCTTCTGCCGTTGCAATGATGTAGTACGTTGCAATCGCGTAGTCCGTGTGCGGCAGGTGGATATCCATCAACTCGCAACCTAGCTTCCGCAGCAGCGCAATCCCCGCTTCCACCTTCTCCCGAACTCCGGCATCCATCCCTGCACCAAAGTACTCTTTTGGGATACCGATTTTCATTTTTTTGACGGGGTTCGCCAGACCTGCCACGTAATCTTCCACCGGCGCCGTCGTGGACGTGGAATCGTTCGGGTCGCGCCCCGCAATGATTCTCAACACCTGTGCCACATCGGCCACGTTGTGCGCGAATGGACCAATGCGATCGAGCGACGATGCAAACGCAATCAATCCATACCGCGATACCCGCCCATAGCTCCCCATCATCGCCGGCAATCCGCACAATGCTCCCGGTTGCCGGATCGATCCGCCCGTGTCAGTACCCAGCGCCGCCACCGCCAGGTCCGCCGCCACTGCCGCCGCCGAGCCTCCACTCGACCCGCCCGGCACGCGGTCCAGCGCCACGGGATTCTTCACCGGGCCATAGGCCGAGTTCTCCGTTGAGCTCCCCATCGCGAATTCATCGCAGTTCGTCTTGCCCAGGATCACCGCGCCCGCGGCCTCCAGCCGGACCACGGCCGTCGCGTCGTATGGTGGGATGTAGTTGTCCAGGATCTTGGAGCCGCAGGTGGTGCGCAGGCCGCGCGTGCTGATCGTATCCTTAATAGCGAGCGGCACGCCCGCCAGCGGCGGCAGCGGCTTGCCCGCCGCCACCATCGCGTCCACGCGGTCCGCTTGCGCGTAGGCCCGTTTTTCGCACAGCGTCAGAAACGCATTAATCTCCGGATTGCGCCCCGCGATCCGCTTGTAATACTCCGCGGCAATCTCCCGCGCCGAGGCCTTCTTCGCCGCGATCGCTTCCCTTACCTCACCAATCGTCCTCATCGTCCCCACCGATCACCCATCCCAAACTCGTCATCCCGTCTCAGGCTTGTCATCCCACCCAAATTTGTCATCCCATCCCAAACCTGTCATCCCCACCCAAACCTGTCATCCCCACCCAAACCTGTCATCCCGAGCGGAGCGAGGGATCTGCTTTTCTCTTCGCCACTCGCTACTCATCACTCGCCACTATCTCTCAATCACCTTCGGCACGCGGAAATACGGCGGCTCTGCATCGGGCGCATGCTCCAAGACGTCGTCTGCCACCGCGCAGGGCACCACCAGGTCCTCACGCAAGGTCGCGTCGGCCGTCTGGTCGTCCGCCAACACCTGTGCCATCGGCTCGACCTTGCTGGTGTCCAGTTCGTTCAGCTTCCCGATGTACTCCAGAATTTCGTCAATCTGCGCGCGGTACGTCTCCAGCTCCGCCTCGCCCAAATCCAGGTAGGCCAGATCCGCCACCCGCAACACATCTTCCCGTGAAATCTTCACTTGTTTGCCACCTCTACTGTCTTACGAGGATATTTCGTGCTCACATAGTTGTCCACGAGCTTCTGAAACGCCACGGCCAATTCGTCGTAGGTGCCTTCCAGTGTCACGTCCTTCTGCCCATCAATATATACCGGGCAGCGCGGCGCCTCACCGGTCCCGGGCAGGCTGATGCCGATATTCGCGGCCTTCGATTCACCGGGGCCGTTCACGATGCAGCCCATCACCGCCAGCGTCATCGTCTCCACGCCCTCATATTGCGTCCTCCACACCGGCATCATGTCGCGGATATACCCCTGAACGCTTTCCGCCAATTCCTGAAACGTTGTGCTGGTGGTGCGCCCGCAACCCGGACAAGCCGTCACGCTGGGCGCAAACGACCGCATCCCCAGAGCCTGCAGAAGTTCGCAGCACGCGTACACTTCCTCGCGGCGATCGCCCCCCGGCCGCGGTGTCAGTGAAATGCGAATCGTATCCCCGATCCCTTCGTACAACAGCACGCCCAACGACGCCGACGACCACACCAAGCCCTTCATGCCCATGCCTGCTTCCGTCAACCCCAGGTGCAGCGGCTGCTGCGTCTTCGCGGAGAGGTCGCGGTACACGGTAATCAGGTCGCGCGGCCGCGAAGTCTTGCAGGAAATGATGATCTGGTCGTTGCGCAAGCCGCTTTCCAGCGCCAGTTCCGTGGACTCCAGCGCGGAAAGCACCATGCAATCGTTGATGATCTCTTCGCTCTCCTTGCCCAGGTTCTGGTCCGTGTTTTCCTGCATCTTGCGCATCACCAGCTCCTGGTTCAGGGAGCCGCCATTCACGCCGATGCGCACGGGCTTGCCGTGGTCCACCGCCACCTTGCAGATGGTGGCAAACTGCTCGTCGCG
>Ga0209415_10015912_pt1 | contig 12146 bp, 9 predicted proteins | sample PeaSoiSIISIP2007_FD_187696 | JGI IMG/M metagenome (GOLD analysis project Ga0209415, IMG submission 187696) | Peat soil microbial communities from Weissenstadt, Germany - SII-SIP-2007 (SPAdes) (version 2) | ecosystem: Environmental > Terrestrial > Soil > Wetlands > Peat | place: Germany... | reverse complement strand
GGCATTCTGGTCGGCGCCCGCTCGATCGTCGCGATGTTTCTGTCGATCCATATCGGCGTGCTTATGGACCGTTTCGGCACGCGTAAGGTCACGCTGTTCTTTGTCTGGACCGGTATGGTTCTGGCGCCGCTGTTTCCACTGGTGCCGTGGTTCTGGGGCCTGTTGCTGCTGCAGGTGGTCAACGGCGCCGCCGTGTCGTTCGCCTGGTCGGGAGCGCAAACGCTGATCGCGCAAGTGGCCGAGGGCGAAGCTCGATATCTCGGCCGGTTTACCTTCTTTGCCCGGCTCGGCTCGACGACGGCGCCGATCCTCGGCGGCGCGGTCTGGGATTTCGGCGGCGCGTGGCCGGCCTACCTCGTCGGCGCTGCATGGGGCGGCGTCTTGACCCTCGCCTTATTGTGCGCCCCCGAGGCCGAGTTCTTTGCCTCGCCCCACGACGGGAGCGCGGCCCGCGCCCGGTTCCGCGCCCGCGATGTATGGCCGCGCCTGTCCGACTACGCAAACTCCCTGATGCTGCTCGCCATCCCGGCGATCGCCGTGTCCTTGGCGATCATGGCGATGCGCAACACGACCTACAGCATCCAGACCTCAGTCTACGTCGTCTACCTCAACCGCGCGGGATTGGTCGGCACGACGATCGGCGTGCTGTTCGCCGCTGCCGAGATCGCCAGCGGGTTCGGCGCGTTGTTCGCCGGGCGCGCCATGAGCTTTGGCAACGCCCAGCGCACGATGCTGACCGGCACCGCGCTGTCGATCCTCTTGATTGCGCTGACGCCGCTACTTGGGGGCATCCTGGCGCTATTGCTGCTGTTCCAGGTAGTACGTGGTTGGCTCGAAGGCGTGATCCAGCCGATGGTGTTATCGGTCCAGGCGCGCGCCGCTGGTCGTCATCAGCAGGGCGCCGTCGTCGGGCTGCGCCAAACCGGTCAGCGGATCACCTCGATTGCGATCCCGCCGTTGATGGGCGCGATTGCCGACCGCTGCGGCGTCGGCGCAAGCTTCTTCATTCTCGGCGGCTTCCTGCTGCTGCTTTGCCTGCCTTTGGCCCTCATTATCCGCCGGGTCGGCCGGCGACGGCCGCTCGACGAATCGCTCGCCGGCGCGACCGATTGATCTTTCTAGAAGGGCCGGCGGTCGCGGGGGGCGTGCGGCTGTTCCAGCCCGTCCACGGGGATGTTGCGGCCGTTGATCCAATGGGCGCGCGGCGAGGCGGCGAACACGATGACATCGGCCACCTCCTCGGCGGTACCGAGGCGCCCCATCGGAAAGCCGTGGCGGACGTAGTCGGCGTAGTAGTCCGGGTTGCTGAGCCGGTAGCGGTCCCAACCATTGCCCCCGACCAGGATCGAGCCCGGCGAGACGGTATTGACGCGGATGCCGTATGGCACGAATTCGAGCGCCCAGCGCTCGGTCTCGAAAATGAGCGCCGCCTTCGCCGCGCCGTATTGCCCAGACATCGCCAATTGCGGGGACCATCCCGAGATCGAGGCGATATTGACGATCGCCGCGCCGGGGCGGCCCTGCATGTGCGGCAATGTGAGGCGCATCATCCGCACGGTCTGGATCAGATTGCGCTCCAGAGCGCCGCGCCAATCCTCGTCAATGCTGTCGGCGATGCGCGCGCCCCCACCCCCGCCACCGACATTGTTGACGAGGATGTCGATGCAGCCATAGGCGGCGACCGTGGCGCCGACCAGCACGGCAGCCTCTTCGGGCTTTGCGACATCAGCCGACTGGGCGACGACTTCCGCGCCGGCCGCGCGCAGCTCCTGTTCTGCTGCGGCCAGTTGCTCGGGCGAACGCGCCGAGAGCATCACTCGACAGCCCTCGGCGGCAAACGCCTTGGCGGTGGCGAGGCCGATGCCGCGGCTCGAACCGGTGACGAGCGCAATTTTGCCCGCAAGTTTGAGATCCATCCACCGGCTCTCCCCGTTATGCCGCTCCCCCGGCGTGACACTCTCAGCTACGGCCTTGTCTGGTCGCGGTAGAGGCTCAACGCCTGCATCACCGGCGCGTCGCTGAAGCTGAACAGGAAGGCCGGCCGGCCGCCCTCATTGACGTGCTCGTAGAACGTCCAGGTCGGCACCGTGAACACGTCCTTGTCGTCCCAGTCGAGCCGCCGGTCCCCGACCACCGAGTAGCCGGCGCCCTCGACCACGTGATAGTTCGTGCAGCACACCCGGCGACGCGCCGGCGTCTTCTCACCGGGGCGCAAGAGCTGCATATGGCAGGCGATCGTCGGCATCACCGGTCCGCCGGTCCGCCGGTTGGTGTATTCGAGGATGATCTCCTGGCCGGCGTTCGCGGCTGCCAGCCGCTGCAGGGCCTCCCTCATCTCCGACAGCGGATAGTGCCACTCCGAGGCATTGATCGGCGCATTCAGCTCCTGCCGCTCCTGGGGATACTCTTCGTAGAACCCGGCTTCGAGCATCCGCACCAGCGGGGTGTCGAGGCCATCCAGCCAAATCATCGGCGCATCGGTGTCGTTGGCGTGGTCGTGCCAACTCCAGTTCGGCGTCAGCACGAGATCGCCAGGCGACATCGGAACGCGCTCGCCGTTGACGACCGTATAGCCGCCGCGGCCCTCGATGATGAGGCGCAGCGCCGCGCCCGAATGGCGATGTGCGCGGGCGATCTCACCCGGCATCACGATCTGGATGTTGGCGACGAGGGTGTTGCTGGCGATCCCGGAGAGGTTGGGGTTGCTGAGGCGCAGCACCCGGCGCTCGGCCTGCGCGGTGCCGACGAGTTCCGCCGCCCGCATCGCCTGCGGGCGCAGATCCCGCCAGTGCCACAAATAAGGCACGGCCCGGCTCTCCGGCTCGACGGTAATGCCGCCACCGATCCAGGCCGGCGTCACATGCTGCGCGGCCAATTGCGAATAAAAATCCTCCAGTTCCTCGGGCGACGATTGGATGTCCGAAACTGCAAGCATGGGAGGTCCTCCCGTTTGGGGGCAGTTAGGCCTTGGCCACCGCGGCGCGTACCGCCGCCAGCCGTTCGAGCGAGCCCAGCACCTTCAGCTGGTCGTTGGTCAGATGGCGCACCGAGATTTCGGTGTAGCCGATTTCCGCAAAGCGTCGAAACTTTTCGGCAACCTCATCGACCGATCCGGCGATCAGCGCCTCCGCCGGCATCCCGCGATAGCCTCGGCCCAGCGCCTCTTGCAATACCGCCTGTGCTTCGGCCGATGTCTCACCGACATAGATGTCACGCCGCAAGACGATGGCGCCGGGCGCTTTGCTGTAATGGGCGCAGCGCTCGCGATAGAGATCGGCCTGCGCGCGCGCTTCCTCGCGAGTGAGCCCGGGGCTGGCGATCCAGCCATCCGCAAGGCGCGCTGCGCGGTCGGTGGCGGGTGGCGCGCTGGCACCGATCCATACGTCGACTGCCTCCGCCGGACGCAGCGCGAGGCTTGCGCCCGTCAGCCGGAAGCGGCGCGAGGAACTCACGGTTTCGCCGGCTAGGAGGCGCTGGATAATGTCGAGCGCTTCTTCGAAAGCCGAGGGGCGCGTCTTGAAGTTGGCGCCCATCGCGGCAAACCGATCGTCACCCCAGCCGAGCCCGCACTGCATGATGAAGGGGCCTTGCGCGATCGCCGCCAGCGTCCCCACTTGCTCGGCCACCAGCACCGGGTGCCACAGCGGCAGCAGGAACAGGCAGCCGGCCGGGGCATCGCCCCATTCCGCGAGCAGCCGCCCGAGCATTGGCGTATTCTGGTAATAGGCGGTGGGCGAGACGTGCTGGTCGCCGATGAACAAGGAATCGAGCCCGGCCCGGCGTGCCGCTGCGGCCCGCTCGATCATCCAGCGCGCTCCCTGACGCGGGTCCTTCACATCCCCGTAATTGCTGGTGAGCGAGATCCCTACCCTCATCGCCGCGTCCCTCATCGTCGCGCAGGGTCCGATCAGACCCGAACTCGCCCTTGAAGCCAAGGACGGATTGTCGGGCTGGCGGCCAAGAAGCCTGCGCGTTCTCGGAGGTTATGGTAGATCCCTAGGCGACCGGTGCCGTGGTGGCCTAGCCTAACCGAGACGCGAAGGAAGATGGGCTTGGTTACCGTATATCGAAACGGAGGACGCCATGAAGTTTCTCGACGATGGAATGATCAGCGGGCTGCAGCCGGCCGAGACAGCATCTTTCCCGTCTCCAGTGCCGACGCAAATCGTTTCGAGCGACGAATACCTGCCGGTTCCGCAAACCGCTCAGCAGAAAGAGGTTGAGGCGCGGCTCATCGAGATCAGTGACCGCCTCGCCAAGCACCAGGGACTATCGCGACGCCGGTTCTTCCAGACCGCCGCCGGAATGGCCGCCTCGTTCGTGGCGATGAACCAGGTTTTCGGCCGCTATTTCGGCGTCAGCGAGGCGGAAGCCGCGACCCCCGAACTCGCCGACCAGCTGGCCACGGCCAATGCCGGGCAGTTCATCTTCGACGGCCACACCCATTTCCTGCGCGATGACACGCGGCTGATCGGCTTCGTCAAGGGCCGCGAGGCGGTCGGCCAGTGGGGCTGGAACAAGGAGCTGTCGGGCAAGGAACAGACGCTCGACGACCTCAAATTCAACAACTACATCAAAGAACTCTATATGGACAGCGACACCAAGATGACGATCCTGTCCAACTCACCCTCGGTCGAGACGCAAGACTGGTTCCTCCCGCAGGATCAGGCATTCAAGACCCGCGCCGCCGTCAATGAGAAGGCCGGCACGCGCCGCATGCTGGCGCACTTCACGTTCACTCCGGGATGGGACGGCTGGCTCGACAAGGTGGACGAGGCGATCGAGAAGTACAAACCTGATTCGTGGAAGGGGTACTCGGTCGGCGACAATACCCACAAGGAGCTCGACGGCCACCCCTGGCACGCCGATGACGAGAAGCTGATGTACCCGTTCTACGAGAAGATCGCGAAGACCGGGATCAGGAACGTCTGCATCCACAAAGGCTTGTTCGCCCCGGCAATCGCCGAGAAATTCCCGCGCCTGTTGCCCTATGCCGATGTCAGCGACATCGGCAAGGCGGCGAAGGACTGGCCGCAGCTCAATTTCCTCGTCTACCACTCGGCCTATCGCTGGGTCGGCGCCAACCCGGCCGACGCGATGGCCGAATTCGACAAGACCGGCCGCTCCTCGTGGACCAGCGATCTCGCGGAAATCCCCGAGAAATACGGCGTCACCAACGTCTATGGCGATCTCGGACAGATTTTTGCGTGGACCGCGGTCGCCGAGCCGCGTCTGGCCGCGGCGCTGATGGGCATGCTCGTCAAGGGTCTCGGGCCCGATCACATCGTCTGGGGCACCGACGCGGTATGGACCGGCGCCCCACAATGGCAGATCGAGGGTCTGCGGCGGCTCGAAATCCCCGATGAGATGCAGAAGAAATACGGCTTCAAGCCTTTGGGCCCGGCCGACGGACAGCTCAAAACGGCGATCTTCGGCGGCAATTCCGCCAGGCTCTATGGGCTCGAGCGACAGCATGCAGAGCGGGTCAATCACGACCGCTTTGCCGCGATCAAAGCCGACTACCTCGCCAACGGCGGCGGCCGCAGCAATCTGCGCTACGGCTATGTCGCCCGGCCGGCGTAGCGGGACGACTTCGCGCTTCGGCCATCGCCGGCCGACGCGGCGGGAGCTGGTTGCGACGGCGCTGGCGGCGGGCGCAGCGATCCCGGCGCGTGCCGACGCGGGGCCGGCGAAGGTGTCGCAGCTTGCCGCGGCGTATCAGGGCACGCCCAAGGGCATGTTCAGTTGCGCCGTGTGCACATTCTTCATCCGGCCGCGCCGCTGCAAGGTGGTGAGCGGCGACATCAGCCCGACCGGCTGGTGCAAACTGTTCGACCTGCCCGACTGACGAGACAAGCGGCCGACCACCGTAGAGGCCGCTGACCGGGGGAATTCGCAACTTTATCGGGCGCGGGGCGATGACGCCGGAGATCCCATCAGGATCGTCCGCGCGGTTTCCAACCCGCTCGCCAGCGCCGCCTCGACTGTGCCCATGTCCGGCCCGGCATAGAGCGCTTCGCCGGAAAAGAAGATGGCGCCGCCATCGGGATTGCTCAGCACCGACTGCGCCTCGCGCGTTCGCGGCGTCGCGTAGGAATAGGCCCCGCGCGCGAACGGATCCTTACCCCAGTCGATCGCGCGCGACGCAACGAGTTTCCCCCTTATGGCGTCGACGGGCCGAGCGAAAATCTCGGCGAGCGAAATGAGGCCCATGTCGATCAGTTCAACTTCGGTGAGCGACGACACCCGGTCGGCCTTGGGCCCCGCGTACCAGCCGGTCAGCACTGGATATTCGGCCGGATGCTGCGTCCACCAGGTCGGAACCGTGGCGTCGGAAACCAGGAACGACAGGTCGGCAAAATCTCGCCCGACGTGATCGGCCCACCATCGTTCCGAAAACCGCAGCAGTATTTTGACGACGTTGCCGAAGCCGATGTCGGCGGCGGCGGCGGCCCGCTCGCGCGCCATCGACGGCAGCGCGATCTTGGACAACAGCGGGAGCGGTACCGCAAGGATCGCGGCGTCGGCCTCTAGTGTGGCGCCGTGATGACAACGGGCGGCGATCCGTCCGCCGCGCTCGTCGATGGCGATGACGGCGGCGCAGAGATGGAGCGTGGCGCCATGCAAGCGGCAATCGGACAGGAGGTGCTCGATCAGCGTGCCGTAGCCCCCCGCGACCCGGCCGTGCTCGCCATCGTCCCGAGCCATCCACTCGTCGCGGAGCGCGAGCGTGCTGAAGCGGTGCGGGTCGGCCGCGTCGTAGCCTTCGACGGTCCGCGTGATCGAGCGCCGCAACTCGTCGTATTGCGGTTCGGCAAACTGCGTCTCGAGGAATTCGGCGACGGGGAGATCGGCTTTCACCGCCTGCAAGGCCCGGTAAAACCGGTCCATATGAGGCACCGCATAGTCTGCCGGAGACAGCGCCCCCGCGCGGAGGCGCCAGCGCGTCCCGCCACGGGGCGATAGCGCAACCCGGGCCTCGCGCATCACGGCGCGGGTCACCGGCGCGGCGCCATGGACAAACTCGGCGCCGCCTTCCGCCTTGTATCCGAACTCTTCCTCGGGCAGCGGGTAGATGCGTCCACCGCACCGGCTGCGCGCCTCGAGTATGGTCACTCGGCCGCCGGCGCGCGCGAGTTCGCGGGCCGCCATCAGGCCCGCCGCCCCGGCGCCGACCACCACGAAATGCGTCGGATGCTGAGGGGGCATCTGGGTCAGGGGATCTGCGTACCCTCGGCGGCCACCGCCTTTTGCACGGCAGGACGCGCCAGCATGCGGGCACGGTGTCGCATGACGCCCGGCACTTTGCTGGTGTCGACCCCGTCGCCTTCGATCCAGGTGCCGATCGTGAAAAGATACGGGTCGCAGATCGTGTACCGCTCGCCCATGACCCACGGACCCCGCAAGAGCTTATTTTCGATCAGCGCGAAGCATTCGGTCACGGTCGCCGGCACCTTTCGCTTCATGGCTTCGATGGCGTCGGCGTCGTCCGCCCACCGTGCGCCCCGCCGGCCATGCGCGTGCGCGACATGCACGGTCGAGCACAGATAGCTGTTGAACTCCTGGACCTGGGCGAGGGCGAACGGATCGGCGAGCGGCGCGAGCCCGGCCTCGGGAAAACGCTGCGCCACAAAGCACAAGAGCGCAGGCGTTTCGGTCAGCGTCCCCGTTTCAGTCACCAGCGCCGGGACCCGGCCTTTCGGGTTGACCGCCAGGTATTCGGGGCTGCGCTGGCGCTGGGAGCCAAAATCGACCAGAACCGACTCATACGCCGCTCCTGCCTCCTCTAGCGCGATATGCGTCGCGAGCGCGCACGTACCGGGAGCGTAATAAAGCCTGAACATGGCGCTTGTCCTCCATGGGAGCGGTCCGCATTCCCCGGTCCACAATACCAGCTAATATCGAAACCGCGGAACCGATGGAGACGACGATGACCGACGACCCCGCCTGGGCGCTCTCTCAGCATGTTTGCTGGCAGAAACTCAATCTTTGGTTTTGACAACCTCTCGCTCGCCCGGCAAGGCACCGCCTTCGGCGAGCGCCACGAAGAGCGGCTTCAGGTGCCGTTCATAGGGCTGCCAGCGGCCGAGGCCGCTGGCGTTGACCGGCTGGCGAACCTGGGCGCGGCTGACCGTGCGCACTCGGCTGTCTTGTTCGTAAAAGCGCTCGCAGGCCGGATCGTAGGGAAGATCGAGGAATGCGAGCACCCGGCGCAGGGTGCCGGCGAAATCCTCGATCCAATCCTTCAGGTGAACGGTCAGGATCGGGTTCGGCAACGCGTCGCGCCAATGCGCCATCAGCCGCGCGTGCTCGGCGATGTACCAGCCGAGATCGGCGAGGTCGTGGGCATAGGGGTGGTAGCCGTAAAATCGGTAGGTGAAGATCGACAGGCCGATGTCGCGCGGGTCGCGTGCGCAATGGATGATCCGCGCCCCCGGCAGGATGAGCCCGGCCAGCCCGAGATAGGCGAAATTGCCCGGCATCTTGTCGACGATGCGCGCCGCCCCGGGAGCGAGCGCATGCAATTCGCCGAGATAGGCCGCGGCGGCGTGGTCGAGCGCCGCCTGGTCGAGGGCGGCAATCCGGGCCGCGGCGGCCGCGCTGTCGCCGCCACCAAGCGCGGTGAAGGTGCGGCCGAGCGCGACCCGCTCGCCGGCGCCGAACGCCTTCGGGTGAGCGGCGATGATTTGTTCTGCCAGGGTCGTGCCGGAGCGCGGCATGCCGACGACAAAGACCGGTGTGCTGTCGCTGTTTTGCGCGCGCGGCCCCGCACTGAAGCGCAAATGGTCGAACCGCGCGATCGTCGCGTCGTGGAAAGCGCGAGTCGCGGCGCGCGAAAACGGCTGCATCCGGCCGAGGAGGCGGTGGCCTTCGACCCAGTGCGGAAAGGCGCGGTCGGCGTCCCGCCGCTGCGACCAGAACCGCGCCAGGTCGAAATGCGCCATGATGCGGTGCTCGGGAACCAACGCGAGCGTCGCGCCGAGCGCGGCTTCCATGTCGCCGGCAAAAGCGCGAGCGCCGCCTTCGTCATCGTCGGCCAGCGCCAGCAAAACCCGCCGCCACAACAAGAGCGGCCGCAGACCGGCGGAAACCTCGCCCACACGAGCGAGCGCGTCGCGCGCCTCCTCGGCCCGGCCCTGGTGCAACAGCGCGAGAGTGCGCTGCAGCGCCCAATGCCGCGCCAGCCGCGGTTCGCCCGGCGCCGGCTGTTCATCGAGCAGGGCGAGCGCTTCGCCGGAGCGCTCTTCCTGCAACAGATCGACGGCGAGGTTGAGCCGCGCCTCGGCCGCCTCGGGATCGCGCGCGAGGAGACCCCGCAGCACCGCCTCGCCCTCCTCGACTTCGCCGGTCAGGCGCAGAAAAGCACCGAGGTTAGCAGCCGCGGCGCGGTGTCCTGGAGCCGCCGAGAGCGCCCGGCGCATCGCCGTCTTGGCCGCGTTGATGTCGCTCATGCGGTAGCGGGCAACGCCGAGATTGACCCAGGCCTCGGCAAAGCCGGGCGCCAGGCGCACAGCGGCGGTAAACGCCTCGGCCGCCGCGGCGAAGCGCTCGCAGGCGAGGAGCGCCAGCCCCAGCGTGTAGTGCGTCTGCGGCATGTTCGGCGCGCGCCGCCGCGCCCGCCGCGCCGCGTCGAGCGCCGCCCGTGCCTCTCCGAGTGCCAAGAGGGCCGAGGCGAGGTTCAGATAAGGCGCCGGGTCCTCCGCCAGCAGCGGCGCGCAGGCGCGGAACTGCGCGGCGGCTTCGGCATGCCGCCCGACCGCGTGCAGCCCGAGCCCGAAATGCAATTGCGCGAACGGATCCGCCGGCGCGAGCGCCAGCGCCCTGCCCAGGAGGTCCAAGGCCGCGTCCGGTTCGCCGAGCCTTAGCCGGCACAGACCGAGTAGGCGCAGCGCGCCGGCATGAGCGGGCATGTGCTCGCCGATCCGAGAAAAAATCGCCGCCGCCTCGCCATAGGCTCCGGCCCGGTAGCGTGCTTCGCCCAACGCGATCGCGTCATCGACGGGCGGCACGCGCGGCTCCTCTGGCGCGTTCCCGTCGTTGACCTCGCCTCCGCCCGACATCGGCTATGTCCCCGCCTCGCGGTAGATTGTCGACGCCGCAATTCTGACCGGTCTCGCGGTAATACCCTTCCGCTTTACCGCCCGTGGCGCAATGCCGGAACGATTCGGAGTAGCAGTATCGCCGCAAAGTTCCCAATCGCCCGGTCGGTAGCGCCAAGCACCATCGCGCCCGCCTCCGAGGTCATCCTGCCGCCGTCAAACGCAGCCGGCCACTGCGCGCCCGTCAACCGCTGTAACGCCACACCGATCCGCGGATGCCTGAGACGAACCCCAACAGACCGCAGACGAGACTGGTGCAACTTTCAGGCGCTACCCAGCCTTCTTTCGCCGACGCGGGGTCGCAACCGGTGGTGCCGGGACCGTAGCGGTCGCCGGTTCCTTGGTTTTCCGGCCGCCTTCCACCGGCAACAGCAGCGCGGCCTGGCGGCGGTCCGGCGTGGCTTTGGCGCGTTTCGGCTCGGCCTTCGACGGTTGCGGGCTCGCCGGCGCCGCCCCTTCCGCCAGGCTGCGCTTCAGCGCGTCCATCAGGTTGATAACCTTGGGCGGCTCATCGACGGTGCGCGGCGCCTGCGCCAATCCCTTGGTCTTGCTGTCGACGAGCGCTCGGAGCGCGTCCTGGTACCGGTCGTGAAAATTTGCCGGGTCGAACGTGGCGGATTTGCGCTCGATGATGGTCTCGGCAATGGCCACCATATCCGCGTCAACCTCGCCGTTCGCCTTCGGGTGAAACTCGGCCGGCCGGACCTCATCGGCACTGTGGAGCGTCGACATCAAGAGCCCTGAACCACGCGGTTCGACCAGCACCAGGCGCTCGCGGCTCGCCAACACAACTCGGCCAAGGCCGACCCGTCCGGCGCGCGTCATTGCTTCGCCAATCACCTGGAACGCCTCGTCTGCCAGTTCGCCGTCGGGATAGACGTAATAGGGCGCGTCGAGATACACAGGATCGACCTCATCGCGGGCGACGAACTGATTGAGATCGATGATCTTCGACGACTCGATCTGGAGTTCCTTCAGTTCGTCGTCGCTGATCGTCACGTATCGGCCGCGGTCGTATTCGTAGCCCTTGGCGATCTGATCGCGTTCGACCACTTCGCCAGTTTCCGAGTCGATCAATTGCTGCTTGAGCCGGTTGCCGGTCTCCGCATTGAGCTGATTGAGCCGGACCCGCTTGGCTTCGCTGGTCGCCGGTGTGAGGTACACCGGGCAACTGACCAGAGACAATCGCAGAAAACCGTTCCAGGTCGCACGAGGCATCAGGGTCTCCGACCGAATACCGCATCCAAACGACAAAGAAGCCACATCAATCGCGGCTGCGCAACGGGGGGCATCCCTACCTTGATTAAACGCTCGGGCCGGCGAAACCGCCGTCCTACCCCTTGTGTCGTGCCATCGCGACGATCAGATCCCTAGGTGGCGCCTCACCTTTGCATTGATCGATTGGCGACACTTGCCGATGTCGGCCCAGGGGTCGGAGGCGAGGCCGGCAAGGCGATTCGGAACGGTGAGGACCGTGAAATCGGCAGGTCGGGCGAGGTTCTCGACCTCTTCCCAGAATAACGGCGTCGATACCGTCGCGCCCGGACGGGCTCGCGGTGAATAGGCGCCGACGGCGGTCGCCCCGCGGCTATTGCGCAGGTAATCGACGTAGATGCGGGATTGCCGCGCCCGCTTGGCTCGGTTCGCCGTGAACTGTTCCGGCGACTGCTCGGTGAGGCGTTCCGCGACCCATCGGGTGAAGATCTTGACCGCGTCCCAGCCCAGCTTTGGCGATAGCGGCACGACGACATGCAGACCTTTGCCTCCCGTCGTCTTGACAAAACTTGCGAGCCCGATGCCGCTCAATGCCGCCCGCACCACGCTCGCTGCCTCACACACTCTGGGCCACGGCAGAGCTTCGTCCGGGTCGAGGTCGAAGGTGATCCGGTCGGGCCTATCGATAGTGTCGATGCCGGCGCCCCATGGGTGAATCTCGACGACGGCGATCTGCACGAGCGCAACAAGGCCGGGAAGGTCCTCGATCACCGGATAGAGGTCGGTGCCGATTTCGCCGGCGAGGGCGAGGCTTTTGATGGCGTCGGGAAC
>Ga0209415_10015910_pt1 | contig 12147 bp, 7 predicted proteins | sample PeaSoiSIISIP2007_FD_187696 | JGI IMG/M metagenome (GOLD analysis project Ga0209415, IMG submission 187696) | Peat soil microbial communities from Weissenstadt, Germany - SII-SIP-2007 (SPAdes) (version 2) | ecosystem: Environmental > Terrestrial > Soil > Wetlands > Peat | place: Germany... | reverse complement strand
CCCCCCCCCCCCCCGCGCCTCCCCTTCTCGCTTGCGCGCCCTTCCGCCGCGCTTCACCATCCGTGGCCCGCATGACCGCCCCCCCGAGCGACCCCTCCGTGGACGACCTTCCCTCGGCCCCGTCTCTCCGCTCGATGCCCGCGGCCCTCCACTCCGGGCCCGCGCCCCTCCACACCTCGCAAGCATCCCCCCTCTCGTCGGACACGTCCCTCCCCGCGAACGACGCGCCCCCGTCGTCCGGACGCGCAGTGTCCGCGTTCGCCGACGAGGAGCCCCCGCCGTCCGGCGTGTCCCTCGGCCGCGTGCACGCGGCGCTCCTCGAGTTCCTCGGGAGCAAGGCGGAGAAGAAGGGGCGCGACTACATCCGCCGCGTGATCATCCGCAAGCTCGGCAAGGACCTCGAGCCGGCCCTCATGGACGACCTCATCCAGCTCGCGCACGCCCGCGCGCTCGACGCCCGGACCCCGCCCCTCTTCGAGTGGGGCATCCCGAGCTGGGTGGGGCGCGTGACGAGGTGCGCGATCGCCGACTACTTCCGCAACGAGGAGGACGACGACGAGAACCTCGACCGCGACGCCGAGCCGTCCGACTGGCTCGACCGCCACGCCCCGCAGACGGACTGGGGGGCGCGCGAGCTCCTCATCTGCAAGTGGCTCGAGAAGCAGCTCGGCGACGACCCGGTCCGGCGTAGGACGTTCGCGCTCATGATGGAGCACAACGTCGTCGGTCGCTCGCTCGAGGATCTCGCCGTCGAGAACGACACGACGGTGACCGCGCTCGCGAACCGCATGCACAAGCTCCGCAAGGAGCTCGCGCCCCGCCTCGCCCTGATGGACCAGGAGAAGCCGCGCCGCGCGATCCTCCTGCTCCTCTTCCTCTTCGGCGCGGGCGTCCTCGCCGCGATTCTCTACTTCCTCCTCCGCGGACCGATCCCGATCGCGCCGACGGCGACGCCTGCGCTGCGACCCGCGCCGACGGCCACCGCGTCCGTCGTTCCGCCGACGTTCGACAACGCCCTCCCCACCCAGCCCTCGGCGTCGCCCGACGACAACGGCGGCAAGCCCCGGAGGCTCAACCCCTGAGCCGCGGTCGGGGTCGAGGTCGAGCCCCGACACCGGGCTACACTCCCGCTCCTTCATGCCCCCCGAGCGCTACGACACCATCGGCACCGGCTACCGCCGCGTGCGTCTCCCCGATCCCCGCATCGCGGCCCTCATCGAGGAGGCCCTCGGCGACGCCGTCAGCGTCGTCAACGTGGGGGCGGGCGCCGGCTCCTACGAGTCGCCGCATCGCAGGGTGGTCGGCGTCGAGCCCTCCGCCGAGATGATCCGCCAGCGCGCCCCCGACGCGGCGCCGTGCCTCGTGGGACGCAGCGAGGCGCTCCCCTTCGTCGACGGCGCCGTCGACGCCTGCACCGCGTTCTGGACCGTGCACCACTGGTCGGACCAGGCGGCGGGGCTGCGCGAGATGAGGCGCGTCGCGCGCCGGCGCGTGGTCCTCATGAACTACCTCCCCGGGGCCATCCCGCCCGAGGCCCGCTGGCTCAGCGGCGTCTACTTCCCGGGCATCGCGCGCGTCGACGAGACCATGTTCCCGTCACTCCCGGCCTGCGAGGCGTCGCTCGGCCCGTGCCGCGTCGTCCCCGTGCTCCTGCCGGCCGACTGCACCGACGGCTTCCTCGACGCGTACTGGGCACGCCCCGAGGCGTACCTCGAGGAGCGCGTGCGCGCCGGCATCTCGGGCTTCCGTCTGATGCCGGAGGGGGATCGCACCTCGGGACTGGAGAGGCTGGCGCGCGATCTCGAGAGCGGAGCGTGGGACGCGCGGTTCGGGCACCTGCGCCGGGAGACGTCGTTCGACGCGGGGGTGAGGCTGGTGATCGCAGAGCGGGGGTAGAGCACAATTCCGGCGGCCTCTACCACCGAATCGATATGCTGGCCGCCTTCCCGGAGGGGGCCCCATGAGCCAGCGTGCCTCGGTCATCGCCATCGTCGTCGTCGTCGGTTCGGTCATCGCCTGCGGGTCGGACCCCGCGCCGGCCCCCGCGTCCCCGTCCACGAACGCCGCGGGCGCCGTGGGCGCCCAGGCAACGACCCCCGCGGTCGCTGCGACGGCGCCGACCACCGCGCCCGCCGCGACGCAGTCCCCCGCTCCGGCTGCCGACCCGTCGAAGACGGACATCGTCGCCTGCCTCGGGAACCTCAACACGAAGGCGACCGACGCGTGCAAGAGCTGTATGGCCACGAGCTGCATCGAGCCGATCAAGACGCTCGCGGCGGCGTGTCCGGACTTCGGCAAGTGCATCTGCGACGGCAGCAAGACCATGATGGACTGCGCGCAGAGCATGATGGCCCCGGCGTGCATGCAGCCGGGGATGGCGGTCGGCGCGTGCTCGCGCCAGAGCTGCGCGGCGCAGTGTCCTTCCCATGCGGCGACTCCGGCCACGGCGACGGCGCCGGGCGCGGCTCCAGGGGCAACGGGTGGCGACGCGTGCGCGGACCTCACCGCGTGCTGTGCGCAGGTTCCCGGCGGCGCGCCGCCGAGCTGCGCGAAGCTCGTGGCGACGAAGAACGCCCAGGCATGCGGCTCGCTGCTCACGGCGTTCAAGAACATGAACAAGTGCCACTGAGGTCCGCGCGGGCGGAGCGTCTCAACGGCGCACTCGCCGCGGAGCGTCATCCGACACGCCCTCCTCGCTCCCCCGATGGAGCTACGGTTGGCTCCCCTACACCGTCGCCATGCCCCTCCCCTCCGCGTTCCATCCGGCCGTCCGCTCGTGGTTCGAGCGCACGTTCGACGCGCCGACGCAGGCGCAGGAGCGAGGGTGGACGGAGATCCTCGCGGGTCGCGACACGCTCATTGCCGCGCCCACGGGCTCGGGCAAGACGCTCGCGGCGTTCCTCGCGGCGCTCGACGCGCTCGTCCACCGCGCCGACGCGGGCGAGCTCGGCGACGGGATCGACGTCGTCTACGTCTCCCCGCTCAAGGCGCTGAGCAGCGACGTCGAGAAGAACCTCGCCGCCCCGCTCGCCGGCATCCGCGAGGCCGCCCTCGCCCTCGGCCTCCCTGCGCCCGCGATCCGCACCGCCCTTCGCACGGGGGACACCACCGCCGCCGCGCGCGCCGCCATCGTCCGCAAGGCGCCGCACGTCCTCATCACGACGCCCGAGTCGCTCTACCTGATGCTCACCGCCGAGCGGACGCGCGAGCACCTGCGGCGCGTGCGCACCGTCATCGTCGACGAGCTCCACGCCCTCATGCGCGACAAGCGCGGCAGCCACCTCGCCCTCTCGCTCGCCCGCCTCGACGCCCTCGCCGACACGCGCCCGCAGCGCATCGGCCTCTCCGCGACGGTCCACCCCATCCGCGACGCCGCACGGTTCCTCTCCGGCGCGGACCGGCCCTGCTCCATCGTCGACGTCGGACACAAGCGCGATCTCGATCTGGCCATCGAGCTCCCCGGGACGGACCTCCAGGCTGTGGCGACGCACGAGCAGTGGAGCGAGATCTACGATCGCCTCGCAGCCCTGGTCGGCGCGCACCGGACGACGCTGGTCTTCGTCAACACGCGGCGCATGGCCGAGCGCGTGGCTCATCACCTCGGCGAGCGGCTCGGCGAGGAGAGCGTCGGGGCGCACCACGGCAGCCTCGCCAAGGATCGCCGCCTCCACATCGAGCAGCGCCTCAAGGCCGGCGAGATGCGCGCCCTCGTCGCCACCGCGTCCCTCGAGCTGGGCATCGACGTGGGGACCGTGGATCTGGTCTGCCAGATCGGCTCGCCGCGGGCGGTGACGACGTTCCTCCAGCGCATCGGCCGCTCGGGTCACGCGCTGGGGCGCACCTCGCGCGGCAGGCTCTTCGCGACCTCGCGGGACGAGCTGGTGGAGTGCGCGGCGCTGGTGCGCGCGGTGGCCGCGGGGCACCTCGATCGCGTGGAGCCTCCGGAGGCGCCGCTCGACGTGCTCGCGCAGCAGATCGTGGCGGAGTGCTCGGCGAGGGAGTGGACCGAGGACGCGCTCTTCGCGCTCTACCGCACGGCGACCCCGTTCGCCCAGCTCGAGAGAGCTGCCTTCGACGAGGTCGTGGCCAGCGTCTCCGAGGGAGCCGCGCCCCGCCTGGGCCGCGCCGGGGCGCTCGTGCACCGGGATCGCGTGAACGGCGTGCTTCGCGGGCGAAAGGCCGCGCGCATCGTGGCGGCGACGAACGGCGGAGCCATCCCCGACATCGCCGACTACCGCGTGGTGCTGGATCCCGACGAAACGCCGGTCGGCACGGTGAACGAGGACTGGGCCATCGAGAGCATGGCGGGCGACGTGTTCGTCCTGGGCTCGCACTCGTGGCGCATCCGTCGCGTCGAGTCGCGGAGCGGCGTGCTCCGCGTGGAGGACGCGAAGGGCCAGCCGCCCAACGTGCCGTTCTGGCTGGGAGAGGCGCCGTCGCGCACGTGGGAGCTCTCGGGCGAGGTGAGCCGGCTTCGGGCGGACATCGTGGCGAGGCTGGACGACGACGACGCGCGCGAGGGCCTCGTCGACTGGCTGGCCGAGGAGTGCGTGCTGGGTCCCATCGGGGCGGCGCAGCTGGCGGGGTACATCGGGGCGCAGCGCGACGCGCTCGGCGTGGTGCCCACGATGCAGGACGTCGTCTTCGAGCGCTTCTTCGACGAGTCGGGCGGGATGCAGCTCGTCGTGCACGCGCCGTTCGGCGCGCGCGTGAACCGCGCCTTCGGCCTCGCCCTGCGCAAGCGCTTCTGCGTCACGTTCGACTTCGAGCTCCAGGCCGCGGCGACCGACGACGCCATCGTCCTCTCGCTCGGCACCGCGCACAGCTTCCCGCTGTCCGACGCCTTCCGCTTCGTCCGGTCCGACCAGCTCGACGCGACGCTCCGGCAGGCCGTCCTCCAGGCCCCGATGTTCGGCACGCGCTGGCGCTGGAACGCGTCGCGCGCCCTGGCGGTGCTGCGTTACCAGGGGGGCAAGAAGGTGCCCCCCTTCCTCCAGCGCATGCGGGCCGACGATCTGCTCGCGGCGATCTTCCCGGCGCAGGTGGCCTGTCAGGACAACGCGCCCGGCGGCCCCATCGAGATCCCCGAGCATCCCATCGTGCGTCAGACGGTGCGCGATTGCCTCACCGAGGCCATGGACACCGACCGGCTGCGCAGCATCCTCGAGCGCATGGAGCGGGGCGACATCCGCCTGCACGCGCGCGACACGACCGAGCCGTCGCCCTTCTCGCACGAGGTCCTCAACGCCAAGCCGTACGCCTTCCTCGACGACGCGCCGCTGGAGGAGCGGCGGGCCCGCGCGCTCTCCCTGAGGCGGACGCTCCCCGAGCACCAGCGGGATCTCGGCGCGCTCGATCCCGACGCGATCACGCGCGTGGTCGCCGAGGCGCGACCCGAGCCACGCGACGCCGACGAGCTTCACGACGCGCTGCTCGGCCTGGTGGCCGCGCCCATCGAGGACGCGTGGCGCGGATGGGTCGACGAGCTGGCGCGAGCCGGGCGCGTGGCCAGGGTTGGGGACCTGGCGTTCGCGATGGAGAACGCGCGGACGTTCGACGTCCTCTACTTCGGCGCGCCGCGACGCACGCTCCCGCCGAACCTCGACGGTCCGACCCCCACGCGCGACGAGGCGCTCCTCGCCGTCGTGCGGGGCCACGCCGAGGTGAGCGGTCCCTTCACGTGCGACGCGCTGGCCGGAAGGCTCGGGCTCGAGAGCTGGGAGGTGGACGCGACCGTGGCGCGCCTGGAGAGCGAGGGGGCCGTGCTGCGCGGCCGCTTCACGCCGGGGGGCAGCGAGCAGGAGGTTTGCGACAGGCGCCTGCTCGCGCGCATCCACCGGCTGACGCTCGACCGCCTGCGGACCGAGATCGAGCCGGTGAGCGCGCAGGACTTCCTCCGTTACCTCTTCGAGCGCCACCGGTTGACGCCGAGGTCGCGCGGGGGCGGACGCGCCGGGCTGCGGGAGGCCATCGCCACGCTGCAGGGGTTCGAGCTGGCGGCGGCGTCGTGGGAGACGGAGGTCCTGGCCCCCCGCGTCGCGGGCTACCGAGCGGAGTGGCTCGACGAGCTGTGTCTGGCCGGAGAGGTCGCGTGGGCGCGCCTCTCGCCGCGCCGCTCCACGTCGACCGTGCTGGGCTCGACCTCGCGCGCGACGCCGATCACGCTGACGTCGAGGCGCGACCTGGGGTGGTCGCTCGACGCGGTGCGCGGGGTGCTCGAGCCGGAGGCCCCGACGTCTCCCTCGGCGCTCGCCGCGCTGGAGGCCCTCCGGCGGCGCGGGGCGCTGTTCCTCGACGATCTCGCCGTGGCGTCGAGCCTCGACCGGGGCGCGCTGACCGACGCGCTGTGGGATCTCGTGGGCCGCGGTCTCGTGACGGGCGACGGCTTCCAGCCGCTGCGCGACCTCATGGCCTCCGGACGCGCGGCCCGCAAGCGTGGGCGCGCCGTTCAGGGGCGATGGTCGCTGGTCGAGCGGGCGCCCGGGCGCGTGGAGGACGACGTGGCCGACCGCGTGGCCGGGCAGCTCCTCACCCGCTACGGCGTCGTCTTCCGCGAGCTCGCGGCGCGCGAGAGCTTCACCGTACCCTGGCGCGACGTGCTGCGGGCGCTGCGACGCCGCGAGGCACGCGGCCTCGTGCGGGGGGGGCGCTTCGTGGCGGGGTTCATCGGCGAGCAGTACGCGCTGGCCGACGCGGTGGAAGGCCTGCGTCGCGTGCGCCGCGTGGAGCGCACGGGCGAGGTGGTGGGCCTGCACGCGGCCGATCCCCTGAACCTCATCGGCGTCCTCACTCCCGGTCCGCGGGTCCCCGCGCACCAGGGTGGATGGCTCGTGTTCCGCGACGGAGCCTTCGAGGGCGCGGAGCAGGCGAAGGCGGCACGAGCGCGCCCCGCCGTGGGTCGAGTCGACGTCCGCGCGTAGCCCTATCCTACCGCGATGCACTCCTCCTCAAGGACCATGCACGCCGTCCCGGGCGACACGATCGAGCTCGCCGACGACGACGCCGGCAGCTCGGTGTCCATCGTCCCCGCGCGGGGCGCGATCGTGACGCGCTTCCGCGTCGGTGATCGCGAGCTCCTCTATCTCGACGAGGCGACGCTGCGCGATCCGGCGAAGAACGTCCGCGGCGGCATCCCGGTGCTCTTCCCGTCGCCGGGGCGGCTCACCGGCGACCGCTTCGTACACGGGGGACGCTCGGGATCCATGAAGCAACATGGCTTCGCACGCGACTGCGTCTGGGAGACGCGCTCGGTCGAGGTGACCGACGCCCCCCGCGCGACGCTGGTGCTTCGTGCGACGGAGGGCACACGCGCGGCGTACCCCTACGACTTCCTCGTCGCGATCACCTTCTCGCTCGCCAAGACCACACTTCGCCTGGAGATCGACGTCGAGAACACCGGCGGCGAGCCCCTGCCCTTCGCCTTCGGTCTCCACCCGTACTTCCTCGTCCCGGATGCCGGCAAGGCGGGCGCGCGGGTCGCCACGAAGGCCACACGCGCGTTCGACAACGTCGAGAAGAAGACGCTGCCGTTTCACGGCTTCGATCTCACCGCGAAGGAGGTCGATCTCCACCTCGTCGACCACGGGAGCACCGAGAGCGAGCTCGCGTGGGTCGATGGCGGGCGCCTGGCCATCCGCGCCTCCCCCGAGCTCACCCGCTGGGTGGTGTGGACGCTCGCCGGGCGCGACTTCGTCTGCGTCGAGCCGTGGACGGCACCCGCCGACGCGCTCAACACGGGTGAGTCGCTGATCGAGCTCGCGCCGGGAGCCAGGCGCTCGCTCTGGGTGGAGCTGACCTACGTGGCGCCGTGAGCCCGGGGAAGGTCCCGGTCCCACCCGCCGTAGGATCCGGTCGCGAGGTCGATCCGATGCTCAAGAAGACGATGTTCTCGGTTCTGGCGACTCTGGGCATGCTGACCGTGCTGGCGGCCACCGCGCCGCTCGCGGACGCGGGCCCCTACGGCCCCTGCAGCTTCGCGTCGGATTGCCACGCGGGGGTCAAGTGCAACAGCAGCCACTGCGCGGACAGCGCCGGCTCCAGCTGCGCCTTTGCTTCGGACTGCGGGGGCGGCGGAGCCGCGTGCAACCACAGCAAGTGCTCCAACGCGCCGGACGGCACGTGCAACTCCGACAGCGAGTGCGGCAGCGGCGGCCACTGCAGCGGCGGTCACTGCGGGCACTGACGCGGAGCGCGTCACTTGATGAGCGTCGTCGACACCCGATCGATGAGCGCAGTGAACGCGGGGCGGTACGCGTAGAGGGGGTCGCCGGGCGTGACCTCGGTGGCGTGGATGGGACAGATGGACGACACGACGGCTTGCCCCCCCAGCCCCTGCGCGAGGGCGAGCGCGCGGATCGTGGGATAGGCCCCACCGTTGATCTGCGTCTCCGTGTACGTGCCGCCCGCGCTCTTCTCGCAGAGCGGCGTCCCTGCGTTCAGGGCGCCTGTCGCGCACGCGCATGCGCCCTCGTTCGCGGCCTGGCTGCAATCGATGGGCGCGACCAGCGGGAAGATGCACGCGTACTGGAGATCGCTCTTGTTGGTCGCCCATTCGCGGCCATTGATGGGATCGCAGTTGTCGGCCGCCGTGGGCTGGCAGGCGCTCTGCGTCCGCGGCGTCTCCGACTCCAGCATGTGGTAATCGGCTCCGGTGAAGTCGTAGGCGAGTGGGTTGGCGCCGAGGATGGCGGTCCAGTCCGCGGCGGACAGCGTGGCTTTCTGCGGGCTGTTCGGGTCGGAGGGGTTCGACTGGAGGAGCTGGTGCGGCACTCCGCCGATCACCGCGAGGAACACCTGGCTCCGCTGGCGCGGGCCGGGAGTCAGTGTGCATAGGGCGGGCGTCGACGCGGCACTGGTCGGGAGGCCCGTCGCGAAGAGCGGATTGACGCAGTTGAGCGTCGGCGCGTAGTTGCCGTTCGCGTCGTGCTCGTGCGCGCTGTCGGGCACCATGTTGCTCTGCAGCCCTGTGACGTAGCGCGAGACCGGGGGCTGCGCGTCGAGGCCGAAGCGCTGCTTCATGTGGAAGAAGCGCACGTTGAGGGCGTCGTCGCTGGGATCGAGGTACCCGTTGGAGCCGCCCGGGGGATCGGCCGGACAGCGCGTGGCGAAGTTCGCATCGCCCCCGATGAAGGCGCACGACGTGCAGTTGGGGTCCTCGGGGTTCGTCTTGCACTCGATCGTCCCCTCGGGCGCGGCGCCGTTCGGAGACCCGGGGAAGTTCTGGTTCTCGAACGCCCATCCTTGCGCGCCGACGCTGAGCGGATCGGCGCTCCGATCGTTCTCGACGGCGACGAGGACGATGGCCACCGCGGAGTCGGGCCGCAGGAAGTCGTGTCGCTGCTGGAGGATGGTCGCGTCGACGCCGCTGTACGCGGCCTGCGTGCCGTTCTTCGTGATGCTCGCGTAGGGATCCGGCTGGACGAGGAAGCGGTACCAGGCCTCGAGCGGCGCGGTGAAGCCGCAGCCGTGCACGCCGGCGTCGGCGAGCAGCCCCTGGAAGTCGCCGACGAGCTGCGACTCGGTGCCGATGGCGGGCACGGGAGGCGCGGGCTTCCCCGCGTTCTGCGGGACGCTGGGAAACCAGGCGAGGAAGTTGGAGGGTGACGCGTCGGCCAGGGGCGCCTCCGTCGAGCCCGTCCGGTTGATCAGCTCCCCGTGGTCGTCGGCGTGCGCGTTGAGGTTCGTCGACGGGTTCGTCTCGTTGTCCGGGCACTGGTCGCCGCCGCGCCCACCCAGCGACGTGGTCACGATGCCCACGTGGATGTCGGTGATGGGCTGGAACTCGAGGCTCCCCTTGGTGCACGCGCCCGCGGACGACACGCCCACGATGGTCCCCGTCGCGTCGACGCAGTTCGGGTTCAGCAGGCGGTCGAACATCGCCTGGACCGACGCCTGGACGTACGGGCCCACGCCGACCATGGAGCCCGAGTTCTGGACGGCGAAGAGGATGTCGAGCTTGCTCGTCGGAGTGGGCGGGGGGCTCGTCGAGCCGTCGTTGCCATCACTGCTTCCCTCGTGACCGCCTTCCGGCGTCGGGGTGATCACGACGTCCGCGCCGGAGGGAGCGTCGGATGCGCCCGCGTCCTGCGGGCTGGCAGTCGTCCCTCCGCAAGCCGCCGGCAGAGGGACCAGAACGAGAAGAGCCAAGGATGAAGCTAGTTTCATGGCGGGATTATGGCCCGTGGCGCGGTGCGGTGCACTACGCTCCATGAGCGACATGGAACGCCGGCCTGATCCGGACGAGCTTCTCGCCCGCGTACGCGAAGAAGAGCAGATCTCGGCGCGCGGAAAGCTGACCATCTTCTTCGGCTTCGCGCCGGGGGTCGGCAAGACCTACACGATGCTCGAGGCCGCGCGGGGCGAGGCGGAGGATCAGAAGCGCGACGTCGTCGTGGGCATCGTGGAGACGCACGGTCGCTACGACACCGGGTCCCTGCTCATCGGGCTCGAGCTCCTGCCGCGACGTTCTCTGGAGCACCGGGGCATCCAGCTCGAGGAGCTCGACCTCGACGCGGCGCTGAAGCGCCGGCCCCAGCTTCTCCTGGTCGACGAGCTGGCGCACACGAACGCGCCCGGCTCGCGTCACCTCAAGCGCTGGCAGGACGTGGACGAGCTTCTGGGCGCCGGGATCGACGTCTTCACCACGCTGAACGTGCAGCACCTCGAGAGCCTGAACGACGTCGTCGCGCAGATCACCGGCGTCATCGTGCGCGAGACCGTGCCCGACGCGGTGTTCGACACGTCGTCCGAAGTGCGCGTCGTCGACCTGCCCGTCGACGAGCTCCTCGAACGCCTGCGCGAAGGCAAGGTCTACGTGCCGCAGCAAGCGGCGCGCGCCGTCGACAACTTCTTCCGCGCCGGCAACCTCATCGCTCTTCGCGAGCTGGCGCTGCGCCGCACCGCCGAGCGCGTCGACGCCCAGATGCGCGGCTACAAGGCGGCCCACGGCATCGAAGAGTCGTGGCACACGGGTGAGCGAGTCCTCGTGTGCGTCTCGCCCAGCCCGCACTCGGCCCGGCTCGTGCGGGCGGCGAGGCGGATGGCCACCAGCCTGCACGCCGAGCTCGTCGGCCTCTACGTCGAGACGCAGGCTTCCTTGCGCCTGTCGACCGAGGACCGGGAGCGCCTCGCCCAGAACATGAGGCTCGTCGAGTCGCTCGGTGGCGAGGGCGTGGTGTTGCGAGCCGAGGACGCCGCTGTGGAGACCGTGCGCTACGCGCGCAAGCGCAACGCGACGAAGATCGTGGTCGGCAAGCCGACTCGTCCACGCTGGCGCGAGCTCTTTCGATCCTCGTTTCTCGACGACATCGTCCGCAAGAGCCAGGAGATCGACGTCTACGTCATCTCCGGACAGCCCGGCGGGGAGGCGGCGGCCCCTTCGCCCCCGCGGCAGGAGCCGCAGCGGTCGCTCGCGCTCACGGGGGGCGTCGCCGCGCTCGCCGTGACCGCGCTCTGCACCGCCATCGGGTGGTACGGCTTCGGGCAGGAGCAGCTGGCGGACGTCGTGATGATCTATCTGCTCGGGGTCGTCGTCGTCTCCATGCGCTTCGGCTACGTGCCTTCGCTCCTCGCGGCAGTCCTCGCCGTGGTCGCGTTCGACTTCTTCTTCATCCCGCCTTACTTCAGCTTCGCCGTCTCCGATCTCCGCCACGCGGTCACCTTCGCCGTGATGTTCGTGGTCGCCGTGGTCATCAGCCGTCTCACGAAGCGCATCCGCGACCAGGCCGACAGCGCGCGTGGCAGCGAGCAGCGTACTGCGAGCCTCTACTCCATCAGCCGCGAGGTCGGCCTGGCACCGTCGCGCGACCTGCTGCTGGCAGCAGCGGAACGGCACCTGCGCGAAGTCTTCGGCGTGCACGTCGCCGTGCTCCTGCCGGGCTCCGACGGCATGCTCGAGGCGGCGTTCGCCGAGCCCGGAACGCTCGACGAGGGCGACAAGGACAAGGGCGTGGCCGAGTGGGTCTGGCTCCACCAGCGACCGGCCGGGGTCGGGACGGACACCCTTCCGTCCGCGCGGGCGCTGTTCGTGCCGCTGAAGGGGGCGCGCGGCCGTGTCGGTGTCCTTGCTCTGTACCCATCCCCCCGGACCCGCCTGGGTGACCCCGACGACCGTCAGCTCCTCGACACTTTCGCGGGGCTCATCGGCTC
>Ga0209415_10015909_pt1 | contig 12147 bp, 9 predicted proteins | sample PeaSoiSIISIP2007_FD_187696 | JGI IMG/M metagenome (GOLD analysis project Ga0209415, IMG submission 187696) | Peat soil microbial communities from Weissenstadt, Germany - SII-SIP-2007 (SPAdes) (version 2) | ecosystem: Environmental > Terrestrial > Soil > Wetlands > Peat | place: Germany... | reverse complement strand
CGCGGTGCCGCTGGTGCCGGCGTCGCGCAGGGCGCGGATCAGGCTGGCCCGGGTGCGGGCGGCGGCGAGGAGCTGGGGGGCGGCGACGGCTGCGCTGAGGTGGTCGGTGTGGCCGGCGTTGATGCCGCCGAGCAGCGGGTCGACGAGCCCCTCCTGCACCGCCCGCCCCATCCGGCGACGCACCAGCCTGCCCACCGCGACGTCCTCGGTCGCACCGACCGGCGCGCCGGGGAGGACGAGGTCGAGCGCGGCGCGTGCCACCGCCGCCGGCGGGAGCACGCGCGCCCGGCCGAGGGCGCGGAGGTCGACCGGGACGCCCAGCACCAGCCCGGTCGGTAGGCGCCGCAGCCCTGCCCGCGTCCACAACCACGCCTGGCCCGTGCCGGGCGCGACCAGGTCGTCGCCCAGCCCGGCCTCGCGCGCCAGCTCGGCCGCCGCGGGCACGCGGGCGAGGAACGCGTCCGGGCCGCCGTCGAGCGGCACGCCGGCGAACTCCCCGGTGTCGATCTTGCCCCCGAACCGGCCGCTCGCCTCGATCACGGCCACGCGGCATCCCGGCGCCGTGTGCACCAGCTCCCACGCCGCGGCCAGCCCGGCGATGCCGCCGCCCACGATGGCGACGTCGACCTCGGTCCCGGTCACGTCGTGCGGGCGTGGACGTGGTCGACGAGCCGCCGGAGCACGTCCGGGTCGGTGTCGGGCAGCACGCCGTGGCCGAGGTTGAACACGTGCCCCGGCCGGCCGCCGGCGGCGGCGAGCACGGCGTCGGCCTCCGCCGCCACCACGTCCCACGGCGCGCCCAGCACCGCCGGGTCGAGGTTGCCCTGCACGGCGTGGTCGCCGATACGGGCCCACGCCAGGTCGAGCGGCACCCGCCAGTCGACGCCGACCACGTCGGCGCCGGCGGCGGCCATGTGACCGAGCAGCTCTCCGGTCGTCACGCCGAAGTGGATCCGGGGCACCCCGAGGTCGGCCAGCGCGGTGAACACGCGGGTCGACGCGGGCAGGACGTGGGCGGCGTAGTGGTCGGGGTGCAACGTGCCGGCCCAGCTGTCGAACACCTGCACCGCGGCCGCGCCGGCGCCGACCTGGGCGCGCAGGCTGGCGATGGTGAGATCGCCGAGCCGCTCGAGGAGGCGGTGCCACAGGGCCGGCTCGCCCAGCATGAGCGCCTTGGTCCTGGCGTAGTCGCGCGACGGCCCGCCCTCGACGAAGTAACTGGCGACGGTGAACGGTGCCCCGGCGAAGCCGATCAGCGGCACGTCGAGTTCGGCCTTCAGGATGCGCACCGCCGCGAGCACCGGCGCCAGGTCGGTGTCGGGATCGAGCGGCCGGATGCGGTCGAGATCGCGCTCCGAGCGGAACGGCTCGTCGAACACCGGACCCACCCCGCTCGTGATCCGCACGTCGATGCCGATCGCCGCGAGCGGCGTGACGATGTCGCTGAAGAGGATCGCGGCGTCGACGCCGAGCCGGCGCACCGGCTGCAACGTCACCTCGGCGGTGAGCTCCGCCGAGGCCACGAGCTCGGCGAACGAATGCCGCTCGCGCAGCGCTCGGAACTCGGGGAGCGACCGTCCCGCCTGCCGCATGAACCACACGGGGGTGACCTCGGCGGGCTCCCTCCGGCACGCCTGGAGGAACGCAGAGGCGACCGGCACGGTCCGCCAGGTTACGGGCCGGTGAAGGGCTGACGCCGGCCGCTGTGGACCGCGTGGGCCTGCCGGTAAGCTGTCGCGTTCACGTCCGCGCCCCGTGCACGTTGCCCAACCCTATGAGCGTCCATCCCGATCTCCCCGCCGAGCAGGCCTATATCGACCGGGCGTACGACCGGCTCGAGGCGATGCGGCGGGCGGCCGCAGACCTGCGGGACTCCGTCATCGACGCCGGGCGCGGCGGGACGCACCAGGCGCGGGTCGAGCGCGACGTGTTCGTGCAGACCAGCCTCGCCCGCCTCGAGCAGCTCGAGCTCGGCCGGGCGTCGCTCATGTTCGGGCGCATCGACCGTGAGGCGAGCGACGGCTACGGCGACGGCACGCTCGAGCGGTTCTACATCGGGCGGCTCGCAGTGTCCGACGAGCGACAGGAGCCGCTCGTCGTGGACTGGCGGGCGCCGGTCGCCGAGGCGTTCTACCGGGCGACGGGACGCGCGCCGATGGGCCTGCGCCGTCGCCGGCACTTCGCCACCGAGGGTCGGCGCCTGCTCGGCATCGAGGACGAGGTGTTCGCCTTCGACGGCGAGGACGTCGACGACGAGATGGTCGGGCCCGGCGCGCTGCTCGCCGCCCTCCAGCGGTCGCGCTCGGGGCAGATGCGCGACATCGTCGCCACCGTCCAGCGCGAGCAGGACGAGGTCATCCGCGCCGACCTGCCCGGCGTGCTGGTCGTGCAGGGCGGTCCCGGCACCGGGAAGACCGCGGTGGCCCTGCACCGCGCCGCGTACCTGCTCTACACGTACCGCTTCCCGCTCGAGCAGCAGGGCGTCCTCGTCATCGGGCCCAACCAGGTCTTCCTCCGCTACATCGAGCAGGTGCTTCCGTCGCTCGGCGAGAGCGGTGTCGCGCTGTCGACGCTGAGCGGCCTCGTGCCCCACATCCGGCCGCGCGCCGTCGACACCCTGCTCGCCGATCGGATCAAGGGCGACGCGCGCATGGCCGAGGTCGTGCGTCGCGCCGTCGCCGACCGGGAGCGGGGGTTGCGCAACGATCTCGTGGTCGGCTTCGGCGGGCTGTCGCTGCGCGTGTCGCCCGGCGCCACCCGGGCGATCGTCAACGTGGTGCGCCGGAGGCCCGGGACCCACAACAGCCGCCGCCGCCAGGTCGAGGCGATGCTCGCGCGCGCCCTGCACGACCAGTACACGGCCGGGCTCGCTCGGAGCCGGCGCGCCATGCTCGGCCTGGAGACCGTCGCCGACGACGGTGGTGATCTGGACTTCAACGAGTTCGGCGCGCAGATCCGCCGCAGCCCCGAGGTCGTCGCCGCTCTCGACCGGATGTGGCCCGTGCTCGCGCCCGAGGACCTGCTCAACGATCTGTTCGGCTCGCCGCCGTTGCTCGCGTCGGCCGCGCGCGAGGTGCTCTCCGACGCCGAGCGCGACGCGCTCTCCCGGTTCCGGGCGACGACGCTCGACGGCGTGCCCTGGACGCGCGCCGACGTGGCGCTGCTCGACGAGGCGCGTGCGCTGCTCGGCCCGCTCCGCGCGCGCAGGGGCCGCGGCGACGACGAGGACCAGCCGCGCGGCTACGGCCACATCGTGGTCGACGAGGCGCAGGACCTCTCCCCGATGGCGCTGCGGATGCTCGGGCGCCGCTCGATCTCCGGGTCGATGACGCTCGTCGGCGACATCGGCCAGGCGACGAGCGCGCACGCGCCGGCGGGCTGGAGCGACGTGCTGCGCCACCTGCCCGCCCGCCGCCCGCCGCGGGTGGTGACGCTGTCGGTCAACTACCGGACGCCGGCCGAGATCATGGACGCGGCGGGGGCGGTGCTCGCCGCCGCCACGTCCGACGCCCTCGCGCCGCCGCGCTCGGTGCGCGCCACCGGACAGGTGCCCGTGGCCCGGCCGGTGAACGCGGACTCGTGGGCGATGGAGGTCGCGAGCGCCGCCGGCGAGCTGGCGCGGCGCGAAGGCACGGTCGCGGTCATCGCCGCCACGGCCGCGCTGCCCGCGCTCGGTGCCGCCCTCGACGCGGCCGGGCTGGCGTGGGGCGAGCCCGACCGCAGCGGGCTGTCGGCGCCCGTCACCCTGCTCGACGTGCCCGCGGTCAAGGGGCTGGAGTTCGACGCGGTCGTCGTGGCCGAGCCGGCGGCGATCGTGGAGGAGCCGGGCGGCGGGTTGCGGGCCCTCTTCATCGCGCTCACGCGCCCGACCCGCGAGCTGGTCGCCGTCCACGCCCGGCCGCTGCCGGAGCCGCTGATCCGGGGGTTGCAGCGGGCGCGGTTGCGCCCGGCCGAGGGGCTCGACCCCGCGCTCGACCTCGACGTGGACGCGGTCGGCTAGCCCTCGTCGGCGTCGGCGTCGGGGTCGGCCGGTGCGGCGCGCAGCTCCCGAGCGGCAGCGTCGACCGCCTCGCGCAGGAGGTCGGCGGCGGTGACGGTCGTACCGCCGCGCCGCCCCGTCCGGGTCCACACCGATGCCGGCTGCGCGCCGGCGAGATCGGCGAGCGCGGTCGCGGCGGCGACGACACGCCCGACCGCGTCCCCACCGGCGCCGACCCCACCGGCGCCGACCCCACCGGGCCCCGCTCCCGTCGGCGCGCCACCGAGGTCGGGACCGTCATCGATGAGCACGCGACGCAGGTCGCTGGTGGTGGCTTCGATCGCGGCCGCGGCCGACATTGCGGCGCGCTGGGCCGCCGCCCGCCGCTCCCGGTCGTGCTCGTCGTCGGTGCCGTCGCCCGGCGGGACGAGGGCGCGGAACCGGCGCGGGAACGAGCGCAGGGCGACGATGGCATCGGGCGGGGTGAGTGCTCCGGCGTCCACGCCCTGATCATCCCATCCCCGACCGCCGGCCGCGCCCGGGCGGGGCGCGAAGCTGGTGGCGTCATGGCGCCCGCCGCTCCCCGCCGCGTCGCCGCGCTCCTCCTTGCGGTCGCGACGGTCGCCGCCGCGGCGTGCAGCGGGTCCTCGCGCCGGCCCCACGCGAGCGCGCCGGCGGTCCCCGATCCACCCCGGTCCGTGGTCGCGTCGCCCGACTACGACCAGGCGTGCGCGCCGAGCGGGCTCGACAGCTCCGACACGTGCGTGGAGGTGACCCTCCAGGCGATCGACAACGCGCGCGCCGCCGAAGGGGTCAAGGCGATGGCGCTGCCGTCGGACTTCGCGCGGCTGCCCGTGCCCGAGCAGGTGTTCGCCGTCGTCGACGCGGAGCGGGTCGACCGCGGCCTGCCCCCGTTCGAAGGCATGAGTGCGTCGTTGAACGGCGTCGCCGCGGTCGGCGCGCGGGCGGCGACGGTACCCCCCGACCCCGGCGCCGCCTACTCGGTGGCCGACAGCGAGTGGATCGGCGCGGTCGCCAACGGCCTCGATGCCGACTACGAGTGGATGTACGACGACGGGCCGGGCAGCAACGTGCCGGGCTGTGCGGCGAGAGGCGACGCCGGCTGCTGGGCCGATCGCCACAACATCCTCGACTCGTTCGGCGCGGGCACGCTGGTGCTCGGTGTGGCGATCGCCCCCACCGCGGACACCGGCACGGACGCGGGCGGCCCGTCGCTCGCGCTGGAGCTGGCGACGGCCAAGGCGTCGCCCGGCCCGCTGACGTACACCTGGACGCAGGCCATGGCCGACACCGCGGCAGGGGCCCTGCGACCGCGCGAGCAGGCCCCGTCGGACCAGTCGGCGACCGGCATCGCCGACCCCGCCCGCTCGGTCGCGCCGAAGCCCGACTTCACGGCGGTGTGCGCACCGACGGGCATCGACACGTCGAGCGCGTGCATCGGGTCGGTGCTGCTCGCCGTCAACGCGGCGCGGGCGGCGGAGGGGGTCAAGCCGATGGTGCTGCCGGCGGGCTTCGCCGCGCTGACCGTGCCCGAGCAGTTGCTGGTCGCCATCGACCTGGAGCGGGTCGACCGGGGGCTGGCGCCGTTCACCGGGCTGACCGACGCGCTCGACCGCAACGCGCAGCGCGGCGCCGACACCGCCGACGACCCGCCCGACCCCGGCGGCGCGTACACGGTCGCCGACACCGAATGGGCTGGCGGGTCGTCCAACGGGCTCGACGCGGTGTACGGGTGGATGTACGACGACGGGATCGACAGCGGCAACCTCGACTGCCCCAAGGCCGGCGCACCGGGATGCTGGGGCCACCGCCACGGCATCCTCGACGCGTTCGGCACGGTCGGGACGCTGGTGATGGGCGCCGCCCTCAACGTGACGGGCGACCACACCGCCGGCGACAGCGGCGGCACGTCGATGGCGGCCACGCTGGCCGTGACCATGCGCCGCGCACCGCTCGTCTTCGCCTGGGCCCCCTGACCCCCATCGTCACGCGCCTCGGCAACGGCCCTCCGCCCGTTTCTCGCGCCGGTCGGAGGGGCCTGGCGACCGCGGGCGGCCGAGCCCCTGCCGTCTCTCGGGCTGGTCGGAGGGGCCGGGTAACCGCGGGCGGCGTCCGGGCGGGTGCGGACAGCGCTTTTCGCCCCGGCCGTGGTCTTCCGCTGGCGCGATTTTCGCGCCACCTGGCGCGTTCGTCGCGCGATCCGGCTGTTGAGCGCGATTTTCGTGTCGCGTGGCGTGATTTTCGCGCCACTCTTGCCGCAGTGGATAGATAGAAATAACATGAAACTATGCGAGAGTTGCCGACCAGCGTGCTCGAACGAGCCCGGGGCGCCCACGGGGTCGTCGTCGCGGCAGAGCTGGCCGCCGACGGGTGGGACCGCAGCGCCGTCTTCCGCGCCGTGCGCGCCGGCCTGCTGCAGCGGGTGGCGCCGGCGACGTACGCGGTGGCGGCGCTGGCCGATCCGTTCACCCGGGTGGCCGCGCTGCAGCGCCGCCAGCCCGCGCTGATCCTCGACCGGCGGGCCGCCGCGGCGGCGTGGGGCTTCGACGGGTTCCGCCCGGCCGCCGGCCGGACGGTGCCGCTCGATCTGGCCCGTGCCGACGGGGTGCGCTGCCGCACGGTCGGGGCCCGTCGCATCGCCGTGGGCGCGGCGGACGTCGGCGAGGTGGCCGGGCTGCGCGTCACCACACCGGCGCGCACGCTCGCCGATCTGTGCGGAATGGCCGGCGTGGGCGCGGACGCGCTCGAGCTCGCGCTCGAAAGCGCGCTGCGCGGCGGCGGCACGTCCTACGCCGAGCTGCGTCGGCAGGTCGAGGCCGGCGGGGCGGCGCGCCGCGCCCTCGGCGACGCGCTCGCGCGCCGGCGCCCCGACGCGCCCGCGACCGACAGCTACGCGGAGACGCGGTTCCTGCAGGAGGTGGTGCGGCCGCTCGGCATCGAGGACCCAGACCGGCAGGTGCCGATCTTCATCCCCGGGCGGCCCGAGCCCTACCGCGCCGACTTCCTCTTCCGTCGCCCGCTCGGCTGTCTCGATGTCGAGATCGACGGCGTCGCCTTCCACGGTCCGCAGTCGGGACGCGACGACGCGGTGCGCGACCACTTCCTCCGCACCGCCGGCGTGCAGACGTTGCGCCTCGACGCCGACCGTGTCGACCAAAGGCCGAACGCCGCGCGCAGCGCGCTGGCTCGGGAACTGAAGCTGCTCGACCGGTGACCCCGAACATCCATTCGACTACCGGCGCCCGAGAGGCGGCGAGACGAACTGCAAGTGACGGGACGGTAACTCTGCGTCTATTGTCCGGCAGCCCCGCTCGACTCTGAGCGGACGGATTGCAAGGGAGGCAGGGGAATGCCCGATCACAGGACATTCCGGCGCGTCGTCGCCGTCATGGCCGTGTCGGCGACGGTCGTCGCCGCATGCAGCAGCTCGAAGAAGAGCTCGTCGACCGCCGCAGGCTCCTCCGGGGGCGGCTGCAGCGCGACGATCGGCTTCTTCGGCGCGATCACCGGCTCGGAGGGCGCGCTCGGCACCAACGAGAACGACGGCATCAAGCTCGCCATCAGTCAGTTCGAGTCGGCCAACCCGAGCTGCAAGGTCAACCTGACGACGCTCGACTCGCAGGGCGACCCCGCCCAGGCGCCGGCCCTCGCCCAGAAGGCCGCCACCGACACCTCGTTGATCGCGCTCATCGGCCCCGCGTTCTCCGGCGAGTCCAAGGTCGCCGATCCCATCTTCGAGCAGGCCGGCCTTCCCAATATGACCGTCTCGGCGACCAACCCGTCGCTCGGCACCAACGGCTGGAAGTTCTGGCACCGTGCCGTCGGCACCGACAACAGCCAGGGTCCCGCCGCCGCGAAGTACCTCGCGTCCACGCTCGGCGCCAAGAAGGTGGCCGTCCTCGATGACGGCAGTGAGTACGGGAAGGGCATCGCCGACATCGTCCGGTCGACGCTGAAGACCGACGGCGTGACGGTGACCGACAGCGAGTCCGTCGATCCCAACGCGACCGACTTCTCCTCGACCGTCAACAACATCAAGACCACGCCGCCCGACGCGGTGTTCTTCGGCGGCTACTACCAGGCCGGCGGCGTCCTGGCCAAGCAGCTGAGCGACGCAGGCGTCAAGGCGACCTTCATGGGTCCCGACGGCGTCGAGGACCCGGGCTTCGTCAAGGCTGCCGGTGCGGCCGCCGAGGGGGCCATCCTCCTCGCCCCTGGCACGCCCGCCGACAAGCTCCCGGGCAGCTTCACCAGCGCCTACCAGGCGCTCAACGGGCAGGCCCCGGGCCTCTACTCGGTCGAGGGCTACGACGCGGCCAACGCCATCCTGGCCGGGATCAAGGCCGGCGACACGACCCGCACGTCGATGCAGACCTACCTGGCGACCGTCGACTACAAGGGCCTCGCGGTGGAGGTCAAGTTCAACCCGACCACGCACGAGCTCGCCTCCGCCGTGACGATCTGGGCGTCCACCGTCACCAATGGGCAGATCGTCTCCAAGGCCCCGATCAGCGTCTGACATCGACCTGATGCGTCATTGATGAGGGCCGGGGGGCACGCCCCCCGGCCCTCATGTCATCCGGGGGATCGATGCACTTCGACAACCTGTACCACCAGTTCTTCTCCCTGAGCTTTGACGGCCTCAACATCGGCGCGATCTACGCCCTGATCGCGCTCGGGTACACGCTGGTGTACGGCGTGCTGCGCCTGATCAACTTCGCGCACTCCGAGATCTTCATGATCGGGACGTTCACCGCCCTCTTCGCCACGCGGTGGATGGACATCCCGGCCAACGCGGTGCCACATCACGGCATCGCCATCGTGTTCATCCTCGTCGGTGCCGGGCTGGTCGCGATGGCGGCGTCGGGTGCGGCCGCCGTCGCGCTCGAGCGGATCGCCTACCGACCGCTCCGACGACGCGGCGCGTCGCGCTTGGCGGCGCTGATCTCCGCCATCGGGGCATCGCTGTTCCTCCAGGAGCTGTTCGCCAAGTGGAAGGGCCGCGACCCGATCCCGTTCCCGCGGATCATGAAGAAGGAGCACCTGGCCACGGTGCTGCGGGCCGACATCCGGTCGGACAAGGTGATCATCATCACCACCGCGGTGCTGATGATGATCCTGCTCGACCGCTTCGTCGGCCTGACCAGGCTCGGGCGGGGCATCCGGGCGGTCGCGCAGGACGCGGAGACGGCCGCGCTGATGGGCGTCGACATCGACCGGGTGATCACGACGACGTTCCTGATCGGCGGCCTGATGGCCGGCGTCGCCGGCATCCTCTACATGGTCTATTACGAGAACACCGTCTACAACATCGGGTTCGTCCCGGGCATCAAGGCGTTCACCGCCGCCGTGCTCGGCGGCATCGGCAACCTGAGAGGTGCGCTGCTCGGCGGCCTGTTGCTGGGCCTGCTGGAGAACTACGGCGGCGCGCTCTTCGGCGCACAGTGGAAGGACGTGACCGCGTTCGTCCTCCTCGTCGTCGTCCTGATGTTCCGGCCGACGGGGCTGCTCGGCGAGAGCCTCGGTCGGGCCAGGGTCTGAGCGGCGCGACGGTGGCGACCGATGAGGACAGGCTGTCCGCCGACGTCAGCGCCCGGGTCAGGAAGCTGCGCGCCCGGGCCCATCGCAAGGAGCTCATGCGGCTGCCGGTCACGACCGGCTCGCGCGGCGCCCGCAAGATCGACCTGACGGAGCGCACGAGCCGGATCTGGCAGGCGCTCCCGCGCCCGGGCCGGTGGGCGGTGCTCGCTGCCGTTGCGGTGGTGTTCTACATCCTTCCCAACTTCCATCCGCCCGTGATCAACACGCCGGGCTCGGACTTCGCGAGCGTGCTGTTCTTCCCGGTGGCCATCTACGTGCTGGCCGCCATCGGGCTCAACGTGGTGGTCGGGCAGGCGGGCCTCCTCGACCTGGGCTACGTGGCCTTCTTCGCCATCGGCGCCTACTCGATGGCCCTGCTGGGCACGAAGGCCCACTGGAACTTCTGGGAGGTCCTGCCGCTCGGCATGCTGTTCGCCGCCGTCTCCGGCGTGATCCTCGGTGCGCCGACTCTCCGACTGCGCGGCGACTATCTCGCCATCGTCACCCTCGGGTTTGGCGAGATCATCCACAACACGGCCAACAACCTCAACTACATCGGGGGCCCGCGCGGCATCTCGAACATCCCCCACCCGCCCAACGTCAGCACGGGCGTGTTCCACTTCCGCTACGGCGTCCTCGACCCCAAGCCGTACTACTGGCTGCTGCTCACGATCATCATCGTCGTGATCGTGGCGGTGCGGCGCCTCGAGCGCAGCCGCGTCGGCCGGGCGTGGACGGCGATCCGCGAGGACGAGGACGCCGCCGAGCTGATGGGAGTGCCGACCTTCAAGTTCAAGCTGTGGGCGTTCGCGATCGGGGCGAGCATCGGCGGCATCGCCGGCGTCGTCTTCGCCACCAAGGTGATCTCGATCACTCCCGACAACTTCGTCTTCGAGTTCTCGATCCTCTTCGTCGCCGCGGTCGTGCTCGGGGGGTCGGGCAACCTCGCCGGCGTGATCGTCGGCGCCGCGGTCGTCGGCTATCTGCCGGAACGCTTCCGGAGCTTCCAGGACACGCGCTACCTGTGGTTCGGCGCCGCCCTGGTGGCCATGATGATCTTCCGGCCCCAGGGCCTGGTGCCCGCCAGGCGCAGACAGGCCGAGATCAAGGACATCACCAAGCCGGGTGGCGGGAGCACCGGGCCGCTCGGTGGGGAGGTCCTCGGCGAGGACGAGTTCGGGGCCGGCGGTGGCTGAGGTCCTGCTCGAGCTCGACCACCTCACGATGACCTTCGGCGGCGTGGTCGCGCTCAACGAGGTCAGCCTGGCCGTGCCCGAGGGCTCGATCTTCGCCCTGATCGGCCCGAACGGCGCGGGCAAGACCACGGTGTTCAACGTCGTCACCGGCGTCTACCAGGCGACCCGCGGTGAGGTGCGGTTCCGCGGCCGGGGGCTGGCGGGCCTGAAGCCGCACCAGATCACGGCCCTCGGCATCGCCCGCACGTTCCAGAACATCCGCCTCTTCTCGCAGATGACGGCGCTGGAGAACGTGATGGTGGGCACCGACGTGCGCCACCGCACGTCGGTGCCGGGCGCGGTGCTGAAGCTCGTCACCCACCGGCGCGAGGAGCGCGAGGGTCGGGCGCGCGCGATGGAGCTGCTCGGTCTCGTCGGGATCGCCCACCGCGCCGACGAGACGAGTCGGAGCCTGCCCTACGGCGACCAGCGGCGCCTGGAGATCGCGCGTGCGCTCGCGACCGAGCCGAAGCTGCTCCTCCTCGACGAGCCGGCCGCCGGGTTCAACCCGGCCGAGAAGCGGGCGCTGGCCGACCTGATCCGCAAGGTCCGCGACACGGGCTACACGGTGCTGCTCATCGAGCACGACATGGGCCTCGTGATGCGGATCTCCGACCGCATCGCCGTCCTCGACTTCGGCCAGCGCATCGCCGAGGGCCTCCCTGCCGAGGTCCAGAGCGACGAGCGGGTCATCAACGCCTACCTCGGTGTGGCGGACGACTCGGAGAGCGCGGCACCCACCGACGGTGGGACGCCCCCATGACCTCGATGCTCGAGCTGCGGAACGTCGTCGTCCGGTACGGGAAGATCGAGGCGCTGAAGGGCGTGTCGGTCACCGTCGAGCGGGGCGAGATCGTGACCCTCATCGGGGCCAATGGCGCAGGCAAGACGACCACGCTCAAGACGATCTCGGGGGTGCGGCCCGTCGCGTCGGGCGACGTCCTCTTCCAGGGCGAGAGCATCGTCGGCCTGCCGGCGCACGAGCTCGTCTCGCTCGGCATCTGCCAGGCGCCCGAGGGCCGCGGCATCTTCCCGGGCATGACCGTCCTGGAGAACCTCGATATGGGTTCCTACAGCCGGCGGCGCGTGCCGCGCGCCGTGCTCGACACCGAGCTCGAGCGCGTCTTCACGCTGTTCCCGCGTCTCGCCGACCGGCGCAAGCAACTGGGCGGGACGCTCTCGGGCGGCGAGCAGCAGATGCTTGCGATCGGCCGGGCGCTGATGGCCTCGCCCAAAGTGCTGCTGCTCGACGAGCCCTCGATGGGTCTGGCTCCGCAGCTCGTCGCTCAGATCTTCTCCATCATCACCGAGATCAACCAACAGGGCATGACC
>Ga0209415_10015907_pt1 | contig 12148 bp, 9 predicted proteins | sample PeaSoiSIISIP2007_FD_187696 | JGI IMG/M metagenome (GOLD analysis project Ga0209415, IMG submission 187696) | Peat soil microbial communities from Weissenstadt, Germany - SII-SIP-2007 (SPAdes) (version 2) | ecosystem: Environmental > Terrestrial > Soil > Wetlands > Peat | place: Germany... | reverse complement strand
GGCCTCGTGATGTCGATCTCACCGACGCAGCGCATGCCGTACTTGTCGAGGTAGGCCCGGATGGCGTCTCGGGCTTCCCGCCCGCCCGGAAGCCTGGCCAGCTCGTCCAGGAAGTCCTCGTCCTCGAGGTGCTGCAGGCGAGCCACCACCTCCGGATACGGACGGATCACGTCCGCGACGTCCAGGAGTGCGAGCCCCATCTCCGACGTGACGTTATGGGGGACAGATTGTGTGAGCGTGTCGGCAACGTTCTTCTCGCCCAGCCACGCCTGCAGCTGCTCGTTGAGCCACCATGTGGCCTCCATGGCCGACATGAACACCTGATGGCTGTGCGGATCGAACAGGATCCGCTTCAGCTCCGGGATGTCCGCCAGGATGAAGTCGAGCAGCGCCGAGCCGGACTTCCCACGCATGTCGCTCTTCAACTTGGCAATGGAAGCCTCACTGCGCTCGATCAGCCCGGTGACGATGGCCGGATCGGTGTCGATGGGGGCGGGCATGCCGCCTCCGGGCGCGGAACCTGGACTTTCGCCCCTGAGGGTGGGGATGAAGTCGTCGCGTTCGAGGATGGTCTCGAGCGCGTCCCGGACAAGGGGGTCGCCTTTCCCCATCACCTCCAAGAGACGGGCGCGGCTCGCTGGCGACGCCAAGTCAGAGGCGACATCGACGAACAGCCTCCCACCGGCCACGTACATCGGCCGAGGTGTGGTCAGCTGCCAAAAGGAGATCCCCAGAGGCTTCATAGCGTCCGTCATCATCTGCGCATGGCCGACGGATACGTATACATGGCTCTCTTGGTCGCCGGCCGCGGGGATAGGGAACAGTGTGGTGATCGGACGGCTCTGGACGAACGCAAATTCGTCATCGATCAGGGCCCATTCGACGTCCTGGGGACGGCCGAAGTGTGCTTCGATCCGCCGTCCCAGCTGGGCGAGCCGCAGGACTTGCGCATCGGTCAGCGCCGGCTGCTCCTGCAGCTCGCCGTCGATCGCCTGTTCCGCCGTCCCGCCGGCCGGCACGGCGCGGACGGCAAGCTGCTTGGTGGCGATCGCCCTCGCGACCACGTCGCCGTCCCGCACCTTGAAGATGTCCGCGTTCACCCGGCCCGAGACCAGGGCCTCGCCGAGGCCGAGGGTGGCCTCCACGGAGACGACCTTCCGGTTGGACGTGACGGGGTCGGCGGTGAACAAGATGCCGGCCGCATGCGGAAAGACCATCTGCTGGACGACCACGGCCATGTGGACCTTCCGGTGGTCGAATCCGTTCCGCAGGCGGTAGGTCACGGCTCGCTCAGTGAAGAGCGATGCCCAGCACCGGTTGATGTGCTCGAGGATCGCCGCCGACCCCACGACGTTCAGGTACGTGGCATGCTGGCCGGCGAAAGAAGCCGTTGGCAGGTCCTCTGCGGTCGCACTCGATCGGACTGCGTATGGAGCGCGCTCGCCGAGCGGGGCGAGCGAGCGGGCGATCACCGCCGCAAGATCGTCGGGGATGGCGATCCCTTCGAGGGTCCGGCGGATCTCCGCGCTGAGCGTGCGGATCGTTTCCCGGTCATCCGGGTTCAAGCGCGACAGTCGATCGAGTTGATCGCCGATCGATGGCGCCTCCGCCATGATCCGCCGGAAGGCATCTGCCGTCACACAGAAGCCGGCCGGTACGCGGACGCCTTCGATCCGCTGAAGCTCCCCCAGGTGCGCGCCTTTGCCGCCGACGGCCGCGACCTGCGTCTGGTCGATCTCCTGGAGGCCCAGCACGTAGCTGTCCATCCGTCCACCTTCCCTTGAGCCCCTCGGGCCCCTGTCGTTCCTCATGTCGGTCGCGGCGCCCGTGGTCTGGCTCGTGACGCGCATTGTCAACACACCCGGGGTCCTTGCCGCAAGACCCCCACCCTGGTGTACCTTGGTCATGGCAGGGAGAATGAACCGGCTGGTCGTCGATGTGCATCAGCTTTCCCACTGCACAACGATAGGAAGCCCGGCCCGAGGCCCCCTGACCCCTATGCCAGCCCCTGGGCGCACAGGAATTCGGCCGACCGTTCAAGGACACCGGGAGCCTGTCCGATGCACTAGGGGTGGACCACCACGACGTCAGCAGGTTCCGGAGGCTCCTGAAGGCGCTCCATCTTGATGACGCCTCAGCCGAGTTCGCCGCCGCCCTCGGGTCAGGCTCAGAGAGCAGTGACTCGCTCCTGGTGGTCGGTACCCCCGAATGTGAGCCGTGGCACTTCGTGGCCCACCTGGCCGAGGAGGCGCGGTCGACCGGACGGTCCGACCTGGTGCCCACCTGGGTGAGGTGGGCACCCCCCGCAGACGCGAGGGGCCACCTGGCCGTGGCCATCGACAGACTGGGAGCCGTTCGCCGGGGCGACACGGTTCTGGTCGTGGCTCCGAATAGCGCCAGTGAACGACTGTTGGACCGGGTGGACGATGCCAGGCGTCTCGGTGGTCGGGTGATGACCCTGCATCGCGAAGACCACGAACTGGCCCAGCTTTCTCACGAGACCCTCGCCGTTCCCATCATGGCCCCCACCCGCACCTTCGATGTCGTGCAGCACATGGTGACGAGCCGCGCCTCGGGACAGGCGGCTCGACTGAGGCACCGTCTTCGTCGTCAATCGGCGTGACCCGGCTCCACTCGGATCCGCTCAGGCGTCACGAGCCAGTCAGGGCGGCCCGACAGCTAGGTGCCACGGGATGCTCGAGACCGTGAAGGTTCGGCGCTGTCTTACCGCAGGACGAGCGTGCTCACTGCAGGACGAGCGTGAAGATCTGCGTGGCGATCTGCGTGGGATGGCCCCGCTGTCGATGCGTCGAGGCTTGCACCGTGAAACTGAACGTTCCAGGTGACGAACGAAGCTTCGGCTTGCCTGCCAGGAGCCCGTTCAGATGGAGGCGTAGCCCACGGGGGAGTGTGCCCCCTGTGCGCTTCCACCGATATGGGGGAATGCCACCGGCGGCGGACAGTTGCACACGGTACGCCTCGCCACGGGTGGCGGAGGGCAGCGAGGCGGTCGTGATCTGGAAACTCGTTGCCGGTGCCGGTGGCAGTCCGGCAGGTCCCTCGAAGGCGTAGATCTGATTGGCCGACGGTGCGAGGAGGAGGCCGTCGGCCACGGTCGGCGTGGGGAAGTCACTCGCCTCGGAGCCCAGCGAGAACGTCTGGACGGCATCTCCGGTGGTCGGATCGAGGCCGTACAGGGTGCCGCTGCCGGGATCGATCGTCCACACCAGTCCACTGGCGACGATCGGTGGGCCGGACGAACCCGTCGAGGTCTGCCACAGTGGGGTGATCGTGGGTGGCGATGCCGTGACCTGGGTCGCCATGACCCCGTTCAGACACGGGCTGTAGACGACGTCTCCTACCACGGCGCTCCCGCCGTCCACGTCGTTGCCACAGAACGATCCCGCCGAGGTGAGCTCTCCGCCGACCCCACCGAGCGACGACGCCGACATGACGTACGCGGTCTGTGACTTGCCCGCTTGGAACACCAGGCCGCTGGGCAGCAGGACCGGGGCTGAGGAGCCGAGGTCGAAGTCCGAGGCGTTGTCGTCGTACCAGGAAGAAGGAGCGAAGGACTGCAGCTCCGCCATGGCCGGATCGAGCTCGATCACGCCGTCGCCGTTGTCATAAGGGTCGTCCGGCGATGTGAAGGCGCTGTTCCCGGTGGCGAACCACACGTCGCCCGAACCATCGACGACCGGCGCCGCGCCCCCCATCCACACCGCTCCCTGGCTGTCTCCTGCGGCCGAGGCGACCTCGAAGCTCTGCTCGGGGCCCCCACCCTCGGGGATGGAGACCACCCACCCGTGGTAATTCCCGCAGTCGCCCGCGTTGCCGCCGAAACCCGCCACGACGTTGCCGTCGTCGAGGTTGAGGCCGGTGCGCTGGAGCTGAGCCAGCTGGTCCGACCCCGGCAACGCGATGGCTTGGTGCAGAACGACGGAGCCCGAGTTGAGGTCCAGGCCCACGAGGTAGTGCTGGGCCGAACCCTTCGAAAACTCGTCGGTCACGACGAACACCTCGCCCCGTGACGCGTCGATCACCGGTGTGCCCGTGATGCCCACCGTGGGCGAGATGTTTGTGCAGGGAAGATCGCCCGACGGCACGGCGGGGCCGATGTGGATCGACCAGATCACCGCCCCCGTGTCGGCGGCAAGCTCGTAGACGGTGTCGTTCTCGGTGGCCACGACCACGAGCCCCCCGACGACCAAGGGCTCACCGTAGATCTCCCCGTCCAGAGTGGGCGAGGTCCACGCCGGCGTAGCTGGGCCGAGGTCGGTCCCCGACGGGTCGACGCCGGTGCCGAGCCCGTCTTGGTGGTAGACGGACCAGTCCGAGCCGAATCCCGCCCCACCGGCGACGTGCACCGGGGCCCGATGAGCTGCCTGGGCGGCCGGGGCGGCCTGGACGGGAGCAATGACCCACCCCGCGACGACGACGGACACCGCCACCGTCACCATGGACAAACGCCCCCCCACGGCCCCCACCTTACGCCACTCCCGTCCCGAAAGCTCTAGGGCATTTCGTGGTCGCCCTGCGGCCATGTGACCGGGGTACGCCTGAGGAAGAGCATCTGATCTCCACTCAGAATCTGGTGGCCACGAGACACAGGGGACTTTGCCTGGTCCACCTCAGCCGACTTTCCTACCGGCATCGACCGAGCGCTGGCGGGATCCACAGGTCTGGACGATCTCGTCCTCGGAACGGCGCCCGGGTCTTGTGCATTGTTGCACTGACCACGTAGACCGGCGGCCCGGACGGAAACCCTCGCCGGCCGTCGTCGTGACTCACAGCACACCCTCGGATCGAGGCACTCACCATGGTCGCGGTTCGTGCGCCGGACTCCGGGTCGACCCGTAGCCATGCACTGGAGAGCACTTTTGACCACTCTGAGCTTGTCGGCCATGATGACCGCGTTCACCCTTTTCCGAGACAGTCGATGGCACACATATTCGGTCACTATCGCCTTCCACTATCGCTGGCCGTCGTGATGCTCGGTGTCCTTGGATTCGGCTCTGCAGCTGGCGCCAGCCTCCAGCCGAGCCCTGGGACAGGCAGTGACACGCCCCTACCTCCCGCATGGGAGTTCTGCGTCCTCCAAGGAGTCGGCGCACCTGGGACTGAGGACAACGTGGCAAATCTTGATGCGTGGCAGGCCGCTGAGGGGGGGTCCACCAACAACACCGCGGCGTACAATCCGTTCAATACGCACGAGTTGACCGATGCATTGGGCACCCCCCTCCCCGCCGCGACCTCTTCGGAGGGCTTCCCGGCTTTTCCCACCTGGACCGTCGGTTGCGCGGCGACGGTGGCGACGCTCCTTCAGCCGAACATGACTCCAATCGTCACGGCCCTGAAGGGTGGAGCCGTCTTTCCCCCAGGGTTGTTCCTCTCTGATGTCGATCAGAGCCAGTGGTGCGCACCCTCTGCAGACGGCATCCCTTGCTACGCCAGTGAGATCATGGCGGGAGAACTCCTGGAAGTTCTCCTCAGCGGGGGCTCTGGACAACTCGAAGGGGCACTGACGAGCTTTGCCGACACCGGCACCGACTTGCGCTCCTACCAGCAGGATGCCTCTTCGACGGCGGCCGATCAAGAGCTCCTCTCAGAGAAAACTGCGCAGCTCCGCGCGGCCCAGGATGAGGTGACTGTGACGCAGGACACCCTTTCGCGTACGACGCAGGCCTTCCGCCAGCTCGCTGTCGATGACTACACGACCGACGGCCTGACACGCTCTGACTCCAACCTCCAGCTTTTCAACCCGCCGGACGAGCAGGGCTTTATCGCTCAGTATTTTGGGAACATCGCCACTTCGCTCCTGATCATTCGCTACGACCACGCAAGGGTAGCCGTCAGGACTTCGATTTCAAACCGACGGGAAGCGGACGAATCTGTCGCTCAGGCTGCGTCATCGTTGGCTTCAGCCACGGTGGTGGAGAACCAGGATTTGTCCAAGCTGGAGGCGGACGTGAAGAACATCGAGGCCGGCTTGTCATGCTCCGAACCGCCACTCGTTACAGCTACTTTGTCATCGATCGGTAGCCAGGACGGGGCGGGGCAGCTGTGGACAGCGATACAAGGCTGTCTGGCACCGGCGGCCCAGTTGGTGCCGTCACCATCCGCATCAGCGCCTTGACCGGACGGTGTGATGGGTGTGGCCAGGCTTCACGGCACGTACCGGATGTGGTCTACCCGAGGGCCTGGCGCAGCCTGGTGGTGACCAACTTCGCCACGAGCGCCTTCGGCAATGGCGCATCAACGGGAAATTGAAGTGCGCCGGTCGAAGTCTTGTACCTGGTGAGCTCGTCAGCTAGTTCGGGGAAGACCGACCCGCTATGAGGCAAATAGCTGAGGTGGCTCTTGAAGGCTCCGAAGCCGGCGATGACCTTGCCCTGTACCCGAAAGGCTGGCAATCCATAGGAGATGCACTGCTCCGCCTCGGGAATGGCGTCGAGGATCGATTGGCGAAGGGTGGTCAACGTGCTCCGCCTTGGCTCCTCCAGCGAAGCCAGGTAGTCGTCGATCTCTCTTCTGGACACAACATCCTCTCGTGACGGTGTCGACGGAGCATGGTCCCGGTCAGCTCGCGATGCGCTCCCCCAAGAGGAAGGCGGCGTTTCCCCCAAAGAAACCAGCCGTGGTCTCCCCCGGCTCGATCCCGGAAGCGATGTAGTCCTCGATGGCGGTCTGCGTACCTTCGGTGTGCGGATAGTCGCTGCAGGCCATGAAGACGTCGCCAGCGCCTCTCATCAGTCGATGCGGCAGCTCATAGGAGAAGGCGGCCACGCGCACCTGGCGCCGAAAGTACTCGCTGGGCATCATGGATAACGCCGTCGACTCTCCGTTGAAGCGGGCGGTATGACGGTAGCCACCATCCATCATCTGGAAGTGCTGTGGCACCCACCGCGCCGAGAGTTCCATGATCCCTATCCGAAGCTCCGGGTACCGTTCCATGACACCGTTCAGGATCAGATCAGTCACGGCGAGAGCTGCTGCCGTCCAGATGAAGACGACGCTCATCGGTGAGATCCCGCCCTCCATGTCCTCTCCGTACCACGCCTCGTCAAAGGGGCGGGGTTGGTTGGCGACATGGAACACCGGAGTGATGCCGTGGTCCACGAACGCAGCCCATGATCGGTCGAGGTCGGGATCTGATAAAGGCCTGCCGTTCACCAAGGCGGGCGCTATCAAGCCCAGACGGATGCCACCTTCGGCGAGTGTCTCCAACTGTGCCTCGAGCCAGACGGGGTCCCGCAGGCTCAAATGTGCCACCGGGTGCAGCCGTCCCTTACCTCTGGCCGCCACCTCGACGATCCACCGGTTCCACGCAGTCATGTTGGCCAAGGTGGCACGCAGATCATGCTGGAGAGGGCGCTCCCAACTGATCCCGTAGTTCGGGAACATGATCGAGGCATCAAAACCAGCTCTGTCGAGTTGACGGAGGCGAGCGTCCGGGTCGGAGTAACTCGCGGTGAACTCGGCCAGGTCGAACTCGGCGGGCAAGCCGTCCACCAGCCGCTGTCGAAACACCCCGATCCCGTCGACGTCGCCAGGACGATGCGGACCTCCCAAGCTCAAGCGACGGTCACCAAACATCAGCCAGGTGTATCCGAGCTCGTCTGTTGCCATGTGCAGCGCAACGTCACGATCTGCCGGGTCAGCGTACTCCTGCCACATCCCAGACGGCTCGAAGAGATGGGTATCGGAGTCAATGAGCGGGCTCACAGTCCCCTCCTTCCCGACGCAGGCGGTCGGCTCGGAACGTCGGGCCGTCAGCCTACCGCTGGAGCGAGGCCGAAGCCCCGGGAGAGTCTCGGACCGAGGGTCGCGGTCCGCGTCCAGGGAACCAGGCGGCGTGCCCGGACCTGAGTACGGCTCAGCCTACTCCCCGTCGGGGCCGAAAAGGATCAAGCACTTTGCGAATGCGGTGCCGGCACGAGGCGGCAGGCGTCAAGACGAGGAACCGAAGTCGACATCCTTGGTCTTGAGCGTCCCGGCCGTCCGTCCTGGAGCTGTCTGGTAGGTCCAGTAGAGATTCGTGTGCGCGATGACCTGCTCCGGAGGCGGCGCCCCCCATTGCGTTTGGTCCTCCGTCGTGTGGGCATCACTGACAAGGGTCGCGTCGTAGCCTCTGACGAGCGCGCCATGAAGCGTCGAGCGGATGCACGCATCTGTCTGTGCGCCAACCACGACGAGTTGTCCGACCCCGAGGACCGACAACACGGTTTCGAGGTTGGTGTCCTCGAAGGCGTCGCCGTAGGTCTTCTCGACGAGCGGCTCGTCGCCGCCCGGTACCAGCTCGGGGACGATCCGCCAGTCGTCGCTCCCCTTCACCAGTCCTTCGTCGAAGTGCTGGACCCAGACGACGGGGACGTGCTCGCGCCGCGCCTTGGCTACCAGGATGGCGACGTTGGCAACGGTCATGACGCGCTCATGAGCCCCTTTGACGACGCCGTTTTGCACGTCCACGACGAGGAGTGCGGTGTTCGGCCGGTTGTTGAGCGTCGTCATGGTCTCCTCCTCGTTCGCGTTTGGGCTCCCGTATCCGCACGCCGGCCTCTGCAGGTTATCGATCCCGCCAGGCATTCACACCTGATTGCCCCGGACCAAGGAGCCGTCTGAATGGCGCGCTCTTGCTCAGGCGGGTCGATCCGGGCGGGGTCCTGATATGGATCCCTTGACCTGAAGTCCTTCCATGCTGATCTTGATGGGAAGCACCCTGTAGCTGGCATCTAACCTCACGACTCGATGCTCGAGCGCGTCTTTGGCCTCCGGGGTGGCGCTCAAGAACGTTACCGAGCCGCCATCGCCTCCGGCGCCGTTGACCTTCCACCCGAGTGCCCCCAGCGCCGCTGCGACCTCGATCGTCAGCGTTGCGTCCCTTCCGACCAGCACAGGGTGCAGGCACTTCTGGGCTTCGGTGTTGGCGATCATGGCCTGACCGAAGGCGCCGAGATCCCGGGCGAGGACAGCGTCGCGCGCCGCAGTCGCCGCGTCCCGTAGCCGCGAGAACGCCCCGGACCCTCGACGCTGTACCTCCTCGATGACTTGGCGGTGAACGCCGGATGAGTCATGGGCGCGGCCAAGGAAGACGAGCGTCAAAAGGGACCCGAGTTCCTCCCACGGTGGCAGGCTGTGCACCGTCGCCGCCGGGTACGGCTCGACCTCGAGGTAGTTGATCCCGCCGAAGGCCGCGCTCAGCTGATCCTGGATCCCGCTCTGGGTGCCGAGGATGTCGACCTCGAGCCGATGCGCGGCGTAGGCGACGTCGCGTCGTGACGGCTGCTCACCGCGCAATGCCGCAAGCCCACCGAGCATCGCGACTGCGACCGCAGCAGACGTGCCGGTGCCGCAGCCAGCCGGTATCGCGGAACGGACGCCCACCTCCACAGGGAGGGCCCCCGGAGGTGGGAGCGAGTCGATGGCAGCTTCCAGCAGTGGGTGGCGGGCGACACGAGTGGCGCCGGGCACGATGGGGTACCGGTCGCCGAAGGTCTCCGCGTCCAACACCACCGGGTCCGGGCCGGTCGCCGGGCGGATCGAGACCTCCACCCCCGGGGTCACCGCGATGTTCAAGACCCGTCCCGGTCCGCCGAACCACGTATCGGTCCACCCACCGTTGTCACAGACCCGGACGGGAGCCGACGCCCTGATCACCAGGGAATCTCCACGGTGACCGTCGTCAACGCTCATACCTGCTGCGGCGGCTCAGGGGAGGCTGACGGATCGCCACCGCCTACCCCACCGGTTGCCTGCGATACGAGGCCCGACAGGGGCCGGCGGCGCGAGCCACACCACCGATCTGCGCTGGGACGGGTCTCGGGTGCTCCGCCCACTCGGGAACCCAGTCGAACACCGAGACCAGCGTCGTCACGGCCGCCGTCATGGCGGCAATGGAGAACGGCTGCGCTGGACAGGTGTGGCTTCCATGGCCGAACACGGTGACCAGTTCGGGCGCGGGCAGCGAGCTGGGATCCGACAGCCTGCGGCGGTTCCAACGAGAGGGACGCCACTGTTCGTAACCCGGTGCGGCCGTCGTGTTCGTGAGGGGGAGGAGCGTGGACACGGTCGCGCCGGGACTGATCGTGTACTCGTGAACCTCATCTCTGACCGTGACCGGTGAGAGGACGAACCGCGACATGATCGATCGTTGCGCCATGCGCGTGGACTCCATGGCGCACTGTTCGGCCCAGATCGAGTCACCGCTCGCAACCCTGTCGCGTGCTTCAGGATGCTCGAAGAGATCGATGAGGGCCCACCCCATGGCAGCAAAGAGGTTCGACATCGACGCGATGTGCACGAGGGTGACATCGTGGGCAATGCCCGTTCGTCGTCGCGAGTCAGGCTCGTCGGACCAAGACATTGCGATCCTGGCGAAGAGGGGATGGTCGGCTTCCAGCCCTGGATCTGTGCTCAGGCGATCGACGGCTTCGGCGATCAATGTCGACACGGTTTGGAGCGCCGCTCTCTCGGCAGCGTGGCCGGTCTCGGCGATTCGGGCCATGGCGTCCGGGTGCACGAACGACTCGGCGCCGTCGAGGACGTCGAAGGCGGACACCAACGACGCCAGGTTCGGTGCATCCGACGACCCGGGGCCACCCCACGAGGCCAAGCCCACTCGGTGTCCGAGTCGCCGGGTGAGGTCGAACACGTCCGCCATCCCCTCCGTCCCCAGCTCGTCGACAGTCGCGACGAGAGCCGATCGCACGTTCGCCATGTAGGCGAGGGCGTCGGCTCTGCCGAAGAGGTCATGGGGAAGTGTCCGCCTCCCTGAGAACAACTCATCCGGCAGCTTGCGACGCAGCATCCGCCAATCGGCGACACCTTTGCTGGCTCGATCCTCCGGGAGCCCGTACAAGTCACGCACGGCCGTGGGTGAGAAGGTGAAGAGATACCGGTCGGCGCCGCTGTCCACCACGAACGTGTCTCCCAGGGCGGCCCTCGCCTCACCGATCGCCGCCACGGCGTCGTCCACTGGCTGGTCCCAGGGCAGAGCGACACCGTCTGCCACCGGTGGCATGGGGGAGATGCACGGCAGGCTCACCGCTTCAGACTGCCACGTCGACGGTCGACCCCCATTAAAGTCTCCAGCTGATGCCGCTGCCTGCGCCTGATGCAACGTCGACCGCCATCGTCACAGGAGCGTCGTCGGGCATCGGTATGGAAATCGCCAAGGAGCTCGCTCGTCGAGGCCACGGGGTGTCGTTGGTTGCCCGCCGGTCCGACAAGCTCGAAGGTGTCGCCGTCGAGCTCCGGGCAATGGGAGTGCGGGCCGAGGTCGTGGCGGCGGACCTGTCCGACCGCTCCGTGCGGGCCCGACTACTGGAGCGCATCGAGGAACGGGGCTTGGTGGCCAGCATGCTGGTCAACAATGCCGGTCTGTCGACCCTCGGTCGGGTATCCACATCCGATCCCGATGCCGAGATGCAGATGATCGAGGTGGACGTCGTCGCCGTCGCCGATCTGACCAGCCGCGTCCTCCCGGGGATGATCGATCGGCACCGTGGAGCCCTGCTCAACGTCGCATCCACGGCCGCCTTTCAGCCACTGCCGGGACAGGCCGGCTACGGGGCATGCAAGGCGTTCGTGCTCTCGTACTCCCACAGCCTGGCAGGGGAGCTCCGAGGTACCGGGGTGAGCGTGACGGCTCTGTGCCCCGGCCCCGTCGACACAGGGTTCGGCGAGGCAGCCGGGTTCACCACGGAGGAGGCGACCGGAGCTCTCCCCAGCTTCATGTGGAGGACGGCGGCAGACGTGGCCCGAGCGGGAGTCGACGCAATGGACAGGGGCCAGCCCGTCGTCATCCCCGGGCTACCCAACCGCATCGGCGCTGCCTTCGGATATCTCACCCCGCGACGCTTCCTCGTGCCCATGCTCGCCAGTCGCCACCCTGGAGTCCGTCGCTAGCGAAGAGCAGCTCACATCCGTCCACCCGGTAGGGCTTCGGCGCCTGTCCGCCGAGGTTGGGCGCCCGTCGCTTCGTTGCTACGCTGGGCGTCCGGCCACGCGGCGTGACGGACACTCACGGAGGTGGAAAGGTGCAGCAGGCTTCCCGACGCAGCCACCCTGGATCGCCATGAGGGGCATCCGGAGTTACGCCGCCTACATCCCGTATCGCCGGCTCGAGCGCAAGGACGTCGCCGCCGTC
>Ga0209415_10015906_pt1 | contig 12148 bp, 9 predicted proteins | sample PeaSoiSIISIP2007_FD_187696 | JGI IMG/M metagenome (GOLD analysis project Ga0209415, IMG submission 187696) | Peat soil microbial communities from Weissenstadt, Germany - SII-SIP-2007 (SPAdes) (version 2) | ecosystem: Environmental > Terrestrial > Soil > Wetlands > Peat | place: Germany... | reverse complement strand
CCACCAGCCCATCCCGCTTCCATAATTTTTCCAACGGTGCGCTCGCCGACGAAATCGGCCGCGTCGATGCCATTTCCAAAGCCGCAGACGCCGAACTGAAGGCGCTCAAGGATGAGTTCAAAGCGCGCGGGCTGACCGAAATGGCCGGCGACGCATTCACTGTCACCGCGACGGAACAGATCGCCGGGCGCCTCGATACCAAGGCAGTCCGTGAGTTCCTAGGGCCTGCCTATAGCCGGTTTGAGATTGCGGTCGTATCGACGACTGTGATCCGGATTAAGGCGGCTGCCAGAACCCTCGCCGTCGCGGCCTGAGCGGACCCAAACCCGACATAGCGGCCATATTTGCCGCCCGCTCAATCCTCTGGAGCAACCCCCATGTCTAACACCACTCATACATCGCGCCGCGCAATGCTCGCGCGCATCCCGGTCGCGCTCGCCATGACGGCGATCCTGCCGGCCGCAGCACTCGCAGCCGATAATGATAATGAGGCTGATGCCGAGCTCGTGCGCCTCGGCGCCGAATTCGATCGGCTCTATGCCGAATGGCTTGGGCTTGAACAAGAGGCGTATCGGCTCGACGATCTTGTTTCGGAACAGATCGACATTCAGGAAGTGGCGCGTTCTGGCGTGAGAGGATCGCAGTGGACCGAGCGATGCAAAGAATGGAACGCGCTTCGCATCAGGACGGGCTGCGAGGCGGCGATTACGACGGCCGAGGCCAAGGCTGAAGTCATTGACGCGCTTTCCAAACGCATTCGCGCCATCCCGGCGGTGGGCATTGCTGGCATCGCCGTGAAGGCGTCACTGCTAGCTTTCGAGTGTCTTGGCGTTTTCGATCAGCTCTACTTCTGGAATGGCGGACGCTACGAGGATGCCGATTTGGACACAGAGCGGCTTCATCGCTTCGTGACGGAGATGCGCACCATGGCCGGGCTGCCGGCGCTGCGTGTCACAAGCTGAAGTCGAGCAATGAAGGCGCCGATGCTCAAACTGCTCCGCGTGCGCGAACGCGCTGAAAGACCAATCTCAGGACTTGGAATCCTTGACAGCGTTTTTAGCGGATGGCCGCGTGTCCTCGAATTTAAGCGCCCCTACGGGCGGAAGCCTTTTTTCGATGTCGATAAACCGCTGATCGATAGCCTCAAACGCCGCGACAACCGCGTCCGCGAATTCACGGCCCGAAAGTCGGCTTTTTTCAATGTGTATCTTCAGGTCCCGAATTACCTGTCTGAGTTCGGCCATGCGACACCTCCTTGAATCCGGCATTCCCAGATAGCCCCAGTTTTTGGGCGTCATTTTGGGCGTCATCCTGCATCGGCTTGACGTTCCTCGCAAGCCTGCCGCGGCGCCTACCCGATGCCCCTCTCCCTTGCCCGGAGAGGGCCTTTTTCGTTGCCCGACACGCGAATCGCCGGCGCCAGGACGGCGGCAAATGCGAACCGTGGTTCGGATCTGTGAGGCGCGGGTCGGCGTTGCGACCCTAGCTTCGCGTTACCCCAGTGGCTACCCCGGCGCCACGGCCACGGCGACTCCGACCTGGCATTTGCAACTAACTATTTGATTTTGATGGTGAGCGCGGCGGGACTCGAACCCGCGACCTCCTGATTGATCGTCAGTCGCCAGCCTGCTGATGATAGCCCTCGAGACTGAGATAGCCGCCCAGCCGCTATTTCTTCGGCTTGCCCTTCGTCTCTGGCACGGGAGCGGCGGGCGCGGAAGCAGCGGCCGGCGCCGGCGTCGCCCCAGCAGCAGGCGCACCAGGAGCAGCGGGTGCGGCTGTCGTAGCGGCAGCGGCGGCAGGAGCCGGAGCCTCGACCGCGGCGACGGGTGGCGCAATCGTGGCGATCGTGAAATCGTGCCGCGTCTCCGTCGGCTTGCAGCCGGCCGGCAGAGTCACCGCCGAAATATGGATGGACTCGGCGATATCGAGGCCGCTCAAGTCGACAATAATCGCCTCGGGGATGGAATCGGCCGGCACTTTTAATTCGACGGTATGGCGCACGATGTTGAGCGCGCCGCCCTTCTTCATGCCGGGGGAGATGTCCTGGTTGATGAAATGCACCGGCACGTTGACCCGCAAGGTCGTGCCGGGCCTCAGGCGCAGGAAATCGACGTGGACCGGGCGATCCTCGATCCGATCGAGCTGATAATCGCGCGGGATGACGCGCTGCTTTGCGCCGCCGACCTCGATCTCGTAGATCGTCGTCAGAAAATGCCCGGCATAGATGAGCTTGTTGACCTCGCGGTAATCGAGCGAGATCGGCTGGGCTGGGTCGCCGCCGCCATAGATGACGGCGGGAATGCGGCCTTCACGGCGCGTGCTGCGGGCGGCCCCCTTGCCGGTCCCGCTGCGCACCGTGGCCGCGAGCGTTTTTGTCTCGGCCATTTCGGTGTCCTTTATGAAATGCGGCCCTCGCCTCCAGGGGTGTCGGAAACCGGCCGCCGCGGGGTTATAGGGGCGGAAGGGCCGCTGGGCAATGGTGAGCGCTAGCCCGCTTGAGAAAGCGGTAATTCTAGCCCATCAATTAGCCAGGAGCGGAGCCCATGCAGCCCGAACAATTGCGAGCAGCGCGCGCCGCTCTGAGCTGGCCCCTTGAACGACTGGCCGAGGCGTCCGGGGTTCATCGAAACACCATCTCGAATTTCGAGACGCGCAAATACATTGGCGAGCCCGAGAAGCTCGCGGCGCTCAAACGCGCCCTCGAAGCTGCTGGCGTGATCTTCACCGACGAAAACGGGGGGCGGCAGACGCGAGCCTGAGGAGATTTCAGGCAGGCGATCTCGTCCGGTTCAGACCTCAAACGCGCGTGCGGTTCGATTACAACATTGCGGCCGATGAAGTTGGGAAAGTTGTCGGAGTGGAACACACCCGCCAGCAACGGGACCGACCTATAGAATCCAAGTCCAGTTTGAGCGCGCCCTCGTGCCTTATATCTTCAGGTTCGAGTATGAGCTTGTGCAGGCTGCGCCGGCCATGGCGGAATCCTCCACGCCTAAAGGCGGAGACGCAATGATGATGTCCGACCCAAAGGCAATAATCGACGAATTCTGTGTCAACTGCACGTCTGTAAGGAACGACTACGACCTTTATCGGAGCCTATTCGAAACAGACCAGCGCAATCTGGACTTGTTTACATCCATTGCGCCCCTGTGTTTCGGAGACCTGCACCGCATTTTGGCGGAGAACCTGTTCCTTCAGTTTAGCAAAATTACTGACCCCGCAAGCACTGGAAAGAAATCCAACCTCACGACTAATTACGTTCTGGAGGGCATTGATTGGCCTGATGCAGTTGGCAAAAAACTTCGGGATGTCAACGAGCGCCTAAAGGCATTCCGTCGATATATAGAGCCCGCTCGGAGCAAGCGGATTGCGCATGTCGATCTTTCCGCGCAAATCGAACGACTGGAGAATCTTGAAGCGTTCCCGAAGGGTGCTGACACGCAATTCCTTCAAGACCTTCAGACTTTCATCGATATTGCATATGGACACTTCCACAATGGAGGCTACTCCCCAATCGCGGTTGCCATGTCTACGGACTCGCACCAACTGGTTAGAGCGCTGGAAAAGTCGGTGATTTTCGACCGCTGCTCCAAATGCGACGCGGGCGAAAGGGCTGTCGCCGTTCTGGATTATGAGGACCGCCCCGAATAGCGTCGTCACATAAGCCCCATTAAGGAACCATAGCGGAGGCTCGGCCGCCTTATCGATCCTTCGTTCGCGTACGGCCGAAACAAGAGCGCCAATTTCTGGGCGGCGCACTCCTTCTCCCGCTTGCGGCACGGCTGTCCGGAAAAGAAAATCAGCATGAGCTTCTGCTATCATGACTGTGACAGATGCGCCGCGAAGCACACTCATGATTCCGAGGTGGCGGCGAGGAACAGTGGTTGGTCGCGAAATCCCTCCCCTTCAGGGGAGGGTGGCCGGCCATAGGGCGCGCTTCGCGCGCCCGTCGCTTCTATGGACGCCTTGCGCGAAGCGCAAGGCTATGGCCGGCCGGGTGGGGGTGAGGCATCTCATAACGAGAGCCACAGATCGTGACGGAACCCCATCCGTCAGCGTCGCTTCGCGCCGCTGCCACCTTCCCCTTTCAGGGGAAGGATGAGCGCCGATCGCTCGTGCCATTCCGCCTCGCTACCCGCGCGGCTTGGCGCGGGTCGTGGGCAGCGCCTTCGTCGGATCGTCCGGCCAGAGGTGGCGCGGATAGCGGCCCTTCATCTCGGTCTTCACCGCCGCCCAGGAGCCGCGCCAGAACCCCGGCAGATCGCGGGTGACCTGGATCGGCCGCTGCGCCGGCGACAGAAGCTCAAGGGTCAGCGGCACCTTGCCTCTGGCGACCGCGGGATGGCTCGCAAGCCCGTAGAGCTCCTGCACGCGCACCGAGAGCAGCGGGCCGCTTTCCGCCGCATAGTCGAGCGCGATGCGCGAGCCGGCCGGCGTCTCGAAATGGGTCGGCGCCTCGGCGTCGAGCCGCCGCTGCATGTCATAAGGCAAAAGCGCCTTCAACGCCGCTTCGAGATCCGCGCCAGTGATCTCGGCCAGACTCGTCTTGCCCTCGATGAAAGGCGCAAGCCACGTACCCGCGCTGGCGCGTAAAACCTCGTCCGACAGGTCGGGCCAGTCGCCTTCGTTTCGGCGCTGGAACGCGACGCGGTCGCGCCACTGCCGCAAGGCCCTGGTCCAGGGCAAGCGATCGAGACCCGATGCCGCAATGCCTTCGGCAAGGATCAACGCCGCCGCTGGCCCGTCCACGTTCAAATTCTGCTCGCTCAGAACGAGCGCGCCCAGCCTGCGCTGCCGGCGAGCTTGCACTTGGCCGCGCGCTGAATCGAAGGTCACCTCTTCCCGCATCACGATCGCCTCGCCCGCGAGAGCTTCGATCTCGGCGAGGCTGAGCGGCGCGGCAAGAAGAATGCGCGCCGCGGCGGCGCGGCCGGCGATCTCGCCGACCGCAAGATAGGCCTCGCGAGCGAGCGGATCGGCCAGTTCGAGCGCCGCCGCGCGCCCGTTCGCCATCAGGAATTCGCCGGGTCTGCCGCGCGCCTTGGCGATCCGATCCGGAAAGGCGGCGGCCAGATGCCGCCCGCAATTCGCCGGATCATCGGGCGCGCCGGCGGGCGAGACCCCTGCTTGCTTCAGGAAGGTCTTGACCAGACGGCGCGCGTCCTCGGCGCGTTGCGAGCGGTCCTTGCGGAATCGCTCGATGCGCAGGCCGAGATCGGGCGTGTCGCCCCCGAGCCCACGTTCGACCATCGCGACGGCGACTTCCGCCGCAAGCTCGGCTTCCCCGCTCGCCTTCGCCGCGACGATCATGCGCGCCAGCCGCGGCGGCAAGGCGAGTCGGCGCATGGCACGGCCTTCTTGCGTGAGAGCGCCATCGCCATCAAGCGCGCCGAGCGAGGCAAGCAGCGCGCGGGCCTCAGTGAGCGCCGGCTCAGGCGGCGGGTCGAGAAAACGCAGATCGCGCGCGCCCCAGGCGACGCAGTCGAGCAGCAGGCCGGAGAGATCCGTGCTGAGGATTTCGGGCGGCGCAAAGGCTTCGAGCGCGCCCGTCGCCCCCTCTTCCCAGAGGCGGTAGCAGACGCCGGGCTCGGTGCGTCCTGCCCGGCCGCGGCGCTGATCGGCGGCGGCACGGGAGACCCGCACGGTCTCGAGCCGCGTCAAGCCGCGATCGGGCTCATAGCGCGGCAGCCGCGCAAGCCCCGAGTCGATCACGATCCGCACCCCTTCAATCGTCAGCGAAGTCTCGGCGATCGACGTGGCGAGCACGATTTTGCGCTTGCCCGGCGGGCTCGGCGCGATGGCGCGCTCTTGCGCCGCCCGGTCGAGCGCGCCATACAGCGGCGCGATCTCGACCGCCGGATCGCGGATCGTCTCCTCGAGCAGAGCCGCGAGCCGCGTGATCTCGCCTTGTCCGGGCAGGAAGACGAGGAGCGAGCCGGGCTCTGCCGCCAAGCCCTTGCGAACGGCACGGAGCAGCGCCGCCTCGATCCGCTCGTGCGGATCGCGGCCGAGATAGATCGTCTCGACCGGAAATACTCGCCCGTGCGCTTCGATCACGGGAACGCCTTCGCCGAGAAGGCGGCCGACACGCACGCCGTCGAGCGTCGCCGACATGACAATGAGCCGCAGGTCCGGGCGGAGATGTGCTTGAACGTCGAGGCCGAGCGCCAACCCGAAATCCGCGTCGAGCGAACGTTCGTGAAATTCGTCGAACAGCACGGCGGCAATGCCGTCGAGCGCCGGATCGTCCAGGATCATCCGGGTGAAGACGCCCTCGGTGACGACCTCGATCCGCGTCTTCGCCGAGACGCGCGACATGAGCCGCATGCGAATCCCGACGGTCTCGCCGACCGCCTCGCCGAGCAACGTCGCCATCCGTTCGGTCGCGGCGCGTGCCGCAAGCCTGCGTGGCTCAAGGAGGATGATCCTTCTGCCTTGCGCCCAAGTCTCGTCGCGGAGCGCGAGCGGCACGAGCGTCGTCTTGCCGGCACCTGGCGGCGCTACGATGACCGCGGACGAGGAGCTGCTGAGTGCGGCCCGCACGTGCGGCAGGACGGCATGGATCGGAAGCTCGGCGAGAATGCTTTGCATGAAACTGAAATGGCAGTTCGGCAGGCGATCAACAAGCGGCAAGGCGAGATGCGCCAGCATGCCTCTTTGCCGACGTGATGAGACCCGATCTCGGCAGAAACCGAGATCGGAATCAATTCGCTTCGAGGGCCGGGAAGTTGCGCCGCCATAATGCGTCGCGTGCATCGAGACGATGGCTTTGCTAAAGTTCGGGCATGCCCAAGCGCGTCATCGACGATCCTTCCTTGCATCCGAACCGCTCCGCCCCTGATGCGAGCGGAATGGACGGGGCGACAAAAATCACCCCGATGATCGCTCAATACATCGAGATCAAATCCGTCAATCCCGACTGCCTCCTGTTCTACAGAATGGGAGATTTCTACGAGCTCTTCTTCAGCGACGCGGAAGTGGCCTCGCGCGCGCTCGGAATCGTGCTGACCAAGCGCGGCAAGCACATGGGCCGCGATATTCCGATGTGCGGCGTACCCGTGGAACGTGCCGACGATTATCTCTCGCGGCTCATCTCCCTCGGACATCGCGTCGCCGTCTGCGAACAGATCGAGGATCCGGCCGAGGCGAAGAAACGCGGCGGTCAATCCGTCGTCAAGCGCGACGTCGTGCGGCTGGTGACGCCCGGAACGATCACCGAAGAAAAGCTTCTGGACCCTGCGCGGGCCAATTGGCTTGGCGCCGTCGTGAGACTGCGCTGCTCGGATACCCAATCCATCTATGGCATCGCCGGCGTCGATATTTCGACCGGCGCCTTCAACGTGACCGAAGTGGTCGAGGCGGCGCTCGGCGCCGAGATCACCCGGATCGATGCCGCCGAGATCATCGCGCCGGAGGTGCTCTGCGCCGACGAAAGCTTCGCGCGGCTGATCGGCGACATGCATATCCCGTTGACGCCGATCGGCCGCGAGGCGGCCGATCTCGGCGCGGCGGAGCGACGTCTCGTCGATTATTTCGGGCTTGTCACGCTCGACGGTCTTGGCGCCTTTTCGCGCGCCGAGATCGCCGCGGCAGCGCTCGCCGTCTTTTACATCGAGCGCACGCAGCGCGCCGCGCGTCCCGCCTTGAGCCTGCCGACGCGTACGCGATTCGACGCGCACATGGAAATCGACGCGGCGACGCGCGCCAATCTCGAATTGACCCGCACCCTGTCGGGAGGCCGCGAGGGATCCCTGATCGCTGTGCTAGATCTCACCGTCACTCCCGGCGGCGGCCGGCTTCTTGCGGAGCGGCTCGCCGGTCCCCTGACCGAGGAAGACGAGATCGAGCGAAGGCTCGATGCGGTCGGCTTTCTGCGCGAGGATCGAGGGCTGCGCGCCGATCTGCGCGCGCGCCTCAAAGCGACGCCCGATCTTACAAGACCATTGTCGCGGCTCGCCCTGCAGAGAAGCGGCCCGCGCGATCTCGCGGCACTGCGCGACGGGCTCATGGCCGCCGCCGAAACCGCGGCGCAGTTCGCTGCGGCCGCTGACCTGCCCGCCGATCTTCTTGCAGCGGCAACGCAAGCGGCGGCGGTCGATCCCGCCATCGCCTCCGCGCTGGCCGACGCGCTCGCCACCTCTTTGCCGTTGAAGACCCGCGACGGCAATTTCATCCGCGCCGGCTATGACGCATCGCTCGACGAGATCCGGGCCTTGCGCGACGAAAGCCGCCGCGTCATCGCCGAATTGCAGGCGCGCTATTGCGAGCTCGCTGAGACGCGCCAGCTCAAGCTCAAACACAATAATTTTCTCGGCTTTTTCCTCGAGGTTCCGCAGGCGCAGGGCGAAAAACTCCTGAAGACGCCGTTCAATGCGACATTCGTGCATCGCCAGACCATGGCGGACGCCATGCGCTTCTCGACCGCCGAACTCGCCGAACTCGAGGTCAAGATCGCGTCCGCCGCCGATTCCGCGCTCGCCCGCGAATGCGAAATCTTCGATCGACTCGCGGGCCGGATTCTCGCCGCCGAGCGCTCCATCAAAGCTGCGGCAGACGGCTTGGCAGCGATCGACGTGGCCGCGGCGCTCGCCGAGATCGCCGACGCGCGGGATTGGATACGCCCCGAAATCGATGCCTCGCTCACCTTTTCCATCGACGCGGGCCGCCATCCGGTGGTCGAGGCGGCGCTCGCCGCAGCCGGCAAGCCTTTCGTCGCCAATGATTGCGATCTATCGGGCGGCGAAGCCGGCCGCATCGCGGTGGTCACCGGACCGAACATGGCGGGCAAATCGACCTATCTCAGGCAAAACGCCTTGATCGCCGTGCTGGCGCAGATGGGCTCCTTCGTCCCGGCGGCGCGCTGCAAGATCGGCATCGTCGACCGTCTCTTCTCGCGCGTCGGGGCTGCCGACGATCTCGCCCGCGGCCGCTCGACCTTCATGGTCGAAATGGTCGAGACCGCAGCGATCCTCAACCAGGCGACGGAACGCTCGCTCGTGATCCTCGACGAGATCGGCCGCGGCACCGCCACGTTCGACGGGCTCGCGATCGCGTGGGCGGTGATGGAGCACTTGCACGAGAAGAACCGCGCGCGCGCGCTGTTCGCGACGCATTTCCATGAACTGACGCATCTCGCCAAACATCTTCGCCGCATCGTCAATCTCACCATCCGGGTGGCGGATTGGAAGGGCGACGTGGTTTTCCTGCATGAAATCATAAAGGGCGCGGCGGACAGGTCCTATGGCATTCAGGTCGCGAAACTTGCCGGCCTTCCCGCCGCGGTCGTCGCGCGCGCGCAAATGCTGCTCGCCGAGTTCGAGGCGAGCGATCGGAAGAAGCCGATCGAGCGGCGCGTCGCCGACCTGCCGCTCTTTACGGCCGCAAGCGTCCAATCCGAGCCGCCGGCCGCGTCAAAACTCGCCGCCGCGCTCGACGCGATCGATCCCAACGAATTGACGCCGCGCGAGGCGCTTGACGCGCTCTATAAGCTGAAGGCGTTGCGCGCGAAGAAGGACTGAGCCGTTCCGCTCAGCGCCCATGCAAAAGCCGCCCGACGAGTTTCGACGTGTAATCCACCATCGGCACGATGCGTGCGTAATTCAACCTCGTCGGGCCGATGACGCCGAGCACGCCGACGATCCTCTGCTCGTCGTCGTGGAACGGCGCGGCGATCATCGATGAGCCGGAGAGCGAGAAAAGCTTGTTCTCCGATCCGATGAAGATGCGCACGCCTTCGCCGCCTTCCGCCCGGTTCAGAAGATCGATGACATCCTTTTGAGTCTCGAGATCGGTGAACAGCAGGCGGATTCGTTCGAGGTCTTCGCGCGCCACCAGGTTCTCGAGGAGATTGGCCTGTCCGCGGACGATGAGGTGCTGGCCCTGGCTCGAGTTATCGACCCAGCTTGCGAGTCCCGCCGCGACAAGCCGCGCCGTCAATTCGCCGAGTTCGGCTTGCGCCTCCGCGAAGGTCCTTTCGATTGCCGCCTTGGCCTCGGCGATCGTTCGGCCACCGATCCGCACATTGAGATAATTGCTGGCTTCGACCAAGGCCGAAGATGGCAGGTCGCGCGGCGTCTGCACGACGCGGTTCTCGATCGAACCGTCGGCCGCGACGAGAACCGCGAGCGCGCGCTCTGGATCGAGGCGGACGAACTCGATATGTCTGAGCCTGGCGTTTTCCTTCGTGGCCACCACCACGCCTGCGCTGCGGGTGAGCCCAGACAATGTGCTCATCGCCTCGCTCAATAGGGTTTCAAGCGTCTGCTCCTTCGCGGCCGCTCTGATCTGCGCCTCGATCTGGGCGCGTTCCTCCCGGCCTATGTCGCCGATTTCGAGCATGGCATCGACGAAGAAACGCAGGCCGAGCTCGGTCGGCAATCGGCCGGCGCTGGTATGCGGCGCATAGATCAGCCCCAGCTCCTCGAGGTCCTGCATGACGTTGCGGACCGAGGCCGGCGATAAAGTCATGGGCAGCAGCCGCGCCAAATGCCGCGAGCCGACCGGCTCGCCATGCGCGAGGTAGGACTCGACGATGTGTCGAAAGATCTCGCGCGGCCGCTCGTTGAGCCGGCCGAGCGCGCTCACGTCAAATTGCGCCGAACGGTGCGGATGATCGAAGGGTTCTGTCATGCCACCCCTAACATGGCGAGAAGGCCACGGCGACGCAAGCCTCACCCGAGGCGGCCGTCTTGACGTCAGGTCCGGGAAAGATTCTTCGGGTTTCATGCTTGGCGGCGCATTTTCATCGCCAAGGCGGGCGCGGGCGGATGGAACCGATCGCATCAATGGCCACCCTCCGGCGAGGCGCGGGCGTCGCCTCATGAGCTTTGCATCGGCCGCAAAACATGCAGGCGCCACACCCGATCAAAGCGCGGGCGCCAAGGCATTGCTGCACGTCGCCGTGACCGAGGCGCTTGCCTTGATGAACGCTGGCGAAACGGCAAAGCCGCGCGCCCGCCTGCACGAAGTGCAGGCGCTCGCGGCGACGAGCGATGCCGCCGCTCATGTGTTCGGATTGTTTTATTTGAACATCGGCGATTGTTCGGCTGCCCTCGCGTGGTTCAAGCGTGCGCTTGCCTTGCGACCGGGTTTTAGGGAAGCACATGCCGCCCGTGCGGTCGCTTTGAAGAGACTCGATCGCCCGCTTGAGGCGCTCGCCGCGTTCGAGACGATCCTGCGGATTGATCCGAACGACCATGAAGCTTTTCATATGCGGGCCGTTATCCTGCAAAGCCTCGGGCGGCTCGACGAAGCGTTCGAATCTTATGACAAGGCGCTCGGCGTCAAAGCCGATCATAGCGAGGCTTGGCTCAATCGTCGCGCGCTGCTTGAGCAGCTCGGACGGTTTGACGAGGCGCTGAGTTCTTTCGATGCGCTCCTCGCTCAGCGGCCGCGCGATGCAACCACGCTCTTCAACCGCGGCTGCGTTCTGCAGAAACTCGGCCGTTATGAGGATGCGCTCGCCGCTTACGAAGAGTCCGCACGCCTCGCCGGGCCGCATCCGGAGAACGAGCTCAATCGCGGCAAGGTTTGTCAGAAGCTCAATCGTTTTTCGCAGCCCCTTGCCTGTTATGACACCGCCTTGCGGCTGCGGCCCTCCTATCCGCAGGCGCGTTACAACCGCGCCATCGCCTTGCAGCGGCTCGGCCGAATGACGGAAGCGCTTGCCGATTTCGATGCCGCGCTGGCGCAAAAGTCCGACTATGTGGAAGCGCTCTGCAATCGCGGCAACCTGCTTTGCGAACTCGGACGCCTCGGCGAGGCGCTTGCATCATATGAGCGCGCCTTGAAATTGTGCCCGGGATTTCGACAGGCGCAAATCAACCGCGCCAACGTCCTGTTCGCGCAAGGTCGGGCCGAAGCCGCGCTCGCGGCGACTCGCGAGATCCTCAGCGAGGAGCCGGATCACGCGCAGGCTCTCTGCATCCGCGGCGCCGCTCTGCAGCGGCTCGGAAGGCTCGATGAGGCGCTCGTCGATCTTCGAGGCCGCGGTGCGGGCAAAACCCGCCTACCCCGAAGCCTGGCTCAACCGCGGCAATGTCTTTCAAGAGCTCGGCCGTCTCAGGGAGGCGCTCGAAAGCTATGACAGGGCGCTTGCGCTGCGCCCGCTTTACCCTGAAGTCCTGTCGAGCCGCGGCGTCGCTCT
>Ga0209415_10015905_pt1 | contig 12148 bp, 10 predicted proteins | sample PeaSoiSIISIP2007_FD_187696 | JGI IMG/M metagenome (GOLD analysis project Ga0209415, IMG submission 187696) | Peat soil microbial communities from Weissenstadt, Germany - SII-SIP-2007 (SPAdes) (version 2) | ecosystem: Environmental > Terrestrial > Soil > Wetlands > Peat | place: Germany... | reverse complement strand
GAAGACATCCCCGAGCCCGCCATTGGCATCAACGATGTTTTGATCCGTGTGCGGCGGGCGGGCATTTGCGGCACGGACGTTCACATCTACAACTGGGACGATTGGGCGCAGCGCACCATTCCGGTGCCGATGGCGATCGGCCATGAATTCGTTGGAGAGATCATTGAGGTGGGATCGAACGTCAACGATTTTCGGCCGGGCGATCTGGTGAGCGGCGAAGGGCACGTGGTGTGCGGACGCTGCCGCAATTGCCTGGCGGGCCGGCGTCATTTGTGCGCGCACATCCAGGGAGTCGGCGTGAACCGTCCCGGCGCGTTTGCCGATTACATCACGATGCCGATGACCAATCTGTGGCGTCACAAGGAAGGCATCGATCTGGACGTGGCCGCCATATTCGATCCCTTCGGTAACGCAGTCCATACCGCGCTCTCGTTCCCCGTATTGGGCGAGGATGTGGTGATCACCGGCTCCGGCCCTATCGGAATCATGGCTGCCACCGTGGTGCGGCACGCGGCCGCCCGACACGTCGTCATCACCGACAAAAATCCCTACCGGCTGGATTTGGCGCGCAAGATGGGCGTGACTCGCGCCGTGGATACGGCCCAAACTTCGCTCGCGCAAATTCAAAAAGAACTGGGCATGCAAGAGGGCTTCGACGTGGGACTCGAGATGTGCGGCCAGGCATCGGCGTTGCGTGAGATGATCGCCAACATGAGCCACGGAGCTAAGATCGCGATGCTGGGGATACCGACGCAGGAGATCGCGATCGATTGGACTACGGTGGTTTTCAACATGCTCACCATCAAGGGCATCTACGGACGCGAGATGTACGAGACCTGGTACAAGATGGGCATCATGCTGGAATGCGGCCTGGATATTCGGACGGTGATTACGCACCGGTTTTCTTATCGCGACTACGAGCAGGCGTTTCAGGTGATGCGCTCCGGGAACGCGGGCAAAGTGATTCTGGAATGGTCGTGACCTGGGATCTTCTCCACTCGATCTACGGCCTGTGGTTCGCGTTTGGCTTGATTTGGCTGCTGAGCGCCGGATTCTCAAAGAAGACGGCGCGCTCCCAAACCACCGGTTCCCGATTTTTGCAAGGCGGACTGGCGGCTTCGGGATTTATCCTGTTGTTCGGTTGGCAAGCTCCGTTGGGCGTCTTAGATGTGCGCTTCCTGGCGGAGTCTCGCGTTTTCGATTGGGCCGGATTCGCGATCACGCTCGCCGGGTTTGGCATCGCGGTGTGGGCGCGATTTGTTCTCGGCCGTAACTGGAGCGCCACTATCACCATCAAGCAGGATCATGAGATCGTTCGGCGCGGACCGTACGCATTTGTTCGCCATCCCATCTACTTCGGCGCGACGCTCGCGATGTTCGGCACAGCTATTTATTTCGGAACGTTTCGGGGATTGCTTGCGGTGGCGCTCACGTTCTTAGGCTGGTGGCTGAAAGCTCGCATGGAAGAAACATTTCTGATCGAACAATTCGGCCCGAAATATCGCGAATATCAGCGTGAAGTTAAGGCGTTGATCCCATTTGTAATCTGAGGCGCACAGAGCATACAAAATTCGCCGCGTCGTCGGTACTGCCCGACCCTTTGTAGTGCGCGGTCTGTGGGTACGGGCACAGCGGCCGCGTGCGATCGACCACACCTCTGGTCTTGTGCGCCGCCGGAATGCGATCGGGCGCCCGGTTGGTTTGCACCCAGGTGTCCAGTGTCCCGATGGCGTCGAAATTGTCGGTGCCGTCGCCGCTGCGGCAGTGGCCCATGCCGGGAACCATGAATAGGCGAATGGAGTTAGCTGCTTTCAAATGGCCACCGACAGCATCCTCGACGCTGAAGAAATAGTTCACGCTGTTTTGCGGAGCGATGCCGGGGTCTGCCCAGCCGTGATACATCAACAGCTTTCCGTTGTGCTGGAAAAACGGACGAAGATTGGGATCCGTCGAATTCATGAGCGGACCGATTATACTGTCCGCCGCGGCGATATCGCGCGCGTAGTAGAACTTCATATAGTCCCAATTCGGATCGTGGAACACGAGATACTGATACGTCTCGGCTGCAAGTTCCATGGGCTTCGGTCCTGAAAGCGTCGCCCACCCGAGTTCGCTGCCGCGCTCCAGACCAGGAAAAATTGTTGGGCCCGGCCCGGCATAGATTTTTCGCACAACTTCAGCCTGCGCCGAGGTCAAGCACGTCGGTGCATCAGGGCCTTTGCAGAGGAGCGCTTGCGGATCGAAGTGGCAGCGGCGCGGGTCTTCGAGCACGCGATCCTTCACGCCATCCAGCCCGTCGCAAGCTTCGAGCACGGCATCGTGGATAAGGGGATATTTCGCCGGCGGGATGTAGCCGTTGTGCCAATGGGTCATCTCCGCGGTCCACACCTGCGCGCCCTGGAGGTGCGTGGGATAATTCGCCGCCGCGCCGGCCACGATGCCGTCGTAATCGCCCGGATAGCGCTGCGCCTCCGCCAGCGCCTGACGTCCGCCTGTGGAACAACCGTTGAAGTACGCACGTGCCGGAGCTTTGCCGTAATACGCCGTCGTAATCGCTTTGGCAGCGATCGTCATTTCGTGAATCGCGCGATACGCGAAATCCACTAGCCTCTCCCCATGCCAAACGACAAACAAGTCCGCTTTGTCCGCGTGGCCGGTGTCGGTGCTGGCGGCAGCATAACCGGCGCTGACCGCGGTGGCCAGGTCGCGATAGCTTATATTACCGGCCCAAGTGCCATTGCCAACCGTTTCAAGTTTGCCGTTCCATGAGGCTGGCATCCAAACTTCGACTTTGATGTCGGAATCGCTGGTGGGCTTGAGCGTGGCGGCCACTCGGCAAATGGCGGGCAAATTTCCGAAGTTCGGCGGAGTGTCGCCTGGAAATGTCTGCACCGCGCCGGCCGGCAATGTGAGCTCTCCGGCAGGCGCGGCCTGCGTCAATGTGACCATAGCGTGTGGCAGGGCGAGTTTGGCAAGGCTCTCGCAAGAAGGGGCGGCGGCCAACGGCCTGACTAGCGCGATTACTAGAACCGCGATTACAAGCACGATGTGTCGCATGTTCCTTTTATGTTAGACCAGCCTTGCGGGTTGTATGCCAGTTTCGCGTACGCCGCGCCTGTGGGCGCACCACCACCTTGCGGGCTGCATGCAACGTTCGATATGCTGTGGGATCGGTCGAGGAATCTGTATGCAAACGCGTTTTCGCCACGTGGCGCTTGTGACTTTCGCTATGCCGCTCTGCCTGCTTCACGCGCAGGCGCCCGCGCAACGGCCGGCGCCGCCGATGGGAACTGAGTTCGGTTTCCTGGTGTTCCAGACCAAATGCATGAGCTGCCATGGCAACCCGACGATGGCTGGGCGCGTGCCCGATCCCGCAACGCTGCGGCAGTTGTCGCCCGAAAAGATTTACGAGGCCCTCACTACCGGCGCGATGAAAGTGCAAGGGCAATCCCTGGCTGACGAACAGAAGCGCGCGCTCGCGATATTCATGAGCGGTAAGACGTTTGGAAGCGCCGAGCAGGGCGATGCGAAGAACATGCCCAACCATTGCGAAGCAAATCCCCCCATCACCGATCCGAGCGAGGGCGGGCGCTGGAACGGCTGGAGCGCCGACGTCACCAATACTCGCTATCAGACGGCGAAAGGCGCGGGGCTGACGGCCGATCAGGTTCCGCATCTGAAGCTGAAGTGGGCATTCGGGTATCCGACGGGCGTCTCGGCATTCGGGCAGCCCGCCGTGGCCTCAGGGCGCGTCTTCGTCGGCAGCGATATCGGCTATGTTTATTCGCTCGATGCGAAGACCGGTTGCGTCTACTGGTCCTATCAAGCCAAGGGGAATGTGCGCGGCGGCCCGAGCGTTGGGCCGGTGAAGGGGCGCCCGGGCGTGAATTACGCGGTGTTCTTCGGCGACGCGCACGCCAATGTTTATGCGGTGGATGCGCAGACCGGCCAGGAGCTATGGACCAGGAAAGTGGACGACCATTTCGTGGCGCGCATCACGGCGTCGCCGAAGTTGTATGATGGTTACCTTTATGTGCCGGTGTCGTCGTCGGAAGAGTTCGCCGCCGCGAATCTCGATTATCCGTGCTGCACCTCGCGCGGAAGCGTTGTGAAGTTGAACGCCAGCACGGGCGAGCAAGCCTGGAAGACTTACGTGGTTCCCGAGACGCCCAAGCCCACGCGGAAGAATTCGAAAGGCGTGCAGCAGTACGCGCCGGCCGGAGCGTCGGTGTGGAATTCGCCGACCATCGACGAGAAGCGCCACGCGGTCTATTTCGGCACCGGCGATTCGGAAACCGAGCCCGCGGCGAAGATGTCCGACTCCGTGCTGGCGGTGGATATGAAGAGCGGCAAGGTGCTCTGGCATTACCAGGCGCAGGCCGGCGACGCGTTCCTCGGCGGCTGCACGGGTCCGGAAAAGACGGACAATTGTCCGTCGGAGAACGGGCCGGATCTGGACATCGGCAATTCCCCCGTGTTGCACCCGCTGCCGGGCGGCAAGAGCATCGTAGTGGCAGGAACAAAAGACGGCAAATTGTTTGCGCTGGATCCGGACAAGAAGGGCGCGGTGGTTTGGCAGACGAAAATCGCGGACAATCCGCCGGGAACTTCCTTGTTCCAATTGAACGGGATCGTTTGGGGCGGCGCATTCGATGAGAAGGCCGCCTACTACGGCCAGACTGGGGGAGGAATCACCGCGATCCAATTAACCACCGGTGAAAAGCTGTGGCACAAAGCGCTCGCTGAACCAGGACAACGCGTGAACAATGGCGCCGCTGCGACGGCGATGCCGGGTGTGGTGTTCATCGCCGGAACCGACGGAAAGCTGCACGCGCTCGCCGCAGCGGACGGCTCGGAGATTTGGTCCTACGACACCAACCGGTCGTTCGACACCGCGAACAAAGTGGAAGCCCATGGCGGGTCCGTGGCGTCCATCGGACCGACCATCGCGAACGGGATGTTGTTCATCGGATCGGGCTACGGCGTCATTTCCGGGAACCCCGGGAACGTGCTGCTAGCCTTCGGCGTAGAGTAAGAGCGACTTCGGCGTCGAATAGCCGCGCGCCGGCGTGCGCTAACGTGGGAGGTAGTGAAGGAACTTCCCAAGGTCGAACTACATCTCCATTTGGACTGCTCGTTGAGCTACGCCGCGGTTGCGCAGCTGGATGAGTCCATTTCACTCGAAGAGTACCAGCGCGAGTTCATCGCTCCGGCGCGTTGCACCAGCCTGGCGGATTTTCTGACGCGCGCGCCGCGTGGCTTCCAATTGATGCGGGACGAAGCAGCGCTGGCAGTGGTGGTGGAGGATGTATTTGAGCAACTCGCCGCAGACGGCGTGATCTACGCCGAGATTCGCTTTGCTCCGCTGCTGCACCTGGAGCGCGGATTGACGCCCGCGCAAGTGGTGGCTGCCGTGGATCGAGCGACGGAAGCTGGTACTCGATCCAGCGGCATCGATGCGCGGCTCATTCTTTGCACATTGCGCCATTTCGACCAGGAGCAAGGGCTCCTGACAGCCAAGCTGGTGGAGCAATTTCGCGGAAGCCGGGTGGCGGCGCTCGACATCGCGGGAGACGAAGCTGGTTATCCGATTGATGCGCAGGTTCCGGCCTTTCGTTACGCCATAGACCACGGTCTCCATCGCACCGCGCATGCCGGCGAGGCCCGCGGCGCGGACAGCGTTTGGGAAACCCTGCGCGAGTTGCAACCTTCGAGGATCGGACACGGCGTGCGAAGTATTGAGGATCGGGCTCTGGTGGAACATCTCATTCGCGAGCGCATTCATCTGGAGGTTTGTCCCACCAGCAACCTGCAGACCGGTATCTCGCGGGATTTTGCCGAGCATGCGGTCGACGAGCTATACCGGGCGGGCGTTCCGCTCAGCATCAGCACGGATACGCGCACCATTACGAACATCACGTTGACCGAGGAATATCGCAATCTTCAGGAGCATTTTGGCTGGACTCGGGCGGATCTCGCGGCCTGCAACCAGGCGGCGATTGAAGCGGCGTTTGTCGAAGAATCTACGAAGCGCGAATTGGGCGACCGGCTGCTGCATGGCAACGAAGCGGCCAGCACGGTACCGCCCTAGTTACGTTTCGCGGTGGGTTCTAGCCGCGGTTCCCAAAGACTAGCGCGTCGAGCGAGAAATGATTGCTGGATCGATGTATCAGCAGAAAATAGTAAGTGAGGGCGTACATCATTTGAAGGCTCACCAGGTTCCAATCGCTTCGCATGGCGGTGCCGAAGATCAGAGCCAAGATCAACAAGCTGCCCAGCGTCAAGGTCCAACGCGTGAACAGGCCAAGGGTTAACAAAATACCCAGCACCAGCTCGGCGAAGGGCAAGCCAATCAGGAACGCGTTCACCATGCCAGCGGGCAGCGCGGTCTTGGTGAATTCGACCTCGGTGGCGGAAGCAAATGCTCCGGCGCCGGGCCCGAATATGCGGCCAGCTCCATGTATGAGAATGTTGATGCCTAACGTGAGGCGGAACACGACGTAGGCGAGTTGGCGGTCGAGCGTAGTGGAATCGGTAGTTGGTGTCATAGTGGTGGTTGGTGTCATGTTTATTGTTTCCTCAGTGTATAAACATAGTTGTTTAGCCCGAAGGCCGCGGTAGTTGGATCGAGAAAATGATAATCCAATTCGTTACCGCAGCCGGTTTCGAGCGTCTTCCATGACGAGCCGCGGAAGCCCAGCTGGGCGGCGATCTTGCCCGGATCGGCGGACTTGTCGCGTCTCTGCATTTCGCCGAACGCGCCTTGGAACAGCATGTCGGCAGGATAATCCTTGACCTGATAATTCGGTCCCTTGCAGGCTACCGGGCGCGGCCCGATGATCGCCTTGGCCTGAATCACGACGGTCTTGCCGACGAGCGATTTCATTTCGGCACGATCGGACTCGTGTCCACGGTCATCCCACCAGGGCGCGGCGGCTGCCGATGCGATCTTCCAAGTCCCAAGATAGAAGGGATCGGCGGCTACGCCCGAGGAAGCAAGCGCGACGGCTAAGAGCGCCATAATGTGGAAGATTTTCACGATCGCCTGCAAGCTTAGCATGACCGCCCAACAACAGCTCGATTCGTTCGTCGCGAAATACTCGCCGGAGGTGGCGAGCGTCGCTCGGAAATGTTAGCAGGTTACCGGACGCAAATTATTTCGTGTCTGATTCCGGCCTGCACACACTCAAATCCTGCAGGTATGGCCGCACGCGTTGAGGATAAGAATCCGCGTTGAGCAGCCAAACCTCGCGATCCTTGAAGTAATTCACCAACTGTCCGTCCGATTTCGCATCCATCTCGCGCGCCCACACCACCTTGCTCGCGTCGATATCGGCTCCGTTATAGACCCACTCCTGGTCCGGTGAATGACTGGACGCGTAATGGAGAATGACCAGTTGCTTCCTGGGACGCCGCGATAACCAGGTCTGCAGATACGCCCGCGCGTCCCTCTGCGATTCGGCTGCGTGTTCCCAATAGGTCAGCGGTATGCCTAAATCGGTGGCCTCCAGCTTCAGCGTGCTTGCCGCGGCGGCACACAGCGGAAGCAGCAGAGCAAAAGCCAGCCCTCGCGCGGGCTTGCTACGCGACAAAAGAACGTAGATGTGCCGCGAGCCTTGCGCGATCACCGCGAAAAGAGCCGGAAGAATCGGACCAAGATGATAAGCGTACAAAACCATCTGAAAAAGATTCAGCCCCAGCATCAGCGCCAGGATCACTACCAGAGGGCGCGTGCGCCGGTCCATAAACACCTTGGGCAGCAGCAGAAGCGGAATGGTGAGAACCGGTCCGCAGAAGTACGACCAATTCTCGAAAGCTCGCACACCCAGGCTATCTACAAACGAATTCCACGAGCTGTAGATGCCGTGGTGCGCGATTTCCTTCTGGTACATGTTGCGCAACACGCGATCCGGCAGCGTCACCTGCTTGGCGGGAAGAAAACCCAGGTTCTCAGGCCATCCATAGGTGTCGCGATTTACTTCGTAAGGCATTCGCAATGGACTTCCCGTCACGCACCAGTTGTAGTAACCGGTAAACGCCAGGCCCGCACCGAGTATCAGTCCGGCTGGAATCGCGATTTGTACCCAAGCAGCGCGATGGTAACGATGTTTCCTAAACGCGCCGGAAAGCAGGTACATCAGTGCAGCCGCGGTAAGCACCATCCCCTCGAAAGGCCGCGTGTTCATGAGCAACACGACGCCGATCCCAAGCAGAATGGATTGCCGAACGCGTGGTTCGCCTTGCCTGAGCCGCCGCACAGCGCCCAAAACCAGCGCCCCTCCGATCCCTGGCACCGCCCCGCCCAAATAGCTGTTCATCCATGGCGATGTAACTCCGAACGCCACAATCGCGAGTAGCGTTCCAAAGAATGCCCACCGCGCCGGCAACCACGCTTGCATCATCCAGCACATGGCCGCGAACATCAGGCCTACACTGATCAACACGCCGGCCCACGGCTCATGAAACAACCAAATGCCTAATGCCAGAAATGCGGCTTGGCCCGGCGGGTACATGGAATTGTAAGTGGGCTGCTGAATAATGTGGATGGATTCAAAGTGCTGCCACATGGGATGCGGCGGATTGGTCAGCCGGCCGTGAACCAGCGTGTCGGCGAGCAGGAGATGACTGAACTCGTCGTGGATGCTCGGCTCGGGTACCGGATAGATTCCCAGCAGGGACAACCGGATCGCGACCGGTAAGATGCCGCAGAGGGCAATTGAAGCGGCGCGATGATTTGCCAAACGGCCGAACGCGTGGCGCAGGGAACGCAACCACTTGTCCAATGCCGCGGGCGCTCTTCCGAGTGCCGCGGGCGCTTTGCCCAATGCCGCTGGCGCCAGCCAAATCGCCAGAGCCGCCAGGAACACCAATTCCCACTGGATGGCTATCGCAAGTGGAGATACGAAGCGCGCACCTTCGTCGATAACGAAGCGAACGAATTCGGCGAAGGTCATCGACTCTCGCGTGCTAGGAAACCCATTTGAGCAGCCGGATCACGCCCATCTTGGCGGCCTTGCGGTGCGCCGAAACATCCTGGCGAGCTTCTATTTCCCGGCGATTTTCGCTGTAATATTGATAGGCTCGCCAAAGCATTTCTTCGTTCGTCATAGTGGGGCGCCACCCCAGGCGTTCCTTGATGCGCGAGGTATCGAAGAGAAAGTCCTCGGCGATCATTTTATAGTGATACGGCCCCAAGGGCGAGAGCTTGAGATGATAGGCCACTTTCATGGCGGCGATCGCCGGCCCGCGGGGTAGCGCAGCCACTTTCGAGCTGCTCTTGGAATTTCGGATCACGTATTCGTACACTTCCGCCAGCGGCTTTACGTCGTCGGAACCAACATTAAATGTATCGGAATTAGGATAATCCAGCGCCAACATGCATGCATTTGCCAGGTCCTGGGCATAAATGAATTGATAACGATTACGGCCTCCGCCCACCGCCCACACTCGCCGTCCTTCGTCGATAAACTCGAACAAAATGGAAAGCAGGCCCAGGCGGCCAAAATCGATAATGGTCGGACAGCGCAGTAAAACCGAAGTAATATCGGTGTATTCGAGAATAATGCGCTCGGCTTCCAGCTTGGAGCGGCCGTAAAGCTCCACCGGATTGGGCGGATCGTCTTCGCGAACGGGGCGGCCCATGGCCTCTCCCCATAAGCAGTTCGTGGAGGTGAAGACGTGCTGGCGCACACCGCTTTTCCGCATCGCGTCCATCAGGTTGCGGGTTCCATCCACGTTGCTGGTCCATAACTCCTTGGGATCTTCCGAGCCGTGCGCCAGCATGGCCGCGCAATGGACCACCCCGTCAATGTGACCGCTCGCGAACACCTGGTCCAAAGCTTTCCGATCGCGCAAGTCGATCTGGCGTTTGTCAAGATTGGGATGTTCGTCCTGATCGGGACAAACGTCCACGCTGATGCAGCGATTCCCGGACTCCAAAATCGCGCGCTTTAAAATCCCGCCGAAAAAACCGGCGCCTCCGGTGACCATGACAGTTTTCATAAAAATCGTGCCGCGCTGCTGTGCTGCTTCATCTACTTTGGCTCGAGCGCCGCCATCGTCACCACCGCTCCGAGGTCGCGTCCATCGGTTTCCGAATGGGGCGAGTAGGTATCGAAGCTGAAATTGATGGGCAGCACGTTCGTTTGGAGAAAGCAGGCCGGGACATCCCGGACAAAGTCGTAGCTGCCGCCCTTGTCGTAAGTTTCAGGCGCGAGCGGCTTCCCGTCGACAAATGCAGTTAATGTCATTGGACCGAGTTTTTGGATTTGTGTTTCAGGAAAATATAATCGCAATAATAAACGGGCTCCTAGCCGGGCCGCTGGGGACGGCGCCAGTGCGAGGGAAAAATCCGGGCCCGTCCAGCGCCATGCATTGTCACGTTCAGGGCCTTCCACTGCATAGAATCCGCCAAGTAACTGATCGGCCGTGGCCGGATCGCCCATGTGGACGACACTGGAAGGCGCCTTGATTCGGTGGCATCCTGCCAGCAACAACAACAAGGCTGCCGGTAAAGTTCGCCAAGCGGTCATGACGTTAGGATCATCCAGACCATTCGAGCGACCCCAGATCGACTATTATGGCAGCAATGCCAGGGACCTGCAGACTGAACCGGCGCGCGTTCCTGTCCGGGCTTCTCGCTGTCCCCAGCTTTGCGCAAGACCGTCAGGCATTGGGTGCTCGCCCGTCCGGCAATGCTGTGCGGGTTCAAATCGAGCCCCAATCCCGACTGGGCCGCATCCCCGCCGATTTCATGGGCCTCGGCTATGAGGTTTCTTCGGTATCGGAACGTGGGTTGCTCACCGGCTCCAACCAGGCTTACGTCCAGTTCGTGCGCACGCTGGCGCCGGCCGGCGTCATTCGGATTGGCGGCAATACCAGCGACTACGCCTCCTGGTCGCCCGAGGGCCCCGCGGTTTCCTCGCCCAAAGCAACGGTGGTCGATCGCCGCGGCGTCGCAGATCTTGGGACGTTCCTCCGCGCCACAGGCTGGCGGCTTGTTTGGGGTCTCGACCTCGGGGGACTCACATCGGGGCGCAGCACCGTGGAACAAGCTGTCGACGAGGCCGTGGCGGTGGCCTCCAGCGTGGGCGATCGATTGCTGGCGTTCGAGATCGGCAATGAGCCGGACTTGTTTGCCGGCGTCCATCGGCCAGCCAATTACTCCTACGTCGATTACTACGCCGAGTACGCCCGCTTCAAGAAGGCGATTCGGGACAGGCTGCCGAATGCGCCCTTTGCCGGGCCGGACGTCATCATCCATGCCGATTGGCTGGACCAATTCGCGGCTACTGAAGCGGCGGATCTTCAGTTGCTCACGTATCACTACTATGCGGAGGGCCCTCCGGAAAATCCCGCCAGCACCATCGAAAACCTCCTGAAGCCAAGTGAAATCCTGCCCGGGCTGCTCGGCCGGCTGGAAGCCACTTACCGTTCGAGCCGCCTCCCCTATCGAATTTGCGAAACGAATTCCTGCTTTGGCGGCGGCAAGCCCGGCGTCAGCGACGCCATGGCCGCGGCTCTTTGGGGCCTGGATTTCATGTTTACACTGGCGCAATTCAACGCCGCCGGCGTCAATATGGAAACCGGGATCAACCACTTGGGCTTCTCGAGTTGGTACTCACCGATCGGCGTGGATGCCAACCACGGTTATCGCGCCACGCCCCTGTATTACGGAATGCTGGCGTTCTCGCTGGCGAGCCGGGGCGAGCGCGTCAAATTGACTTTGGATACGGGCGGGCTAAACGTCACCGCTTACGCTCTGCTTTCGGATAGCGGCGACGTCTGGCTCACGCTGGTGAACAAGGAAGCGGATCGCCACGCTCACGTGCGCGCGACCTGTCCCGGAATCGCCAGGGCTGGCACACTTCGCCTCACCGCACCCTCGCTTTCCAGTAAAGATGGTGTCCTTCTGGGCGGATCGCCAGTCAGTAGTGCCGGCAAATGGGCCGCGGGCGCACCCGAGGCGCTACGAGTAATAAGCGGCGAATTGGAGATCGCCGTTCCAGCCGGGGGCGCTGCTATCGTACAAATGCGATGATCTGACGGTCCCGCCGGCTGTCAGCCAGCAAATTGGTGGACGGCGGGGGGATCGAACCCCCGACCTCTGCATTGCGAACGCAGCGCTCTCCCAGCTGAGCTAGCCGCC
>Ga0209415_10015904_pt1 | contig 12148 bp, 1 predicted proteins | sample PeaSoiSIISIP2007_FD_187696 | JGI IMG/M metagenome (GOLD analysis project Ga0209415, IMG submission 187696) | Peat soil microbial communities from Weissenstadt, Germany - SII-SIP-2007 (SPAdes) (version 2) | ecosystem: Environmental > Terrestrial > Soil > Wetlands > Peat | place: Germany... | reverse complement strand
GGCCTGCTGAAGCGGACGCAGGACCGGGCGGTTCCGGTCTCCGACGTGGAGAACAGCGTGCCCCGGCCGCTCAGCGCCATCGTTGGCAAGTGCCTCGAACGCGATCCCGCCGAGCGTTACCAGTTCGCACAGCAGATCCTGGATGACCTGGCTGCATTCCAAGGCCGGGGGACTAGCGGTTCGGTCGTCATGGCAAAGGCCCCTCGGCCTAGGCTCGCCTTGCCGAGGCGCTCCTTGTTGATGGGAGTGGCCGCGGTTGTTGTGCTGGTCCTCGCCGGCGCGCTGGGATGGTTCTTCACCCGCAGCCGACGTCCCGCAGTGATGGGGCCGCATGCGCCGATGTCGGTGCTGGTCGCGGATTTCGACAACAAGACGTCGGACGCCGTCTTCGACGGCACCCTGGAGCCGGCATTCGGGCTGGCGCTGGAAGGCGCTTCGTTCATCACTTCGTATAGCCGCGGCCAGGCGCACAAAATCGCCGCCCAACTGAAGCCGGGCTCGACCACCCTGGACGAAGCTTCGGCGCGCATGATCGCCGGGCGCGAAGGCATCAACGTCATCATCACCGGCTCGGTCGCCGCTGCCGGCGGCGGGTACAAGCTGCGCTCGCAAGCCGAAGATGCGGTCACGGGGAAAGTGCTTTCCTCCCAGGAAACCGAAGTGCCCAACAAGGACGCAGTCTTAAAGGCGGTGGGCGGACTCGCGGCCGAGGTGCGCAATTCTCTGGGAGACAAAACGCCGGAATCCGCGCAGAAGGTGCAGGCAGAGACCTTCACGTCCGATTCGCTGCCGGCGGCGCACGAGTACGCGCTGGCGCAGGATCTGCAATGGGCGGGGAACTGGGCGGAAGCCACCCAGCATTATCAGAAGGCAATCCAGCTCGACCCCAATATGGGCCGCGCCTATGCCGGGCTGGCGTCGATCAGCATCAGCACCGGACGGCGCAGCGATGCCGAGAGATACTATCAGTCCGCCATGTCCCTGATCGGGCGCATGAGCGAGCGCGAGAAGTACCGCACCCGGGGCGGCTACTACGTGACGGTGCGGGAACCGCAGAAAGCCATCGAGGAGCTCAGCACGCTGGTCAAACAGTACCCTGCCGATTCTGCCGGCTATGCCAATCTTGCGCTCGCCTACTTCTACATGCGTGATACGCAGAAGGCGGTGCAGGAAGGCCGGCATTCGGTGGAAATCTCGCCCAAGAACCTGCTGCGGCGCTACAACCTTGCCTTGTACGAGATCTACGGCGGTGATTTTGCGGCCGGCGAAAAAGAAGCCCGGACCGTACTCGAGCAGAACCCGTCGTTTCTGCAGGCATTGAACGCGCTGGCTATGGCGCAGATGGGGTCCGGGCAGGTGGCACAGGCCGAAGAGACCTACCACAAGCTGGAAGCTGCAAATGCGCAGGGCGCGTCGGTGGCGTCGATTGGCCTAGCCGACATCGCGCTGTTCCGTGGGCGCGCCGACAATGCTGTGCCTCTCTTGGAGACAGGCATCGCCGCTGATCTCAACGCCAAGGACAACGACAACGCCGCTATGAAGTACATCGTCCTGACACAAGCCCATCTGCTTGCCGGCCACGCCGCTCTCGCCCAGGGCGCAGCCGAAAAGGCCATGGCGCTCGACAAGCAAGAGAGTGTTTTGTACTCGGCCGGGCAGATTTATCTGGATTCGGGACAGGCGGCCAAAGCGGCGCAGGTGGCTTCCCAGCTTTCTTTGCGCATCGAGCCTGAGCCGCAGATGTACGGCAAGCTGCTGGAGGCGGAAACCGCCATCAAGCGTAAGGACCCGCGACAGGCCATCCTGTTACTTCAAACCGCGCAGAAAATTTACGATACCTGGCTGGGACACTACGATCTTGGCCGCGCCTATCTCGATGCCGGCATGTTCACTGAGGCGGATTCGGAGTTCGAGCTTTGCCTGCGCCGCAAAGGCGAGGCCAGCGCCGTCTTCCTCGACGACGTTCCCACCTTCCGCGTTATTCCGCCGCTTTACTACTATCTCGGCCGCGCCCAGGAAGGGCTGAAGAGCCCCGCGGCTGTAGATTCCTACAAGACCTTCATCAGCTACCAGGAAAAAGGCGTCGGACCGCTGCTGAGCGATGCCCGGCGCCGGGTGAACGCGCACTAACGCCCCGCTTTTCGGTTCGCTTCCACTAAATACCCCAACGCATTGTCATCCTGAGCGCCGCTCGAGGGAGCGGAGCGAGCGAGAGCAAGCGAAGGACCTGCTGTTATGTATTGCCGCCCGCTCCAAAGAGCAGGTCCTTCGGGCGCAAACTACGCGCCCTCAGGATGACAAGGGTAGGGGGTCTTCGAGCGCATCCTGATCATCGCTCCGCTCGCTCGAACTTAGAACGTCGCCAGCCCCGACCCACCGTAATAGACCTCCCCAGTGTTCTGGGTAACTCCATTACCGAAGCCTCCGGTCACCAGGATAATTCCGGTGAACGGGTTGTCCGGATTCGAGAGATTGCTGAAGTTGCCCGTTGCCGTAGCGTTGATGCGTGGGACCGACATGCTCGGCTGCGGCTGGAACGTGCCCGTTGGCGGGTTCGAGCCAAAGGTCGGCTTGAAGAGCTCGGCGCTGGAGAGCTGTGTCACGTTGACGCTGTCACCTCCCGCCACCATCACCGAACCATTAAACTGCGCAACGCCGACGTGGCCCCATCGCGCCGTCGCCATGCTTCCCGTTGGCGTAAACGTCTTGCTTGTCGGGTCGTACAGATCAGCGCTGGTTTGATCGTCGGTGTTCAAGTTGCTTGCCGTTCCTCCGGCCAGAAGCACCTGGTTCGGGAACGGCGGGGACAGGAGGCCGCTATTAATCGGCGGGGTGAAGACCGCGATCTGGCCGTACCGTGCCGAGCTCATGTTGTTCGTTGTCGCCGTGAAAGTGGAGTTGGCCGGGGTGCCCGTGTTGAGCGTAAAGATCTCGGCCGTGTTCGTGTAGGAAAGTGTGTATCCTCCTCCCCCGGCAGGGATCGGGACCGCTCCTCCGGCAATCAGAACCGTGCCATCGGGAAGCAACGTTGCTGTATGTCCCGTGCGCACATTCACCATGGGGTTGCCGATCGCGGTGAACAGGCCCGTAGAAGGATCGTACAGCTCGGCAGGGATGTTGATGCTTCCGTTGTAGCCATCCGTATCGGCAATGCCGCCCGCAATTAGCACCATGCCATTGCTGAGCAGAGTAGCCGTGTGGCCCTGGCGCGGATGCACCATCTCGCCGGTTGTCGCGGTAAAGGTGTCGGTGGTGGCGTTATAGATTTCGGCCGTGCCTGTGTTCGTTCCCAATCCAGAGCTCGCATCGGCATAGCCGCCGGCGAGGAGCACTTTGTTGTTGCCGAGCGCGGTTGCCGTGTGCCCGGCGCGAGCCGACACCATCGTGTGGCTCGATGCGGTGAACTTGTTTGTCGCTGCGTTGTAAAGATCGGCCGTGTTGGAGACGACGCCGGAGTTGTCGATCCCGCCCGCCACCAGAATCGGCCCGGAATCGCTGGCCTGCGGCGGGCTGCCTGAACTCACCAGCACGGAGGTGTGGAGGTCGCGAGAATCGCTCATGTTGTTCAGTGTCGGGCAGAAGCCGACATTGGTAACGAGGCTGTCCTGGTCACCGGCGCTGGGCGCAAAGGGCGGCGCAACCGTCAAAACGTAGTCGTTGCCTCCGAGCGTGATGTTCGTGTCGGTGTAGCTAACGTTGCCGTTGGTATCGGTTTGCATCGTGACCGTGCCCTCAAGCGCTCCCGAGGGGCAGAAATTCGACGACACGGATGCGGTCACCGCTACGCCTGAAACCGGATTGTTGTTGTTATCGAGCAACTGCGCGCTAATGGGGAAGCCCTGGCCGGCAGTTGTCGGCGTATCCGGAATGCTGTTGATGTTCACCTGCCACGATGTCAGCGTGAAGGTGCTCGGGTAATAGCCAATAGCACTCAGAGGGCTGGTGCCGTTGACTTGCGTCTGCAGGCCGATTTGGATGGGCCCGTTGTTCAAATACCCGAACGGAACGGTGACCACGAGTCCAATACCGGTCGCACTGCTGAACGAGCAGGCCGGGGTCACCGTGAGCGCCGCGTGCGACCCGTCATAGAAGACCACGTTGCTGCCCGCGGTATCAATGCCGTAGCCGTAGACGACGATTCCCTGGCCGGCAACCACGCTGTTGATCGGTGAACCGGTCGGGCCGGAACCGCACGCGCCTCCTGAACCGCCAGGCGCCGCGCTCTCGCCATAAACAGCATACGTTTGCGGCGTCCCCGGGGTCGTGCTCACGGTGATGGGGAACGGCGCCGAGGAGTCACTGGTGCTGGTGTTCGTGACCACAACATTGGTTGCGCCGGTGGGGAATCCCGAAGGTATCCGAACCCAAAGCTCGTTGGGCGAGGAAGCACCTAGGAAGACGAATCCTCCCTGCGGAGAGCCTCCGTTGGTGAACGTAGCCGTGGCCTGGCTCGGATTAGGAACTCCGGTGGTGAAAATTGTGACCATCTGACCGAAGCCGGCCGCCGCAGTCGAGGGAATGATGTTGGTGATGCTCAGCGGATTGGTGATGTTGATGGTTTGCGCGGCGGTGAGCGTATTGGCAGCACTATCGAACACTCTCACCGTGAAGGTTGCGCTGCCGGTAGAGCTCGCGGTGCCGCTGATGACCGATCCGCTCAACGTGAACGGCGAAGTCGATCCGCTGACAATGCTGTAGGTGTAAGGCGGCGTGCCCCCGCTGGTGTAGGTGGAAAGGTCTTCGCTGAACGGCACGCCTTGATTCGCAGACTGCGTCCCCGGCGGCGAGAAGGACAGAGCGCTTCCGCTGATGTGCAGCACCGCCGGCGGCGAGGTAACGCTTCCAAAGTTGACAGTCACGTTAACCGACTGTCCGGCGGAGCCCGCCAGGGGTGTGATCACTCCATTTGTGGCGGCGGTAGCCAAGCCCGTATTCGAACTCGCCCAGGTTGCAGGGACCGGAACGAAACGCGTGCTGAGATCGCTGAGCGTTGCCACGCCAGTGAACTGATAGCTGCGTCCCACGGGAACCGTGGCGCTTGCCGGGAAGACGCTGATGCTGGTGACCGTCGCCGTCCCCGAAACCAGTTGGTCGGGCGCGTTATAAAGCTCGGCGCTCAGCAGGGACGTTCCGCCATCCTGCGCCGTGCCGCCGGCGACCAGAGCATCGTTTTGTTCGCCAAGCGGGGTCGCGTTTCCCGCTCCGTTCAGCAGGAAAGAGTCGTAGAGATAGCGTCCGTCGCGGAGCGGAGCGGTGGAGCTGAACTGCTGGGTTTGCGGGTTGTACAACTCGCTGGTCGCAGTGGTTAGATCGGCCGGGGCCGCACTTTCATTTCTCCCGCTTGGGAGCAGGACCGTGCCATTGGGCAAAGTCAAAGCGCTGAATTCCTGTACCGGCAACAACATCATTCCGGCGCAGCTGAAGCTATTGGCCACCGGGTCGTAGAGCTCAGCACTCTGCAGTGAGCCGGTGGGGCCGGGGTCGCCGCACCCAGGGTTGACAATAGTGCCGGCGCCTCCCGCTACCAGCACTTTTCCATTGGGTAGTAGGGCCGCGGCCATCATGTTGCGAGGCTGCTTTAGCGACGGCGGATTGGCAATAAATGAATCGGTCGTGGGGTCGAAGATATCGACCTGGCCCGACGAGCTCGTTCCGCCCACGATCAGCACACGCCCGCTGTTGAGCAGGAGGGGAACGGCGAACCGACCGCGCGATTGCGCCATGTTATTGGCCGTCGGATAGAACGTGTTCGTGGTCGGGTCGAAGAGTTCGGCCGTGTTGTCGCCGTTGCCGTTGTTGCCGCCGCCGGCGATCAGTACTCTTCCATCACGCAGCAGGATGGCAGCAGCGTTCGCCCGGGGAGTGATCATCTGGGCGGAAACCGGCGTGTAACTTACCTCGGAGTCGATAATTTCCGCCGTGGCCAGGGCTGTGGAACCTCCCGTCCCGAAGCCGCCGGCTATGAACATCGGCCCGCCCTGCAAAGTCACGGCGATGTGATTGGTGCGTGCGGCAGTCATCAGTGTAGCGAAATCCGTAGGAGCGCAGAACTGGCCGATCCTGGCACCTCGCGTGCGGACGTCATCCGCAGTGCAGAGCCGCTCGAAGTTCGGAGTGACGCTGCCGGTAAAGTCCTCTCCGCCCGTGAAATTCGGCGTCCCCCCCCCTACCAGGCTGGCCCCCAGAATGGCGGAGGCGTCGGACGCCCCGTTGAAATAGTGCGGAAAGAGCATATTGCCGGCTGTGGCGCAGTATCCATACTGGGTAAACGAGTTCGAGGTCGCGGGGCCATATCCGGTTGCGCTGGCGCCCAGGGTGTAACCGGTGCCGCCGGTGTTGATCTGCAGATCCGGGAATGTGGCGATGCCGCCCGCACCTGTGGTCTGGGTCAACGTTCCGCCCAACTGCACGATGGTGATCATCCCTGGGACCGTCGCAGTGCCGCTGGTGCCGCTCTGGTTGTAGTTGATGGTATAGCCGCCCTCGAGAAGGCCTGCATTAACCACCTGCACCGGAGCCGTGGTGTTGAAGCTGGGAGGCGATGCGTTGCTGATCATCACCCACTGCCCGATAAGCAGCGCCGGGGCGATGTTTGCCGTGAAAGATTGCACAGTTGCCGATACGAGGGTTCCTCCCCCGGTATTGCTGATATTCGCGAGCGGATACGAGGTGTAATACACCGTGATGCTGCCGGTGCTTGCGGCGGGACCACCGGTAGCGAGGGTAAAGTGCTCGCTGTCCTGAACACTTGCGATCCGGACAAGTTGAGGGCTGTCAAGAGACGTGCCTGTGCCCGAGATGCTGGCATAGAGATACGGCCAGACCGAGGCGGCGGTGGTGACGGTAACCTGTCCTCCCGTTGTGATCGCGCTTATGGCGTAAGTGGCAGAGCTCGGCGTCGAGCAACCATTTAGACCGGTGCTGTTGATCGCCAGCGTGACCGGCACGCCGGACACTGGGTTGTTGTTCTGATCGAAGGCCGTCACCTGGACCGCAGGCATCGTCTGGAAGGCGTTGCCGGTTGTGGCCGGTTGCTGCACCCACGAGAGGTGCGGGGAACCCAGCGTAAGGCTGATCCCATTGCTTAACGCGCTGGTTACGCTGTTTACCGTGGTCTCGATCTTCACCGTGATCGGGCCGACGTTGAGCCCGGCGGGAACGGTGACCACCGACCCGATGCCCAAGCTGGGGCTGCTGTAGGCAGAACACGTCGGACTAACTGGGATCGTGTGTGTCCCGTCACTGAAGACGACCGTGGGGCCCAGGGTATCCGTTCCGTAGGCAAACGCTACGATTCCCTGGCCGGCGGTTACCGTCGTGGCCGGCGAACTGCTTAGGCCCAAGCCGCAATTATTGTTCGCGGGAGCTGGCGCAGTCGACAGCCCGTAAATGAAGTTCTCCACCGGCGCTGCCGGGGTCGTGCTCACGGTGATGGGGAATGATGGGGACGAAACACCCGTGCTGGTGTCGGTGACTACCACGTTCGTTGCCCCGTTGGGGAACCCAATCGGCAAGCGGACGTAGTACACGTTATTGCCACTGATAAAGACGAATCCAGACTGCGTATTCGCTGTATTCGCTACCTGCGTGAACGTGGCCGCGACCGGGTCGCCGCTAGGAATCCCGGAGGTGAATAGCGTGATCATCTGCCCATAGCCGGCAGCCACCGTCGTAGATGGCTGGATGGAACTGATGACCACCGGATTGACGATGGTGATCGTCTGCGGGAGAGTCTGGGAATTGTTGGCGCTGTCGGTGACTTTAATGCTGAAGACTGCGCTGCCGGCGCCCGTAGCGGTGCCACTAATTGTCGAGCCGCTCAGCGTGAACGGAGCGGTCGAGCCGCTGGCTACCGTGTAGGTATAAGGCGCGAGGCCGCCGCTGGTGTAGGTGGTGGAAAGATTTTCGCTGAACGGCGTGCCGGCAGTCGCCGTTTGGGTTGGGGGCAGCGTAAACACCAGCGGACTGACCACCTGGATGCTCAGCACCTGCGAACTGCTCTGCTGCGGAGTCGAGGAATCCTTGACGGTGGCCGTGAAGTTCACCGTGGTGGTGGTGTTCGGCGTGCCCGTGATCTGACCGGTGGACGGATTCAACGCCAGACCAACGCCGGGCAGGGGGTTTGGCGGGTTGATGCTCCAGGTGTACGGCGGCGTACCGCCGGTCGCGGTCAACTGCCCCGTGTACGGCTGATTCTGCGTTCCGGCAGCGAGGGGTGCAGTGTTTGCCGCCAGCGGAGCAACAACCGTGATGCTGAGCGCTTGCTTCGCAATATTCGCCGTGGGCGTGGCGGCGTCCGCTACTTGCACAACAAAGTTGTAGGTGCCTCCCGCCGTAGGCGTGCCGCTGATGAGCCCGACTTTGTGCGTCGAGCCGGTCCCCGAACTGCTGATCGAAAGGCCTAGCGGCAGGCTGCCGCTGAACAGCGTCCAGGTGTAGTTTGTCGTCGGCGGATTGATCACGCCTCCAATGGCTGCGACCTGCTGGCTGTAGGCCACGTTCAGGTTCGCATTGGGCAGGGCGGTGGTCGTAATCGTCAGGTTGATCGGAGGCTGTGGATTGGTCTGGCCGAGGTTCTGGGTGTTGACCGCGTGCGACACCACCACCGGCGTGATGTAGTTCAGCACCATATTCTGGACTTGCTGCGGCGTGAGCGCTGGTTGGTTGGCTCCCGGACCGATGCGCAGCGTAACCTGTACGGTCTCGCCGGGCGGAACCGCCACGGTCGCGTTGCTGACCGCAGGATTGCTGACCGCTGGGTTCCCCAGTTGACTCGGATTGGTGACCAGGGTCGGGCTCTGAATGTTCGACAAAATCACATTTGTCGGCTGCTGCTGCAGAGTGCAGCCATTCGCTCCTCCCGCCTCGTTGAGGTAGTAGAGCTTGTTGAGAATCAATTGCAGAGGCAGTCCAGAAGGATTGGAGCCGAACAGTTGGATCGAGTAGGTTGCGACCGTGTTTCCGGTGTTGGTGAGCGTGTAGCTGGCGTCGGAAACCGACTGGTTGCTCACCGCCGGATTGCTGACCGCAGGGTTGCTCACCGCGGGATTGCTGATGGTCGCGTTACTGACCGCCGGGTTGATCGCCGCCGAGACTGCCTGGTTGCTGACGGCGGGATTGCTCACCGCCGGATTGCTCACCGCGGGATTGCTGACCGCAGGATTCAGCACGGTAACGTTGCTCACGGCGGGATTGCTCACCGCCGGATTGCTCACGGCCGGATTGCTTACCGCCGGGTTATAGACCTCGGCGTTGCTCACTGCGGGATTACTTACCGCTGGGTTCTCATCAGGATTGATGATGGGCGGCGTGGTGGGGTCGGGGTTGATCGCTGTTGTGCTCGTCAACCCTCCGCTGACCACGGTCCCGCCAACGCCAGTGATCTGCTGCACGTTCACCGTCACGCTGGCGGTCGGATTCTGCGACTTGACGAACACCATGCGCGAAACGCTGGACAGGGCAGCTACTTGGACGTCCAGGGTGGTCACGAGCGGAGAGGCCCCGTTGGTGAGTGGAAGCTGCTGGAAGGTGGCCTGTCCCTTAGGATCCGCTGAGCCATTGGCCAGTAGCGGCTGGTTGGCGATGGTCAGGCGGAAGGTCAGTTGCGACGCCGTCGTGTTTTGCACCACTACCGAAAACGCCCGCTGCAACAGCGTTGAAGAGTTGGGCACGGTGCCGAGAGTCTTCTGGTTGCCGGGCACCTGCACCACGAGGCCGGGCGCAATCCGCGAGGTGTAAATATCCTGGTTGCGCATGGCGACAAAACCAGGATTGCAGGTGAGCACAGTCTTGGTGGGATCGAAAACGCTTTTTCCACCCCCAGGGTTCGACGTGGAAAAGGGCGGCGTGTAATTCGCCCAACTGCCGCCCGGCGGCGGTGGCTGCACGTTGCGGTTGTCCGTCCACGCGGCATGAAAGACCGGTAGTCCGTGCGTGCTGTCGGTGTTGAAGTGCCACTTCCCGCTGCTCATCACAAATGGGAGTGCGCCGGCGACGTCGATATAGTCGCCCATGAAGGGAACGGTCCCCTGTTGGAACATGGGCAGGTTGGGAGGGCTGACCTCCAACTGCTGGACGGCATTGGAACTATCGTAAGGGTTGATTCCGAACTGATAGTGCGCGATGCGGAAGCTAGTGAAGGTCGGAGCAGAAAGATTCAACGGCGCCAGCGGCGTGCCCTGTGCTCCCTGCACATCGATGGTATGGCGCCGGATGGTCAGCGGGTGGCTGGGTGGCGCACCGGAATCGTCGATCCAGAAGTTGAACACGGAAGCAGCGGCGTTATCGTTTGACGAGAGTTCGCCCTCAAAGAAACGTGTCTCGCCGTATCCGGTGTTGCCCGATTGCGTGAACTGGCCGATGGTGTGGTCCTGGCGCAGATCGTAGTAGATAAGCGTCAGCTTGCCGGCATTGAAAGTGATCGCCGGCATGATCTGATGGCCGCGGCCGGAGAGATTGGTGAAGGGATTGCCGTTGTCGTCGTGCACGGAGCCGTTGTCAATCACAACCGGAGTCGAGAACTGCGGCGGGGGCGAAACCCCGAGCAGCCCCACCTGCAGCATGATGCGGGCGTCGCCATTGGCCTGCCGCTGCGACCATGCCAGATACGTGCGGCCGGTGGTGTCGGCCGCCAGCGTCGGATAAGCATTCGTGCGGAATGCGGTACTCGTGATTCCCTGGTCGAAGGGGCAGCCTGTCCCTGTGGGAGTGGTATTGCACGAGAGCGGAAAAGTGTGGGCGGCAAACGCCGAGAAGAAACTAGCGCCGCCGTTAATTGACACGGCCATCATGATTGCGCTGGGCGTGTTGCCGCTCCCAAACTGCCGCCACGCGACGTACACGATCGGGGGATAACTACTTTCGGTCCCCGGTATGGGCGGCGCGACCGCGATCACCGATCCCTGATTCACCCCGAGTCCGCTCAGGGCGATGGGCGTGCTCCAGGTGGCGCCGCAGTTGGTGGAGCGCATGAACAGGATCGACGACTGCGTCGTGTTGTTCTGCTGGGTGACAAAATCAGTGAAGCTGACGTAAACGTTGCTGGCCGGGATGGTCTGCGTGCCGGTGCTTCCATCAGGGTTGGTGTAGCTGATGCTGCAGGTGGAGGAACCGCGAGGCACGTCCACCGCCAGCCACGGCTTGTCCAGAAACTGACTTGAACCTCCGCTCTGCAACGCCAGGGTCCCCAGGTAGCGGATGGGGTCGGTAGGAGATACGTTGGTCAACTGTCCTACGGTATTGGTAGGATTGCCGTTTTCCTTATTGTTGTTGTCGATGAAGCGCGCGAGAAACACCTTGCCGATATTGCTGTTGCGGTTGAAGGCGATGCCGGCGTAGTAGAACATGCCGTTGGTGCCGGCGCGCACGATGGGATCGGCCGCCGCCGCCAAATGGAAAAGAGGCGAGCTCTGTCCCGCCGTGGAAGTGTCAGCCGGAAAGCCGGGCAGCAGGGTGCTGGCCCAGGTCGCGCCGCCGTCAAAGGACTTGAACACGCCCAGCCACGCGTCCGGCGTGGGTTCGCCGCTGATCTGCTCGCCGAACAACTCCTCGAAATCTACCGAGCGGTAATCATTGTCGCCCGCCAGCAGGTGGCTGGCGTTACGGGTGGAGACCGCAATCGAGGGTTCGTTCTGCCGCTGCAAGAAGGGATCTCCGACGGTCCAATCGGTTCCCGAAACCATGTTCACGTTGGGTCCGGGCACCGGTGCTTGCGCCCAGGCGCACGCGGCGAGGACAGGCAGAATCAGCAGGACGAACCAGCGTTTCATGGCGCCCCCTAGAACGGTTTGTAGACAGAAGTGGCGGTGGAAGGAAACCAGCACTGGCCCAGCCACGACGGCGCAGGGGGAGCTGCGCGATCTCGTATGGCGGGACCTGAAAAGCGATGAGTGCTGCCCCCAAAGGATTCGGGAGATTCTTCAGGTTCAGGGCGGATTTGTCAAGGCGTTTATGCCGCCGGCGTCAGGTTTTCACAATTCACCTTGCCAACTGCTGAGCACCGCATCCCAGGCCACTTCGCTCGCGTGGAGGGCGAGGTCCGGAACCGTCAGGCTGCCATCTTCCACCTCGCCGGTGCTGACCGCGAATAGCACATCGCCATCGTGTTCGGTATGAAACGGGTGGATGGCGCGGGCCATCGAGGTATGGG
>Ga0209415_10015903_pt1 | contig 12151 bp, 10 predicted proteins | sample PeaSoiSIISIP2007_FD_187696 | JGI IMG/M metagenome (GOLD analysis project Ga0209415, IMG submission 187696) | Peat soil microbial communities from Weissenstadt, Germany - SII-SIP-2007 (SPAdes) (version 2) | ecosystem: Environmental > Terrestrial > Soil > Wetlands > Peat | place: Germany... | reverse complement strand
CTCGCACCCAGGAAAGGCTATCGCCGATCTCGAGCACGCCGTTCTTTTCCACGCGTGGGTGCCCGAAGCCATTAGTCTGTCCACCCAGGAAATCGCCAATGTAGAAGACCGGGACTCCGCCCAGGCCGTTCTTGGGCGAACCGGGTAAGCCTGTGATGCCGAGGCTCGAAATAATGGAGTCACCCTGTGCCGCTTGCGGGTAACTGAAGCTGTAATTCATCCGGGAGAAACCAGCGCGAAATTCGTTAATCAGGTTCGGCTTGATAACCCAGATGTACGATGTGGCAAGATTCGTTACGTCCGTCGAGGTTGTGAACTTGCCGAGGAGCGGATTGTAGGAAGGATCCGCGCCCGCGGCACCGAGCGCCGTATTGTCCGTGCCGGCGTTGGCGATCGGCTTCTCGGTGATGCGGCCCCAGATCCGTTGGTTGGCTGAAAAAGAATGATCCAGCCGTCCGTCGTAGCCGTTCACGTTGTATGTGCCAGGATACGTCTGGACGAAGTTCGGCGAGCTCAGAGCCGCGGCGGAGCTGGTGGGAGCGGGAAAGAATAGCGGCAGAATCTTTGCGGAAACCTGATTGATGCGGGTGTTGGGAATCACGTTGCCCCCAAAGGGAGCGCCCGTCGTGGGATCCATGATGGTCCCCCCGGATCCCGACAAATCGCCAGTCCTCCACTGCGACGGAGGCGTGAACGTGGACAACAGACCATTCGAATTCAACCGAACACCCTCATAGTCAAAATAGAAGAAGGTATGGTTCTTCCAGATCGGGCCCCCGATCGAAGTTCCGAACGTGTCTGCGTCGCCAGTCGGAATTACGCCGCTAATCTGGTCCACCGAGTTGAAGCTCTCACGCTGGAAATACCAGAAAGCGCCGCCATGAAACTCGTTTGTCCCGCTGCGGCTGATTACAGTCAGATCGGTGGGCTGCGAATACTCCGCGCTGTTCGCCGCGGTGTTCACCCGGAATTCCGCGATGCCTTCCACGGACGGAAAGAGATCTTTCGCCGGACCGCCGAATCGAGGGACTTGAGTCGAGATGCCATCCAGCGAGAACGAAGTCGCCGTCGGCAGTTGCCCGGAAATCGTAATGTTCCCGCTAGCGTCGCTATTGACTCCGGCCGTCAAGTTAGCGACAACAATCGGGCTGGGACTGGCCGAGGCGCGAAAGTTTAGCGCCAGCGAGTTAATCACATCCCCGGATTTTGAATCCGAAATAGTAAGTAGCTCGCTGACAACCGGCGTTGCTGTTACTTCCACCGTTTCAGCCCCGCCAGCTAGCGGGAGCTGCAAATCATCCAGCCGCATCTCTTCACGCGCGTGGAGGATGATGCCCTTTTGCTCGACGTGCGCAAACCCGGTGGCGGTGGCCGTGAGGGTATAGGTGCCTGGGTCCAAGTTGGTAAATCGAAAAAATCCCTCGGAGTCTGTTTTAACACTGCGCGCGACGCTGGTGTCGGCGTTCTTCGCTTCTACGGATGCGTCCCTTACCACGGCAGCAGTAGGGTCGGTGATGACTCCCGTAATTGAGCCGTAAGTCGACTGCGCGAACATGGCGCCTGAGAACAATAGGCTGGCCATAGCAAGGCGCAGCGCAGCCTGATAACCGTCGCCAAGGTGCGTTGGGTGTTTCATGAAGTTTCTCCCCCGAATTTGAAAGCATTACGCCGCGGGCCAAGATCCGAGCACGACAGTTAGGCTGTAAAGGTCATCGGCTCAGGTTGCTCGTAATGTTTTGAAAGCGTCGTTAGAGTGTACTCTTCAGGGAGTTTCACTACGGCGAACTTGCCGTGAATAATTGATGACGGTTAGTGTGACTTGCTTAACTGGCGGAGTAAGTTGACGTACTCATCTAGCTCCGGAACCGCCCATCCGGAAACCTTCGCCTCGTCGTCCCAGCGCCGCACACGGACAGCATCGCAGTGATGCAGATTTTCTCGAAAGCCGAGCGCCTCCTGGTGTGTAAGCGGTCCGCCCTGAAGCTCCAGACTGCGAATGGATGCGGGCGAAAGCGTCTGCATGTACTCGGGTTCGACAGCACAGAGATAACGCTTGGCAGCGACATGCAGCCGGATAGGCTCGGTTACTTCCGGACCAAAGTGCGCGGCCAGCCAGTGAGCGGCCTGCTCTTCGTGGTATCGGTTGATTCCCCGATCAGCGGCGCTTTCATCGAGTGTTAGTAAGTGACCAACGTCATGCAATAGCGCGGCTGCCACCAGCGCGCCGGGCGCTTGCTCGCGAAATGCGAGATAAGCAGCTTGAAGCGCATGCTCCTGCTGCGAAACCGGTTCGCCCAGATACGCCTCGGCGCCCCGAGTCGTGAATAGATCCAGAATCACATCAACGCAGTTCACGGGCGATCGCCCGCCGCCAGCCGGCTGTCAATCTCATCCAGGACAGACTCGCAGCATGCGGCGCTGTCGACAACATAGTGCGCTCCGGCAGCCATTAAGCGTTCGCGCGCGGCTTCTACCCGCCGGCTGCGTTCTTCCACTGGGAGGGCCGCGAGATCGGACGCGCTCAAACCAATTTCGTTGCCTGTCGCCGCCACCCCCACCGCCCACATACCCGCGTTCAGCGCTTCGTCGATATCGCTCACTGTGTCGCCGATCTTCACCGCGGCCCAAGTCGCACTCAGGCGAAACTGGATCGCCAGTTGAAGGCACATCCAAGGATGCGGGCGGCCGCCCGGAGCGTCATCCGGACAAAGCGCCAGGTCGGAATGGTAACCCTGTTCTTTCGCTCGTTGTACCAAGACATCCAGCATCGGCCGCGTGTAGCCCGTGGTGCTGCCGATGTGCAGTCCCCGGCTGCGCAGTTCTTCAGCAACGGCCGGCACTCCTTCGATCACTTGCGAGTAGTCGTCGAGAATTCGCATTTGCAAGGGCAGGAAATCGGAGAAGAGTTTGTCGACGTCGTTTTCGTTGGGAACGGTGCGCGTCAACTCACGCCACTGCTGCGCTACATGCGGCATGGCCAGGACATTACGGATGTGGTCCCGTTTGAATATGCCCATGTCCTTGCGCGCCTCCGCGTCCGTCAACGGTATGCCGTGGCGGTGAAAGATTTCGGTGACCGCTCGCACCGGCGCAAGCGATCCGTGATCCACTGTCGTTCCCGCCCAATCGAAGATGACTGCTTCCAACTTCATAGACCCATGTCCTGGATGGTTTCTTCGGCAATCCCAAACGAGAGCGTCATGCCCGCGCCTCCGGGTGAGGTAACGATTCGTACGCCCGGAGCCGGCGTGATCGCGAGGTACGGTTTTTCAGGATGCTTCGCGTAGACTCCGTGCCAGCGTTGGGCGATGTTCATAACGGGCGCGTTGAGAAAGCCGCGAATGTAGCCCAGGATCAGGTCGTCCACTTCTTCCCGATTGAAAATGTCAACGCACGGACCGTATTCGTGCGAATCGCCCAACGTCAGTTCACCGAGCGCGGTTTGCGAAACCAACCCGTGGATGCCCCAGCGTTCATATTCCGGCGTCTCCCGAGCGATCCGGTCTCGCAGCGCCGGCAGTGTGCTGCAAACAGCAAATGACGAGTAGAAGCGCAGCGTGAGACCGGCCGCCAGCGCGGGACCCAGCTGCCACCCATCGGGCTGTGGCGCCGTTCGCAACATTTGCAGCTTTACGCGCGTCAGGCCGCTGGCCGCGAATGTCTCCGGATACAGGGTCTCGAAATCGTCGCCGCCGCACACGATGACGCGATCCACAGTCCAGCGCTCATTTCCCGCCTCAACCGCCGGAAGGTCGATCGCCCGCACTGCGCAACCGAACCGAACTTCGACGCCGAAATGTTCGTGAAGAAAGCCGGGGAGCCCGGCAATAGTGGCGCGCGGATCCACGGTCAACTCGGTGCCGCTCCAAAGCGCGCCGATCAAGCCATCCGACTTCACGGCCTGCGAGCGCGCCAGCACCTGATCCGCGTTTAGCCACGAGCACTCGTAACCCAGATCATCCGCCAGCTCGGTAAATTCCCGGGCCACCGCGGCTTCATCATCGCGATAGACAACGTGCAACGATCCCTCCGGCCAATACGGAAGCTTCGCCCGCTCGAGCACCTCCACCCAGCGCGCCCGGCTGCGCAGTGCCAGTTGATGCATTCTGCCGTGCGGTTGGCCGATGGGCCAAATCATTCCAAAATTGCGCACCGACGCGCCGGAGGCTCGCGGGCTGCGTTCAAACACCACGACTTTCAGGCCCCGCGAGGCAGCCAGGTACGCATGCGCCAGGCCCATGATACCGGCACCGACAATGGCTACGTCCGCGCAGTGTTTCACCGGTGATTGAACAATCATGGATGCGGGAACAGATCGCGCCCCTCGGCTTGCGCCAGGCGAAGGCCGAGAATCGCCGCGAGAGTCGGTGCAATATCGCGAATGTCGATTTCACCAAGCGATTTGCCGGCGGCGATGCCAGGCCCGACGATGAGGAAGGCGGAATTCATTTCCTTGCGATCGGGTGCGTAGCCGTGCATACCACGATAGGCCGACTCGGTGACCAAAGGGCCGCTGGGCCGCAGGCCAAACGTGTAGCCCGGTTTCAGTTCAACAGCGAACGCAACGCCCGGCCAACCACCCAGGCGATGGATTTGCTCTGAATTGAGCACGCGCGCTACGCCCGACTCGGGATCCTTCACCAGCTTGCCGAAAAAAGCAGTCACGCGCTCCATCGTGCCCGCCGGCGCCGAGGGATTGATCATCACCGCGCCACTTCCGCCCGACGGCCAGACCGTGGCCGCCCACGACTTGATATGCAGGGCGTCGTCGATTGCGATCAGCCCCGCTGCCTGAAGCGCCGCAAAGATATTGACGTCCTTGCTTACCGGCAGGAAGCCGTGATCGGAGACTACGGCGACCACCATCTGCTCCTTGGCGGCCGCTTGTAACTTGCCGATCAGCGCGTCGATGGTTTCGAGCGTCGCGTTCGCCTCGGTGCTGAATGGGCCGAATTGATGCTCGGAATGGTCCAGCGCCGCCAGATACACGGTCATAAAACCGGGGCGCTTCAGATCGATCAACCGCGCCGCGTATTCCACCCGCCTTTCGTCGGCCGTGATGCTTTCATCGCCACCGTCGGCATAGGGCTGGAGATCCCGCTCCAGAAGGTCCAGTAAGCCGGGCGTCGAAAGAATACGGAGCAGCTTCCGATCGTCAGGCGTATTCGCGCGCCAATACTGCGCCAGATTGAAATCGATTTTCGCGCCCGCGGTCACCGGCCAATGCACGTTCGCGGTAATCAGCCCGGCCTTGCCAGCTTCATCCCACAAGGTTGGAACCGTGATGTCGGAGCTGTACCAATACCAGCCCTGCGCGTTCTGATTCACTGGGTCGAAAGTGGTGTTCGAATAAACTCCGTGGCGCGCCGGCGAAACGCCAGTGACCAGCGTGGTGTGGCTCGGGTAGGTCACCGTCGGGAGAACACCATGCACCGCCATCGCGTAGGAGCCTTCGGAAAGCATGCGGCGCAGATGCGGGATCTTCAAGCCATGAGCGTCTGCCTCGAGTACCGAGTCCGGCCGCAGACCATCGATCGAAACCAGCAAGACCGGAACGTGCTCGGCATGGAGTCCAGCCGCAAAAGCGAGAACCAGGAGAATGCGCGTCAGCATGAATGGAGGAATTCCCACCAGTATAGGAGCGACAAATTACAGGAGCGTGAGTGTTTGGTGACAGCCGCCCAGGGGCAATTGGAGGCGTTACTTCCCCACAATGTGCCGGGCATCCTTATTATTCTCTTCGCACACCGATTCCAGCAACTCGGTGTCGGCCATCAGGTGGGGATTCTCGGTAATGGTCCAAGGCTTAGTGTAGGCTTTCGGATCGTCGATCGTAATTTGAATGTCCATGTGGCCATAATCGTGGCGGCGGAAGCGCTCGGTAACGTGCGCGGCCTCGGTGAGCGGATGGCCATTGGTATCCATCCAGATTTTTCCGTTCAGCCCAGTCGTCTCCACCACGAAATCGTCGCCGTCCCAATGTCCGATCGAAAAACCTTGCCACGAAGGCTTGAAATCTTTCGGCATGGTCCGCCCATCCGTGAAGATCTCGCGATAGATGGTCCGTGACTCGTACAGGATCAGCATCTCGCCCGGAAACTGCATGATCTTGAATGGCGACGTGACAGCTTCCTTCTCCGGCGTACCGGAGGGCAGGCAGAGATTGTTAGGATCGTCCCGGCCGAGGTTCTCCCGGCGTTCCTTATATAGCGCGGCCGCCCACGGCTGGAACGGCACCTCGTCCGGCTTCAGGTCGGCGGCGATGTTGATGAGATACTTCAGACCATTCGCCAGCCAGATACCGGTGACATCGACCTTGCCGTCCTTGGTTCGAGGCGCCGGCGCCGACATGTCGGGCTTGCCGTCCTTGGTTCGAGGCGCGTTTTTCGTCGGGTAGTTTAGCCATTGGGCCTGCGCGCTCGCGAGGAACGATAGTAATGTAGCAGCCCTCAGAAGACCTTTCATTTGCGGTTCTCCAGGCAAATGAACTCCGTCAGTTCAACGTTGGGCGACAGGCGCACATGCTCGGTCACGGTAAACGGATGCGAGAACGTCTTTGGATCGTCAATCGTGATTTGAATGTCCAGATGCCCCGCGTCGCGGCGATGAAAACGCTCCGTCACATGCAGCGCCTCGCTATGGGGCGTGCCCGCGTTGTCGAGCCAGGTAAGGTCGTTGAATCCGATCGAATCCACTACCAGCGTGTCTCCATCCCACTTCCCCACGGAGTATCCAAGCCATGCCGGCTGAGGATCTTGGGGCAGCGGCCGCCCATCGGTGAATACTTGACGAAAGGTGGTGAAGTCCTGGTACAAAAGCACGACTTCGTCGGGCGATTGAAGGATCTTGAATGGCTTTGGTCCCAAGTCGAGCCTGGGCACTCCCGATAGAGTGCAGTTCGCGTCCGGGTCTCGCTTGCTCTCGGTTGCCTTGTGATTCAGCAGCAACGCATTGGCCTTGGCGCGAATCGACAACACTTTATCCGGCTTCCACACGCCCGAAAGATCCGGCTTGCCCTGCGCCATTGCAGCCCGCGGCCCAAGCGACGATACAACCATCGCCGCAAGCATGAATGTGATTCTCAATCGCAACTACTGCCTCAGTCCGTACACGAACAGCGAATTCCCCGCCGCGATCGCGACGTATTGCTTGCCGCCCACCGAGTAGCTCATGGGGCCGGCCGACACCTGACCGCCCACCACGGCTTTCCACAACAGCGCGCCGCTGCGCGCATCCATCGCCATGAAGTAGCCTTCCCGTCCTCCTGCGAACAATACATCGGTTGCCGTGGTCAGGATGCCGCTATCGGTGACGTCGGTCATCTTGTATTCCCACTTGCGATCTCCTGTCTTAGGATCGATGGCACGAATCGCTCCATAGCCGTCTTCTTCCTTGCGATTCACAATCTGCGGCGGACGGATCAACGGCACGGGCGACGCCGGTAGCGGCCCAGTGAATAGCCGCCCCTCGGCAAACTCGACGTTCTCCTTCTTGTACACCGAATAGTAGTTGTCCCAGGTGGGAATGTAGAACAAGCCGGTGTGCGGGCTGTACGAAGGCGAGTACCAATTCGTCGCGCCTTGGTTTCCAGGATAAATGAGCTTGCCCTCCGTGGTGGGCACCATATTGGTGGCGCGCATCGGCCGCCCTTTTTCGTCCAAACCCGTTGCCCACGTCACCTTCGCGAAAGGCTTGCCCTGTAGGAACTCGCCGGTTGCGCGATCCAGCACGTAGAAAAACCCGTTGCGATTGGCCCACAACAGCACTCTGCGTCGCGCACCTTTCCAGTCCATGTCGGCCAGCACGGGGACCTGGACGGAATCGTAGTCGAAATCATCGTGCGGCGTGAATTGGAAATACCACTTCAGCTTGCCCGTGTCCGCGTCGAGAGCGACCACGCAATCGGAGTATAAATTGTCTCCCGCGCGCAGGTCGGCGTTCCAATCCGGCCCTGGATTCCCGATGCCCCAGTACGTCAGATTCAACTGCGGATCGTACGAGCCAGTCATCCAAACAGAAGCGCCGCCGTGTTTCCACGAATCGCCCGCCCAGGTTTCATGCCCCGGCTCGCCCGGCCCTGGAATATTGTTGAAGCGCCACACTTCCTTGCCGCTGTGAACATCGTAGGCCGCAAGGAAGCCGCGGATTCCGTACTCCCCGCCGGCCGTCCCGACGATCACCTTGTCCTTCACCACCAGCGGCGCGTGTGTGATGGCGTAGCCCGCTTCCGGATTTGCTACGGGTGTGTTCCATAGCAATTGCCCGTTTTTGGCATCCACCGCGACGATATGCGCGTCGATGGTCCCCATGAACAATGTGTCGCCCAAAATCGCCAGGCCCCGGTTCACACGCCCGCAACACAAGCGCGCTTGCGGCGCCGGGCTATAGGAATAAATCCAGAAGATGCGCCCTGTGGCGTTGTCCAGCGCCACGATGTCATTCGGCGCCTGCACCGTGTACATCACGCCGTCTACCACCAGCGAAGTGGCTTCGAACTTCTCAAGCGAACGCGCCTGAAAAACCCATTTCTGCTCCAGGTTTTTCAAGTTGTCCGGCGTGATCTGGGTGAGCGCGCTGTAGCGCTGGCTGAGCAAGCTCCCTGAATAAGTGAGCCAGTCCTGCGGGGTCTCGTCCGTGCGCACCAGCCGGTCAAATGAGACTTGAGCCGATAGCGACACCGCCGCGAGCAGAAGCGCAAATATGGGGCGAATCATGGAAGTTTACAATCCTTTCAGGGAAACCAGGTAGCCGACGAGATCCGGCAGTTCATCGCCGCTCAATTTGTCGCGATACGAAGGCATCGGAGAGTTCTTCATGTACTCGAACTGGCGTAGGTCCGCCTTTTGGAGTGACATCAGCTTTTCCTTGCTGTCGATGAGTTGCAGCGAGTAGGTGTCTTCGTTCAAGACCCTGCCGGTGATGGTGACGCCGTCGCGAGTGACCGCGCGAATGTAGCGATTTTCCGGCAGAACTTCGGCATTCGGATCGACGATAGAACGTTCGATTTCAGCCGGTTTCCGGCGCGCGCCAATGCTCGTCAGATCCGGCCCAACGCGCGAACCATGGTCCCGCACGCGATGACAATTCAGGCAGCCTTTGCTTTCAAACAGCGACTTGCCGTGCGCCAGATCCGCCTTGTTCGCGCCCGTGCCAGAGGCGGCCAGCGATCGCAGGTACGCCACGATCTGGTGCGCCTGCTGGTCGGATAGATTGGCCGGCGGCATGGGCGTTCCCGGGATGCCTTGCACCATGATGGCGACCAGTTCATTGTCGGTGGAAGCGCGACGGAACGTCCCGTGGCCAAGATCCACGCCCGAGACGAAATCGCCATTCGGTCCATGGCAATTCGAGCAGTTGACGCCGTAGAGCTGCTTGCCGGATTGGACGTCGGCGGGGCTGTAACCCTGCTGCGCAAACAGCGCACCGGCCGTCAGGGTTAACAAGGAAAACCACGGAATCCACCGCCTACTCCACATGGTCATGCCGCCTTTCGCGCTGAGAACAGGGCTTCGGAGGCTATGTTAATCCCGCGAGGCCAGGAAGGTCAATCGATGACATTGATGACAGGTCAATCGAAGTGCGCCAATATACGCCAAAGGCCAGAAGATCTCCGTCTTCCAATCCTTGGGATCGGGAAAATCCGCCGGATCGGTGACGTAGACCTCCCACGGCGCTCCCGCTGCGTTGAGACCCTCGGCTTCGATCCATTGTTGGACTGCGGCGTGGGCTTCATTGAGTTTGTCGTAGGCGCCGATGTGCATCGTGGTGGCGGCCAATCCGCCGGGCAGAGTCTCGGCCCGAACGTCTCCCGCGGGAGAGCCGCCGGCGTGGGCCGCGACGGGCATGCCAGCCTCAATGGTCAACAACCCTGGCCCCCAATCGAAATAGCGCGTGAACGGCTGACCCGCCAGCGCCATGCCGTTGCTCTGCGCTTGCTGGAAGACGTGGCCGAGCACTTCCCCGAGCGTCGCCGCGATCTCGGCCGGCTTCACTCGCCGCCGGACGAAACACGGGATGCAGATGAAACGCCGACAGACCAACCTGTTCCGCCAGCGCCTCGAAGCGATAAATCTTCGCCCAGGTGCGATGCGGCGAATGCGATTGCCGGCTGGACTTGTTTCAGCACGTCGTCATCATCTTCTTCTTCCCTACGAATCTAACCCGGAAGCGCCGTCGCTTGCTTGATCTTTCTTGCGCTTGTGACACAATATCGCCATGAGAACCTCGGCGTTCCTGATCCCCATCTCCGCGCTCTGCGGCGTAGCTGCTTTCGCGCAAACTCCCTGCCAAAATCTCAAGTCGCTCGCGCTCCCGGGGGTCGAATTCACGGCCGTCGAGAACGTCGCCGCTGGACCGTACCAAGCTCCGGCCGGCGCTGGACGTGGCGCAGGTGGTCCCGCGATCCCGCCCCGGATGCTCCCCGCCCACTGCCGCGTAGCCGCCACCCTGCGGCCGTCCGCCGACTCCGATATCAAGATGGAATTGTGGTTACCCACCGAAAACTGGAACGGCAAATTCCAGATGGTAGGCAATGGCGGATGGGCCGGCATCATCAGCTTTCCCCAGATGTCGGCGGCGCTTCGCGACGGCTACGCAACTGCTTCCACCGACACCGGTCACGAAGGCGGCAACGGCATGTTCGCTCTCGGGCATCCCGAGAAGATCGTGGATTTCGGATGGCGCGCGGTGCACGAAACCGTGGTCAAATCCAAGGCGCTGATTAAGGCCTATTACGGCGAAGGCTCGAAGTTCTCGTATTGGAACGGTTGTTCCACGGGAGGCCGCCAGGCTTTGGTGGAAGTTACGAAATTCCCGGACGATTTCGACGGCGTGCTCGCCGGAGCGCCAGCCAATCCTCACATCCACCTCCACGCCGCGGGCGTGGAACGATCCATCCAGGAGATGAAAAATCCCACCGGCGCGCTGTCCCAGGCTAACGTTGAAATGCTGCACAACGCCGTGCTCGCGAAGTGCGACGCGGTGGACGGCGTGAAAGACGGTCTGATCGGCGATCCTACTAAGTGCCATTTCGATCCAGCTTCGCTGCTGTGCAAGGGCGAGGAATCCGAGGGCTGCCTCACCGCTGCTCAGGTGGAAACGGTGAAAATCGTGTTCGCCGACGTCAAGAACAAAAAGGGCGAGATTATCTGGACCGGATTCCAGCCCGGTGGCGAGCTGCAATATGCCGCTTTGAAGAACATCCCAACGCAGCCCGGCGGAGGCTGGGACAGCATCCGGATCCTGGGCCACCAGGACGCCGACTACGACTATCACAAGTTCGATCTGGATAGCGACGTTGCCTTGGCCGACAAGTCCGGCATCGACGCACACACCTCCGATCTCGCGCCCTTCAAGAAGCACGGCGGTAAGCTGCTGCTGTACCACGGATGGGTGGATCAAGCCATCCCTCCCGGCAACACGGTCAATTTCTATAGCGCCGTGCTCCAGAAAATGGGTCCCGATCAAAGCGACTGGCTGCGTCTGTTCATGGTTCCTGGCATGCAGCATTGCAGCGGCGGGCAGGGCACCGATCAGTTCAATAAGATGGCGGTGATCGAGCGCTGGCGCGAGTCGGGGATTGCGCCCGATCAAATCGTCGCCGCCCACGTGAACAACGGGCAGGTGGAATTGACGCGCCCGCTGTGCCCCTATCCGCAGGTGGCTGTGTACAAAGGAACCGGCCTTACAAACGACGCGGGCAATTTCACGTGCAAACTGAATCCGTAGCCATCTGCGATTGAACTTTCGCGGCCCGGATGCGTATGTCACTTCATGCTGAAGTCCATACGCCATGCCCTGCGTCTTCTGCTGAAGAGCCCGGGTTTCACGCTGGTGGGCGTCTGCTCGCTCGCCATCGGGATCGGCGCCACCTCGGCCATGTTCAGCTTTGCCGACGCGCTTATCTTGAGGCCGCTGCCGGTGCCGGAACCCAGCGGGATTGTGGCCGTCACAACTGCCAGTTCAGCGGCGTTCGCTAATACCGCCCTCTCTTATCCGGACTATCGCGACTATCGCGATGGTAGCCGCAGCTTCGACGGCCTGTTCGCCGCGTCTCTCACTTCGTTCGGTTTCAAGCCCAACGCGACGGCTCTTCCGAAAGTCACCTACGGCATGTATGTCTCGGGCAACTTCTTCCGCGTTCTGGGAGTGC
>Ga0209415_10015902_pt1 | contig 12151 bp, 10 predicted proteins | sample PeaSoiSIISIP2007_FD_187696 | JGI IMG/M metagenome (GOLD analysis project Ga0209415, IMG submission 187696) | Peat soil microbial communities from Weissenstadt, Germany - SII-SIP-2007 (SPAdes) (version 2) | ecosystem: Environmental > Terrestrial > Soil > Wetlands > Peat | place: Germany... | reverse complement strand
TACCCCACCCGCGGTGATGAAAGCCGGTGTCATCCTGAGCCCGTTCGCTTCGCTCAGGGTAAACTCCGCGAAGGATCGCCGCAGTGTGTGGTGAATTCAAAGATCCAAGAACAACTGCAGGGATCCTTCGCTGCGCTCAGGATGACATATTTCAGCTTTGTTCACAGGTTCAAAGCGCGGGGACATAGGCGCCAGCCGTGAACCGGGTATGCGCCTTTCGTCCCATTCGACCTGCCTGTAGGGGGACGGCTTGCCGTCCCCTGGCCGGATGGATCCGACACCATCCGGGGTAGGGCAAGCCCTACCCCTACAGGTTTTCAGGGCAGTCGCGCGGACCCCAGAACCGGAGTTCCGCGCTACCTTGCTTGGACGGGAAGCCTAAGTTTGGATAGAATAGATGCCGCAAACGGGAATGAACTCATCGGGAGGGTACATGCAGAACGGGAGTTGCGACATCGGACTGATCGGTTTGGCCGTGATGGGCCAGAATCTTGTCTTAAACATGAACGACCACGGTTATAAAGTGGCAGTTTTCAACCGCACCGTCTCCAAGGTGGATGATTTCATCAATAACGAGGCCAAGGGGACCGAGGTGGCGGGAACGCACTCGCTGGAGGAACTGGCGCAGGCGCTTAAACGGCCGCGGCGCGTCATGCTGATGATCAAGGCCGGCGAGACGGTGGACCGCATGATTGATAGCCTACTGCCGCACCTCGAGCAGGGCGACATCCTCATCGACGGCGGGAACTCACATTGGCCGGACACCAGCCGCCGCACCAAATACCTGGCAGAAAAAGGCCTGCTTTACATCGGCACCGGCGTCTCCGGCGGCGAAGAAGGCGCGCGCCACGGCCCCTCCATCATGCCGGGCGGCAACCCCAAAGCCTGGCCCTATGTGAAAGAGATTTTTCAGGCCATTGCCGCCAAGGTTGACGATGGGTCACCGTGCTGCGAATGGGTGGGCGAAGACGGTGCGGGCCATTATGTGAAGATGGTGCACAACGGCATCGAGTACGGCGACATGCAACTGATCTGCGAGGCTTATCAGTTGATGAAAGACGTGCTGGGCCTCACGGCCGACGAATTGCACTCGGTGTTTGAGGAATGGAACAAAGGCGAGCTGGACAGTTACCTGATTGACATCACGAGCCAGATCTTCAGCAAGAAGGATGACGACGGCGCAGCGCTTGTGGACAAGATCCTCGACACCGCCGGGCAGAAAGGCACGGGCAAGTGGACATGCCTGAGCGCTCTCGACCTCGGCATGCCGGTGACGCTGATCGGCGAAGCGGTCTTTTCGCGCTGCCTCTCAGCCCTCAAGGCAGAACGCGTTGCGGCCTCGGCCATCCTGCCGGGACCCAAAGGTGTAGCGGCGCCGGAGCGCAAGGAGGCGATCGAAGACATCCGGCGAGCGCTGTACTGCTCCAAAATTATCTCCTATGCCCAAGGATATATGCTGTTGCGCGAGGCAGCCAAAGAGCAAGGTTGGAACCTCAACTTTGGCGGCATCGCTCTGATGTGGCGCGGCGGGTGCATTATCCGCAGCCGTTTCCTGGGCAAGATCAAAGCGGCCTTTGACAAGAATCCCCAGCTCAGCAACTTGCTGCTGGATGACTTCTTCAGCAACCTGTTGATCGATTACCAGGCGTCGTGGCGGCGGGCCGTCGCCCAGGCAGTTCAGTTCGGAGTGCCGACCCCGGCGTTCGGCACGGCGCTGGCTTTTTACGACGGTTATCGCACGGCGCGCCTGCCGGCCAACCTGCTGCAAGCCCAGCGTGACTTCTTCGGCGCGCACACTTACGAGCGCGTGGACAAGCCGCGCGGGGAGTTTTTCCACACCAACTGGACCGGGCACGGGGGCAGGGTGGCGTCGAGTACTTACAACGCTTGATCGCGTCCTGTTAACGGAGGACCCCCTCACCCGTCCCGCCCCGGCTGATGAAAGCGCCGGCTGCGGGCCACCCTCTCCCCCAGGGGGGAGAGGGAACCAATTCCGACTTTCGTTCCCCTCGCCCCCTTGGGGGAGAGGGTGGCGCGTAGCGCCGGGTGAGGGGGTCGTCGCCGGACAGTGTCGGCGAGCATGTGTCATACGACCATAGGGAGAATCAACAATGAAATACGGTCTTAATATTCGCCAGGAGGGTGCTCTGGATCTGTTGTCGCTGGGCGCCCTGGTTCACCGCCTGGATCCGGGAATGATTCCCTTTCGCAAGGCTACGGAGTGCAAAATCCACGTGAGCGGCGGCGAGTTTAATTGCGCCGCAAACCTTTCCGATTGCTTCGGCCTGCAGACGGGCATCGCCAGTGCCATGGTGGATTACCCGATCGGCGACCTCATCGCGGAACGCGTGCGGGCGATGGGCGTGAAGCCCTTTTACAAGCGCTTCAAGCATAACGGCGTCAACGGCCCCAATATGGCCACGGTCTACAGCGATCGCGGCCACGGAGTGCGCGGTCCGGTGGTCTTCTACAACCGGGCCAACGAAGCCGGCGCCATGCTCAAACCGGGCGATTTTGATTGGCAGAGCATCTTCGCGAGCGGCGTGCGCTGGTTCCACAGCGGCGGCATCTTCGCGGCACTGTCGGCCACCACCGGTGAGTTGATCGTCGAGGGCATGAAGGCCGCCAAGGCCGGCGGCGCCGTGACTTCGTTCGATTTGAACTACCGCGCCAAGTTGTGGAATATCTGGGGCGGGCACGAGCGCGCGCTGTCGGTGATCGGGAGGATCGTCGAGCACGCCGATGTCTTGGTGGGCAACGAAGAGGACCTGCAAATGGGTCTGGGCATCCCCGGTCCCGAAATGGCCGCGAAGTCCAAACTCGACCCCAGCGCCTTTTTCGCCATGATCGAGAAAGTCGTGGCGAAATATCCGCACGTTAAAGTTGTGGCGACCACTCTGCGGGAGGTGCAGTCGACCTGCCGGCACGGTTGGAGCGCCGTAGCCTGGATTGACGGCAAGACTTACATGGCTCCAACCATCGAACTCGATGTGCTCGATCGGGTGGGAGGCGGGGACGGTTACGCCGCGGGTTTCTTCTACGGCCTGCTTACCGGCGAAGAGCCGCAAGAGGCCGTCAACCTGGGCTGGGCTCACGGAGCGCTGCTGACCACTTTTCCGGGCGACACCACCATGGCAACGCTCGAGCAGGTGCGAGCCCTGGCGAAAGGCGGCTCGGCACGCATTCAGCGCTAACGTCGTAGGGGGACGGCTTGCCGTCCCCGCATTTCCGTTGGTTCCGACGAGGGTAGGGCAAGCCCTACCCCTACAGCATCTGGGAATTGCTTTGGGGTGTGCAACCTTAACATAAGCCCTATAATTGAGCTTTGCCCTGATACCAACCCGGCGATCCCGGCATCTAAATTAGATTGCAGGGCAAGGACGCAGGCGCAAATGTGAATTCTGCTCGGTCCGGGTTGGACTCAAGTTTATCTACACATTGGAGGACTAATCCCTTGGACGGTCATGCTTCAACAGGCACGCAAAAACAAACTCTCGACCAGGACGAACTTGACCAGCTTTGCATCAACACGATTCGCTTTCTGGCAGTGGATGCCGTTCAGAAAGCCAACTCGGGCCATCCCGGCCTGCCGATGGGCGCCGCGCCCATGGCGTACGTGCTCTGGACGCGTTTTTTGCGTTACGATCCACTCAAACCTCACTGGCCGAACCGGGACCGCTTTGTGCTTTCGGCCGGGCACGGCTCGATGCTTCTGTACAGCCTCCTTCACTTAACTGGCTATGACCTTCCGCTTTCGGAGTTGCAGCAATTCCGCCAATGGGGAAGCAGGACGCCTGGCCATCCCGAGTATGGTCTTGTCGACGGTATTGAAACCACCACCGGCCCATTGGGACAAGGCTTCGGCAACGGCGTGGGCATGGGCATCGCGGAGAAATACCTTGCGGCGCATTTCAATCGCCCTGGGCATGAAATCATCAATTACAAAATCTACGCCATCGCCAGCGATGGTGATTTGATGGAGGGTGTGGCGTCCGAGGCGGCGTCACTGGCCGGGCATCTTGGGCTCAACAACCTCATCTATTTCTACGATGACAATCACATTTCGATTGAAGGCTCGACGCACCTGGCGTTCACGGAAGACCGCGGCGCCCGCTTCGAAGCTTACGGCTGGTTCGTCCAAAGGTTACCTGACGGCAACGATCTGGAGGCGATTGATGCGGCGATTCGAGCCGCCCAGGCCGAAACCGACAGGCCGTCCATCATCATGATCCGGACGCACATCGGTTATGGCAGCCCGAACAAGCAAGACACGGCCGAAGCGCATGGCGCGGCGTTGGGCGAGGAAGAAGTGAAGCTGACCAAGGAGAACCTGGGCTGGCCGCAGGAACCGAAATTCTACATTCCCGAGGAAGCGCTCGCCCACTTCCGCAAAGCGATCGAGCGCGGCGAGAAAGCCGAAGCCGATTGGCAGAAGCAACTGGACGACTACCGCAAGGCGGAGCCCGCGTTAGCGGCGGAGTTCGATCGTTTCGTCAAGCGGGAACTGCCGGAGGGCTGGGCTGCGAAACTTCCGACATTCAAGTCGACGGAAAAGCCCATGGCCACTCGACAGGCCTCGGGGAAGGTCCTGAACGCGATATCGTCGAGCTTGCCGACGCTGCTGGGCGGGTCGGCAGACCTTGCACCTTCAACCGATACTTTAATTAAGGGCGAGAAGGATTTCAGCAGGGGAAATTACGGGTCGCGGAATTTCCATTTCGGGGTGCGCGAGCACGGCATGGGCTCAATCCTGAACGGAATGGCTGTAACGGGGCTGATCCCCTACGGCGCGACTTTCTTCATTTTTTCGGATTACCTGCGGCCGACCTTGCGCCTGGCGGCGATGATGAAGGCTCATACGATTTTCGTCTTTACTCATGACAGCATCCTCCTGGGCGAGGACGGTCCGACGCACCAGCCCATCGAGCAACTCGCGGCGCTGCGTGCCATTCCTGAACTCAGCCTGATCCGGCCGGCGGACGCGAATGAGACCGCGGTGGCATGGCGCGTGGCGCTTGAGCATGGCGAGGGGCCGGTGGCGCTTTGCCTGACCCGCCAGATTTTGCCCGTCATCGACCGCAGCAAGTATGCAGCCGCGGAAGGCTTGGCCCGAGGCGCCTATGTGCTGGCGGATGCGCCAGGAAAACCGGTGGAGCTGATCTTGATCGCCACGGGCTCGGAGGTTGCGCCGGCCCTGGAAGCGTTCGAGAAATTGTCAGCCGAGGGGATCGGAGTGCGATTAGTGAGCCTGCCTTCGTGGGATCTCTTCGCCAAACAACCCCAGTCCTATCGCGACGAGGTTCTGCCGCCGGAAGTGACGGCGCGCCTGGCGGTTGAGGCCGCCGCTCCCTTCGGTTGGGAACGGTACGTCGGAACGAAAGGGGAAGTGATCGGAATGAACCGCTTCGGGGCCTCGGCTCCGTACAAAGCGCTGGCGGAACATTTTGGATTTACCGCGGCGAACATCGTAGAACATGCGCGCAGGTTGCTTGGGGATAAGGGCTAAGCTACATTTCTCACCAAGATTAGAAAAGATCGGAAGGGGGGCGCTTTACAGGCTGTGGAAAAACGCGGGGCACTGTCATTCTGAGCGAAGCGAAGAATCTCGATAGTTGCATTTTCAACGAACCACCGAGATCCTTCGTCGCCTGCGGCTCCTCAGGATGACAGCAATGAGTGTTTTTCCGCAGCCTGTACAGCCCGCCCTTCCCGAGGCGCGGGGTCGAATCATGGCTGAAACCACCACGGTGAGCAATCCTTTGCGGGAAGGGATCAGAATCCACAGTACGCCCGAGCCGTGCGCCATGGTGATTTTTGGTGCCTCCGGCGACTTGACGAAGCGAAAGCTGATTCCCGCGCTTTTCTACCTGTCGCGCGAGCGCATGCTGCCCGCGGGGTTTTCCGTCATTGGCTGCGCCCGGACGCCGGCCACGGATGACAGTTTTCGGGAGGAAATGGGCCTGGCAGTAAAGCAATACTTGAAGCTTTCCTCGGATAGCGATGAATTCTTGGAGAGTTTTAGCAAAGGCATTTATTACATCGCGGACGATTTCAGTGACTCCGCCGCCTACTCCAAATTGAAGGCCCTGCTGGATCAACTGGACCACGAACGCGGCACATCCGGAAATCGCCTCTTCTACCTTGCCACACCGCCCAGCTTTTTCCCGGTTATCGTGAAGCACCTGGGGGCGGCTGGACTAGCCAGGCCGAAGCCGGAGTCCTGGACTCGAATCATTATCGAGAAGCCATTCGGGCGGGACCTGGCGAGCGCCCGAGAATTGAACCGAGTGATGAGCGAGGTTTTCAGCGAAGAGCAAATCTACCGCATCGATCATTATCTGGGGAAAGAGACTGTTCAGAATCTTCTGGTGTTTCGGTATGCCAACGGGATTTTCGAGCCGTTCTGGAATCGCCGCTATATCGACCACGTGGAGCTTTCCGTGGCGGAAGACCTGGGAGTTGAGAACCGGGGATCCTACTACGAGGAAGCGGGACTGATGCGCGATATGATTCAAAACCACGTCCTGCAACTGCTTAGTCTGGTGACGATGGAACCTCCGGCGACTTTCGATGCTACTTCCGTGCGCGACGAGAAAGCCAAAGTGCTGCGGGCGGTCCGGCCGTTGACGGGGGAGCAGATCGACGAATTCACGGTGCGGGCCCAGTACGGGGAGGGCTGGGTAGGCGGAAAGAAGGTTCCGGCCTACCGAGCCGAGCCGAAGGTCTCACCCACCTCGATGACGGAGACGTATGCAGCCCTGAAGCTTTACATCGACAATTGGCGATGGGCGGATGTCCCCTTTTATTTGAGGTCCGGCAAGCGGCTGGCGAAACGTGTTTCGGAGATTTCTATCCAGTTCCGCCGCGTGCCTCATCTGCTTTTCAAGGGCGAGGGATCGGACGGCATCGAGCCCAACGTGCTCTCGGTAAACGTTCAGCCCAACGAGGGAATCTCGCTGAAGTTCTGCGCCAAGCTGCCCGGCGCCACCATGCAGATCCGGCCGGTGCAGATGATGTTTCGCTACGGCGAGTCGTTTGGCGCCCCGCCGCCCACGGCCTATGAGACATTGCTGCTGGATTGCATGTTGGGCGACGCAACGCTGTTCAATCGCAGTGACGCGGTGGAACTCTCCTGGGAATTGGTGGACCCGATCCTTGCTCGTTGGCGAGAACTGGGACCGAAGGGACTCGCCACCTACGCGGCCGGTTCTTGGGGGCCGGCCGAGGCCGACGCCTTGATCGAGCGAGATGGACGCCAGTGGCAGAGAGTGTGAGATAAAACTAGAAGGCAGAAGGCAGAAGGCGGAAAGCAGTTGCTGATGCCCGTTCGCTGCCGGGCGCCCTGAATGGCTGAAAAGCACCCGACGAGGGGCGGATGTGGTGCGGGCGTCCCGCCCGCTGTCGCACGGGCATCCTGCCCGTGCCCGGGAGCGGGACGCTCCCGGGACCGCGGGCGAGACGCCCGCGCCACGATTTTCAGAGCAGAGCAAGAGGAGACAGCGTGGCAGGAATAATCGAACCTGTTGGCTTAGGCGAGCCGCGGCCGGTCGATGTTTCGAACTTAGAAGCAGAACTGTCGGCTCTGTGGCGCACGGCGGCGGAGGGTCCCACGGCTGAGAGTGCGGTGACGCGTGCCTGCACACTCACTTTGCTCATTTACGTTGAAAGCGGCGAGGCGGCGTACGAAGTGACCAACCTGGTGGCGGAGGTGACTCGCCAGAATCCCTGCCGCGCGATCATCATGATGCTGGAACCGGAAGCCGGCTCGAGCGGGCTTGAGGCGTGGGTCTCGGCGCATTGCCATCTTCCGGTGGCGGGCGAGAAGCAGGTCTGCAGCGAGCAGATCACCATTCGGGCCCGTGGCGAGGCAGAGCAAGGACTCCCCAGCGTGGTTCTGCCATTGACAGTTTCCGGCTTGCCGATCTTCCTCTGGTGGCGGGCCAACAGTTTCTCACCGCCGGCCTATTTCGACGACATACTGCGTGTGACACAGCACGTCATCGTGGACTCTGCCAGATTTTCACCAGGCACGACGCATTTGCAGGATCTCGCCGCGTGGCTTCACAAGGTCGCCGGAAAGATCCAGTTGACGGACCTGAATTGGAACCGCATCACGCCCTGGCGTCAGCTCATCGCTCAAGGTTTCGACTCCCCGGAACGGCGACCTTACCTGGACCGCCTCACCCGAGTACGAATTGAGTACGAGCAGGATTCGGCGCGCCTCGTGACACAGCGCGCGCAGGGCTTGCTTTTGTCGGGATGGCTGGCGAGCCGGCTGGGATGGCAGTTTCTGAAGTCTGAGCGGCCGGAGGCGTCCCAGCCGCGCACTTTCTATTTCAAGTCAGCCAACGGCATGGTAACGGTTGAGCGGAACTTGAAAAGGGTCGACAACGCCTGTGGCGTGTGCTTTACGATTGAGTTGATCGCTGAGGGGGCGGCATCCGCCAGATTCTCGCTTTCGCGCGGGCCGGACGGGAAGGTTGTGAAAACCTTGGCGGAGGTGCCTGGGTTGCGCCCCATAGGACGTTCGGTGCGTCTGGAAGTCCTGGATGAGGCCGAGATACTGAATGAGGAACTGAAGTTAGGAATGCGCGACCAGCTCTATGAAGAGGTTTTGAGCTTGGTGGCGCGAATGATTGGATCTTGAGGTGGGAATGCTTAAGCACAACGTAAGGGCTTTTTCAACGCTCGAGGACTTGAGCTGGGCGGCGGCGTGCGCTTTTGAAGACCTGGCACGCCTCAAATTCGTCGCGGGCAAAACGTTCTGCGCCGCGCTTTCCGGCGGCTTGACGCCCCGGCTGCTCTATCAGATTCTGGCAGGACGGGCCCTCCTGGGGCGGATCGAATGGAAGAACGTTCAGTTGTTTCAAGTGGACGAACGCTGCGTGCCTCCTGACCACCCGGACAGCAATTATCGGATGATCCGTGAAGCGCTCCTGGATAGCGGCGAAATACCGCCGGCGAATTTTCATCGGATGCAGGCCGAGGAAGCGGACCTCGAGAGAGTGGCGCGCGATTATGCCGCCGAACTGGCGTGTGTTCTCGAGCCGCAAGACGGCCTCCGGCCGCGTCTGGATATCGTATTTCTCGGTATGGGCCCGGACGGGCATACCGCTTCGCTTTTTCCGGGGACGGCGGCGCTCGAGGAGCAAAGCCTTTGGGTTTGCCCGAACCGCGTCGAGCGGCTGGGGATGAGCCGCCTGACCATGACCCTTCCGTTGCTCAACGCCTCAGCACATGTTATTTTCCTGGTAGCCGGAGCTGACAAGGCTGAAACGCTGCGCAAGGTTTTGGAAGGACCGCCGGGAGAGTTGCCGGCACAGCGAATTCGGCCGGTGGACGGGAGTGTGAGCTGGTTCCTGGATGAAGCGGCGGCGAGGAAACTTAGTCCGGCCACGAAAGGCGAGTCGTGATCCACGTAGCGCCCTCCATACTTTCTGCGGATTTCACTCGTTTGGGTGAGCAGGTTCGGGAGGTTGAAGCGGCGGGCGTCGACCGGTTCCAGATCGACGTAATGGACGGCCGCTTCGTTCCCAATATCACCTTCGGCGCGCTGGCATTTGAAAGCCTGCGCCCCTTGACGCGCTTGGCCATCGAAGCCCACCTCATGGTCCAACCGCCGGAAGACTTCATCGAGCGATTCGCCAAAGCGGGCGCGGATACCATTATCGTCCACCAGGAAGCCACGCCGCATCTGCACCGTGCCATCCAGCACATCCACCACTTGGGCAAGAAAGCTGCCGTGGCCATCAATCCCTCGACACCGGCCGGCACGCTTTCCGAGGTTTTGGGAAGCTTGCAAATGGTCCTGGTCATGACGGTCAATCCGGGATTTGGCGGGCAGGAGTTTATTTACGAGACGCTGCACAAAATCCGCCAGGTCCGCGGCGCCATCCGGGAACGCGGCCTGGATTGCGAAGTGGAAGTTGACGGCGGCATCAATCACGAGACCGCACCGCTGGTGGTCGAGGCCGGCGCTAATGTGCTGGTGGCCGGCTCGTCAGTCTTTGATTCAAAGGAAGGCGTTGCGGCCGCGATCCAGGGTCTCCTGGCAAGCTGCGCAGGTGCAGTGACGAGTGACAAGTGACGAGTGACGAGCTCCAGGTTGAGCGCTAGCCCTCTCCATTGGGGAGAGGGTGACCCACGGCGGCGCTTTCATCAGCCGTCGCGGGCCGGGTGAGGGGTCAGTCGAATGGCGGGCGGCAGATTGCACAGGCCCGGAGTTGCTTCGAGCGCTACAATGACAGGAGCAGTCACCGAAGCATCCCCCGATGACTTCTAAATGTTCCTCTTGTGGACTTAGGATTTTAAAGCGAGACAGCGAGATCTTTGAGCGCATCGGCCTGTGCCAAAAGTGAGCGTGGCGCGAATTACAGCCGGTTGTCAACTCTCTGGTCGACGTGTTTTCCACGAGCGACGTTCCTGACAGTTTATCAATCGCAAAGGACAATGGTTGGGATTCATACTACGAGGCAGTTTCGGGTCTCTCACTCAGGCTCTACGAAGCTGGCTGGAGGCTAACCAGAAACCCCGAGCAGAACGCGAGTGCTACCCTTCCTCTAAAGTAGCAGGCCAAGCCGCTGGTTTGACAGGACCGTGCGCGGGCTTTACACTGACATGAGCGTGTGACTTGCGAACCTTGGAGGTCTGACGAGTAATTCGATGACCATCGAAATCAAACCCGAGGATGCAGAACTCATTGACCAGGCCATTCAAGCTGGTTTAATCGAGCATGCGAGGGAAGTTGTGGATGTGGGCCTGGAAACGCTGCGGAGCCGCCTGGAATCCTGTCGGGGTTCAAGCGAATCGTCGCGTGGCGAGGCCATCCGCCGGATGCGGGAGTTTGGGGAAAACTACCGGCTCGACCTTGCTGAACCCATTACACGCAAACTGATGCATGAGGGGCACCGCTTCTGATGGACCCCTTTGTCCTTGATGCCTCGGTGGCAATTTCTTGGTGTTTCCCCGGCGACCCCACGGAGGACACAGCTTATAGCCGTCGCATCCTGTCGATGTTCGCAGTGCGCTTCGCCGTGGTGCCGGAGATCTGGCCCTTCGAAATCGCCAACACCCTTTTCGTGTCGTTCACTAAGCGCAAGAGAATCACCGAACCGCAGATCAAGGAATACCTGGAGCGTCTAACGGCGCTTCCCATTCGTGTTGAACCCGGCGATTTATGGGCTAATGTCCGCTTGGAGTCGCGGGCGCGAAGGTGGAATCTGTCCGCATACGACGCCGCGTACCTTGAGCTTGCCCTACGCAAACATGTTCCTCTCGCGACCACCGACGATGACCTCATGAAAGTAGCTCAAGCTGAAGGTATAGAGCTGCTGCCGTAGTTGTCCGAGGTACAAGCAGACCAGGAATCCGGGGACAACGGGTAGGGAGAGGCAGTGGTGTTGCAAAAGTGGCGGAATATCGGGCAATTTTCGGCGCTGCTGGCGCGGATCTCAGACTGTTGGGGCGCTCCAAATGAAAATTGTTTCACACTGTCGCGACCAGTGGGAGCGGGTGTACACCGGGCGCCGTGTTTGGAAGGTAAAAAGGAGATCCCGGAGGAAACCTCTGTATCTACTGGCTCGAAAAAAACCAAGCAATAACTTCAGACAGATTTAATGGCGTTATGACTGTGCGTGAATACATAGACCAAGTCCGTTAGAATCTTTAGTGCGAGAGAAGTAACACGACGAGAGAGGCAAGATTGTGAAGAAAACATCGCGCCGTAGGCGAGCAAAGGGTGAAGAGATGCGGCCCGAGTATCGCTTCGACTATAGCCGTTCACGCCCGAACCGCTTTGCCTCCCTCATGAAGGGCCGTACTGTCGCCATTGTGCTTGATCCGGATGTAGCTTCGGTTTTTCGGAGCTCCGAGGCCGTCAACTCCTTGCTCAGGTCGGTGATCGAGGCGTTCCCCAAAAGGGCCAAGGCATAATGGAGTTTCCCTGGCAGGCTCGTTTGTTCTTGGCTGATTTCGAATGACGACTGCGCGACAAGATCCCTGGCGAACGAGATTCCTGTGACGAAATGGCAGAAAGAATCGACAAGCTGACAAATTCCCTGTGGGTGGCAGCCGTAAACATACTAATCAAATCAGAAGTAAGTAGACATAAATGAAGCTATCGGCTATACTTCGGGCATGGCTACGCAAGATG
>Ga0209415_10015901_pt1 | contig 12153 bp, 13 predicted proteins | sample PeaSoiSIISIP2007_FD_187696 | JGI IMG/M metagenome (GOLD analysis project Ga0209415, IMG submission 187696) | Peat soil microbial communities from Weissenstadt, Germany - SII-SIP-2007 (SPAdes) (version 2) | ecosystem: Environmental > Terrestrial > Soil > Wetlands > Peat | place: Germany... | reverse complement strand
TCATCGACTCGATCAAGGCCAAGGTCAAGGAGCTGCCCGGCGTCCAGCGCGTCGACGTGGAGCTCGGCGTCATGACCGCGCCGCAGCGGCAGGCCCTGATCGGCCAGCTTCGACCCGGCCCCCAGCGGCAGTCGCCGCTTCTGGCGCCGACCTCGAAGACGCGGATCCTGGCGATCGCGAGCGGCAAGGGCGGGGTGGGCAAGTCCACGGTCACGACGAACGTCGCGGTCGCGCTCGCCCGGCGCGGGCGCAAGGTCGGCGTCGTGGACGCGGACGTCTACGGCTTCAGCATCCCCAAGATGCTCGGTGTGTCGGGCCGGCCGACGATCATCGATCAGATGATCATCCCGCTCGAAGGGTGGGGCGTGCGGGTGATGTCCATCGGGTTCATGATCGACGAGGGCGAGGCCGTCGTCTGGCGGGGCCCGATGCTGCACAAGGCCCTGACGACGTTCCTCACCGAGGTGTACTGGGGCGACGTGGACGATCTTCTGATCGACCTCCCGCCGGGTACCGGCGACGTCGCGCTCACCATCGCCCAGACCCTACCGAAGGCCGAGATGTTGATCGTCACCACCCCGCAGTCGACCGCCACGGGCGTCGCGTTCCGGTCCGGCAAGATGGCCGAGAAGGTGAACATGGCGGTCATTGGGGTCGTGGAAAACATGTCGTACTTCCTGCCGGCCCCCGGCGCCGAGCCAGTCTACATCTTTGGCCAGGGGGGCGGGGAACAGCTCGCGCAGATGGTCGACGCGCCGTTACTCGGAAAGATCCCGCTCGATCTGGCGATCCGCGAGGCCAGCGACCGGGGCACGCCGGTCACCGCAGGGGCACCGGACGCGCCGTCGGCGCGGGTGTTCTATCAGATCGCCGATGCGCTCCTCAAGTCATGACCCGGCCCCGGGGCCGGACGTGACGATGGACCCGGCCGCTCTCAACGCGGAGATCGAGAAGCACATCCGACCCCAGACGTTTCCGGTGGGGATCCGGATGCTGCGACCCGGCGAAGCGTTGCCCGCCAACGTGCGGATCCCGAGCCGCGACCTGGGGATCCGTGTGGCGATCTGCCAGACGTTTTCGATTGCGCGGCGGTACGGATGGGCCGTGGCGGTGGGCCGCGATGACCTGAGCTGCCCGCTCGCCAAGACGGCGTTTGGATTCGAGCAGGTGTTGCCCTTCTACGCGGAGGGGAACTTGGCGTGCGGCATGTACGTGGGGACCCCGGACGCCGCCGCCCGCACTGAGGCGGAAGTCCCTAAGTTCGCCTTCGGCGAGTACGAGCGGATCCTGATCGCCCCGCTCGGGCGCGCACAGTTTGAGCCTCACGTCGTGCTCGTCTACGGCAACTCCGCCCAGGTGATGCGCCTCGTCGCGGCGGCGTTGTACCGCCGCGGCGGACGGCTCCACAGCAGTTTCTCCGCGCGGCTGGACTGCGCGGACGCGGTGATCGAGACGATGCACCGCGGCGAACCCCAGGTGATCCTGCCCTGCTACGGCGACCGGATCTACGGGCAGACCGAGGATCACGAGATGGCGTTTACGGTCCCCTGGGCGATGGTGGGTGAGCTCGTCGAGGGGCTCGCGGGCACCCACCGGGGCGGCGTTCGCTATCCGATCCCGGCGTGGCTGCGGTACACGGGAGAGTTTCCGGAAAAGTACCAGAAGCTGGACGCGCTGTGGGAAGCCGAGCGCGCCGGCGAGGCCTCGGGGGCGTCCCACCCGCCCCGCGAGGGGCAGGACGGCAAGAAGCCAGAGCCGCGGACACGCTAGCGCTGGCGGGGCGCGCGAGGTCGCGGCGCCACGGAGGCCGCACGATGAAGGGGGCGGATCGTACGGACGGCAGGACCGAGCGGACCGGAGTCGCGCAATCCGCCCCGGGCGGACGGGCGTCGGCGCGCATGGAGCCACGGGCGCGCACGCACGTCGCGGTGGTGCCGGGCAAGGGCAAGCGGCGCGTCGTTCCCGGAGGCGCCGGGGTGGTCACGCTCAGCGACCGTGTGCGTGCGCTTGAGCGCCAGGGGTATCGGGCGACACCGCAGCGACGGGCGGTGCTGGGCGCGGTGCTAGGCGCGGGGCGCATCAACGTTTCGGCCGAGGAAGTCTGCCGGAGAGCGCGAGCGTCCTGCCCCACGGTCAACCTCGCGACGACCTACCGCACCCTCGAGTTGCTCGGTCGGCTGGGGATCGTGCGCCGGCTGACCTACGGGGACGGCCGGGGTGTGTTCTGCGCGAATCCGGCGCCGCACTACCACGGGACGTGCCTGCGGTGCGGGGCCGTCGTGGACCTCTCGCGCGGACGGGTGGCCGAGCTGCTCGAGCGGGAGCAGTCCACGCTGACGGACGCGGCGTTCGCCGTCGTCGATCACCGCGTGGAGTTCTACGGTTACTGCGCCGCGTGCCGGGCGCCGGCGGCGGCGACGCCGTGATCGCCGTGGGCCGCCGGGCGCCGCTCGCGACCGTGGGCGTCGTGACCGCCGCGGCGCTCGGCGTGTTTGGTGCGCTCGCCGCGCTCGCGGCGCTCGCGACGTCCGTCGCGCTGGGTGCCGTGGCATCCGGGTCGCCCCTCGCGCGCCCCCTGAATCTGACCGCCGACACCGTGACCGTGGACAACACGGGAGCGACGCTCGTCGCTGCGGGGCACGTCGTGCTGGACTACGGCGCGCAACGGGCGACCGCGGACGCGCTGCGCCTCAACCGCGCGGCGCAGACGGCGGAACTGTCGGGTCACGTGGCGATCACCGGGCCGCAGGGAAAGGCCACGGGCGATACGGTGACGCTCACCCTCACGTCCAACAACGAGATCACCCGGGTCGTTGCGACTGGCAACGCCGGGGTCGAGACGCCGCAGTATGCGCTCGCGGCCGACTCGATCACGGCGGACCGTCAGGCGCAGCACCTCGTCGCCGATGGCCACGTCACCGCGTTCTCCGCGCCGGACATGCTCATCACGGGGGAGCACCTGGTGTACGATCAGCGCATCCGGCACGGCATCATTACCGGGCGCCCGGTCATCGAGAACAAGGCCGGCCGGATGCAAGGCGACTCCATCGAGCTGTTCCAGAGCGACAACCGCGCGGTGATCCACGGGCCGGTGGTGGCGGAGGTCTACGGAGCGACGATCACCAGCGCTCTGGCCACTGTGAACTTCAAGACGTCGGTCGCGGTGCTCACCGGCCACGTCGTCATCACGCGGCGTCAGGGCACGTTGCAGGCCGACCAGGTGACGATTCAGTACGACGTCCGCCGGATGGTGGCGGTGGGGACCACGCACGCGCACTTTACCGATCTGGGCGACGACCCGACGAATCCCTGACCGGGCGCTCCAGGCGTCCGGCCGGCACGCATGTTCAGGAGGTGGATAGGTATGGTAGTCCAGCGAGTGAGACGGCCCACGCTCGACGAAATGGATCTGCCGATCGGCAAGAAGACACGGCTCCACCGGATCCTCTACGAGCACGGCCCCGGCCACGGGGTGGCGCTGATCCTTCCGATCGACCAAGGCATCGAGCACGGCCCGGTAGACTTCTTCGCGAACCCCGACAGCGCGGACCCCGAGTTTCAGCTGCGCCTCTGCGTCGAGGGCGGCTACTCCGCGGTCGCGTTTCACTATGGGCTCGCGGCGAAGCACCTCCGTCCGTACGCCGGGACGGTGCCGCTGATCCTCAAGATCAACGGGAAGACCAACATCCCCCCCGACGCTCAGCCGTTCAGCGGGCTGACCGGGTTTGTGGAAGACGCCGTGCGACTGGGCGCCGACGCGATCGGCTACACCCTCTACGTCGGGTCCCCGCGCCAGGACCAGGACATTCGGCAGCTCGCCGAAGTGCGGCGCAGCTGTGACGCGTTTGGGATGCCCTTGATCGTGTGGGGGTACCCGCGCGGTGAGGCGATCGACAAGAAGGGCGGTCGCGACAGCCTGTACGCCGTGGACTACGCCGCCCGGGTCGCGTGCGAGATGGGCGCCGACATCGTCAAGCTGAACGTGCCGGAGTTTGACGAGAAGGCCGCGGCGGCTCCCAAACCCTATAACGCGCTGACGCTGGGCTACCGGGAGGCCGTGGAGCGGGTCGTGAAGAGCGCCGGCCGGACCCTCGTGCTGTTCAGCGGCGGGAGCAAGATGGGGGACGCAGACCTGCTCGAGAAGGCGCGGCACTGCATGGAGGCCGGCGCGGTGGGGCTGATCTTCGGCCGGAACTTGTGGCAGCGCGCGATGCCCGATGCCCTGCGCATCACGGCGGAGATCAAGCGGATCATGCTGGAGACGGCCTAGTTGCGAGCGCTGGCCCGTTGGCTCGCCGCGGTCGCGGCGGGCGTGCTCGTCTTCGAAGGGCTGGACCTCCTCGGATCCAGCCCTGCGGTTGTGGCGTGGGCGCCCGCCGCGGCATCGGTGCCGGCCGCGTCGCCGTTCCTGTGTGGTGCCGTCGCGGCGTGGACCGTGCGCCTGCGCCCGTTCCCGGCGCTGCTGGCGGCCGCCGCGGCCGCGTGGGCCCGGATCGGCGCGGACCGCGCCGTGGGGTCTCTGCGGGGCGTCCACCTGCCCGCGGAGTACGGCGTCGTCCTCGTCCTCGCGTTCGGGGTGCCGTGGATGCTGAGCGCCATCGTCGGCGGCGCGGCCGCGCTGCTCGTCAGCGGCGTCGCCAGGCGGTGGGGACCGCCGCGACCGGCGGGACAGCGGTAGCGGGCGCGCCGTGACGGCGGGGCAGTTCGCGCTGCCCGTCGCGTTCGACCTTGCCGGGGTGCTCCTGTTCGCGGTGACGGGCGCCTGGAGCGCGATGGCCAGAGGATACGACGTGATGGGCGTGTTCGTGCTCGCGTTCGTCACGGGCACCGGCGGTGGCCTGCTTCGGGACGGCGTGTTCCTGAAGCGCGTCCCGGTCGTGCTCACCGACTGGCGGTACCTCGGCGCGGTCGTGGTGGGCGGCCTGATCGGCGTCGCGATCGGTTCCCAGGCGCGGCGGCTCATGCTCGTCTTCGCGATGGTGGACGCGCTCGGCCTCGGCGCGTACGCGGTGGTCGGCGCGCAGCAGTCGATCGCCGCCGGGCTTCCCGCGCTGGCGGCGGTGATCGTCGGGCTCACCAACGCCGTGGGCGGCGGGCTCCTCCGCGACGTCCTCGTGCGCGAGGAGCCCTTGTTGTTCAGACCAAGTCAGCTCTACGGGGTCACCGCGCTCGTCGGCTGCGGCGTGTTCCTGGGGCTGGTGGTGCAACTCCGCGTGGCGGCCCCAACGGCCGCGCTCGCGGCGATCGGGGTCACCTTCGTGTTGCGGATGCTCTCGATCCGCTTCAACTGGCAGACCGCGCCGATCGGCCGGCGCGGCCTGCCGGCGGGAGGAAGTCCGCCCGACGCCAAGCAGTGATGCGCCCCCTCTGGCGCTATCCGCTCAGCCCTCACGCCCGGCGGCACCACGTGGACTCGGAGACGCGGGGCACACACTGATCGACGCGGTCAAGGACGAGGTTCGGCGGTCGCGGGGGCAGTCCCATTCGGGCGCGCCGCATTTGACGCGAGTGTCCGCGCGTCGCGGGCGCGCCCCTTTTGCGTCACGGACCGATGGTGGGAGCGGCGGGGTCTTCCTCTCCACTGAACAACCGCGACCGACCACTGCTCACGCGCGGGGAGGGCCCGCCAGAGAGACCGTCTGGAGTTCTCTGGTGGCTCCCTGGAAGCCCTGTCGTTCGTGCTGTTCGGGGGACTCATCCCGTCAACGTTGCGCGCAAACGCCACTCCCTGGCGACGCACGTCCGTTTCTCGTGGTTCCCGATGATCTCCAGTGCCGCATTGGCCTCCTCGTCCTCGATCCCGATGAGCGACGTGACGTTCCCCTCGCGAGGAATTCTTCCGTGCTGGCAACTTGCGTGATGTGGAATCCCGCCGCGACGCGGGTCTCGTCTCGGACGTCCCGACGCAATCGGCAGCCCCCCGTGCCGGATCGTTCCGTGGTCCCAGAAGAGAGGGGAGGACCCGGCGAACGAGCCCAAACGGTCCATTGTCCACGGCGTCCGGGCCAAGTAAGGTACTCTGTAGGGGGTCATCCTTGGGACACCGACGGAGTTGGGGACGAACGACGACGTCGCGCGAAGCCGGTTACACGTTCGCGGAGCTTCTCGTGGCTACGATTATCATCGGGATCCTCGTCCTCCTGATGATGCCGGCGCTTGGGGGCTACAACACGAACGCGGCGGTGCGCACGACGGCCTCGCAGGCGGTCAGCGACCTCCGCGAGGCGCAGGAGCTCGCCATCAGCGAAAATATGGTGGTCAACGTCGCCTTCCATCCGAGCGATCAGGGGAGAGCCACCCAAGGGTGGACGATGTCGAATTCCGGGGCGGTGACCATGTTCACGCGGTCGGTCCCGGCACAGGTGAATTTCGTGGCCACGTGCTACCGTGGCTGGTTCACCCCGCAAGGCAGCTGGGCGTGGGTGACGAATGTGTGCGGGAACCCTCCCGCGACCGTTGAGTTACTCTGTTTTGACAGCGGCACGCCAGCGAATCCGCTCGCGCTTGAGGTCATCATCGTAATCGCGACCGGCGACATGACCGTGCAGCAGAAGCCGGCGGGCGCGTGTCCGTAGGGTGGTGGCGTTTCTAGCCTGAGCGGCGGCGCCCCGCCGCGCCGTACCGCCGGTCTCAGACCGGCACCTCCGGTCGGGATTCCCGAGTGGCTCGCGGAGGCGGCCGCCTATCCCTGACCGACGATCCCAAGCGTGCCCCGCTCTCGGGATGGGGCCCGTACTCCTCCTCCCGAGTCCCCCACGCCGAACTCGCTGTTCGCGCAGCCGATCTTTCGGAGACCGCTCCCCAGGTCGCCGTGCGGTCTGAGATGTCTACCCCGTCGGGATCTGCACCCGGGTGGTGTGGAACGATCGTCACGCACGTCACCAAGACAAACATGAGCCGATCCAGTTCCACGGAACCCTCGTCCACGTCTTCTTCCTCTCGCTCGTCACCCGATTTTTCGAAGACGTCGAGCGCCATCCGCATCTTGGAGGGGCATGTGGTGAGTCTACCGGCAGGCTCCAGGGTCCTCGGGATCGGTGCTTGCGGATTCTTGGCTCCTGAGGTTCGGGTTCGAGTTCTTTCGGGTGCCGAGGCGGGAGACGCCTGGGGGCTAGCCCAACCCGTCCAAGCCAAGCCCGATCGGTCGTACACGAACACATCGGGCCAGCAGGCACCACATCGCAAAGAGGGATCGCGTCCTCATCGCAATCAGAGGGGCTCCGCACGCGGAGGCCGTGAGAGCTGGCAAGAACACGGGGGGGACAACGGGGAGCGCAGATACGGGTTGCCGAGTGGGCGATCGATCATCAGGTGCACCGTAGGCAAGAGGAGAGGCGTCGCTGCTTCCGTCAAAGGTGTTGAAGGGACGGCGTGCGTTGACGCGGTTTGCGGGAGGATCATGGCGGGCTGTTGCTCGGGTCAGCGGTGGCGGTCGGCGCGTATCAGGCATCCGGGAGCGCGAAGGACAGTCAGAGGAATTACGCGACGCGCGTGGTGTACCGGCGCGGCATGGCCGCCGGGATGTTGTGCTCGTCCACGCTGGCCGGGGTCATGGGCATGGACCGCGGCCAGATCAACCGTTAGGTGATCGACTGTCTACGCGACGTCCCGAACGGGCACATCCGGAGCGCGCCGGGACGTGGAGCGTCTGCCGCGGAGGGCGATGGTTCGGTGCCCGCCAACGCGCTGATATCACGGATGACCGTGTGCAATAATCAGTGAGGGCATCCCGCAGCGCGATGTGGGCCGGTGCAAGCCGCCGCGATGCCTGCTCGCGGATTGCGAACGGGAGCCCCAACACGGGCCGCGAACCGTGAGGGAACGTCGCGAAACCCAGTTCTCATACTCGTTGCTAGACACGACGGTCTGGCGAGGGTCGCGCGAGACATGAAGATCAACGTCCGAGACATGGTCCGGCGGTCGGTGCTGTATGAGATGAGCAACCCGGTGCGCTGGCGGGCGCGCCTGCGCCGGTGGGAGCGCGGCGGCCGGCACGGCCCGCCGCCGCACCTGGCCAAGCTCGCGGTCGTCGTCGACTACGCCCAGCGCTTCGGACTGCGGACGTTCGTGGAGACCGGCACCAACCTGGGCTACATGGTCGATAGCGTCAAGGACGTGTTCGTGCGCGTCATTTCCATCGAGATCGACCCGGTGCTGTTCGCGCGGGCGACCCGCAAGTTTGCGCGCTACCCGCAGATCTCGCTGCGGCAGGGCGATAGCAGCGAGCTGCTGCCCCAGGTCGTCGCTGGCCTCACCGACCCGTGCCTGTTCTGGTTGGACGCCCATGACGCGGGGACGCACCTCCACGCCAAGTACGAACCCCCGATTCTGGAGGAACTGGACGTCGTCCTGACCCATCCGGTCGCCGGTCACGCGGTGCTGATCGACGACGCGTGCCGGTTTACCGGCGCACACGACTATCCGTCCGTGGATGGGGTCAGGGCCTTCGCCGAGGCTCGCGGCCCGTGGCGCGTGGAGATGCGGGACGATATCATTCGAATCGTCCGGATGGGCTGACGCGCGCTAAGACCATGGCGGCGGGCGTGCCGCCCGGCGCTACGGTTCTTCGCCGCGGGTGATGTAGTTGTAGAGCGTGCGGTCTCGGTACGCCAGGTTGAACTGCACCGCCGCGTCCCGCGTCCGGCCGGTGCGATAGTACGCGGACCCGAGCATGTAGTGCAGCACGCTGTTGCTGGGGTCGAGCCGGACGCTTTCCTCCCACTGCGCGACGGTGTCCTTCGCGTCGTTGTGCGTCGAGTAAATGTACCCCAGGTACCCGTGGTTCATCGCGTTCGACGGATCCTGGCGGGTGATCTCGAGAAATTGTTCGAACGGCACGGTGTGATCGCCGGCCACCCACGACGCAAACGCGAGCTCGTACCGGGCCAGGAGATTGTGCGGGTTCCGCTTGATGTCTGCGGTCGCGTCCGCGATGATCTTCTGCTCGAGCGCCAGCCGGTGGCTCTCGCCGCCGACCAGCTGGTCGACCTGCTTGAGGATATGCCAGCCGTCGATCAGCATCCCCTCGTGCGCATACACCATGGAGAGTTGGAATGCGAGCTCGGGGTCCGGGTGCGAGGAGAGCTTGGCCTTGAACTGCGGGATCAGCGGCTTCCAGCTCTGCCCGCCCTGTTGGGCCAGGGCGGGCGCAGGCGGCGCGGCCGCGACGACGAGGCTGAGGAGCGCGATCAGGATCACGGCCAGACTGAGCGAACGGGTTCTCGTCATCTCACGTGACTCTCCGTGGAGGTACGGCGTTGACAGCGTCGCCCACGCGATCGGTCGCACGCATTGGGGCGTGGTCCGTCACAGATCGGTCCGCCGGCGGCGCGCGGTCTCCGGCCTATCCCTCGGCGCCGATCCACTCGGCACCGCCGTCCCAGATCTCTTTCTTCCAGATGGGGACCGTCCGCTTCAGCGTATCGATGCAGAAGCGTCCCGCCTCAAACGCCTCGACCCGGTGCGGGGCGGACACGGCAATCGCCACGCTGACCTCTCCCACGTCGAGACGGCCGGTGCGGTGCGCGAACGCGACGCGGGTGATTGGCCACCGTTCCAGCGCGGCCGACCCGATTCGCTCGATCTCGCGCGTGGCCAGCGTTTCGTACGCTTCGTAGGTCAAGTGTTGCACACGCCGGCCGCGGGCGTTGTTCCGCACGACGCCGAGGAACAGCACCACCGCCCCGGCGCGGTCGTCGGCGACCTCCGCGAGCACGCGGTCCACCGAGATGGGGACGTCGGTGAGGACGACGCGAACGGGAGGTCCGGCCGGGGCCGCGACCGCCGGCTCGGCGCGCGCGGGCCTCGGACCATCGTCGCCGCCGCTGACCGGAGGGATCAGCGCGACTTCGTCGGACTCCCGGAGCGGCCCGGGGGAACGCACGTACTCGTCGTTCACGGCGTACCCGCTTGGCGTGGGCAGCGTGGCCAGCGCGGGGTAGCGCGCGACGAGCGCGTCCCAGAGGGCGGCTGCGCCGGCCTCCGCGTCGAGGGGGACCTCGACGACGGGCTGCCCGACCGCCTCCCGATACGACGCGAAGAGCCGCACTTTGATCTTCACGACCCGATTGTACCACACGCATGTGGCCGCTTCCCGGACGCCCCGCGCGAGATCGGCGCGCCGAGGCCCGCGCCGCGACGTCCATCGCCCGCCGAGCCCGCTGCGGCCGCGTCGTCCGCGTCCACCGCACGGGGGGAGCGGAACCCGAGCGCGCAGAACGAGGTTGGTGCACGGGACACGAACGCCAGCCCGTCGGGTGGCCGACGTGCTCCGGCGGTCCGCCGAGGACGGGTGGTCTCGTCGCCGCACCGTGGAAGGAGGGCGCCGTGCAACTCGGATTCGTCAGCGCGATACTGCCCGACCTCGCGCTCGCCGACGTCATGCAATTTGCCGCCGACGCAGGGTTCGACTGCGTGGAGCTGATGTGCTGGCCCCGCGGCAGAGCCGAGCGCCGGTACGCTGGGGTCACCCACGTCGACGTTGTCGGTTTCGACGCGGCGGCCGCGGCGTCGGTGCAGGCGGTGGTCCAGCGGACCGGGGTCTCCGTCTCTGCCCTCGGATACTATCCCAACCCGCTGAGTCCCGATCTCGCCGAGCGCCGGGTGTTCCTCGACCATCTGCGGGCCGTGATCGACGCCGCTGCGGCCTTGCGGCTCTCCAACGTGAACACGTTTGTCGGCCGAGACCCTGCTCGCTCGATCGACGCCAACTGGCCGATCTTTCGCGACGTGTGGCCCCCGCTCGTCCGGCACGCGGCCGAGCGGGGGATCAAGATCGGCATCGAAAACTGCCCCATGTTGTTCACGCACGACGAATGGCCCGGGGGGAAGAACCTCGCGGTCAGCCCAGCCGTCTGGCGGCGCATGTTTGACGAAATTCCCGACCCCCATTTTGGCCTCAACTACGACCCGTCGCACATGATCTGGCAGCAGATGGACGAGGTCTCCCCCATCGCGGAGTTCCGGTCGAGACTGCATCACGTCCACGCCAAAGACGTGCGGATCGATCGGCGCCGGTTGGACGACGTGGGGATTCTCGCGACGCCGCTCGCGTATCACACCCCGAAGCTGCCCGGGTTGGGCGACGTGCGCTGGGGGCCGTTCTTCGGCGCGCTGACGGACGCCGGCTACGCGGGCGCGGTGTGTGTCGAGGTCGAAGATCGCGCCTACGAAGGAAGCCTTCAGGATCGCGCGCGGGCGCTGCGCCAGGCCGCGACGTACCTGCGGCAGTTCGTTCCGCGCGAGCGCTGAGCGAGGGCCCGCGCGGCGTGCGACGCGCCGCGGGCGGGCCCTCCACGGAAGGAGGCGACGGTGCCGGGCGCAGCAGGTCTTCCGATTCGGGTCGGCATCATCGGCGCCGGGTTTATCGGCCCCGCGCACGTCGAATCGCTTCGCCGCTTGGGGTTTGTCGAGGTGATCGCCCTGGCCGGGCGGACCGAGGCGTCGGCGGCGCGCCAAGCCGCGGCGCTCTTCATTCCCCGGTCGTACGGAAGCGACCTGGCGTTGATCCAGGACGCCGACGTCGACGTCGTGCACATCACGGCGCCAAATCGTCTGCACTACCCGGCGGCGCGGGCCGCGCTCGCGGCGCAGAAACACGTCGTGTGCGAAAAGCCGCTCGCGCTGACGTCGCTCGAAACCGCCGAGCTGGTCCGGTTGGCCGAGGCGAGCGGCTTGGTGAACGCGGTGACGTTCAACATCCGCTTCTACCCCCTCGTCCAGCACGCGCGCGCGGTGATCCGGCGCGGCGACCTCGGGCCGATTCACCTTGTGCACGGAGGCTACTGGCAGGATTGGCTGCTGCTCGACACCGACTACAACTGGCGTGTGGAGGCGGCGCAGGGGGGCCGCCTCCGCGCCGTGGGGGACATTGGCTCGCACTGGCTCGACCTCGCCCAGTTCCTGACCGGTCTGCCGGTTCGCGCGGTGCTGGCCGACCTGGCGACGGTGCTGCCGGTCAGGCAGAAGCCCGCCCGGCCGCTGGAGACGTTCAGCACCGGCGACGTCGTGCGCGTCCCGGAACGGGTGGAGACCGAGGATCTGGCGACCGTGCTCCTGCGGTTCGGCGACACTGCCAGAGACTCCCTATGTCAAGGGGCCAGCGGTGACGATGGTAGGGCGCGCTGAACGGAGGTCTGTGGAGACGTGATGTCG